>Ga0208987_1000145_pt1 | contig 14481 bp, 13 predicted proteins | sample MedBloCARef_O2_FD_187845 | JGI IMG/M metagenome (GOLD analysis project Ga0208987, IMG submission 187845) | Forest soil microbial communities from El Dorado National Forest, California, USA - Mediterranean Blodgett CA Ref_O2 (SPAdes) (version 2) | ecosystem: Environmental > Terrestrial > Soil >... | reverse complement strand
CGCCGACCGCCACCTCGGCGCTCACGTCTTCGACCCGGCCAACGGCGGTGTGTTGTTGTGGCAACACCTGTTCTGGTTCTTCGGTCATCCCGAGGTGTACATCATCGCGTTACCGTTTTTCGGCATCATCTCCGAAGTGATCCCGGTGTTTTCGCGCAAACCGATCTTCGGTTATACGTCACTGGTTTACGCGACGCTGGCGATCGGCGCGCTGTCGATCGCGGTGTGGGCGCATCACCTCTACGCGACTGGCGCGGTGCTGTTGCCATTCTTCTCGTTCATGACATATTTGATCGCCGTCCCGACCGGCATCAAATTCTTCAACTGGATCGGCACGATGTGGAAGGGCCAGTTGACGTTCGAGACGCCGATGTTATTCGCGGTAGGTTTCTTGATCACGTTCCTGCTCGGTGGCTTGTCGGGTGTGCTGCTGGCCAGCCCGCCTATCGACTTCCATGTCACCGACAGCTACTTTGTCGTGGCGCACTTCCACTACGTGCTATTTGGCACCATAGTCTTCTCCACTTTCGCCGGTATCTACTTCTGGTTTCCCAAGATGACTGGCCGGCGGCTCGACGAACGCCTGGGCAAGCTGCACTTCTGGTTGACGTTCATCGGCTTTCACACGACGTTTCTGGTTCAACATTGGCTGGGCGCAAAGGGTATGCCGCGCCGCTACGCGGACTACCTGCCCACTGACGGGTTCACCGCGCTTAACATCGTCTCGACGATCGGCGCGTTCATTCTGGGTGCGTCGATGTTTCCGTTTGTGTGGAACGTCTTCAAGAGCTGGCGATACGGCGAGCCGGTCACCGTGGATGACCCATGGGGGCATGGCAATTCGCTGGAGTGGGCGACAAGTTGCCCGCCACCGCGGCACAATTTCACCGAACTGCCCCGCATCCGTTCGGCACGCCCGGCGTTTGAGTTGCATCATCCACACATGGTGGATCGGCTTCGCGCTGAAGCGCACGTCGGCTGGCGCAACCAGACCGAACCCGATCGAGGTGTGGAAGACACAACGGTCCCTTGAATTGAATCGCCAGTCTAGAGCCGAGCCCGCAGATCTTTCGCGGCCGCGACCGCGTCGTCGAGCGAGCCGAACACGACCGCGTCGAAGTCGTCCTGTTTTTCCGCCCGCAACACCGCGTTTTCAGGGTCGACCAGGAAGCCTTCCTTGCCCCCTGATGACAGGGTCGCACGCATGCCGGCGAGCAGGCCACGGGCGGCGTTGTTGATCGTGTCGACCCGCGTGACATCGAGGATCGCCACATCAAAGTCGCCCTTCTCGCGATCAACCTTGCGCAGCACCTGCTCGGTGCCGGCGAACAGCAGGTCGCCGTGAAGTTCATAGACGCGCACTCGGTCGCATGCGTCGGAGATGGTCCTGATCGTCGACCGCGACTCTCGTGTGACAGTGAGGAAATGTAGTCCTAGCCGTTGGGATAGGCTGCGGCACATCCGCACTCCGCGGACGCTGTTGCCCTTTTCGTCCAACAGCGGTGAATAGACGCCGATTCCGAGCTGGCCGGGCAGTACGGCGACGATGCCGCCGCCGACGCCGCTCTTGGCGGGCATTCCGACCGCACTCACCCAGTCCCCCGCGGCGTCGTACATGCCGCACGTCACCATCACCGCGAGCGTGCGCTCCACGACAACGGTGTCGGTCACCCGTCGGCCGGTGATCGGGTTGACACCGCCACGGGCCAGGGTCGCCGCCATCCGAGCCAGGTCGGTACTGGTCACGTTGAACGAGCACTGCCGGAAGTAAACGTCCAGCACCTCGTCGGGGTCACCATCGAGCACACCGAAACTCTGCAGCATGTACGCGATGGCGCGGTTTCGGCTGCCGCTCTCCTTCTCCGAGGCGTATACGTCAGGATCGATGTCGAGCGGGCGTCCGGCGAATGCCGAGTAGAACTCGCGGATGCGGGCGAACCGCTCGTCGGGTGTAGCGCCAGGGACCAGTGAAACGGCGGCGATGGCACCGGCGTTGATCATCGGGTTCTTCGGCGTCTTGGTCGCCACGTCGACGCTGATTTCGTTGAAAGCCTCACCGGACGGCTCAACCCCGATTCTCGCATCCACCGCTTGCTGGCCGATTTGATCGAGTGCGAGAGCATAGGTGAACGGTTTGGAAACCGATTGAATGGTGAATTCGACTGTGGTATCGCCGGATTCGTAGACATATCCGTCGGACAGCGACAGCGACAATCCGAGCCCGCTAGGGTCAACGCCTGCGAGCTCGGGGATGTAGGTGGCTAGTGCCCCATCCGTGACGCTCGCGTGTTCGTCTCTGATCTGGTCCAGGTACTGCTGCACCAGTTCGGTCACGGCTTGAATCTTAGACTGCATGGGATCGGGGTTTCTTGAGTTAGCTACGCGCGTTTCCGACGCTGGGGTCGTCAAAACAGTCGCCCAGCCAGGCAGTGCGCCGGCTCCTCGAGTTCGAGCAGGAATCGTTTGCGGTCAAGCCCGCCGGCGTATCCGGTCAGCGCGCCGTTTTTGCCGATGACACGGTGACACGGCACGATGATGCTTAGGGGGTTGCGCCCACAAATCTGGCCGACCTCGTACGCAATCGTGCCGTCAGCTAGTTGCGCGGCCAGCTCACCATAGGTGGTGGTTTGCCCGTAGTCGATGTTGGACAACAGTTCCCAGATTCGGCGTTGCCGAGGTTTACCCACGAGCAACAGTGGAAGATCGAAGTCTTTGCGCCGCCCGGTCAGGTAGTCACCGAGTTGACTGGCGGCTCCTCGCAGCAACTCGTCACCGTCGGGCGCTACGTACTCGCCGAGGGCCGCGACTGCGGCTCGGCGGTTATGGCGATGAAAATACAGACCGGTGAGATGCTCACCGGAGGCGGAAAGTGTTAATGGGCCTAGTGGGCTGTCGATCGCGGTGTATCGAATAGTCATGGTGTCCTCCTCTATCAGCTAGACGCGCTGCGCCCTGAAAATGTGAGATCGACCTGCGCACGGATGTCACGGTCCTCCGGCAGGCGCTGAGGGTTTTGGCAATACACGTGTCCGTGTCCGTGTGCCGGGCCAGGCCGATCATCACGCCAGCCGTGCCACTCACCGCGGGCGTCGCATCCGCCACGCTGGGGCGACACCTTGGGTCGCCAGCGTCGTGGAGCATTGCGTCGGCCGTGTTGTCCGGCAGTGATCGGCAGGGCGTCAGGCGTTGGCGCGAAGGCCTGTTAGTTCGTGTCCCAGTGCTTCTAGATCGGCGACGATGACGTTGGGCTGTGGCAGTCCGGGTACAGGCAACGGGGCATTGCCGGTGCGGGTGACCAACGCTGAGCTGTATCCGGCGGCTTGGGCGCCGACGGTGTCCCAGACGTGAGCAGCGACCATCATGCACGAGGATGGCGGCACGCCTTCTTCCTGAGCCACGTAGTGGTAGACCGCGGCTGCGGGCTTGTAGGCGCGGCAGGCCTCGATGCTGTATTGATGGTCCTCGAAGAATTCTTTGAGCCCGGCGTGTTCCAGCGGGGTCGGGCCGCCTGGGGTGGGTGGCGAGTTGGTCAGGGTGACCAGTCGGAATCCTTTGTCGCGCAGCAGGGTTAATCCTTTTTTGACCTCCGGGTGGGCGGGCATGGTCAGCATGCCCTCTTTGATCAGCGCTGCGTCTTTTTCGCTGATACTGACGCCATGGATGTCGCCGAGCATCTTCAACAGTCCCGGGCCCAGGGTGAAGTAGTCGACGTAAAGCCCGGACAGGGTGGCGGTCATCGAGTACATGATGAGATGGCCCAGCCATTCCCGCATGGCGCGGCCGTCGCCGAGAACTCGCTCGAACAGCGGTGTCATCGATTCAAAGTCGATGAGGGTTTCGTTGACGTCGAACACCAGGACCTTGGGTTCGGCGGGCAACGGCCAGTTGTCCACGGAATCCGACTGCTGTTGGGTGGTCATCGTTTTCGTCCTTTCACTGGGTGGGGCGGTTTCTGGTGGGGTTACAACGCGCCGACTGGTTGTCGGCGAACTCGAAAGTCTCGCTGGCCGCGAACCGCGCAATGGAGCTTGGCGCCAATCCAAGGGATACCAGCTGCCGGGAGAACATGAGGTCGGCCAGGTAGGCCATACCCACCGCCCATCGGTTGCCGGCCCGCGGGATGGCGTAGAGGTGGTATCCGCGGGTTACCGCTTTGGCAACATGGCCAGACAACTGGACGTTCAACGGATTGGCCACCGCGAACCCAGGGCCCAGGTCGACGACTGTGCCCAGATTCCGGTGCCGATAGGGGCGCGCCGCCGTACCGGTGAGTGTGGCCATCACGTTGTCGGCCAGCACGGCGCCTTGACGGATGGCGTGCTGGGCGGTGGGCGCGGTGATGTCGCCCGAGGTTGTGAGGTCGGGTACTGCGGCGGCATCGCCGGCGGCGAATACTCCGGTGGTGTTGGGCACATGAAGGTCGGGTTCGACGCGCAGCCGCCCGTGCAGGGTGTCCAGCCCCAGGGTGTGGATCAAGGGACTAGCCGATACTCCGGCCACCCAGGCGACGGTGCAGGTGCCGATCCGGGTGCCGTCGCTAAGGTCGACGTGGTCGGGGGCCACGTTTGTCAGGGTCACCCCGGTGCGAATCTGTACCCCCCGGCCGCGCAGCTGGCGTTCAGCTCGCCCCGCAAGGATGGGACCGATTTCGGGCATCATGCGCCCGGATCGCTCGACGAGGATCAGCCGCAGGTCCCCGGGGGCGAACCCGAACCTGCGGGCGGCAGTCTGAGCCATGGCGCACAGCTGACCGATCAATTCGGTGCCTGAATAGGACGAGCCGACCACGACCACGGTGCGCCGCTCCGCTGCACGGTCGGGGTCGGTCTCTGCACGGGCCAGCTCGAACTGCTCGAGGATGTGGTCGCGGAGGTAGAGCGCCTGGGCGATCGATTTCAGACCGCGGGCGTTGTCGGCGAGACCGGGGATGTCGTGGAGGCGGGTGATTGAGCCGGGTGTGAGCACCAACCGGTCCCAGCCCAGCTGGCGGGTGGTGGCTTCCTGATCGCGAAAGGCCAGTGTTCGCGCGGCGATGTCCACGGCGTCGACGTATCCGCGGACCAGGCGCACTCTGGGCAGCGTGTCGGCCAGCGGAATGGCTACCAGCCGGGGGTCGATAACACCGCCGGCGACTTCGGGCAGCAACGGGGTGTAGAGCAGGTAGTCGATCGGCGAGATCATCGTGATCGTGGCTCGTGCCCGGTGTCGGCGCAAACTCGCGCTGAGGCGCCGAGCGCAGTGGAATCCGGCGAACCCGCTGCCCACGATGACAATGTGGGGCGGGTCAAGCCCCACTGCGACCTCGTCTGTCATGTGGCCAATGGCTTGGTGCGGGAGCGGTTCTCGTAAGCAATGAGGCGTGCTTGCAGCTGCGGATAGGGTGTTGACGGTGGCAGCGCGCCGCCGTCGCGGATCGCGCGCGCAGCCTGTGCGGCGGCGAAAAGCCCAGCGCTGTAGGGCATTGAACCGGTCGACACCCGGGCCACCCCCAACGCGCCGAGATCGGCCAGGCTTAGCCCAGGAACGGGCAGGGTGTTTATCGGCCGAGCAATGTTGGCGGTGATTTCGGCGAGTTCGGCGCGGTCGTTGGCCAGCGGCACAAAGATGCCGTCCGCGCCGGCCTCGACGTAGCGATGTGCCCGTTTGATGGTGGCCGCGGGGTTGGCGTCCTGATTGAGCCAATAAGTGTCCACCCGGGCGTTGACGAACACCTCGGGGGAACGGCGTTTGATCGCCGTGATTTTCGCCGCTGCCACAGTGGGTTCGACGAGTTGCTCGTCACTGCTGTCTTCGATGTTGATACCCGCTACGGCAAGGGCCGCAACGTATTCGGCGACCGCGTCAGGGTCGTCGCTATAGCCGTCTTCGACATCGACGCTGACGTAGCATCCGAGTAGTGCCAGCGCGGCGGCGAGATCGATGTTGGCTTGCCGGGTGGCCCGGGCGCCGTCGGCGTGGCCGCCGCTGGAAGACACCCCGAAACTCGTAGTACCGATCGCGGTGAAGCCGTCCTGCAAATAGGCCAGCGCCGAGGGTACGTCCCAGGCGTTGGGTAACACGAAGGGAACGTCGTCGAGATGGAGGTCATGAAAGCTCATGCGCGAAACCTTTCGAGTGAAGTGACAGACTGGCTGCGGCGGGCTGTGACGACCGCACCGAGGAGCAGGATGAGAGCGGCCAATATGCCGGTGACGGCTTGCATCGTCCAGGCGCGCGGGTAACCGAAAGACGGGGTGACCCCGGCGGTCAGGGCGACCAAAACACTCACCCCGATCGCGGTGCCGACCTGACGGCTCATGTTGACCACGGCGGTGCCAGTGGTGGCACGGTCGGCGGGCAAGGTGTTGGCGGCAGCGAACATCGGCGCCAAGGACAGCCCTGCTGAGATGCCCATGACCACCAGGCCGGGCAGGATCTCCGTCCAGTAGTGCGGTGCGTCATGGACCATCACAAACCAGTAGAGGGCAGCCACCGACATCAACGCGGTGCCCACCACGGCGGGCATCGTAGGTCCAAAACGGGTGGCGATCGGACCCGCACACAGGGCAACAGCGACGGCGGCCACCGCTGCAGGGCCCATCGCCAGCCCGGCCTGCAGTGGCGAAAACCGCCACGCGGCTTGCAGATACAGGGTGGTGCCCAGCACGAAAACCGCCGATCCGGCGAAATAGATCAGCGCAGCCACCGTTGCGGCGCTGAACCTGACGCTCTCAAACAGACACTTCTCGATCACCGCAACCGGCGCGTGCAGCGCTCGCTGCACGGTCAGACCCGTCGCAAGGGCCGCCGCGACGAAGAGTCCCACGACGCGCCCGTCACCCCATCCCCACACGGGGCCCTGGACGGTAGCCAGCACCAACAGCGCGACTGCGGCCAGCAGGCTGCCGACTGACGCCGCATCGGGCAGCCGACTGCCCACGGGCTGATGGACTTTGGGCAACAGCAGCGCTCCGGCGAGGACCGCCAGGACACCAATTGGCAAGTTGACCAGAAAGATCCAGCGCCACGACACGCTGGCAATGACGCCGCCCAGCAGCGGACCGAAGGGCGAGGCAATCGCTGACACGCCGGACCAGATACCCACGACCATGGTGTGCTGACGTGCCGGGAACGACGGGTAGAGCAGGCCCAGGGAGGTGGGCACAATCATCGCTGCACCCAAGGCTTGGACGGCACGACCGGCGATGAGCAGCCCCAAAGTTGGTGCCAGCGTGCACATCAGCGACGCCAGCGTAAACACCACGACCCCGCCGAGCAGGACCTTCTTGCGCCCGCGCAAATCCGCGATCCGTCCGGCCGGCACCAACATCGAAGCGAAGACGATCGCGTAGACGTTGAGTACCCACGACACCGACGACAGGTTCGCCTTACCGAAGTCGGCCGCGATCGGCACCATGGCCACATTGACGACGAAGAAGCCGAGCTGGGCGACGAACGCGACGGTCAATAGCAGCGCCAGGATCGCCCAGCGCCGCGGATCACCGATGTCTTGGGCAGGTGGTTGGCAGATCGGCGGCGCGGCATCACGCGCCAACAGCGATCCCGCGCCAAAAGAAGGGGGCGCTGCATCGGTGGTCATGCCAGCTAGCCCGCCGTGACGCCGTCGTCGAGGAACAGCGTCTGACCGGTCAAGTAGGTGGCTTGGGCGCCGGACAGAAACAGGATCGCATCGGCGACCTCGGCGGGGCGTCCGGCGCGGCCCTGCGGAATGGTGGCGGACGCCGCAGTCTGGTTGTCGGGGCTTCCCGCCACCCGGGCGAACATTGAGGTATCGATGTAGCCAGGGCCGATCGCGTTGACCCGCACGCCGAATGGCGCGGCCTCGAGGGCAGCGGTGCGGGTCAGCCCGATGATGGCGTGCTTGCTGGCCACGTAGAGCGCTGAATTGGGGAACCCTTTATCGCCGTAGATCGACGTGACGTTAACGATAGCCCCGCCGCCCTGGCGTTGCATCAGACGCAGTTCGTGCTTCATCGATAGCAGCGTGCCCAGCACGTTGGTTCCAAACGCACCGTTGTACTGGAGGGCTGTCAATTCGACTACGGGGGCCAGATGTCCTTCGGTTCCAGCGTTGTTGACCGCTACATCGAGGCGGCCGAATGACTTCACTGCCGTATCGACCAGCTCGGCGACTTCACGCTCGAAGCGCACATCGGCCCGAACGAACAACGCATCCGTGGCGCCGGCGTCCATGAGGTCACGGGCTAATTGCTCGCCGACGTCATCGTGCCGGCCCGAGATGACCACCACGTCGCCGCGTTGGGCAAACGCCTTGGCGGTGGCCTCACCAATACCGGTCAGCGCGCCGGTGACCACCACAACTGCCTCCGCCATACATCTCCCCTCCTGAGTGGGATGATCACCCCATACTTCGGTAGTAGCGTGCCGATGTCAACCGGAGAACAGCCAATTCCATTGTTTTCCAAGGTGTGCGGGGTAATTCTGGGTTGTGCCTCCCAAACGTCTATATTCCGGGGCCGCAGCACGCCGCTCTCGTTGCGTGCATCGGCTCACCGTCGTCGATGTCACTGTCGCTGGAAACCTCGCCTGGGTGGCGCTGTTGATCGCAGGCTACGACAGACAGGGCGCTAAGCTACGCTGAACAGCTGCGTGGCAGGGCCCCTGGTAGTTCAAATACCTTGCAGAGGAATCGGATTCGAATTTATTGCAATGAGTGTTCATCGTGGACCCAGGCGTGGCCGCCTGGGTGCAGCCCGGCCGTCTCGCCGCGTGGTGTCTATCTGCCGCGAATGTGTGGTTGACCATGACTGATTAAAAGACGCGATTTAGCTACGCGGGCACCATCGCCTTTGCGACGCAACCGAAGGGCAGTTTCGGCAAGCTAGGAAGTGCGCCGACGGGTCGGGCGTCGGGATTCGAGGGTGACCGATTCGGTGGCGAAAGAGGCGACATATCGCACCGCGGCGTTGAGCGAGTCACGCAACGGAGTGACCGAGCGGGTGGTCTGGGTCAGCAACGATCCGCCCTGATGTGCGGCGACCAAGACCCGGGCCAGATGGCGCGGGTCGGAATCAGGGCGCAACTCGCCGCGTTTGCGCATCGCGGCCAGGGCGCTACGAAACAGCGCGATCCACTCCTCATACACGGCGACCAGATCGGTGCCGTAGTCCTCATCGGAAGGCACCAGCTCGCCGACGAGGGATCCGAATGTGCAGCCCCCGACGCAGTCCATATCCAGCTGCTTTTGCACGTTGAGGTCGGCCCAATCTTGCAGTGCCTGAAAGCTGTCCAAGCGCGACAGGCGGCCGCCAGTGTGGAATTCGACCATTTCATTACGCCGCGACCCGATCACACCGCGTACCACGGCTCGCCGGTCTGGGAAATAGTGGGTCAACTGCGACCCGCTGACGGTGGCGGCCCGGCGCACGTCGCCCATCGAAGTGTTGTGCAGACCCCGACAATAGAACAGCTCAGCGGCGGCCCCGAGGATGCGAGCCTGCGTCGCGCGGCCGCGAGGGGTCAACGGGACCAAGATGTCTTCAGTCATTGCGGGTGTAGTACGTCTTCTCTGGGGCAGCGGTGTGTGAGTACACGCTAAACGCTACGTCATACAGACCCGAACGACGGGCGATTGCCGTATCGCGTCGGCCACCCAATAGCTCACCCGGCCAACAGCAGCTCCGCCAGGAAGGTGCGGATCAGCCCGGTGACTTCCTCGAAGGCCGATTCAAGCAGGAAGTGGCCGCCGTCGAGCAGGTGGATCTGCGCGTTGGGTAGATCCTTGCCGAAGGCGGACGCCCCGTCAGGTCCAAAAATGCCGTCGCCCCGGCCCCACACCGCCAGCAACGGCACCTGGCTGGTGCGCAGGTAGTCGTGCAGCTTGGGGTACATCGGAGTGTTCGTCGCGTAGTCGACGAACAGCTTGAGCTGCACCGCGTCGTTGCCGGGCCGCGATATCAAATCGTAGTCGTGGTACCACGATTCGGGATTGACCAGCGTCTCGTCGGGCACTCCATTGGTGTACTGCCAGCGGGTGGCCTCCAGGGTGAGGTACTGGCGTACGCCGGCCTCGGTCTGGGCGTTCTGATCCTGCTGCCAGGCCACGATCGGCTTCCAGAATTCGGTCACGAACCCGGCGTCGTAGCCATTGCCGCTTTGGCTGACGATCGCGGTGATCGCCGACGGGTTGGCCAGCGCCAGCCGCCAGCCGATCGGAGCGCCATAGTCCTGCACGTAGAGGGCATAGCGCGAAATGCCCAGCTGCGTCAGCAGACCCGACGTCAGGTCGGTCAGCGCGTCGAAGGTGTAGTCGAACACTTCGGTCCCTGGGGCGTCGGACAGGCCGAAGCCGAGGTGGTCAGGTGCGATGACGTGGTAGGTGTCGGCCAGGGCTGGTACCAGGCCCCGGAACATGTAGGAGCTAGTTGGGAAGCCGTGCAGGAGCAGCAGCACCGGAGCGTCGGTGGGGCCGGCTTCACGGTAAAAGATGCGGTGTCCGTTGATGTCAGCGAAGCGATGATGCACGGTCATGATGATTTCTCTCCTTGTCGTTGCGGCGGTTTCACGGATCGTGGTTTGTGGCTCCGGCGTTCAGCACGCGGTGGGTGTCACGGCGCAGCACAGCAACATAAGGTCTGGTAGACCAGCGCGGTGCCGTGCTCGCGGCCGCGGCCCATCGTGTTTGCTTGCTCGTGGTCGACGATGCCGATTCGTGGACTTCTCGCCGCGCCATGACGAAGACTTCCAAATCCCGCTGCGCACTGTGCCGCCGCTGCAAACATGCTCGGCTGGTAGCACTACGTAACCGATAATGGATGTCGCGAGATCCGGTGCGCTGCGAGCGGGCACCGCCTCACCCTAAACGAAAAACGCGCCGAATGGGATACTCAGCCCATTACATTTTATGGTTTCAGTTTGCATCGACGGGTTGGCCACTACGGACTTGGGCGTAAGGATGACCAAAGTGGGATGCCTGCCCCAGCGACGCTGATATGCTCGCGTAAGGCCCGTTAGACGTGCGAAACAACAACCGAGGCTCCGCGCTGGCCTCACAACTTAGAGTAGGCAGCCAGACCGACAACACGGGCAGAAACGAGGCGACCCTTGACCGAGTTACAGGTGATTGCGCGTCACACGATCGCGCTGGGCAACGAAGATCAAGTCTATGCACTGCTCCCGCATTTGATCGCCGGGGCGCGCTCAGAGCCGGGCAACCTCGCGTTCGACGCGTACCCCGCGCTTGACGACCCGACCAATTACGTTCTGCTGGAAAGATACACATCCCGCGAGGCCTTCGCTGAGCACCGCGAGACCGAGCACTTCAAAGAGATCATGCTGGGCAAGATTCTGCCGCTGTTGGCCAACCGGGTGATCGAGCAATACGACGTCGTCGAGTAGCGCCTGGCCGGTACCGGCCCGCCCGAGCGGGCCTTTTAGGTGGTGGTCTCGGGCGGCGGCTCGCCACCGGGTCGCGAGATCGGCCGCACCATCGCCTGATACTGGTCGGTGACCAGGTTCCTGTACTGCGGGTGTCGGAAAATATAATCGCCGGTGAGCTTGCATCGGGGCACGACCGTGCGACCCGCTGAAGCGATGAGTTCGAGCACGCCGTCGATGAGGACGGAGGAGACTCCGCGCCCCCGCCACTGTGGGTCAATCTCGGTGCCCATCAACACGATGTGGTTCTTATAACGGCGATACGGCTGCCAGCCGATCACCTCATCATCGACGAGCACCTCGAACCGGTCGCGTAGCGAGTTGTCGATGACGGCTGTGTGCAGTCCGTCGTGTGCTTTCCGGGTCGTGCAACCAATCGAGACTTTTGGATCCGGCGAATTATCCACAATGTCAGCCCTCCTTCGTCAGTCAGCCAGATAGCAGGCGTCCACACCCGCGCCCTCTGTGGTGCGCCCGTCCCCTGGCAGTTGGGGGCGGTGGATCGGCGTCGGCTGCGGACATGAGTTCAGGTTACCCTGAGTTTTATCTGTAGTGGGTGTATCACCCCAGTCAGTCACGATCATGCCCTGTCAGGATTGATCGCAGCACAGGTCGGGCTATGGGTCATATAGCCCATTAAGATGGGCGGTGGGGTGGCGCAGCCTCTATGACCGTCCAACCATCCCTGCTGCACGGCCGACTGATTCGGGAAGACCAATGTGTCTCATCATTTTGACGCTGAAGTCGCCAAAGAACATTCACTGCTGAGTATCTTGGACATGTATTCGTATTGAAGGCGCAAGTGCGGCCACAACCGCCGTGTATTTGACTACGAATCCCGACGCCGGGATCTTCGCGCCGCTGACGTTGCATTCCCAAGGGCAAGCGCGTGACGGGCATGGCGATCCGCGGCCGGAAGGATTAAGAAGTGTTCGCTGTCCTCTTTGAGGTTCACCCCCACACCGAGCAGTGGGATGCCTACCTCGGTTACGCCAAGATGCTGCGGCCCGAATTGGAAATCATGGACGGGTTCGTCGACAACATCCGGTATCGCAGTCTGACCCGACCGGGATGGATTCTGTCCTTGTCGAGTTGGCGCGATGAGAAAGCCCTTGTGCGCTGGCGCACCCGCGCCCGCCACCATGACGTACAGGTCAAGGGCCGTCAGGAAGTCCTCGCCGACTACCACCTGCAGGTCGGTCAACTCACCCACGATACCCACCGGCTACCACCTCGAAGAGCAACGCCTCGATGTCACCCAGGTGGGCGAGGGCACCATCATCACCCCGCGTAGTTCTTACTCCGATACCCCTCTGGAGGAGTCCGCCGCTAACGCCGTCGCCGAAAACCTCGGACTAGGCGCCCAAGCCGACGGACTGACCGCGTGGGATGTGTTCGACGACGTCCTACAACCCGGCAATCCCATCCTGCTGTTGTCTTGCATCGACCCGTCGGCAGCCGAGTTAGCCCCAGCGGTCAGCGCCGACACACGTCGGCGCACCATGCGTATCGTCCGGGACTACGGAATGTTCGATCGACGCGAAAATCCCCAGGACTATCCAGAAGTCACCCGTCACTAGCCCGGCCACCTCGGCCCCCGGGGAGAAGGTGCCCGCGCCCTCCTCGTCCCCCACTTGACAATCCTGCCACCGCTCATCCCTCGCGCACATCGCCGGACACACGAACGCCTGTGTGCTCGCCGTTTCGAACCACCGGCTCAGGCGGTAAGCCGGGATACGTTGTGCGCCCGGGCAGTCGACGGACAAGTGGCCCGCCGCCATGCCAATGGCAACGACCAAAGAACTTTTGGGCCAATTGACCCAAATTCTCAGCCAGGATGAGTAACCTGACCGACATGGTCGATCCCGACCCCGATGCGCTCACAGTCAAAGGGCGTGCAACCCGTGATCGAATCATCACCTGTGCCACTGAATTGATTCTTGCAGGGGGCTTTTCGCGCCTCAGCATCGAAAGTATCCGCAAGGCGGCCTCGGTCAGCGGTTCGCAAATGAGCCACTACTTTCCCGGCCGCGACACCTTGATTCGCGCGGTCATCGCCCACCAGACGCAGGTTGTGCTTGATTTCCACCGCCAGCCGGCCCTGGGCGGCCTGGATACGTTCGAGGATTTCGATCGATGGGCCGCATTGACCCTGCGGTTCGGGCGCCGAAACACCCGCACCGGGCCCGTACCCACCTACGGCGCCCTGATCTGTGAAGCCATCAGCGATCAGGCCGCCCAAGAGCTTCTGGCCGACGGCTACCGCCAGTGGCACCAACTGCTAGCAGCCGGCCTGCAACGGATGAAAGACCATGCCGACCTAGTCGTCGGCGCCGACACCGCGCAACTGGCGTCGGTGCTGATGAGTGCCCACCAAGGTGCGGACGCTTTCAATGTAGCGTTCCGCCGCCCGTGGCCAGTGCGCGAAGCCCTTGAGTTCGGACTCAACTACCTACACATGTTCGCAGCGGACCCAGCCGATCGACTCACGCGCCCACTGCCATACGCCAAGCGGCGCAGTCGCCGTATCCGCTCATCCCGGTGACGAACCTCCGTCTCCGGCAAGTGTGTGACCGGGTCAACCGAGCGGCGCATCGAGCTCGGGCAGATCCAGATCAGCCTTAGTCAGACGGTAAATCTGCAGAAACAAGCCGTAATACTTGTCGGTTTCGCCGACCCACTCCATGCCGACCCGGCGCGCCGTAGCGATGCCCTGGCGGTTGCCGGGTCGCACGACCGCGAACACCTCGGCAACCCCCGAATCCATGAACGCCTGATGCGCAACGGCGTGGCCGGCTTCTGCGCCATATCCGCGGCCCCACGCCACAGGTGCGACCTGCCAACCGATTTCAAGATCAGTGCACCCCGGCGGCAGGGGAAGCAACGCCACGCCACCGACCAACTGGTGCGAGGACTTCTCAGTGACCGCCCATCGACCCAACGGCAGCCCCTCCGCGGCAGTATCGCCGATCCAACGGGTCAACGTTGCGCGCATCTGGGCGGGGTCGGCGACCGGCGGCAGGACTGGACACAGCCAACGCGACACCTCGGGCGCACCGTAGATCTCCCACGCGGCGACATCAT
>Ga0208987_1000143_pt1 | contig 14593 bp, 13 predicted proteins | sample MedBloCARef_O2_FD_187845 | JGI IMG/M metagenome (GOLD analysis project Ga0208987, IMG submission 187845) | Forest soil microbial communities from El Dorado National Forest, California, USA - Mediterranean Blodgett CA Ref_O2 (SPAdes) (version 2) | ecosystem: Environmental > Terrestrial > Soil >... | reverse complement strand
CCACGGCACGTCCGCGAGAAGGATCGGCGGCGCCACGACGGCCACCGCCAGCAATATGGCCAGCCAACCGGCCGTGGTATCCAGGTCGTGGACGGCGGCCGCGATGTCGGAGGCGGCCTGGCTGGCCGAGTTAAGCGGCTTGCTGACGGCATCGCCGACTACCGGAATATGTTGTGCTCCATGGCCCGCCGACGCCAGATTGCCTGCGATACTGTGCGTGCCGCTCTCGACCTGCCTGCCGGCCTCGGCAATCGTGGAGATGGCGTCGTAAACGGCGGTTCCGACAACTACCCATATCGCCGTCCACACGGCGATGGCGAAATCGCTGAATAATTGGGCCAGCAGCCGGCCGGGCGTGGTGGCGTAGGGCAAGTACCGGGATGTCATAACCCTGATCCCAGCACAGGGCGGCCGTTGCGGTGCCCGATAGGCTGGCCCGATGCGTCCTGCACTGTCCGATTACCAGCATGTGGCCAGCGGCAAGGTCCGTGAGCTGTACCGCGTTGACGGCGAGCACCTGCTGCTGGTCGCCTCCGACCGGATCTCCGCATACGACTACGTCTTGGACAGCACGATCCCGGACAAGGGTCGCATCCTGACCGCCATGAGCGTGTTCTTTTTCGGACTCGTCGACGCCCCCAACCACTTGGCCGGGCCGCCGGATGACCCCCGCATCCCCGACGAGGTGCTTGGCCGGGCGCTGGTGGTCCGGCAGCTGGAGATGCTTCCGGTGGAGTGCGTGGCTCGCGGCTACCTGACCGGATCGGGATTACTTGACTATGAGGCGACGGGCAAAGTCTGCGGAATCGCGCTGCCACCGGGCCTGGTCGAGGCCAGCAGGTTCGCCACGCCACTATTCACCCCGGCGACGAAAGCCGCGCTGGGGGATCACGACGAGAACATTTCGTTTGCCCAAGTGATCGAGCTGGTCGGCACGGTGCCCGCCAACCAGCTGCGGGACCGGACGTTGCAGATCTACGTCCAGGCCGCCGACCATGCCCTGACAAGGGGAATCATCATCGCCGACACGAAGTTTGAATTCGGCACCGACCGCAATGGCGATCTGCTGCTAGCAGACGAAATCTTCACTCCGGATTCCTCGCGGTATTGGCCGGCCAAGGATTACCAAGCCGGTGTGGTGCAGACCAGCTTCGACAAGCAGTTTGTCCGTAACTGGCTCACCAGCCCAGAGTCAGGCTGGGACCGGCACGGGTCGCAACCGCCCCCGCCGCTTCCGGACGACATCATCGTTGCCACTCGCGACCGCTACATCAATGCCTACGAACGGATTTCGGGTTTGAAATTCAACGACTGGATCGGCCCGACCGCATGACGGGGCCTGTTGCGCCCGTGCCGCCCATCGCCAAGCGTGTCGAGACCCGACGCGAGTACCACGGGGATGTCTTCATCGATCCCTACGAATGGCTGCGCGACAAGGACAACCCCGACGTCATCGCCCACCTCGACGCCGAAAACGATTACGTCGACCAGACCACCGCCCACCTCCAGCCGCTGCGGGAACAGATTTTCGGCGAGATCAAAGCGCGAACCAAAGAAACCGATCTCTCGGTACCGACTCGGCAAGGCGACTGGTGGTACTACTCCCGCAGCTTTGAGGGAAAGCAGTATCGCGTCCAATGCCGTTGTCCGATAACAGATCCCGATGACTGGGATCCGCCCATCCTTGACGAGAACACCGAAGTACCCGGTGAGCAGATTCTGCTGGACTCAAACGCAGAGGCCGAGGGACACGACTTCTTCGCTTTGGGAGCCGCCCTGGTCAGCCTGGATGCCAATTTGCTCGCATATTCCGTCGACACCGTCGGCGACGAACGTTATGCGTTGCAATTCAAGGACTTGCGCACCGGCGAGAAGCTTCCTGACCAGATCGCCGACATTTCGGCGGGGGTGACCTGGGCCGCCGATAACCGCACCGTGTACTACCTGACCTTGGACGCCGCCCATCGCCCGGACAAGGTCTGGCGGTATCGGCTGGGCTCCGGCGAGGCCTCGGAATTGGTGTATCACGAAGCCGACGAACGGTTTTGGATCGGGGCAGGGCTCACCCGCAGCGAGGCATACGTGATTATCGCCTCGGGTTCGTCCATCACCTCTGAGGTCCGATACGCGGACGCCGCTGACCCGAATGCGGAGTTCACTGTCGTGCTGCCGCGCCGCGAAGGCGTCGAATACTCGCTGGAACACGCGGTAGTCGGGGGCCAGGATCGATTTCTGATCCTGCATAACGACGGCGCCGTGAACTTCACGCTGACCGAAGCTCCGGTGAGTGATCCAACCCAGCAGCGCACCTTGATTGCGCATCGCGACGATGTCCGGCTCGAAGGTGTCGACGCCTTCGGCGGTCATCTGGTGGTCAGCTACCGCCGTGCGGCATTACCGCGAATCCAGTTGTGGCCCATCGGGTCCGATGGCGACTACGCTGAGCCAGAGGAGATCGCCTTCGACTCTGATTTGATGTCTTCTGGGCTGGGCGGCAATCCGAACTGGGTTTCGCCCAAACTGCGGATCAGAGCGGGATCTCTGGTCACACCGTTGCGGGTTTACGACGTCGACTTGCGCACCGGCGAACGCACCTTGTTGCGCGAGCAGCCGGTACTCGGTGATTATCGCCCAAATGACTACGTCGAGCGGCGCGACTGGGCGCTCGCGGCGGACGGCACCCGCATCCCGGTATCGATAGTGCACCGTGCGGATACCGAATTCCCAGCGCCCACATTGCTTTACGGGTACGGGGCTTACGAGATCTGCACCGACCCGAGTTTTTCGATCGCGCGGTTGTCGCTACTGGATCGGGGGATGGTGTTCGTCATCGCCCACGTCCGCGGTGGCGGCGAGATGGGCCGGTTGTGGTACGAACACGGCAAGCTCTTGGAGAAGAAGAACACCTTCACCGACTTCGTCGCAGTGGCAAGGCATTTAGTGGATACGGGTGTGACTCGGCCGCACGAGCAGGTGGCGTTGGGTGGTAGCGCGGGCGGTCTGCTGGTGGGTGCGGTGGCCAACCTTGCACCCGATCTGTTCGCCGGAATCCTGGCGCAGGTCCCGTTCGTCGACCCGCTGACCACCATTCTGGATCCCTCGTTGCCGCTGACCGTTACCGAATGGGACGAATGGGGAAACCCGTTGAGCGACAGCGAAGTCTATTCGTATATGAAGTCCTACTCGCCCTACGAGAACGTCGAGACAAAAAGTTATCCGGCCATCCTGGCGATGACGTCACTGAACGACACCAGGGTCTACTACGTGGAGCCGGCCAAGTGGGTTGCGTCGTTGCGGCATGCCAATCCGGGCGGAAATCCGGTGTTGCTCAAAACCCAGATGGCGGCCGGTCATGGTGGCGTCAGCGGCCGCTACCGGGCATGGGAAGAAGCGGCATTCCAATACGCCTGGCTGCTAGCCGCTGCCGACGGCGACCGCTATGGCGGCGGCAAGGAAAACGATCTCGGTGGCGGTGCGCGCGGATAGCCGCGTCGTCATCGACTTGGGCGGATTCGGCATCCGGGCGGCATAGACGTTGGCCGGGAACATGGCCAGCATCAGCACCAGTAGGCACCCCGCGGCTGCCACCCGGGTGGCGGGCAGCAGCAGGCCTGCGGCGCCCAGCAGCTCCAGCACACCGGTCACGGTCACCAGTAGACCGGGCGCGGGCAGCCGGGGCGGCACGATGGCGATGAGATCGGGGCGCAGCGGCGGCGCGAAATGGGCAATCCCAGTCAGCACGAACATCGCCGCCAACCCGACGGCGATGGCCGCGGCCCAGTTGTCGAGATAGCCGACACCAAGCCAGCCGGCGATTCGAGCCACGACGCTACCCACCAGCAGAGCGATCACCGGAGCCATTTCAATACCCCAATCTAGACAGTGACAAGATCCAGCGTGGCTCAACGTAAGCCCGTAACTAGTCAGTGTCAAGTTTGATTCGCTATGCTGCAGTCATGGACCGCCCGAACTACCACCACGGCGAGCTGCGCGCGGTGATCCTGGCCGAGGCCGCGCGCCTGGTCGCCGAGCGCGGCGCCGCACGAATTTCGCTGCGCGAGTTGGCCCGAGATGCGGGCGTGTCACATGCGGCGCCGGCGCACCACTTCACCGATCGGCGCGGGCTGTTCACCGCGCTGGCCACCCAGGGATTTGCGCTGCTGGCTGAGGCGCTGAACGGCGCGCGGGGGCATTTCGCCGACGCGGCCCTGGCCTATGTACGGTTTGCCATCGCGCATCCCGGCCACTACCAGGTGATGTTCAACAAGTCACTGCTGAACGTCGCCGACCCCGGACTGGCTGCCGCGGAGGCCGCCGCCGGCGCAGAACTGTCCCGCGGGGTGGCGACCCTGCACGATGTCAACGCTGCGGCCGACCCGGCCGCCGCACAGTTGGCGGCATGGTCTCTGGTACATGGCTTTTCGACGTTGTGGCTCAACGATGCGGTGAACGACGAGGTGCGGCAAACGGATCCGATGGACACCGTCTTGCGGATAGCGACGATGCTGTTCGAAGGCTAATCACCCTAAACGTCCTGGGTGTGAATTGCCGGCTTTTTGGGCAGGAACGAGGCCGGGATGATCACCGCGGCCACCAATATCACCGCGATCATGAATACCGTCGCGTAGGCGTGCGAAAAGTCATGCAGCACATCGGCGGAAAACCCGGGCCTCAGTGACTGGCGGGGTATCGCGGCAGGGTCGATGGGAACGCCATTAGCGGCCTGCTGTTTCAACGATGCGAGTTTGTTTGCCGCGGTGATGTTTTCGCTTCGGTTGAACTGATTGGTCAGGACCATCGACATCAGCGCGGTTCCTATCGACCCGCCTACCTGCTGGTTGACGTTGACCAGCGTCGAACCGCGGGCGATCTGATGCGGGGGCAGCGTCTGCACCGACACCGCGGTGAGTGGCGTCACGATGCAACCCATGCCCATGCCAATGACCGCCATCCCAACCAGCAGGGTGGGTACGTAAGCGTCCTGCCTGGCCACGCCGAAGCTGACGATGCTCAAACCCACTGCGATCAACGGGATGCCAACCAGCACGATCCTGCCGGGCCCGCGTTTGTCCATCAGTATCCCGGCCAGCGGCAGGGTCGACATGGCCCCGATTCCCTGGGGCAGCATGTACACCGCCGACTGAATCGGCGTTTTGTGCAGCACCAGTTGGAAATAGCTCGGCAGCAGCAGCAGGCTGCCGAAGGCAGCGGTGGTGAATATCAACATCGTCACATTGGCCTGGGTGAGCACCCGATTCTGAAACAGGCGCAGGTCGATGAGCGGATGGTCGGTGCGGTAACACGCGTGCACGACAAACGCGGCAATCAGCGCCAGGCCAAGGACCGCCGGCCCCAACACGTAGGGATCGGCGATGGTGCCGCGGACCGAGATGGACGACATGCCGAACAGGAAGATCACCAGCCCGGGCGAGAGCAACAGCACGCCAACGACATCGAAGGGTTCTGCGGCGCCCGGCTGGTCTGTCGGAAAGAAGATCAGCGCCAGGGCGATCACCAGCAACCCGATCGGCACGTTGATCAGGAAGATCCACTTCCAGCCGTAGGCGCCGATGAGCCAACCGCCCAGGATCGGCCCACCGACCGGGCCGAGCAGCATCGGAATTCCCCCCACCGCGACCAGGCGGCCCAGCCGCTTCGGGCCGGCCTCGCGGGTTATCACGGCAAAGCTCAGTGGCACCAGCATGCCCCCGCCGGCGCCTTGCACCATCCGAAAGATGATGAGCAGCAGTATCGTTGGGGCCATCGCGCACAGCAGCGAGCCCAGTGTGAAGACGAGGACAGAAGTGATGAAGAGCCGTTTGCTGCCGAATCGGTCGGCGGCCCACCCGGTTATCGGGATCACCGTCGCGAACGCGAGCATGTAGCCCGCCATCGTCCAGCCCACCACGGCCTGGGTGGAACCGAAATCGGCGATGAAGGTGCGTTGTGCCACGGCGACGATCGTGGAGTCCAAGACCGCCATCACCATTGCGAGTCCACACACCCCGGCGATCCGCAACAACGCGCCGTCCAACTTCTCGGGGTACTCGCGCCCGGCCCCAGCAGACTGCCCAGTGGTAGCGCTGGGCGCCGGAGCGTCGGAAGCTGGTGAAGGTACGTTTTCCATGGCGTTGCCGAGCATATCGACACCGCTAAGCCACAGGGGAAAGTGCCCTAGACGTCCTGTGTTTGAATGGCGGGCTTTTTCGGCAGGAATGACGCCGGAATGATGGTCAACGCGACCGCTGCCAAAGCGACTACGAACACTGTTGTGTAGGCGTGCGAAAGGTCATGCAGCAGACCGGCCGAAAAGTCGGGGGCCAGCGACCGCCGGGGTATCGCGGAAGGGTCGATGGGAACGCCACTAGCGGCCTTCTGTTGGAGCAGCGCGAGTTTGTTCGCCGCGGTGATGTTTTCGCTTCGGTTGAACTGGTTGGTCAGAACCATCGACATGAGCGCAGTGCCGATCGAGCCCCCCACCTGATGGCTGACGCTCATCAGTGTTGTGCCCCGCGCGATTTGGTGCTCGGTCAATGCCTGCACCGACGCAACCGAGAGCGGCATCATGGTGCAGCCCATCCCCAGGCCCATGATCGCCAGCCCCACCAGCAGCGTGGGTTCGTATTGGGCCTGCCTGGCCACACCGAACGCGAAGGTGCCTAGGCCGGCGACGATCAGGCCGATACCGACCAACACGATCTTGCCCGGTCCCTGTCGGTCCACCAGCGGTCCGGTCAGCCGCATGGTCAGCATGGCGCCGAGCCCTTGGGGGATCAAATGCACTCCGGCCTGCATCGGGGTGTGATGCAGTGCCTGCTGGAAGTAGCTCGGGAGCAACAGTCCGGCGCCGAAAAACGCGCCGGCGAAAATCAGCATCGTCACGTTGGCCGAGCTGATCACCCGATTTTGAAAAAGCCGCAGATCGATGAGTGGGTGATCGGCGCGATGCAACGCGTGCACGACGAACCCGGCGATGAATGCCAGGCCGATGGCCGCCGGTATCAACACGCGGCGATCGGCCACGGTCCCGCAGCGGGGGATGGACGACACCGCGAAAAGGAACGTCGCCAGGCCGGGCGAGAGCAGCAGGAGACCGACGACGTCAAGCGTTTCCGACGGCTCCGAGTGGTCTTTCGGGAACACGATCGCCGCCAGGGCCATCGTGGCAAGCCCGATCGGCACATTGATGATGAAGATCCATTTCCAGCTGGCGGTGTCGATGAGCCAGCCGCCGAGTATCGGGCCGGCGATGGGGGCGAGCAGCATCGGGATGCTCATGATCGACATCAGGCGCCCAAGCCGAAGAGGTCCCGCTTCGCGGGTCATGATGACAAATCCCAGGGGTAGCAACATTCCGCCGCCGACGCCCTGGACCACGCGAAATATGATGAGCTGCGCGATAGTTGATGCCAACGCGCACAGCAGCGAACCCAGCATGAAGGCCACCAGCGTGCCGATGAAGAGCCGCTTGGTGCCGAATCGGTCGGCTGCCCATCCGACTAGCGGGATTACGGTTGCCAGCGCGAGTGTGTAGCCCGTCATCGTCCACGCGACGACAGCCTGGGTGGAGGCGAACTCGGCGATGAAGGTGCGCTGGGCGACGCTGACGACGGTGACGTCCAGGATTGCCATCACCGTGGCCAGGATGCAGACTCCGGAGACCCGCAACAGCCGCGCATCCAGGTGGTCCGGATAGCCGCGTTCGCCCACGTCCAGCGGCCGGGCGGGGGTGTCGGGCAGCGCGGTATCCGCTGCTGGGGATGGGGCCTTCTCCATGACGTTGCTTAGCATATCGAATCGATTTCCGGCGCAGGTGCGGGTTTGCTAAACCCGTGCCCCGTCGGCTGCAACCGTTGCGGTGAGGACCTGGGGTCCCGTGGGCAGAAATGCCGCGAGGTCGAACGTGGACGCCACCAGGCCACACCAAGCACCAATACCGCCGTTCGCGAGGTTCGACTTCCACTCGCAGGAACCAATGAGCCAGCCGCCCAGGATGGGCTCACCCCTGGGCCCGACCCGGTATGCCGAGCACCGCCATCACGCGGTCCAGCCGCTTCGGCACTGCCTCGCGCGTCAAGATCATCATTCCCAACGGCAGCAACATGGCGCCGCCCAATTCCTCCGACACACGAAATAGGATGAGCAGCAGCATGGTTGGCGCCTGTTCGCACAGTAGGGAGCCGAGGGCGAACGCCAGCACCGACGTGATGAAGAGCGGCTTGGTGCCGAATCTATCGGCCGCCCAGCCGGTTACCGGGATGACGGTCGCTAGCGCAGAGCTTGGCCAGTCATGGTCCAGGCGGCGACGGCCCGAGTAGAGCCGAACCGAACATTTGCTGGCAGCGCTCGAATCGGGCGCGTGCCGATAGCCCAATACCGATGAGACGGGCCAGTATCGGGTCGTTAACCGGCGTCGATATATGCCTGCCGTCTGCGTGTACTTCACCGTCTCGAAACCTGAATTCGGCACACTGCGAGTGTGTCTGGAAAATTGATCGTCTCGGTTTCAGGGATAGGCGAGCGCACCCTGACCGACGTCGAGGCGTTCTGCGCACAAATGGATGTCCGCAAGGTGCCGGTGTCGTTGCTGGTGGCTCCGCGCCTGTCCGGTGACTACCGACTGGACCGCGACCCGCGCACCGTCGAGTGGCTGACCGAGCGGCGGGCTAATGGTGATGCGATCGTGCTGCACGGCTACGACGACGCAGCCACCAAAAAGCGGCGTGGTGAGTTCGCGATGCTGCGCGCACACGAGGCCAATCTGCGGCTGATGGCGGCCGACCGGGTGCTCGAACACCTCGGTCTACGGACCCGGCTGTTTGCAGCGCCGGGGTGGGTGGTGTCCCCTGGCGCCGTCAAGGCGCTACCGGGCAACGGGTTTCGGCTACTGGCCGATCTGCACGGGATCACCGACTTGGTCAGGCACACCACGGTCCGCTCCCGCGTTCTGGGAATCGGGGAGGGCTTCCTGACCGAGCCGTGGTGGTGCCGCATGGTGGTGCTGTCCGCTCAGCGGATCGCCCGTCGGGAGGGGACCGTGCGGGTTGCGGTTGCGGCCCGTCAGCTGCGTAAGCCCGGCCCGCTGCAGGCGATGCTGGACGCCGTCGACCTGGCTTCGATGCACGGATGCACGCCCACGGTCTACCGGTGGCGGTCCGACAAGGCGGTTCTCGACGCCGCCTGATTAAGCCATCCGGTTAATCGCCCTGGGCGGGGGGCTACCCTGTTGCGGCATGAGCGATTCTTCGGCTGCGGGGTTCGCCGCTGATGCGATTGTGGTGGGGGCGGGCCTATCGGGCCTGGTGGCCGCCTGTGAGTTGGTCGATCGCGGCTTGCGGGTCCTGGTCCTCGATCAGGAGAACAGCGCCAATTTGGGTGGGCAGGCTTTCTGGTCATTTGGCGGTCTGTTCTTCGTCGACAGCCCCGAGCAGCGCCGGCTGGGTATCCGGGATAGCCACGAGCTTGCGTTGCAGGACTGGTTGGGGACAGCGGGTTTCGACCGCGAAGAGGACTACTGGCCACGGCAGTGGGCGCATGCCTACGTCGATTTCGCAGCGGGGGAGAAGCGCAGCTGGCTCCGAGACCGGGGGCTGAAGATCTTCCCGTTGGTGGGCTGGGCCGAGCGTGGCGGTTACGGCGCTCAGGGACACGGCAATTCGGTGCCCCGGTTTCACCTCACCTGGGGTACCGGGCCGGCGCTCGTCGACATCTTCGCGCGTCGGCTGCGGGACCGCTCGTCGGTCCGTTTTGCGCACCGGCACCGGGTCGACGAGTTGATCGTCGAGGGCGATGCGGTTACCGGTGTGCGCGGTGCGGTGCTGGAGCCGTCAGTCGAGGCACGCGGTGTGTCGTCATCGCGAAAAGAAGTGGGGCAATTCGAACTTCGTGCGTCGGCCGTCCTAGTGACCAGCGGTGGCATTGGCGGCAACCACGATCTGGTGCGAAAGAACTGGCCGAAGCGGATGGGCCGGGTGCCCGAGCAATTGCTCAGCGGGGTGCCCGCCCACGTCGACGGCAGGATGATCGCCATTACCCAGCAGGCTGGTGCGCGGGTGATCAACCCCGACCGGATGTGGCATTACACCGAGGGCATCACCAACTACGACCCGATTTGGCCGCGACACGGCATCCGGATCATTCCTGGGCCGTCATCGTTGTGGCTCGACGCGTCCGGCAAGCGGCTGCCGATCCCGCTCTATCCCGGTTTCGACACTCTCGGCACCTTGGAGTACATCACCAAATCCGGGCAGGACTACACCTGGTTTGTGTTGAACACCAAGATCATTGAGAAGGAATTCGCGCTCTCCGGTCAGGAGCAGAATCCCGATCTGACCGGGCAGAGTGTTCGTGAGCTGCTGCGAAACCGGGCAAGCTCTGGACCGCCGGGACCGGTGCAGGCCTTCATCGATCGGGGCGTGGACTTCGTCAGTGCGGACTCACTGCGGGATTTGGTGACTGCGATGAACAAGCTGCCCGATGTGCAGCCCCTGGACTACGCGACCGTGGAGGCCGAGGTCACCGCCCGTGATCGCGAGGTGGCCAACAAGTTCAGCAAGGACGGACAGATCACCGCGATTCGCGCCGCGCGTGGCTACCTGGGCGACCGGTTGGGCCGGGTGGTGGCGCCGCATCGGCTGACCGATCCCAAAGCCGGACCCATGATCGCGGTCAAACTGCATATCCTGACCCGAAAGACGTTGGGCGGCATCGAGACTGATTTGGCAGGGCGGGTGCTGAAAGCCGGCGGCACGCCAATCTCCGGTCTGTATGCGGCCGGCGAGGTGGCAGGATTCGGCGGCGGTGGTGTACACGGTTACCGGGCCTTGGAGGGGACGTTCCTGGGCGGCTGCATTTTCTCCGGTCGGGCCGCCGGCCGCGGCGCCGCCGACGACATCAGCTAACGCCTGTCTGGCCGAGCAGACGCAGAATCGCACTGCATCAGCAGAAATCGTGCGATTCTGCGTCTGCTCGCGCCGGTCAGGTCTCGACCGCTAGAAGGCCACGCCGCTTTCTTCGGGCAGCACCTGGAAGTCGGCGCTGGTCATCTCGGTGAACCGGCTGTAATAAAGGCCCCTCGCCTCTGGTGCGACGACGCCCTGGTGGATCGGTACCGCACGCGCCGGAGCTACCGCGCGTAGGTAGTCGATGGCCTCGGAGATCTTCATCCACGGGGCGGCGGCGGGAGCGGCCAATACATCAACCGGCTCGTCGGGCACGAATAGCGCATCGCCGGGATGCATCAACCTGGCGCGATGGCCTGCATCGCCCACCAGAAACGAAATATTCTCTATCACAGGGATTTCCGGGTGGATCACGGCGTGCCGGCCGCCGACGGCGCGCACTGTCAGCTCGCCGATCGCCAGCTCGTCGCCGACGTGCACCGCCTGGCATGGCGTGCCAAGCTGGGCTGTGGTTTGCGGATCGGCGTACAGCGCGGCCCCCGGGTTGCCTTCGAGTAGCGCAGGCAACCGGGAAGTATCGACATGGTCGGGGTGCTGATGGGTGATCAGGATGGCCGACAGGCCGGTGATTCCCTCAAAACCGTGTGCAAACGTACCGGGGTCAAAGAGGACGCTAGTGTGATCGAATTCGGCGAGTAAGCAGGAATGCCCGAAATGCGTCAGTTGCATGTTCCGATTGTGCCCCGACGGCGGTGGTTGTGGTGAGGGTAGCTCTGGCCACGATGCTGGTCACTGGAAGCCTGGTGCTGGCGTTCGTCGTCGTGCTGCCTGCGTCGGCCGAGCCGGAGGCCTGCCCGCCGGTGTGCGACCAGATTCCCAACACTGCGTGGATGGGCCAGCGGGCGGTGCCGTTGAACTCGGTGTACAGCTGGCCCGCGCTGGCGGGTCAGGCGGTGCAGGTGACCGGTGCCGGTCCGCGGTTCCGTTTCGAGGAGCTCTGTGGCGCGCGTCAGGTGCCGCAGGATCCCCGTACCTGGGCGGTCGGCGCTCGTGCCACGGTCGTGCACCCGGACGGGCAGTGGCAGCTACAGGCGCAGATCCTGCATTGGCGCGGTGATACGGCGCGCGGTGGTGCGATCGCGGGGTCGGTATTCAGCAATGGCGTCGCCGCGCTGCGCGGCTGCCAACTGGGTGCGCCGCTGCAGTCGCCGTCGGTCACCATCGACGAACCGAACCGGATGGCCGCGGTGATCAGTGGGCCGGTGATCATGCACAGTTACCTGGTCGCACACATGGCCAGCAGCACGATCACCGAGCTGACGCTGTGGTCGTCGGGGCCGCCGCAAGTGCCCTGGCCCTCGATGGCGGACAATCAGGTGCTGGACGCGATGAACGCGCCATTGTGCGATGCCTATATCGCCTCGTGTCCGTGAGCCGCGGGTGGCAGTTGTCGCCGGTAGAGTTGGCGCCGGGGCGGATTTGAGGAGGAGACACGGTGGCACGGGTGGTCGTGAGTGTGATGCCCAAAGCGGAGATTCTCGACCCGCAGGGTCAGGCGATTGTCGGCGCGCTCGGCCGCCTTGGTCATCCGGGGATTTCAAACGTACGCCAGGGCAAGAGGTTTGAGCTCGAAGTCGACGACTCCGTCGACGATTCCGCGCTTGCCGAAATTGCCGAATCGCTGTTGGCGAACACGGTGATCGAGGATTGGACGATCAGCCGGGAATTGCTGTGACGGCGCGCATCGGCGTCATCACCTTTCCGGGGACACTTGACGACGTGGATGCCGCCCGTGCGGTGCGCCGCGTCGGCGCCGAGGCGGTCAGCCTGTGGCACGCCGACGCCGACCTCAGGGGCGTCGACGCCGTGGTGGTGCCGGGTGGGTTCTCCTACGGCGACTATCTCCGGGCCGGGGCGATTGCCAGGTTCGCACCGGTGATGTCCGAAGTGGTGTACGCCGCAAGCCGTGGCATGCCGGTATTGGGAATTTGCAATGGTTTTCAGGTGCTGTGCGAGACCAGGCTGCTGCCCGGGGTGCTGACCCGCAACGCGGGCTTGCACTTCGTCTGCCGTGATGTGTGGCTGCGGGTGGCTTCGAACTCCACGGCGTGGACGTCGCGCTTCGAAAGCGACGCGGACCTGCTGGTTCCGCTGAAATCCGGCGAAGGCCGCTACGTGGCCCCCGCGAACGTGCTCGACGAACTGGAAGGCGAGGGCCGGGTGGTGTTTCGCTACCACGACAACATCAACGGCTCGCTGCGCGACATCGCCGGCATCAGCTCAGCCAACGGCCGAGTCGTCGGCCTGATGCCGCATCCCGAGCACGCGATTGAGGCGTTGACGGGACCGTCCGACGACGGGTTGGGGCTGTTCTATTCAGCGCTTGATTCCGTGCTGGCCGCTTAAGCGGAAATTCCTGCAGCACTGCGTAATTCGGCAAAGGCGTCGATGATGGCGTCGGTCGCTTCGGGTGGTTCTTTGAAGGTTAGGTCGTCGGTGAGTACCGCGATGCCAAGCTGATCGACGTAGCTCCATACGGTGATGTTGACCGGAGCGCCCGGCGAAAGCACGCCCGTCGAATAGATTTCGGTGACCGTGGCGCCCCCAAAATGGCCGCGCTGACGCGGCCCCACCACACTGGACACGGCTACGTTCATCACCTTGTTCGGCATGTCCCGCCCGCCCAGCCAGCGGAACGCGGCCGGGGCGAACGCGGTAGGCAGGTAGGCCATCAATCGTCCGTAAAGCTTCGGACCGAGGATTTCGTGGTCTTCTTTGGCGATCTGGGTGGCCAGCGCGACCAGCCGGGCCCGCTCGATCGGGTCGGCGATGTGCACGGGCAGGGAGATCATCAGCCCGCTGATCTCGTTACCGGTGATGCGGTTCGATTTGTCCGTGGCGGTCGGCACCGACGCGAGAATCGGTCGGTCGGCGGTGCCGTCGTAGGCCAACAGCAGCGTGCGCAGGCCGCCGGCCACCATCGCCAGCACTGCGTCAGTCATGGTGATGCCCAAAGCCTTTGCGGTCGCTTTGACGTCGGCCAGCGGCAGCGTTGCGCTGGCGAACCGACGCTGGGGTGACACCACGTGGTTGAGGAAGGTCGGCGGGGCGTCGAAGGAGTCGGCCAGGTCGGGGTGCTCGCCGCGCTCCTTGGACCGGCGACGGACCCGCATCGACCCCATCGCCGCATCTTTGATCAGCCGCGGCAGCTCGGCGATTTGTCGGGTGTGGTCGCGTGCGGCGGCGCGCAGCAGATCGGCGGGCGATGCGGTGACGCCGGCGTCGTCGTTGTCGCGCTCGTCGGCCGTCCCGTCCTCGAGATCCATCGCCCGGGCCAGGAGGTTGACCGAGGCTACGCCGTCGGCCAGTGCGTGGTGCACCTTGCCGATCAGCGCGAACCGGCCCCCGGCCAGCCCCTCGGCGAAGTGGAATTCCCACAGCGGCCGGCTGCGGTCAAGAGGGGTGGAGGCGACCTGGCCGATGACGTCGTCGAGCTCGTGGCGACCACCCGGCGCGGGCACCCGCACGCGGCGGAGGTGGTAATCGAGATCGACTTCGCAGTTTTCCTGCCACATCGGGCGATGCAGTTGCCAGGGAATGTCAACGAGCTTGTAGCGCAACGGCTCCAGCAGATGCAGCCTGCGTCGCACGTGAAGGCGGAACGCGTCGAAGCCGAATTCGCCGTCGAAGTC
>Ga0208987_1000142_pt1 | contig 14752 bp, 13 predicted proteins | sample MedBloCARef_O2_FD_187845 | JGI IMG/M metagenome (GOLD analysis project Ga0208987, IMG submission 187845) | Forest soil microbial communities from El Dorado National Forest, California, USA - Mediterranean Blodgett CA Ref_O2 (SPAdes) (version 2) | ecosystem: Environmental > Terrestrial > Soil >... | reverse complement strand
GAGGGCAAGGTCGGCACCGTGCGCCGCGACCCGATGGCCATGCTGCCGTTCCTGGGCTACAACGTCGGCGACTACTTCCAGCATTGGATCGACCTCGGCAAGAACTCCGACGAGTCCAAGCTGCCGAAGATCTTCTTCGTCAACTGGTTCCGTCGCGACTCCGACGGTGGCTTCTTGTGGCCGGGCTTCGGCGAGAACAGCCGGGTGCTCAAGTGGATCGTCGACCGCATCGAGCACCAGGCCGGCGGCCAGGACACCGCGATCGGTGTCGTGCCGGGCGCCGGTGATCTGGACCTGGATGGCCTGGACATCGACAGCGACGACGTCACCGCGGCGCTGGCGGTCAACGCGGCCGAGTGGCGCCAGGAAGTGCCGCTGATCGAAGAGTGGTTCGACTTCGTCGGCGACAAGCTGCCGACCGGCGTCCGCGACGAGTTCGACGCCCTCAAGCAGCGGCTCTCCGAGGAGAGCTAGCGACAACCCGCTCGGCGCCCTTACGTGTCCGAGCGTTTGGGTCGGCCTGGTTCGGTCTATAGATAGCTAACAACCGAACCTGGAAGGCCGACGATGAAGTCACGCACCCCCGCCGCGATCATGATCGCGGTTGCCGCTGCCGCAATGCTGTTCAGCGGATGCTCCGCTTCACAGATCATCAACACCGGCGGTGACACGCAGTGCAAAGACTTCACCACCCAGGACGAGAAAAAGCAGAACGACGAGATCAGCAAAATGCTCAAGGACAAGAGTGGCCAAGACCCGACTAATTTGCAGATCTCCGCGACGCGCCTGTCGGCGCAGACCTACTGCCAGACGTTGGGCAAGCCGGACAGCAAGATCTCTGAGGCGCCGCACGGCTGACCACCGGCGCGGGTGGAGCCGGCCGCTGCCGCCCGCTTAACACCCGTCAAGTTCGGCGGTTGTACAGTCGGCGCATGCAGATACGCCCCCATATCGGCGCCGACAAACCTGCTGTCATCCTCTATCCGTCCGGGACGGTCATCACCTTCGACGACCTCGAGGCTCGCGCCAACCGGCTGGCACACCGGTTCCGCAAGGCCGGTCTGCGCGAAGGTGACAGCGTCGCGATCCTGATGGAGAACAACGAGCACATCCACGCGGTGATGTGGGCGGCTCGGCGCAGCGGCTTGTACTACGTCCCGATCAACACCCACCTGACTTCGGCCGAGGCCGCCTACATCATCGAGAACAGCAACGCCAAGGCGATCATCGGATCGGCGGCATTGCAGGAAACCCTCGCGGGTCTGGCCGAGCAGCTACCGGGCGGCCTGCCGGATCTGCTGCTGATCGCTGGTCCTGTTTCGGAAGGCGACTCCCCCGCAAGCGGGTGGGACCCCCACCCTGGCTGGGAGCGTTACCCGGAATGTGTTGAAGGACAGCCGGATACCCCGATCGACGACGAAATCGAGGGCGACCTGCTGCAGTACTCTTCGGGCACCACCGGCCGGCCCAAAGGGATCAAACGCGAACTGCCCCATCTCCCACCGGACCAGGCGCCCGGCATGATGTCGGCCTTGGTCAGCTACTGGCTGGATCCAGACGCGGTCTACCTGAGCCCGGCCCCGCTCTACCACACCGCACCGTCGGTGTGGTCGATGACGATTCAGGCCGGTGGTATCACCACGGTGGTGATGGAGAAATTCGACGCCGAGGGCACCCTTGACGCGATCCAGCGCCACCGGGTGACCCACGGCCAGTTCGTCCCGGCCATGTTCGTCCGGATGCTGAAACTGCCTCAAAGCGTTCGTGATTCGTATGACCTGTCCAGTCTCAAGCGGGTGATGCATGCCGCGGCGCCGTGCCCTGTGCAGATCAAGAAGCAGATGATCGACTGGTGGGGACCGATCGTCGACGAGTACTACGCATCCTCGGAAGCGCACGGGTCGACCCTCATCGTTGCCGAGGACTGGCTGGCGCATCCCGGTTCGGTCGGCAAGCCCATGGGGGGCGCCGTGCACATCCTCGGCGAAGACGGCAACGAGCTGGCGCCCAATGCGGCCGGTGAGATCTACTTCGAGGGCGGGGCTTCGTTCGAATACCTCAACGACCCAACGAAAACCGCCTCATCCCGCGAGAAGCACGGCTGGGCCACCGTCGGCGACATCGGCTATCTGGACGAGGACGGCTATCTGTATCTGACCGACCGGCGTCACCACATGATCATCTCCGGCGGGGTGAACATCTACCCGCAGGAAACCGAGAACCTTCTGGTCACCCATCCGAAGGTGCTCGACGCCGCGGTCTTCGGGGTTCCCGACGACGAGATGGGCCAGCGGGTGATGGCGGTGGTGCAGACCGTCGATCCGGCCGATGCCACCGATGAGTTCGGTGACGAGTTGATGGCGTGGCTGCGAGAGCACTTGTCGCACTTCAAATGCCCACGCTCGATCGCGTTCGAGGCACAGCTGCCGCGCACCGACACCGGAAAGCTCTACAAGAACGGGCTGATCGAGAAGTATTCGGTCCCGGTGTAGCCGATGCTCCGGCTGGTCGACCTATCGGGTGCGGTGTCGAGCCCGCTGGATGCCGGTCTGGCCGCACCGACCGGCGTCGTCGTCGCGGTAGGGTCGGCCGCAGAAATAGCCAGGAGCCAATCCTGGCTGGACGCAGCGACTTTCACCCTGACCGAGCAGCCCTGCGCGGACCGTCGAGTGATCAGCGTCGATTCGGTGACCGACACTCTTGCCGAGCTGAAACAGCGGTGTGCGCGCTGGCCGCACGCCAGCAGCGTGTGCGACGACGTGCTGCGCGCGGTGCAACCCGACGGCCCCGCGCTGGCCGGCGTGCTGACCGAGTCGCTGGCTTACTCGACGTTGCAGGCTGGTCCGGAGTTCGCCCGGTGGCTCACCGAACGCGGCCCGGTCCGCATGCCCGAGTTCGCCGATCCGGTGCAGGTGCAGCGCCACGGCGACGTGTTGCGGATCAGATTCAACCGGCCGCAGCGGCACAACGCGTTCTCCACCGACGCGCGCGCCGCGCTGCTGGAGGCGTTGGCCGTCGCGCAGCTGGACCCGTCGGTGACCGGGATCGTGTTCACCGGCAACGGCCCGTCGTTTTGCAGTGGCGGGGATCTCGCCGAATTCGGCACCTTCGCCGATCCGGCGAGCGCACATCTGGCTCGCACTCGGCACAGCCCGGCCCTGGCGATTGACGCGCTGACCGCCAGACTGGGACGGTCCTGCCGCGCCGAGGTTCACGGCCAGGTGACGGGTAGCGGACTAGAGATGGCGGCGTTCTGCGGATGGGTTGAAGCGCACCCGGATTCGGTCTTCGGGCTACCCGAACTCAGCTTGGGCCTGATTCCGGGCGCGGGCGGCACCGTCAGCGTGACCCGCCGGATCGGGCGCTGGCGCACCGCTTACCTGGTGCTGACCGAGCGCACCCTGGACGCCGCTACGGCGCTGGCCTGGGGGCTGGTAGATGCGATTTGTGCTGGGGTGTAGCGGTTTTCAGAAACCCGGAACCGTAGTGGTGGTGGTGGGTAGGTTGTTCACCTCGTGCATGACCACCGCCGCGATGAACACGAAGTAGATCACGATGAACAGGATGTAGAGAATCGGCCCAACGATTGCACCGATGATCGCCCACTTCTTGGCGCTGTCGGATGCGGCCTGTGCCTCGGCGTAGCGCCCCTGGGCCCACAGTCCGGAGACTTTGTTCGAGCTGATGAGCGAGACGATCCCAAACGGCAAGCAACACATGACCGTGACCAAAATGGCCCACACCAGGTAGTTGTCCGGCTCGCGCTGGGCTGGGTAGCCGGGCTGCTGGACCGGCCAACCCGGTTGCGGCGGCGGGGTTTGCCAACCCTGTGGCGGCTGGCCCTGCCATTCCGGCGGTTGCTGGCCTTGCCATTCGGGGGAACCTTCACCAGGCCCTGGGGGATAACTCATGGCAATTGCCTTTCTTGAAGTTTCTCCCGGTCCACGCAGGATTGCTCCTGCGCCGCTTTGCTGTGCCGAAGTCAAGCAAATATAGCGCACGCAGCGAGCGGCGGCCTGCAGATTTGTGCTTCTCTAGATGCCGCCCCGGGCCACCAGCTGAGCGGCGATCACGTTGCGCTGGATCTCATTGGTGCCTTCGCCGACGATCATCAACGGCGCGTCACGAAAGTACCGTTCCACGTCGTACTCGGTGGAGTAGCCGTAACCGCCGTGGATACGTACCGCGTCCAGTGCGATCTCCATCGCGACTTCGGACGCGAACAGTTTTGCCATCCCGGCTTCCATGTCGCAGCGCTCGCCGCTGTCGTAGCGCTCGGCGGCGTACTGAGTGAGCTGGCGGGCGGCGGTCAGTTTGGTCGCCATGTCGGCCAGATAGTTGCCGACGGCCTGGTGCTTCCAAATCGGTTTACCGAAGCTCTCCCGCTGCTGGGCATACGCCAGCGCATCCTCGAGCGCGGCGGTCGCCACGCCAAGGGCCCGGGCTGCCACCTGGATACGGCCGGTCTCGAGCCCTTTCATCATTTGCGAAAAGCCTTTGCCCACAACACCGCCCAGCACCGCCGAGGCCGGCACGGCAAAGTTGTCAAACGACAGCTCGCAGGTCTCGACGCCCTTGTAGCCAAGCTTGGGCAGATCCCTCGACACCGTCAGGCCCGGGCCGTGCTCGGCAAGCACAATCGAGATGCCTTTATGCCGAGGCCTGGCATCGGGAGCTGTTTTGCACAGCAGTGCGATCAGTCCGGAACGGCGCGCGTTGCTGATCCAGGTCTTGGCACCGTTGATCAGCAGGCCGCCTTTGTCATCGGGCAGCGCGGTGGTCGACATGTTCTGCAGGTCGGAACCGCCGCCCGGTTCGGTCAGCGCCATGGTGGCGCGCACCTCGCCGGTGGCCATCGCCGGCAGGTAGGTCTGCTTCTGCTCGTCGGTGCCGAACAGGGTCAGCAGCTTGGCCACCACGGTGTGCCCACCCATCGCGCCGGCCAGGCTCATCCACCCGCGTGCCAGTTCCTGGGTGACCCGCACATAACACGGCATCGAAACCGGCGATCCGCCGTATTCCTCGGGCACCGCCAGGCCGTAGATGCCGATCCGTTTCATCTGCTCGATCCACGCTTCGGGGTAGGCGTTGTCGTGCTCGACCTCACGCACCTTCGCTTTCACATCGCGGTCGATGAATGCCCGCACCGTGGCGACCAGCATGTCTTCTTCATCGCTCACTCGCGAGCACCTCCCAGCGTTGACCCCCGATTCGACAGCCTGCCAGCATGTGGCGTTGTGACTAGTAATGGGTATGCGGCTGTCCGCGAGGGTGGGTTCTACTTCGACGATCTTTCGATCGGCCAGGTCTTCGACTGGGCACCGGCGCTGACGCTGACGGCGGGGATGGCCGCCGCCCATCAGGCGATCGTGGGCGACCGGCTGCGGCTGGCGCTGGATGCCGACCTGTGTACCGCGGTGACTGGAACTCCGGGGCCGCTGGCGCACCCGGCGCTGGTGTGTGACGTCGCGATCGGGCAGAGCACGTTGGTGACGCAGCGGGTGAAGGCCAACCTGTTCTACCGCGGGCTGACGTTTCACCGATTTCCGGTGATCGGCGACTCCCTCTTCACGCGCACCGAAGTGGTTGGGCTGCGGGCCAACTCCGCCAAGCCCGGGCGTGCGCCGACCGGACTTGCGGCGCTGCGGATGACCACAATCGACCAGGCCGACCAATTGGTGCTCGACTTCTACCGGTGCGCCATGTTGCCGGCCAGCCCGGACTTCAGTCATAACGCCGGTCCAGCCGACGATTTATCCGCCGTTGGCGCTGATGCGTTTCCGCCGGCAGCCGATCCCGCCGCACAGTGGGATGGTGCGGTCTTCCGAAAGCGAGTGCCCGGGCCGCATTTCGATGCCGCGATGGCAGGCTCGGTGCTACACAGCACCGGCGACGTGGTCAGCAGCGCGCCCGAGCTGGCCCGTCTTACCCTGAACATTGCTGCCCCACACCATGATTCGCGGGTTGGCGGCCGGCGGCTGGTGTATGGCGGGCATACCATCGGCCTCGCACTCGCGCAGGCGAGCAGGCTGCTGCCGAATCTTGCGACGGTGCTGGGCTGGGAATCCTGCGATCACACCGGGCCGGTGCACGAGGACGACACCGTATACAGCGAACTGCACGTCGAGTCTGCCGAGCCAATCGAGCAGGGCGGTGTGCTGCGGCTTCGGTCGCTGGTCTACGCGGTCAACGACTCGGCTGACCAGCCCGACCGACAAGTGCTGGACTGGCGATTCAGCGCGCTACATTTCTGATCCCGCCCGCGAGCACAATGGTTCAGGTGAGCGACACAGCGTCGAAGTGGGGCAGCAGTGGGCTGGCCTGCCTGACCGGGCTGCCCGACGGCCCCGCTGACTTCTCCCGGGCGAGCGTGCTGACCCACGCCGAACAGGTCGCCGCCGCGGTAGCGCGCCGCATCGGTGTTGCCGTCGACGCGGACGTCCTGCTCACTGGCCGTGCCGGACTGCTTGGGTTGACTAGGGGTGGCCGAATATCGGCCGGCGGTGGCACCCGACTGCTGGCCGCCCGCGACGGCTGGTGCGCCTTCACGCTGTCGCGCCCGGACGACGTCGCGACCGTCCCCGCCCTCGTGCAGAGCAACGAAGCGCCCGCCGATCCCTGGCCAGCCTTGCAACATTGGGCCGCAGCACGTCCCGTTTCCGAGATCATCGAGCGAGCGGGGCTGCTGGACATACCGGCGGCCGGCCTGGGTGAGGCTACGGTCGCGCTGCCGCACATTCGCCCAATGGGCGCCAGGACGTCCGCGCGCGAATTGACCGGTCTGCTGGTCGCCGACCTGTCCTCGATGTGGGCGGGGCCGCTGTGCGGACATCTTCTGGCGTGCGCCGGAGCAACCGTCGTGAAAGTCGAAAGCCCCCGCCGCCCCGATGGCACCCGCGCAGGCAATACCGCATTCTTCGACTGGATGAACAGCGAAAAGCTGTCCTACTGCCTCGATTTCGATCACGACGCCGAAGAACTGCGCGAGCTGCTGTCGGCCTGCGACATCGTGATCGAAGGTTCGCGGCCCGCGGCGCTGGTGCGGCGCCGCCTCGGACCGGATCACGTGAGGGCCAGACCTGGACGGATCTGGTTGCGTATCAGTGGATATGGCGAAGATTGCGAGCGCCCTGGGTTCGGTGACGACGCCGCGGTGGCCGGTGGTCTGGTGGGCACCGGCGCCGAAGGGCCGGTGTTCTGCGGCGATGCCATCGCCGATCCGTTGACCGGGCTGGAGGCGGTCTCGGCAATCGCCGACTCGCTGAGCCGCGGCGGCGGCGAACTGATCCACCTCTCGATGGCCGCGGTGGCCGCGAACTACGCAGCACTACCCGCCACGGCATCGGTGTCGGAGCATCCGGTCGCACCACCGCGGCTGCCACCGTCGTGCCCGCCGGCACCGGAATTGGGTGCCGACAACGACGCCGTGGGCCGGCTGGTCACCGAAAGACGCTGTTCACCATGCTGATTCAACGGGCCACCTTGCTGGACCACACCACCGTGGACATCCGGGTCGGCGCGTGGATTGAGCAGGTAGCCGAAAACCTTGCCGCAGAACGGGGAGAGAGTGTGCTGGACGCCGGCGGCGCAACCGTGCTGCCTGGCCTGCATGATCACCACGTACACGTGCGCTCGGCGGCCTCAGCTTTGGATTCACTACTGGTCGGCCCCCCGGAAGTGTGCACGAAAGATCAACTGGCCCAGACATTGTCGAAAGCCGTCCCGGGTGCCGACGGATGGGTCCGCGCGGTCGGCTACCACGACTCGGTTGCCGGCGAGCTGGATCGCGCCGCCCTCGATGCCGCCCGACCCGACATTCCGGTGCGCGTCCAACACCGCAGCGGCGCCTTGTGGATCCTGAACTCCGTGGGGTTGGCCCGGGTCGGTATGGCCGAACACCCCGACGGACGACTGCGCACCACCGATCGCGGCTGGGCCGAACGGCTGCAGCGACGTGTTACCAACCTGGCCGAACTGAGTCGTCGCCTGACCGCGACCGGAATCACCGGAGTTACCGACGCCACACCCGATCTCGACGCCGATGACATGGTGTCGCTGCTTGTCGCACATCGACGCGGGGAATTCCGGCCGCGTCTGGGCTTTCTGTCACCGGGCAAGAAGATCCTGCGCGACGACCATCTCGACCTGGACTCCTTGACCGCGTGGATCGCCGATCAGCACCGCGGCGGGCGGCCGGTGGCCGTGCATTGCGTCACCGCAGCCCAGTTGGTGGTGACCATTGCGGCGTTGCGTGCGGCCGGCAGCCATCCTGCGGATCGCATCGAGCATGCCGCGGTTGCCGATGACGGCAGCGTGGCCGAGCTCGCCGATCTCGGAATCACCGTGGTAACTCAGCCCAACTTCGTCGCCGAGCGTGGCGATCAATACCTGGCCGACATTCCGGGCGCCGAGCACGCTCAGCTCTGGCGGGTCGCGTCCCTGCTGAAAGCGGATGTGGCCGTCGCATTCTCGACCGACATGCCGTTCGGGCGCGGTGACCCGTGGGCGGCGATGCGTGCTGCCGTGCACCGCACCACGCCCGGCGGCGCCGTCTTGGGGGCCGACGAGTGTGTTTCAGCCCGAACGGCTTTGACGATGTTTCTGGGGCACCCCGACCAGCCGGGCCGGGCGCGCAGCGTGGAAATCGGCCAGCCGGGAGATCTCTGTGTGCTGAGCGTGCCGCCCGCCGCGGCGTTGGCCGAACTGGACGCCGCCATGGTGGCCGCAACCATCGTCGGTGGCGAGGTCGTCCATTCGGCGAAGTAGCGGTCAGCCCGCAGGGGTGAGCGCACCCCACAAACTGTCGCACTGGCTGTGGAAAAATCCGCGTGACACTTGAGCTTTCGGCACGAAGAGGTCGAAGCCGTGAAAGGCGCCCGGAACGATTTCGACCTGGCAGGGCACCCCGGCGCTTTTCAGGCGTTCGGCGTATGCGAGATCTTCGTCGTGGAAGAGGTCGTGGGTGCCGACGCCGATCCACGCCGGCGCCAGCCCGCTCAAATCCTCGCGTCGGGCCGGAACGGCGACCTGGGGATCGGCATCGCCGAGATATGCCGTCCAGCCGAACTTATTACTACCTGGGCTCCACAGCCGGTAGTTCGGGTTTGCTGCGGTCGCCGAGCTCCTGTCGTCGAGCATCGGGTACGCGAGTAACTGGAATATGGGCCTGATTTCGCCGCGGTCGCGGGCCAGCAGCGCCAGGGCCGCCGCGAGGCCACCGCCGGCGCTGGCGCCGCCGATCGCCACCCGCTCGCTGTCGACCGCGGGCAACCCGGCCAGCCATGTCAATGCCGCATAGCAATCCTCCAGCGGCGCTGGATACGGATGCTCGGGCGCCAGCCGGTAGTCGACCGACGCGACGGTAATGCCCAACCTGGCGCTGAACCGCCGACATAGCGCGTCGTCCTGTTGGGCGGTGCCGATCACGTAGCCGCCGCCGTGGATCCACAGCAGGGCCGGGGTGGGTTCGCTGACGCCGAGCGGCCGGTAGAGCCGAACGCCGGTTTCGGGTCCCAGGGTGATGACCTCGACATCGCGCGCCGAGCCACGCTGCAACAGACCGGACAACGCTCGTATCACCCGCAGGCTGCGGGGCCCGACCAATTGTCGCGGGGCGAAGCGGGCGATGCGGCGCAAGTCTGGGTGAACTTCGTCGTTCGGCACCCATCCAGTATGCCCGCGGCTCCGAATTACCGAGGTTGTGGTGTAGCCCACGCAGGATCGGGGAATCGATGGGGATGCTCGCATACGCGGTGGTCGCCTGGGGCGTCGCGATCGGGTCGGCAACGGTGCGGAGGGCGTGACATGCTGGGACATCTCTACGATCGGGCACTCGGCGGCGAGCGATGTTGGGTCCGCCACGAGGACGGTCAGATCCGCGTGCTGCCGGCGCACCGCTGGTTGAGTACTCGATGTTGCTCAGACGGAACAGCCGGACCTCCTGACGCCCTGGACGAGGTGTTCGACGAAGCGGTCACGCAAATGTGCACCGGCCCGACAATCGAATTGGGCTGTGGGCCAGGACGTTTGGTGGCTCGGCTGTTTCAGCGGGGGATACCCGCGTTAGGCATTGATCGATCCGCAGTCGCCATCCGGCTGGCCGGGCGCGGCGGCGCGCCGGCGCTGCTGGGCGATGTGTTCGCGCCGCTGCCCGGAATGGGTATGTGGCAGACGGTGTTGCTGGTCGACGGCAATGTCGGTCTCGGCGGGGATCCGCGACGAATTCTGGCGCGTGCCACCGAGTTGCTCGGGCGTGGTGGGCGCTGCGTGGCCGAGTTCGACGCCGAGGCCATCGGTATCCGCGCCGGGTGGGTGCGGCTCGAGTCGGCCTGTGCTGTCGGGCCCTGGTTCCGCTGGGCAACAGTGGGCGTGGACAGCGCCGCAGCGCTCGCCGCGCAGGTGGGTTTGACGCTGACCAGCGTCAGTCTGGTCGGCGGCCGGGTGATCGCCACGCTGGCCGCGTCGCTATGAGCGGATTTCGCTTTCCCCGGTTTCGCAGCCCGCTGCGCGGCCCGTGGTTGACCTCGGTGTTCGGGCTGGCGCTGCTGGTGGCGCTGCCGATCGTCATCCTCACCGGGCTGCTGTCCTACATCGCCTACGCTCCGCAACTCGGTCAGGCGATCCCGGCAGATGTCGGCTGGCTGCGACTTCCCGGCTTCACCTGGCCCACCCACCCGTCCTGGCTGTACCGGTTGACCCAGGGACTGCATGTGGGGCTGGGCCTGGTCATCATCCCGGTGGTGCTGGCCAAGCTGTGGTCGGTGATTCCGCGGCTGTTCGTGTGGCCACCGGCCCGGTCGATCGCCCAGCTGTTGGAGCGACTGTCGTTAGTGCTGCTGGTCGGCGGGATCCTGTTCGAAATCGTCACCGGAGTACTCAACATCCAGTACGACTACATCTTCGGCTTCAGCTTTTACACCGCCCACTATTTCGGAGCCTGGGTCTTCATAATCGGATTTCTGATGCATATCGCGGTCAAGATTCCGCGGATGATCACCGGGTTGCGGTCGCTGCCGCTGCGCGACGTGGTGCGCACCGGTCGCGACGACACCCATGCGCAATCGTACGAACCCGACGGTCTGGTAGCCGCCGATCCGGCCGAACCGACAATGAGCAGGCGCGGCGCGGTGGCCTTGGTCGGCAGCGGGGTGCTGCTGATCGCCGCGTTGACCGTCGGGCAGACCCTCGGTGGGGCGGCTCGCGGCGCCGCTCTGCTGCTGCCGCGCGGCCGCGGCCGCGGCGATTTCCCGGTCAACAAGACCGCTGTGGCCGCGGGGATCAGCGCCGAAAGCGTCGGCCCCGGTTGGGAGTTGACGCTGCGCGGCGGTCCGGCCGACGTGGTGCTGGACCGCGTCACACTGGCCAGCATGCCGCAACACAGCGCCCAGCTGCCGATAGCCTGCGTCGAGGGATGGTCGACAGTACAGACCTGGAGCGGGGTGCGGCTGGCCGAGCTGGCGCGGATCGCGGGCGTGCCCGCACCCCGCTCGGCGCGGGTGATATCGCTGCAGCGCGGCGGAGCGTTCGGCCGGGCGACATTGCAGGCCAATCAGATTCGCGATCCCGACGCGCTATTGGCGCTGCGGGTCAACGGCGCCGACCTATCCGTGGATCACGGCTATCCGGCCCGGATCATCGTTCCCGCGCTGCCCGGTGTGCACAACACCAAATGGGTGGGCTCCATCGAATTCGAGCCGGCCTGAAATGCCAAGACCGACAAGTCGTTTCACCACGATCTACGGATCTCATCCGCTACATCTGCTGACCATGGTGTCCGGCTTCGCGCTGTTGGGCTACCTGCTGGCCACCGCCGGCCCGGAAACGCTGTGGAACCCCGGCACCTGGTGGCAATCGATCGCGGTGTGGTTCGCCGCCGCGGTGGTTGCCCACGACCTGCTGCTCTTCCCGCTCTACGCATTGGTCGACCGGTTGCTGTCCGTACGGATCGGCCGGCCACCCCGCGGCCATCATGCAAAGGTTCTGGCCCGCAACTATATTCGCGTTCCTGCGCTCGGAGCCGGACTCACGCTGCTGATATTCCTGCCCGGCATCATCGAACAAGGCGGCCCGGTCTATCAGGCGGCGACCGGACAAACCCAGCAGCCGTTCCTGGGCAGGTGGCTACTGCTCACCGCGACGATGTTCGCCGTCAGCGCCGCCGGCTACGCCGTACGCCTTACTTTGGCGCGTCGGGGAGCACCAGCCGCGACGGTGAGCAAATCGAGAAATCGTGTTTCGCACGATGAATCCCGCGGATAGCAAATACCTACCGGACGGATGTCTTGCCACTTCGACAGCTTCTACGCAAACGTCAGTTTCTGTTACCCGCGCGGGGGTAATCTGCCGTACATGACCGCGAGGGGACCAAGCATGATTCAGCGCGCAAAGTGGTTGCTGCGGGCGCGCCCCGCCGACTATGCGCTGGCCTTAAGCGTTGCCGGGACTTCGCTGCCGGTGGTCGGCAAGCATCTCGAGCCGCTGGGCGCCATGACCGCGATGAGCGTCTGGGGTGCGCGGCAGGCGCCCGAGGCAATCTCGGCGATGACGAAGGATTGGCTGACACCGGGTACCGGCAAGGCACGCCGCCAGGACCGGGAGAGCACCCAGCAGGCCTCCGTCGCCGCGCTACGGGGAGTGGTGTCGGCCGCAGATCTGGACGCCGATTGGCCCGTCGCCGTGCGCACCCCGCCGATGTGGGATGCGCTTCGTCAGCGTCCGTACCTTCACCGCCGCGCAGTCCACTACGGCGACCACCCGGCACAACTGCTCGACGTCTGGCGGCGCAAGGATCTGCCCGTTCAACCGGCGCCGGTGCTGATCTTCGTCCCGGGCGGCGCCTGGGTGCACGGCCGCAGCATGCTGCAGGGATCCGCGCTGATGTCCTACCTGGCAGCGCAGGGGTGGGTGTGCCTGGCGATCGACTATCGCGCCTCGCCGAACCATCGCTGGCCACGCCACATCATCGATGTCAAGACCGCGATCGCGTGGGCTCGAGCCAACGTCGACAAATTCGGCGGCGATCGCAATTTCGTTGCGGTGGCGGGATGTTCGGCCGGCGGACACCTGGCCGCACTGGCCGGACTCACTGCTGACGACCCGCAGTACGAGGCGAAGCTGCCGGACGGCGCTGACACCTCGGTGGATGCGGTGATCGGCGTCTATGGCCGCTACGACTGGGAGGATCGGTCTACGCCCGAGCGTGCCCGGTTCGTCGAATTCCTGGAGCGGGTGGTGGTGCAGCGCAGGATCGCCCGTCGCCCTGAGGTGTTCCGCGACGCGTCGCCGATCGCGCGGGTGCATCGAAATGCGCCACCGTTCTTGGTGATTCATGGCAGCAAAGACAGCGTCATCCCGGTCCCGCAGGCCCGCAGCTTTGTCGAGCGGTTGCGCGCGGTCTCGGAGTCGATAGTCGGCTACCTGGAGTTGCCGGGCGCGGGCCATGGCTTCGACCTCGTCGACGGAGAACGCGCGGGCGTCGCCGCGCACGCGACTTCGCTGTTCCTCAACCAGGTCTACCGGACCGCCACGCAGATCAGGGCAAAAGAGGTTATCTGACGCGCACCGCTGAGTAAGGTCCCTTTATGGGCAAGGGGTGGCGGTGAAACGGCTAAGCGGCTGGGACGCGGTACTGCTGTACAGCGAGGCACCGAACGTGCATATGCACACCCTCAAAGTCGCGGTGATCGAACTGGACCGCGATCGGCAGGACTTCGACCTCGACGGATTTCGCAAGGTGATCGGGTCTCGGCTCAATAAGCTCGACCCGTTCTGCTATCAGCTTGTTGATATCCCGCTTAAGTTTCACCATCCGATGTGGCGGGAGCACTGCGAAGTCGATCTCAGCTACCACATCCGGCCGTGGCAGCTGCCCGCACCGGGGGGTCGCCGCGAGCTGGACGAGGCGATCGGACAGATCGCCAGCACGCCGCTGGACCGCGACCGTCCGCTGTGGGAGATGTACTTCATCGAGGGCCTGGCCAACAATCGGGTCGCGGTGGTCGGCAAGATCCACCACGCATTGGCCGATGGCATCGCGTCGGCAAACCTGATGGCTCGCGGCATGGACCTGCTGCCCACCCCGGAGAGCGGCCCACAAATAACAGATCCGCCGCCCACCACGCGGGAGCTGATGACGTCGGCGTTCAGCGATCACTTGAGGCAGATCGGAAAACTCCCGGCGACGATGCGCTACACCGCGCAGGGTGTCGGCCGGGTCCGACGCAGCTCGCGCAAGCTCTCACCGGAGCTGACCATGCCGTTCACCCCGCCGCCGACCTTCATCAATCACAAGCTCACTCCCGAGCGCAGGTTCGCCACCGCGACGCTGGCCCTCGCCGACGTCAAGGAGACCGGCAAAAAGCTCGGAGTCAAGATCAACGACGTGGTGCTGGCCATCTCCACCGGGGCGCTGCGGACGTTGCTGTTGCGGTATGACGGCGTAGCCGAGCCGCTGCTGGCGTCGGTGCCGGTGGGTTTCAACTTCTCCCCGGACAGGATCTCGGGGAACTACTTCGCGGGGATGATGGTGGCGCTGCCGGCCGATCTTGACGACCCACTGGCGCGGTTGCGGGCCTGCCACGACAACGCGAACTCCGCCAAGGAGGGTTACAACCTCGTCGGCCCCGAACTGATCAGCCGCTGGTCGAACTACATGCCCCCGGTGGCCAGCCAGTCCTTCTTCCGCTGGGCCGCCGGCCGCGAGCTGAACAAGGTGCTCAACCTGCCGATCTCCAATGTGCCCGGTCCCCGGGAG
>Ga0208987_1000141_pt1 | contig 14837 bp, 12 predicted proteins | sample MedBloCARef_O2_FD_187845 | JGI IMG/M metagenome (GOLD analysis project Ga0208987, IMG submission 187845) | Forest soil microbial communities from El Dorado National Forest, California, USA - Mediterranean Blodgett CA Ref_O2 (SPAdes) (version 2) | ecosystem: Environmental > Terrestrial > Soil >... | reverse complement strand
CTGGCGTATGAGCCACCTACCCCGCCGATCTCCTCGTTAGTGGTGAACACCAGGTAGACGTCGTTGACCGGTCGTTGATCACGGCCGCGGAGCTGTCGCGCGGCATCAAGCAGGGCGGTGACCGCCGCGCGGTCATCGAGAAAGTACGAACCGACATAGTCTCCGACATCGACCAGTGTTCTCTTGTTGCGTTCGACGCAGACGCGGGTTCCGGCGTGCACCCCGGCGGCGGCGAGCTGCTCGGGGCTGCGGCCGGTGAAGACGTAGACGTGCTGCCAATCGAGCGCCTTGTCGCCTTGATCGGGTTTGGTTTCCCAGATTCGCGGGCTCTCCTTGGTGGTGTGCTCTGAGCCAAGCGTGAGCACCGCGGTGAACGTCTCGTGATCGCCGAGCACGACGACGGGGCCAAGGCCGAAGTTGCCGGGATACATGATCCCTAGCTGCGTCAGGTGCAGCGAGCCGTCGGGTTCTATTCGCTTGACGAGCATGGACAATTCATCCAGGTGCGCCATGATCAGCGTCGCGACGCTCGCTTTTGCGGTCGAGCGGTGGCGGTGGTTCAGAGTGCGGGTTCGATCAGCGGAGCCGCCCGCGCCGGCGAGGTAGCCGATGAGGTTCCCGGCCTCATCGGTCCACATGTCGTCGACGAGGGGTTCCAGTTCGCGGGCACACACCGCGCGCACCGCGTCTTCCTGACCGCACGGCCCATAAGCCCACAACAGTTCTTGCAATAGATCGTCGGTGGAGTGGCGGTCACGCTGCGTCATCAAGTCCCCTTCTCTTAGTGGCCACCGTATCGGCCCCGTGCTCCGGCGCTGCTGCCGCCGTCGAAGGTCCTGAAGTCCCGACGGTTAGGGACTAAAGCCTCACGACCGATCCCTTCGCCGGCCTATAGCGTCGCTGGTGACGAAGGGAGAACGAAATGTCGGTAACAGGAAAGCATCTCGGAATCGTCGTCGCAGCCGACGGTTCGTCCGCGTCGGATGCGGCCATCTGTTGGGCGGCGCGTGACGCGGCCATGCGCTGCATTCCGCTGACCGTGGTGCACGCGGTGGTCACCCCCATGGCGACGTGGCCACCGATTCCATATCCTGATTCCTTGGCTATCGGGCTGGAAGACGAAGGCCGCAAGATCGTCGCGCACGCGGTCAAGACCGCCGAAGAGTCGATGCCGGTTGACCGGAAAGTCGCCATCACCAGCCAACTGGTGTATTCGACCCCGGCGCTAACCGTGATCAAAATGTCCGAAGACGCGGAGCTGGTCGTGGTCGGCAGCTCCGGGCGCGGGCTGCTGGCCCGCGGACTGCTTGGGTCGGTCAGCTCGAGTGTGGTGCGGCATGCCGAGTGTCCAGTCGCGGTCATCCGCGACGAGGATCCGTTGATGCCGGATCCACGGCACGCTCCGGTGCTGGTCGGAATCGACGGCTCGCCGGCCTCTGAGCTCGCGACGGCGATCGCGTTCGACGAAGCGTCCCGCCGCGACGTCGAACTGCTGGCCCTGCATGCGTGGAGTGATGTTGCGGTGTTGGATATTTCGGGTTTGGATTGGTCGGCGGTGCAGGGTGAAGCCGAGCGCAGCCTGGCCGAGAGCCTGGCCGGCTGGCAGGAGCGCTATCCCGAGGTACCGGTGCGCCGACTGATCGTGCGCGATCGGCCGGCGCGACAGCTCGTGGAGAAATCAGAGTCCGCGCAGCTCGTCGTCGTGGGCAGTCACGGCCGCGGCGGCTTGATCGCGATGCTGGGCTCGGTCAGCAACAGTGTTCTGCACGCCGTGCGAATGCCGCTGATCGTCGCCCGGCCGTCGTAAGCGGCTAACGGTCCACGCGCACAGCGCGGCGCCATCGTGCCCCGCGCGCAGCACCGTTCGGTCGGGGCGCACGATCGCGGCGGTGGCGCCTCCGCGCCGCAGCCACCTCTGTAGGGCGCTGCCCGGGTCGGCGACCAGCACGACGACTCCGCTGCGCTCTAAGGCGGCTTGGTCGGCTGCGTCCGGGCGACCGGCAGCGATCAAGGCGAAACCGTGTCCCAGCCTGTCGTCGAGCCGTTGCCCCTCTGGCAGAAGGGTATTCGGGCACAGCGTGCCCGCGAGCTGGCGCGGTCGGGACGATTTGCAAACCAGCTCGGATGAATGCAACGCCGGCGTGCTGGAGTCGACGACCTTGTCGCGCAGCCCGGGAACCAGCCGCAGCCGGGGCAGCACCAGGCGGCGCGCCAGGTTGCCGAGCCGGCCACCCTGGGTCATCGCCCGGCCGACGTTCAAAGCCAGCCGGATCATCTGCAGGGTATGTGGTTTGCGCTCCTGCTCATAGCTTTCCAGAACGTTCGCCGAAAGGGTGCCGTTGCCGACGGCGGCAATCTTCCACGCGAGATTCATCGCGTCGCGCATGCCCGCGCCCATGCCTTGACCGACGAATGGGGGAGTGAGGTGTGCGGCGTCGCCGAGGATGAAAGTGTTGCCGCGCCGCCATCGGTCGGCGACCAGTGCGCGAAACGTGTACTGGGTGACGCGCACCAGGGTCAGTTCACCCTCCGGCACGTCAGCGGTCCAGGGCGCGATCAGTGGACGGACCGCGGCCAGCGTGGCGAAGTCGTCCGCGCTTTCACCGGCCAGCAGCTGAAACTCCCACCGGTAGCGGGCCGTTCCGATGCGCATGTATGTTGCCGCCCGCATCGGATCGCACACTTGGTGGACGCCTTCCCACTGGTGCAGATCGGTATCGGTGGCGACATCGACGACCAGCCAACGCTGCTCGAAGCCCAAATCCCGCATCTGTGAACCTATTTGAGCACGCACTGTGCTGTTGGCGCCGTCGCACCCCAGCAGGTAGTCGGCGTCGACCTGATGCCGCTGTCCGTTGCAGCGGTCAGTAAAGGTGACGCGCATCCGGCCTGCGTGGTCGACGACCGCGGTAACCTCGGTGTCGCCGCGTAATTGCGCGTTCGGGTAGCGCTTGAGATTTGCCCGCAGCAGCGCCTCCAACTCCGGTTGGTCGAACATGTTGGCCTGCGGGAAGCCGTTTCGGCTCTGCGAGGTGTCGCGAGTGAACTCGGCAAGTACCTTGAACCGCTGATCGACCAGCCGCAAACCCAGCGTGGGACGAGAAATCGCGGCGAACTCCTCGGCAATGCCCAGACGCGCGATGATGCGGTAGATCTCGTCGTCCAGATGTACCGCACGTGGCTGGGTATACACCCCGGGCCAGCGGTCGAGGACAAGGCAGTCCAGGCCGTACTGTGCCAACAGCGTGGCGGCGGTGACACCGGTCGGTCCCGCCCCGACGATGACCACCGGAACGTGCCGAATGGCCCGATCGCTCACGCGGATCTGACTGTGGTGCGCTGGGTTCCGAGGTCGATGGCTCCATCGTCGGTGGCCACCGACGCCTCCACGATGTCACCGTCGTGCAAGTACTTCGGGTTGCGGGCCTGGCCGCTGAAGAACAGCTTCCATTTGAGGGTCGTCGGCAACAGGTTTCCCATGATCGCCAACGGTTTCGGCGGGGCGCTCAGCGCGGTGCCGGCCGGGGTGCCGGTGAGAATCAGGTCGCCCGGGGCGAGCTCCTGGAACCGAGTAAGTGACTGCAGCGCTTGCAGCGGCCGATACAGCATGTCGTCGGCGACTAACGCATTCTGGCGCTCGGTGCCGCTAACGCTCAGACGTAGCCGCAGATCACCGAACCGCCTGAGCTCGTCACCCGTCACCAGCACCAGCTCCGGCCCAACCGGAGTGAAGGTCGGATAGGACTTTGCCTCGTAGAACTGGGTTTGTGGAAGCTGGATGTCTCGAGCCGAAACATCGTTGGCCACAACGAGTCCGGCGATGCACTCGCTCAAGTTCGTCTCGGAAATCGTTGTGTTGACCGGAATTGCGCGTCCGATCACCAGCCCGATCTCCACCTCATAGTCGAGCAGCTTGACGTGCTCGGGTTTGACGATCTCGTCGAAGGGGCCGGTGATCGACGCCGACGCTTTGCGGAAGAACGTCAGTGGAACCGACGCCGGATCCATGCCCGCGTCCTTGATGTGCGATACGAAGTTGGTCATCTGCGCCACGACTCGGCATGGCCTGGTCAGCGGTGAGACCAGGTTGAGGCCGCCCACCGGGACGGTGTCGACTCCGCTGGTGGCAGCCTGGATCGCAGCGCGGTCGGCCAGCAGCTGAGGGGTCGTCGTCGCTGTGGTGTCGATCTTGCTGGCGCCGGTAGGGGTCTTGACCCACCAACCGTCAGAAGTGCGCAGCACGGAAATAGTCATGAGACGGGTACTTTCAGTAGGCCGACAAGGCGGCTGATGTTGAACTCGTTGCGGGCCCCGAGCGCGGTGATCGCCGAAACTAGTTCGTGGCGAGCTGATTTGAAGTCGGTGCCGAGGAAGTCTCTGGTCGCTGGCGGTCCCCACTGGGCCAACCCGGATGCGGCGAAGGGCGCCCAGCCGGGTTCGAGGGTGTTGTCGAACATGTCGCTGTCGGCAAAGTGTTCGACCAGCAAGCCGTCGTCGTCGCGCCAATAGTCGAAGATCTGACTGCCCTGGATGTGTCTGCCGATTCCCCAGGACCGCAGATAACCACGCTCCCTGAGGTATTCGCCGCCGGCCGCCAGCGCGTCGAGGTCGCTGACTTGATACGCCGAATGCACGTACCGGTTGGCCGGGCCCAGCGCAATCGCAAGGGTGTGGTGATCGGCCGGTGTCGAGCCCTGATCGCAACGGATGAAGCTCATGGTCGGGCCGCGTCGGCGCTGGCCCGGAAAGAACAGGAAGTCGCTGACGATCATGCCCAGGTTGTCCAGATACCAATTCAGCGTTTCGCGATACTTGGTCGACTGCACCACCAGATGGCCCAGGCGCTCGACCCGCGCGGGCACCCGCGGCGGACGTTGGGCGATGTTGGCGCGCAGCAGGTCATCGCCGAAGTTGAAGGCGTGGGGCTGCTGGACCGCTAACTCCGGTAGTTCGTGCACGCCGGCGACCACCCGGACTTCCATGCCGCTGGGATCGACCAGGTTGACCGACTGACCGCCGATGCCCTCCGGCAGCCGCCGCACCCGAGTGCCGAAATTGTCTGCCAGCCGCCGCAGGTCGGCTTCGTCGCCGGCCCGAAACGCTGCGCCGGCGAATCGGGTACGCGGTCCACGGCGCACGATCACACACGGCGCACCCTTGCGAGTGCCGCGCAACTGAATCTCGTCGGGACGGCGCTGTAACACCTGAAACCCGAAGGCCCTCGCAAACGCCTCGGAGCGCGTCAGGTCCGGCTTCTCGAACTCGAGCCAGGCGATGTCGACGGCCTTGATCACGGGATCTCGCGACCGGCCGGGGTGTTCGCCGGGAAGCGCCCCTTGCTCACTGTGCAGGTCGCGGTGCCCGCTGCTGGCTTGAATCACAAACTCTCCCAAGTAACTGACGAAATCGTCACATATTGATGGCTGCCCCGTCAAGCTTGCTGACGAAATCATCAAAAGTGATTCATACTTCTATTCATGAGCGTGATGCCCGACGATTCCGGCCTGCCCAACCGTTTGGAGCTGCGCAAGCAGCGCACCAGGGCAGCCCTGGTCAAGGCTGCGCAAAGGTTGATCGCCGAAGGAAAAGTCAATGTGCCGGTTCTGGAGATCACCCGGGCTGCCGATGTGGGGATGGGTTCCTTCTACAACCACTTCGACAGCAAGGAGCAGCTATTCGAGGCCGCGGTCGCCGACGTGCTCGACGCTCATGGAGCAATGCTGGACCGCCTCACCGAGTCGATCGACGATCCGGCCGAAACCTTCGCCGCCAGCTTTCGGCTGACCGGTCGGCTATTCCGTCAGCGCCCGCAGGAGAGCGAGATCTTGCTGGCGCGCGGACCGGCGCTGCTGTCAGCCGAACGCGGGCTGGCTCCGCGCGCGTTGCGCGACATCCGAGCCGGCGTCGACGCTGGCAGGTTTCACGTCGACGACCCCGAGCTTGCTCTCGCCATGGCCGGGGGCGCGCTGCTTGGACTCGGGCAACTGTTGCGTGAAGACCAGGATCGTGACGATGCCCAAGCCGCCGACATCGTCACCGAGAGCGTGCTGCGTTTGTTCGGGCTCGGCGCAGCCGAGGCGCACGCCGTCTGCCAACGCCCGCTGCCCGACGGCGTCTTCGCTTCAGGCATAGCTGCCGGTTAGCCGATAGTTGCCGGGTCAACCGATCGCGGCCTGACGCGCGCGGGTCGCAACGCGGCCAACAGCACTCCGGCGGCGAAAACCACTGCGGTCCACCACGAAAGGTGCCCGTCGGGAGCGAAGCCGGCAGCGGCGGTCATGGACAGGCCATAGGCGGCCATCGCGGCACCGGCCAGCATGGCCGGTTCGGCCCAGCGCTGTGTGAGTGGGATGCCGAGCAGGGGTAGCGGGGCCGCGAAAAGGCGCCGCCCCCACCACAACAACACCATCTCGACAGCGGTCACCAGGCTCAGGATGATCACCCACTCCAGCCGACCGAGCCACCACTGCGCGGTTCCTTCGGGCGGCTGCGGAAACAGTCCGGCCGGATACCCCACGATTGCCACGATCACGACGGGAATCATGTGCCACAGGTAGAGGGCCATCACGTTGTTGTTGCCGACGGACAGCGCCCGCGGCACGAAGCCGTGGCGCAGTGCGCGATCGAGCGCGGGTGCCAGCGCCATCACTAGTCCGGCTTGTGCGAACGCAAAGGCCAACAACGCCACCGTGGGCGGTGTCGTGTTGTCAATCGTCTGACCGGGAACCCCGATCATGCTGACCGGATACAGTTTCAGCCAGATCAACAACCCGAGCGCGACCGACGACACCACCGCCAGTAGCGCCGGCCGGTACCCGTTCAATAGTCCTCCGCGCCAAGCGATTCCGAGTTGATATAACGCTCCCCAGCACAACAGATAATTCATCCAGTCGAGATACTGTATGTGACCGCCGAGTCTGGCCACGTCTACCACCACGACCGCCATGCCTAACGCGGCCGGCGCCCACAGCCCCCAACGGCGATGTGCGGCAATGGCAATCGGCGTCAGCGATACCACGACCAGATATACTGCCAAGAACCACAGGTGCATGGCCACCGCCCAACCGGCGTATTCGAGCAGCGAGCCGGCGATGCCGCGGGCGCTCGAGACAACCACCGCCACCGACACTAGAACGACGTATACCGTTGTCGGCCCGAGGACTCGGGCCAGTCGATGCTGAAGCCAGGTCTGACGCGGAACTCCATCGCCATCGTGTCGATGTGTCCAGGACACCGCGCCGGCATATCCGGCCACCAGAAAGAATGCTGGGACCGCCTGGAACGGCCAGGTCAGCCACTGCGTCCAGGGCAGGTCGACGAGCGGGTTCTGTCTGCCGAACTGTCCATCGTGGTAGGTCACCGATCCGGCTAGCCAGTGCCCCAGCACAATCAGCACGACACCCGAGACGCGGCAGAAATCGACCGCCAGATTGCGGTCCGGTCGCGGGCTGTTTGCCTGGGTCATCAGATCGGAGGAAGCTCGACGCGGGACACAGCGCCACGGTACCTGTCCGGCGCTTGGCGATGCCGCGTAAAAAGAGCTTAACGAAGAGGAGACGTGCATGAAAAAGGCTCAACTGGCCGAACTGGAAGTCGGGCGCCTCGGACTGGGCGCGATGGGCATGTCGGTGGCTTACGCCGTCGGTGGCTTTGACGACGCTGAGTCCATCCGCACCATTCACCGCGCTATCGACCTGGGCGTCACGCTGATCGATACCGCAGAGATCTACGGTCCGTTTGTCAACGAAGAGCTCCTCGCACGTGCCCTGCAGGATCGGCGGGACCAAGTAGTGCTGGCAACCAAATTCGGCCTGATCTCCCACACCGGCCGCAACGGCCCGGACAGCAGCCCGGCCAGCATCCGCGTTGCCGTGGATGGCTCCCTGAAGAGGTTGGCGACCGACCACATTGACCTCTACTACCAGCACCGCCTGGATCGCGACACCCCCATCGAGGACACCATCGGCGCGCTGGCCGAGCTGGTTGCGGCCGGGAAGATCCGGCACATCGGGCTGTCCGAAGTCGGCATCGACACCATCCGCCGTGCGCACGCCGTGCACCCGATCACGGCGGTGCAATCCGAATACTCGCTGTGGACCCGCGACCAAGAAGACGAGATCTTGCCAGTACTGCGCGAATTGGGAATCGGGTTTGTCGCCTATTCGCCGCTGGGCCGCGGCTTTCTCACCGGCGCCATTCGCTCCACCGCAGAGTTTCCCGACAGCGATTACCGCAAGACGAACCCACGATTCTTCGATGAGAATTTCCAGCACAATCTCAGCAGTGCAGACGAGCTGCGTGACATCAGCGCCGAAATCGGCGCCACGCCCGCGCAAGTCGCATTGGCCTGGCTGCTGGCGAAAGGGCCTGACATCGTGCCCATTCCGGGAACCAAACGCGTGGTACGCCTTGAGGAAAACGTCGGCGCCGACGCCGTCGAACTCACCTCCGACCAATTGGCCCGACTCGACCGACTGACCCCAGCTGTCGGAGGCCATCACGCCGAAGCGCAAATGGCGTGGATCGATCGCTAGCTCGCCGACAAGGTACTCTTCAGCGCTGCAACGGTTTCCAAGTCGTCCAAGGCGGCGACGCCGCGCCGTAGACCCTCCATGGCGATGTCTTCGACCTGCATTCCACCCATGCCCGCGGTGATCAGCGGGGCAACGTAGGCGTAGAGCGCGCCCTGCCGGTATCGCAACCACAGGTCTTCAGGGTCCAGGTCGGGGCCGCCGGTTGCAGCCAGGGCGCGGCGGTACACCTCCAGCAGATCGCGTTGCGCCGATTGGCGGTCTTCCGGTGTCAGGCTGGTGATCAGGGTGTAGGCCAGCTCGCGGGAGGGATGCCCGCGGCGCACCGCTTGCCAATCCAGCAGTCCGGGCTCGCCGTCGCGGAAGTACACGTTGCCGGGATGAGCATCGCCGTGCATCACCGTGTGCGGGGGAGTGTCGATCAGTGCGGCGACCGCACGGTAGTTGTCCGCGATGAACCGACCCCTATCGAGCGGGAAGTCCCCCGGGATGGTGGTTCGTTCGGCGAGCCGTTTCACCGAGGTCTTCATCAGTGAGCCCGTCAACAGCGATGTGACATCACCCGACGGCGTGTACAGCCACGCCAACGGCCCACGCCCGTTCTGGCGAACCCGCTCCCAGAAGGTGCCGTGCACGGTCGCCAGTAACTCGACGATGAGGCTGGCCTGATCGATGGAGAGCGGGTGCAGCGTGTCGGGGAAGACGCACGACTCGGGAAGGTCTTCCAGAATCAGTAGGTAGCGGCCGGTCCAGGTGTCGAATGCCGTTCCGTAGGCCTCCGGAACTCCGGCGATTTCCGGCGCGAGCTGACTGTAGAAGCGGACCTCGGTGTGCCCGAGCCGGCCGAGCTCACCCATCAACCGGGTGGCGGCGGTCTGAGCGCCGATCTTGACGAATACCGACTCGGGCACGCCATCGCCGGTCAGCACCAGACGTGCCCGCGACGACGTCCCCGCGTCGCTGGACAGGACACGAACCGACCGCACGGTGCGACCCATCACCTTCGAAAGGGTCGGGGCGTCGAGGTCGCCGACCGTGCGGGGTAGTCCCGCCCGGCTGCCCACAATCGCATCGGTGGTCACCCGGCCGATGCCTCGGCCCAGGTGGGTCGCCAGGCCGGCGATGGAAAGGGCCTGTGCTACCGGATTTGCCATCCTGTCCATCCTGTTTGCGCTGGCAGCGGACCACAAAAGTGGCGCCCAAGAGTCCCAGGACAAAAATAGCTCAATGTCTGGACATCAGACAAACTGGGACTAATGTCTGATCTGTGGCACGAGAGCCCGCACCAGAAACTGTTCGACGAATTGGCGCTTGTCAGCCACCGAGCGGTGCCGCCACGCAGGCGCGAGCAGGAACAACGTCGTCGCGTTCAGCCACTGGACGATCGCTCGAGGATCGAGGTCGGCGTGCAGTCTGCCCGCCTGCTGCCACCGTCGCAGCAGCGGCTCGTAATGCTTCAACAGCAGCTCCACGATCGGTTCGGAGCCCATCTCCAGCGCCGTGGGCACCGCGGTGCTCTCTGCGGCGAACAGCGCCTCATTCAATGCGCTGCCCGCCACCGATTCCACCCGCGCCAGCACCATCTCGGGCAACGAACGGACCGGGTCGTCGGGATGACGCAGCGACGCGACCAACTCGCCCAGCGCAATGTCGACCCGCGCCAGCATCAACCCCAACAGCACCTCGTCGCGGTTGGGGAAATAGCGGTACACGGTCGAGCGGGATACGCCGGCTTCTTCGGCCACTTCGGCCATCCGGATCTGGGCGTTGCCCCGGCGCACGATGCAGCGACCCGCAGCCTCCAACAAACGCCTGCGCGCCTCGTCGTCGTCGAGGATCGCACGGTCGTCGCCCCACCACCGGCTCGGCTCCATGTCAGCGATAGTACGGGATGCGTTGTGCCATTGAGTATCTGATGCGCAAGTTCAGCCAAGAATAATTTATCGATATCGGCGCGATAACGGAAAGCGTTCGATAGCAATAGATTTCGCTGTTCGAAAAGAAAGGCGCCCATGGTTTACAGCGCTGCTGACGAGTCGTTCACCCACCAGCTGCCAACGACGTTCGATCAAGTACACGACCCCGATCCGACTTGGTCGGACCGCTGCTACTTCTTCGCCGCGTCTGAAGACGGCACGCTGTTGTTGGCCAGCGGCTATGGCAACAATCCGAACACCGGCACCGGGCTGGGATACGTCAAGGTCAGTCGGGCCGACGGACGGCACTGGGATCTACTAGCCGGCCGCCCGATTGGCGAGGGCGACCGCGGCGACCTGAGCGCCGGGCCGATGCGCTGGACCTGTATGGAGCCGTTGAAGAAGTGGCGTCTTGATGTCGAGCCCAACGATTCGGGCATCGAGTGGGAGCTCTACTACGAACCCACTGCCCCGATGTGGGAGCTGCTGCCGATGAAGGTGCGCGACAAGGACGGCCGGACACTGGCCGACATGTATCACATGAAAGAGCCCGGTCGGTGGACCGGTTGGGTACAGATCGACGGCGAACGCATCAGCGTCGACGGATTCCATGGCGGCCGTGACCGTACCTTCGGCGTGCGGGTTTCCGACAAGATCGACTTTTGGCTATGGCTCGACGCCGGCTTCGAAGACCGCGCCATTGAAGCGTGGATCATCGAATCATCCAATGGCACAGTCAATTATGTCGACGGTGGCATCACCCATAACGATGGCACCCTGTCGAAGCGGTTCGTCAAGATCGAGCACGACGTCGAATTCGACGGTGAGCGCAAGCGGCCCGCGCGGGCGGTGCTTGTCTTCACCGACGAAGATGGAAAAACCTACCGGGTGACCGCCGACGCCCCGCACCAGGATGTCAACGCCTACTACGGGTTACCGATGGCGCATTGCCAATACCAGGACCTGGGCAATGGGGGATACTTCATCCACTTCCATTGGGACAGCAGCGATTCCGACCAGCTGAGCGAGACCGAGGGCAAATCGATGGCGCTGGATCAGCTGATGCGCTTTGAGCTCGATGGCGACACCGGTTGGGGCATCTTCGAATTGCTGATGGGTGGTCAAGGCTATGCCCGCTACCCCAACTGGGCGGCGATGGATATGTCGGCGTTCACTCAGGAAAAGACTCCGGTGGAAAGGCTGCCTGCCGATGGCGATGGAGTTCGGCAATGATGCGGACCGATGAGCGGTTGGCCGCGTGGCTGAGCACGCAGCTACCCGACGCCCACGATATCCGGGTCGAGGGGCTGGACCGGCTGAAGTTCGGATTGTCGGCCGAAATGATGGTGCTGACCATCGTGTCGCGCCACGGCGATCAGGACACCCACCGGGACGTGGTACTTCGTCTGCGTCCCAAACCGCCAGCGCTGCTGGAGCCCTACGATCTACCTCGCCAGTTCGCCATTCTGCGCAGGCTTGGGGGCACCGGGGTCCGGGTGCCACGAGCGCTCTGGCTCGAGGACAGCGGCGACGTTCTCGGGCGGCCGTTTTTCATCATGGAACGCGTCGACGGCACCGTATACGAAATGGAGTCACCCGCGGACGTCGCCGACGACACCGTGGTGCGGATGTGTGAAAGCCTGGCCGAACAACTCGCGGCGATCCACTTGGTCGACCTCGCATCGACCGGGCTGGACGCGATCGATGACGGTAGCGAGCACCTCGACCGCGAACTCAACCACTGGGCCAGCGAGATGAATCGGGTCAAGCGCGATTCGCTGCCGGCCCTGGAACGGCTGCTGGCGGCGCTTCGTGCCAGCAAGCCCGCGCCGTTCCCCAGAGTGACATTGGTGCATGGCGACGCCAAGCCGGGAAACTTCGCGTTCACCGGCGGCGAAGTCAGCGCGGTCTTCGACTGGGAGATGACGACTATCGGCGACCCGCTGACCGACATCGGCTGGCTGGAGCTGCTCTGGATGCAGCCCGTCGGCATCACGAGTCATCCCGCCGCGCTCAGCATCGACGCTCTGCTTGCGCACTACGAGGCGACCAGCGGCATCAGTCTGCAAAACCGTTCGTGGTATCGCGCTTTGAACGCCTACAAGATGGCAGTCATCTGCCTTATCGGAGCCATGCTGATCGACGACGGCCACAGCGACGATCAAAAGCTGCTCGTCGCCGCCTACGGCACCTCGCTGCTGACGCAGGTGGGTCTGTCCGAACTAGGCATCGACGAGCCTCTCGACGATGGCCCCGTCCTCCCGCGCGACGAACGCATCCAGGAAGTCCAGGCCCAGGCGGTGCTCTAGCACGGTTCCGCTAGGGTTCAGACCAGCTGCCGCGTGGATGGGAGAGGGCCCTGAGCCAGAAGAAGCTAGTGATCGGCGCCAGCGGGTTCCTGGGATCGCATGTGACGCGACAGCTTGTCGCTTCGGGCGCCGATGTGCGAGTCATGTTGCGCCGCACCAGTTCCACAAAAGCCATCGATGATCTCGATGTCGAGCGCTGCTACGGTGATGTCTTCGACGACAGTGCCTTAGCGGCGGCGATGGCCGGCTGCGACGTCGTGTATTACTGCGTCGTCGATGCCCGGATGTGGCTGCGTGACCCTGCGCCGTTGTTCCGGACGAACGTCGATGGTCTGCGCCATGTCCTGGATGCGGCTTTGGGTGCCAACCTCAAGAAGTTCGTATTCACCAGCACCATAGGCGCTTTGGCGATCAATGACAGCCGGCTGGTTACCGAGGACGATCCGCACAACTGGGACGGGGGCGGCGCCTACATCGAGGCTCGAGTGGCGGCTGAAAAGCTGGTGATGTCCTACGCGCGGGACAAAGGTCTGCTCGCGGTCGCGATGTGCATCGCCAACACTTACGGACCCCGTGACTGCGGGCCGACGCCGCATGGTTCTCTGCTCGCCAGCGTTGCCACCGGACGCTTCCCCTTCTACCTCGGCTACTCGAACGAAGTGGTGGGCATCGAAGACGCCGCCAAGGCAATGCTTCTCGCCGCCGAGCGTGGTCGAGACGGCGAACGCTACATCATCTCCGACAGGTTCATGAGCAACCGTGAGCTACACGAGATCGCCGCCACCGCCGTAGGCAGACGGCCACCGCGCATTGGCATTCCGATGTCGGTGCTTCGTACCGGGGCGCGTGCCAACGACGTCATGGCGCGGCTGCTGCGGCGCGACCTGCCGTTCGCCTACGCCGGGATGCGGATGGTCGAATTGATGTCGCCGCTGGATCACAGCAAGGCCGAACGCGAGCTCGGATGGACGCCCGAACCCACCGAAGATTCAATCCGAAAGGCGGCGGTCTGGTTCGCCTCGAACCACTAACCCGCTTGCTCGTTGGTATGAGCGAGTGCGTCTGGGCCGTATCTATTTTCGATCAGCGTCCACGGGTCGGCGTAGGGGCCCCGGCCCTCGGCGCGGCGCTGCAGTATGAGGGCGGTGCGAAGCACCGGCCGCAGTATCGGACCGACGGCGCGCAACACGGTGCGCAGGTTGCCCTGGGTTTCGGCAATCCAGGCCAGGGTCTGCTGCCAGTCGTGCTCTTGGAAGTCGAGCAACGCCTGAGCTTCGGTGGTGTCGTACCAGCCGGTGAAGCTCCAACCGCGGTCGTCATCGGGGTCGCCGGGCAGGCCGGCCGACGGGCCGAGGCGACCCAGGCCGATGGCGGTCATCAGGTCGCCTTCGAAATCGCTCTGCAGCAGCACATACGATTCGTTTCCGCCAATGAGCAGCGCCTTGCCGTTGATCGTGGCTTCGCGATCGACACCGTTGGCAAATGCCAGCGCCACATCTCGCGCGTCCACTGCATGCATGCGGTTGTCGCTTGGTAGTGAGCGCATGATCGCCAGGTAGTCGCCATTGACGCTCGAGTGGCTGTCTGGCGACATGACCCCACCCAGGCGCAGCAGCGCACAGGGGAGTCCGCTGGCGCGGATTGCCGCCTCCGCCAACACTTTGTCCTGACCGTACTGGTCGATGGGGTTCACCGGGGTGTCCGGAGTGATCCGTTCTGGGAGGCGATAGGGGTTGCGCGACCCGTAGACAGCGGCGCTGGACGCCAGCAGGAACAGCGGTGGGCGAGGCAGGATCGCGGCCGCCGCCAGGAGGCTTTCGGTACCGCCCACATTGACCTTTCTGGCCAGCGCGGGGTTGCGGTACGACAACGGCGAGAGGAATGCCGCGAGGTGAACGATCACCCTGGGCTGGTGCGTCTCGATCAGTTCGCGCACCGCGTCGGTGTCAGTTAGATCGACATAGGCGGGGATCAGTGCCTCAGACGGTGCGTTGGCCGACAATTCCTGCGCTACCGCCATGGTTTTGTCGTTGCGCAGATCGACGGCGATGACGGTTCGGCCTCGATCGAGCAGGATCTGG
>Ga0208987_1000140_pt1 | contig 14870 bp, 14 predicted proteins | sample MedBloCARef_O2_FD_187845 | JGI IMG/M metagenome (GOLD analysis project Ga0208987, IMG submission 187845) | Forest soil microbial communities from El Dorado National Forest, California, USA - Mediterranean Blodgett CA Ref_O2 (SPAdes) (version 2) | ecosystem: Environmental > Terrestrial > Soil >... | reverse complement strand
CTCGGGCTTGGGGCCGCATCGGCTCAAGGCGCCGCCGATCCGCCGCCGGCGCCGCTGGACGCCGCGATCCTGTTCGCGCCGGTCGGTGAGCTGGTGCTACCCGCACTCGAAGCGCTGGATCGCGGCGGCACCTTGGCGATCGCCGGAATACACCTCTCCGACATCCCGACGCTGAACTATCAGCGTCACTTGTTCCAGGAACGCCAAGTCCGGTCGGTCACATCAAACACCCGGGCCGACGCGCGCGAGTTCCTCGACTTCGCAAGTCACCATCACATCGACGTGACCACGCCCGAATATCCGCTGGGGAAAGCCGATCAAGCGCTCACTGATCTGGCCGCCGGACGCATCGCCGGCGCCGCAGTGCTGCTGGTGTGACCGACCTCAGGTCGACAAGTGGAAGACGAGCGCGGCGGCCAGGGCGCCCAGCCCGTTCAGTGACCAATGCAGCGCGATCGGCGCGATCAGGCTGCCGCTGCGCCGGCGCAACCAGCTGAAGACGAATCCGGCCGAGCCGGTGGCCAACACCGCCAACGTCACCCCGGCCAGCATCCCGAAGACCCCGCCGCCGAACAGCCGGGTGAATCCGACATTGCTGCTCGTCAGTCCCAGCGATGTCGCGACGTGCCACAGACCGAACAGCAGCGAGCCCGCCAGTGCGACCCCGCGGAAACCCCAGGCCCGATGCAGCGCCCCGTGCAGCACACCGCGGAAAGCCAGCTCTTCGGGGATCACGGTTTGCAGCGGAATGACCACCATCGAGGCGATCAGTGCACCGGAGATCGTTGCGTAGTGATTGTTCATGAACATCGGCCGGGTCATCGGCAGCAGCACACCGACCGCAATCACCGAGGCCACCACGGCCACCGCGCCCAGCGCGTAGCCCATCCCGGATTTCCAGTGTTCGCGGCCCAGCCCCAGGTCGGCCCAGTCCAGACCGCTGGAGCGCATCAAGATCACCAGCCCGACGGCGGCGGCCGGCACCGTGGCGATGCTCGCCAACGGTGTGGTGAAGTGTGCGATCAGGTTTGTGAGCACCAGCACCACGACGACGACGCCGAGGTCGAGATGGATCCGCATCCGGTGCAGCGCCGACAACTGTGACACCACCGGGTGGATGTCGGCGGCAGCCGTCGCGTCATGCATTTGACCAGCTTACCGGCGCAGCGCCGCAGCCCCGGTGGCTTCGATGCTCAGCCGTTGCTCGAGGTAACTCGGCGCTGGGCGTAGGCCTTGAGTTCTGCTGAGAGCGCGTCCGCCACCAACAGCCGGGGCAGCAGCTCCGGTTCAGACATTCGCGCGCGAAACACCAGCCCAATGGTCACGTCGTGATCGGGGCGATAGTCGATGGTGATCGCGTCGCCGGCGCGCACGGTTCCGGGCGAGATCACCCGCAAATAGGCGCCGGGCTTGCCTGCCTGGGTGAAGGTCTTGATCCACTGGTTCAGGTGCAGGAATGCCGCGAATGTCCGGCACGGTGTGCGGGGCGCCGAGACTTCCAGCAGGACGCCGTCGCTACCCACGCGCCACCGTTCGCCAATCCGCGCCCCGGTCACGTCGATGCCCGAGGTAGTCAGATTCTCCCCGAACATCCCGTTGGTGAGCGTGCTTTGCAGCTGAATTGCCCAGGTGTCCAAGTCTTCTCGCGCATACGCGTAAACAGCCTGATCGTCGCCGCCGTGGAGTTTCTGATTGCCGATGGTGTCGCCGACCAGACCACTGCCGAGACCGCCATGCATCGGTCCGGGAGCCCGCACCATGACCGACTCGGACGCCGCCACTTTGTCGATACCCGTCAATTTCGACTGCGCGCGAGGGTCAGGATTGGTTCGGGCACGAGCCAGGTTGACCGACAGCACTTCACCCACCACATCAGGCTAGCGCCGAGCTTCCCCGCCGCAACCGTGTCGACCGTGCGCTGACGGACGCGAAATCGCGAAAATCCCGCCCGGTGCGCACAGTCGACGACCCAGCTAGTCCGATCCCCACTTCCAATTGCTGATCTGCGGGTCGTCTTCGCCCTGCTCGCGGGTGTATCGGCGGGCGTCCAGCCGCGCATCGGCCATCCGCTGACGCAGCACCGCGGCCCGGCTGGCCAACCCGTCGACTCGGTCGATGACGTCCATGACCAGGTGGAAGCGGTCCAGGTCGTTGAGCATCACCATGTCGAACGGCGTCGTGGTGGTGCCCCGCTCCTTGAATCCCCGCACGTGCAAGCCGGCGTGATTGGTCCGGCTATACGTCAGCCGGTGGATCAGCCAGGGATATCCGTGGTAGGCGAAGATGACCGGCTTGTCCCGGGTGAACAGCGCGTCGAATTCCCTGTCCGGCAACCCATGCGGATGCTCGGAGTCCGGCTGCAGCCGCATCAGGTCGACCACGTTGACCACTCGCACCTGTAGGTCGGGCAGTTCCCGGCGCAGGATGTCGGCGGCCGCCAGCGTCTCCAGCGTCGGAACGTCCCCGGCACAAGCGAGCACCACGTCGGGTTCGCCGCTAGCCGTGCTGGCCCACGGCCAGATCCCCAGCCCCCGGGTGCAGTGCAGGATCGCGTCCTCCATCGATAGGTAAGCGAGCGCGGGCTGCTTACCCGCGACGATGACGTTGATGTAGTCGCGGCTGCGCAGGCAGTGGTCGGCCACCGACAGCAGCGTGTTGCCGTCCGGCGGCAGGTAGACCCGCACCACCTCGGCGCGTTTGTTGGCGACCAGGTCGATGAAGCCGGGATCCTGATGGGATGCGCCGTTGTGGTCCTGGCGCCACACGTGCGAGCTGAGCAGGTAGTTCAGCGACGCGATGGGGCGCCGCCAGGGCAGTTCGCGGCTGGTGGACAACCACTTCGCGTGCTGGTTGAACATCGAGTCGACGATGTGCACAAACGCCTCGTAGCAGTTGAACAGGCCGTGCCGCCCGGTCAGCAGATAGCCCTCCAGCCAGCCCTGGCATAGGTGCTCGGACAACACCTCCATCACTCGGCCGTTGGCGGCCAGGTGATCGTCGTCGGGCTCGGTCTCGGACAGCCAGACCTTGCCGGTCACCTCGAAAACCGCGGACAGCCTGTTGGATGCGGTTTCGTCCGGCCCCATCAGGCGAAAGCGATCCAGGTTGCGGGTGATGACGTCGCGCAGAAATGTTCCGAGCACGCGGGTGGCCTCGTGCGTGGTAGCGCCCGGCTGCGGCACCGGCACGGCATAGTCGCGGAAGTCCGGCAGATCCAGCTCGCGCAGCAACAGTCCGCCATTCGCGTGCGGGTTCGCGCTCATCCGCCGATCACCCTTGGGCGCCAGCGCCCGCAGCTCCGCGCGCAGCGCACCGTGGCCGTCGAACAACTCGTCGGGCGCATAACTGCGCAGCCACTCTTCCAACTGCGCGCGGTGCTCGGGGTTGTCATGCGTCTCGGCGAGCGGCACCTGGTGGGCTCGCCAGGTGCCCTCAACCTGTTTGCCGTCAACCACTTTCGGTCCGGTCCAGCCTTTGGGAGTGCGCAGCACGATCATCGGCCACACCGGCCGCTCGGTCGACTCGCCGCTTCGCGCGGCGCGCTGAATTGCCGCAATGTCGTCGAACGCATCGTCTAAAGCGGCGGCCAGCGCCTGATGCACGACTCCCGGGTCGTCGCCGGCCACGGTGATCGGCCGATACCCATAGCCGCGCAACAGCGATTCGAGCTCTGCGTGCGGAATACGGGCCAGCACAGTCGGATTGGCGATCTTGTAGCCGTTGAGATGCAGGATCGGCAGCACGGCGCCGTCGACGGCGGGGTTGAGGAATTTGTTCGAGTGCCAGCTGGCCGCCAGCGGCCCGGTTTCGGCCTCGCCGTCACCGATGACGCAGGCGACTACCAGGTCGGGATTGTCGAAGGCTGCGCCGTAGGCGTGCACCAGCGCGTAGCCGAGTTCGCCGCCTTCGTGAATGGATCCCGGAGTCTGCGCGGCGACGTGGCTGGGGATGCCACCGGGGAAGGAGAATTGCCGAAACAGCTTCCGCAGTCCTTCGGCGTCCTCGCCGATGCCGCTGTACACCTCGGTATAGGTGCCTTCGAGGTAGGCGTTAGCGACCAGGCCGGGGCCGCCGTGACCGGGCCCGGTGACATAGATGACGTCGGCGTCGCGGTTGCCGATGATCCGGTTCAGATGCGCGTAGATCAGGTTGAGCCCCGGCGTGGTGCCCCAGTGCCCCAACAGCCGGGGTTTCACGTGCTGCGCCTCCAGCGGTTCGGTCAGCAGCGGGTTGTCCAGCAGGTAGATCTGCCCGACCGAGAGGTAATTGGCGGCGCGCCAATACTTGTCGATCAGGGCCAGCTCGTCGTCGGAGAGGGTCGCAGGCGGGGTCGTCGAGGTATCGAGGCTCACTCGTCCGATTGTCCGCGCCGCCGATGAATGCCGAAAGATGCGAAAGTCACTCGTCGCCGCGAGCGCGGGCTTCGTAGGCCTTGCGCTTTTCGACGTCGACGTTGTCGGTGAAGACGTGCTCACCGCCCATCACGCGGTTCAGACCCTCGGAGACGACGCGCGGCAGGAATTTCTGCGACGCGATCAAGGCGCCGGCCGCCTTGGTGACCCGCACCCGCGGCTTGGGGTGGGCGACCAGCCCGACGATCGCGTCGGCGATATCAGTCGGCTCGGCGTTTTTGAACCCCTTCATGCCGGCGGTGCCCGCGACGAGATCGGTGTTGACGAACGTCGGCAAGACCATTGAGAACTTCACCCCGGCGGCGCGGTACTCCATCCTGGCAGCGTCGGTGAAGCCAATCACCGCGTGCTTGCTGGCACCGTAAGTCGCCAACCCGACGGCGTAGATCTCGCCGGCCAGCGAGGCGACGTTGATGACGTGCCCTTTGCCGCGGGGGACCATCCGTTGGACTGCCAGCTTGCTTCCGAGGATCACGCCGTAGACGTTGATGTCCAAAATGCGCCGGGTGACGGCGTCAGGCTCGTCGATGATCCGGCCGACGGGCATGATGCCGGCGTTGTTGATCAGCACGTCGATCGGACCGAGCTGGCGCTCGACCTCGTCGAGGAATTCTGAAAAGGAATGCGGATCGGTGACATCGAGCTTGCCGTAGACGTCGACGCCGAGAGCCGCACCCGACTCCTTGACCCTGACCTCGTCGACGTCGCCGATCGCGACCTTGGCACCCAAATTGTGCAGTGCGGTTGCGGTGGCCAATCCGATTCCCCGTGCACCGCCCGTGATTACGACGACCTTGTCACGAACCTTGAGTGCGGTAGCTGCCGTGTCTGCCATGGGTCAAGCACAGCACTCGGCTTGCGGGCGCGCAATAAAACCCCAAGCCGTTGTGAAACGAATGCCGGTCGCCCGGCGATAACGGAAACGTAACGGATTGAACTCAGTGAGGGGAGTGCATGAAGGCCATCGGCATTCTGGCTGCCGCCGCCGTCGGCAGCGCACTCTTGCTGGGAGCATCCACGGCCACGGCGACGGCCCACACGGGTGCCCACACGGACCGGACCCAAGGCCTCACGACCGAGCACAACCCCTTCAGCGGTTACGAGGGCTACTGCACCTGGGGCGCCCAGGAACTGATACACGACCACACCGGCTACTACATCAGGGCGCTCACCGGAAACGCCGAGAGCTGGGCTGACCAAGCCGCGGCGGGCGGCTGGACGGTGGTGGGTGACGCACAGCCCCACTCGATCGCCGTCTTCAGCACCGCGGTCGTCGGTGGCGTCGGACACGTTGCCTGGGTCGACACCGTCCACGGCAGCAACATGACGATCACCGAAATGAATACGGGCTTCGGGGGCACCGCCGCGAACGCCTACCGCACGACGGGCTTCAATCAGTTCGACACCCGCACCACCAAAGAAGTCCCGGGGATCAGCTACATCCTGATTCCGTGAGATGTCGCACCGCGAAAGACGCGCCCCGATACTGCAACGATGATCCAGGTGCGGGCGGCCGTCCCAGGCGACGAGCTAGCCGTGGCCCGAGTGCACATCCGGTCTTGGCAGTCGGCGTACCGGGGGCTGATCGCCCAGGATTACCTCGACAATCTGCAGCCCGAAGCATGGGCCGGGCGGTACACCTTCGGCCGGCTGGGCCTTCGGTTGCCGGCCACCCAGGTCGCGGTTGACGGCGCGACGATCTGCGGTTTGGCGACCACCGGACTGTGTCGCGACCAGGACTTGTCGAATTTCGGTGAGCTGATGGCGATTTACGTCGATCCTGCCTACCTGCACACCGGGGTGGGGCGGTCGCTGATGGCCGCCGCCAGGGAGCGGCTGCACAGCGTTGGCGTCGCAGCGGCCGTGTTGTGGGTGCTGGACGGAAACGTCGGCGCCCGGCGGTTTTACGAACGCGACGGGTGGCGATGCGACGAGGTGCACCGCGCCCGGTCGCACGGCGGTGTGCCAGTGGACGAAGTGCGCTATCGGTCCATGTTGTAACGGTTTCAGCGCAGCGTGAGCCAGGCCAGGCTGGCCCCGCCGAACGCGGCGCAGTAGATGGCGAACGGTGTGAGGGTGCGGGTTTCGAAATACCGGGTGAGGAAGCGCACGGCGAGGTAGGCGCAGACGAAAGAGGCGACGCTGCCGGCCAGGACCTGGCCGCCGATCCCGGCGCCCAGCGGCCCGAACAGGTCCGGGATTTTGTACACGCCGGCGGCCAGAATGATCGGCGTCGCCAGCAAGAAAGAGAAGCGGGCTGCGTCTTCATGCGATAGTCCGCGCCACAGGCCGGCCACGATGGTGATGCCGGAGCGGCTGATTCCGGGCAGCAGCGCCAGGATCTGAGCGGAGCCGATCAGCAGGCCCCGGCCGATAGGCAGCTGGGCGAGCCGGTCGTCGACGGCCCCGCCGGTGTGCTCGACCAACTGGTGCTCCGGCGCCGCCGCCCGACGGCGCAGCATTTCGCCCGCATACAAGGCGATTCCATTGAGCAGCAGGAACGCCGCGGCCGGGATCGGTTTGCCCAGCGTGGTGCGAAACAGCCGTTCCAGAAACAGGCCGGCCAGGCCCACCGGGATGGTGCCGGCCACGATGAGCCACGCCAACCGCTCGTTGGACGTCTGAATCCGGCGATACCGCACCGAGGAGGCGAACCCGGCCAGCACGCGCAGCCAGTCCCGCCAGAAGAACACCAGCAGCGCAGCGGCGGTGGCGACGTGCAGCCCGACGATGAACGCCAAGTAGGGCGATTGGGGTGCGGACACGTCGAGGTCTTTTGCCCATTGCCCGCCGAGCAGCGCCGGCACCAAGATCGAGTGCCCCAGGCTGGAGACCGGGAACAGTTCGGTGACCCCCTGGGCGGCGCCGACGATCACGGCCTCGACGTAGCTCAAATGTGCGGTCATTCGTCGTTAGTCTCCGTCCCCTGGGGCATCTGAGTCGCTGTCTATCGCCGTGCGTGACACTAGCGTCACGCTCGGCGCCCAACGCGACGCTGTCGGCACGCTCGGCGATCAGGACGCTACGTTCGTCGTATGCGCCTCGACCCCAGGACGCCGGTGCTGATCGGCTACGGCCAGGTCAATCACCGCGACGAGATCGATCCAGAAACGCGATCCGTCGAACCCGTGGACCTCATGGTCGCAGCCGCCCGACAGGCCGCCGATGCCCGAGTCCTGGAGACGCTGGACTCCATTCGGGTGGTGAATGTGCTCTCGGCGCACTACCGGGATCCCGGGCTGTTGCTCGGCCAACGTATCGGTGCCGCCGGCTTCACCACGCGGTACAGCCCGGTCGGCGGCAACGTGCCGCAGTCGCTGCTCAACCAGGCATGCCTGGACATCGGGCAAGGCCGCGCCGGAGTGGTGCTGCTCGCCGGTGCGGAAACCTGGCGCACCCGGCGAGGGCTGCGGGCCAAGGGCGGCAAGCTGGTGTGGACGGTCCAAGACGACTCTGTGCCGATGGCCGAGGTCAGCGGCGAGGACGTGCCGATGGCCGGCGACGCGGAGATCAGGATCACGCTGGACCGGCCCGCCTACATCTACCCGCTGTTCGAGCAGGCGCTTCGCATCGCTCGCGACGAGTCGCTCGAGGATCACCGCATCCGCATTAGCGAATTGTGGGCTCGCTTCAACGCCGTCGCGGTCGACAATCCGCACGCGTGGATCCGCAAAGCGGTCAGCGCAGAAGAAATCGGACAGGCCGGCCCGCAGAACCGAATGATCAGTTGGCCCTACACCAAGCTGATGAACTCCAACAACATGGTCGATCAGGGCGCGGCGCTGATTGTCGCGTCCGTAGAGCAGGCACAGCGCCTGCAGATCCCGGTCGAGCGGTGGGTCTTCCCGCATGCCGGCACCGACGCGCACGACACGCCTTCGATCGCCGACCGCGACGAGTTGCACCGTTCGCCGGCCATCCGCATCGGCGGCACCCGCGCGCTGGAGCTGGCGGGCGTGGGCATCGACGACGTCGACTACGTCGACCTGTACTCGTGCTTTCCGTCCGCCGTTCAGGTGGCCGCGGCCGAACTCGGTTTGAGCGTCGATGACCCCGCCCGCCCGCTCACCGTTACCGGCGGGCTGACCTTCGCGGGCGGCCCGTGGAGCAATTACGTCATGCATTCCATTGCCACCACGGCAGAGCTGCTGGTGGCCAATCCCGGCCGGCTCGCCTTGGTCACCGCCAACGGCGGGTATCTGACCAAGCACAGCTTCGGTGTGTACAGTTCCGAGCCACCGAGCGAATTCCGTTGGGAGGACGTGCAATCGGCGGTAGATCGAGAGCCCACTCGAGCCGGACTCGTCGAGTGGGAAGGCGTCGGGACCGTCGAGGCATGGACGACACCGTTCGACCGCGACGGACAGCCGGAGAAGGCTTTTGTCGCAGTACGCACTTCCGACGGATCACGCGCCTTGGCGGTCATCGGCGATCCCGCCGCGGCCAAGGCAACCGTCAGCGAGGACATCGGGGGCGCCAAGGTTGCCGTCACCGCGGACGGCAACGCGACGCTGCGGTAACCAGCCGTCGGTATCGGTCCAGCTCAACGGCCACTGCGGGTGTAGCGGTCGCGCAAGTCGTGGGGGCTTGCCTATTGTCAAAGATGGACGTTGGGGGAGGTGAGCCCAGGTGCACATCCTGGTTACCGACGCCACCGGCACCGTCGGGCGGCTGGTCGCAAGGCAGTTGATTGCTGCCGGACATACGGTCACCGGTATTGCTGATCGCCCGCACGCCTGCCTGGACGCAGGCGTGAACTTTTTGTGCGCCCCGCTGAGCGACCCCGTCCTGCAAGGGCTGGCCGACGACGCCGACGCGGTGATCCACCTGGCACCGGTCGAACCCGAAGCGCCGGGCAGCGCCGATATCGACGGAGTTGCCCGGGTGACGCACGCGGCCACCCGCGCCGGCGCCCGGTTGCTGTTCGTATCTCAGGCCGCGGGCCGACCGGATCTGTATGAACCGGCCGAGGAGCTGGTATCCACGAGTTGGGGCCCGAGCCTGGTGATCCGGATCGCCCCGCCGGTCGGCCGCCAGCTCGACTGGATGGTGTGCCGCACCGTGGCAACGCTGTTGCGCGCCAAGGTTTCTGAGCAGCCGATGCGAGTGCTGCACCTCGATGACTTAGTGCGCTTTCTGGTTCTCACGTTGGACACCGACCGCACCGGGGTGGTGGACCTCGCAACCCCGGACACCATCAATGTGATCACTGCGTGGCGGCTACTGCGATCGGTCAGCCCGCGCTCGCGGCTGCGCAAAATCCAGAGCTGGCCACAGCCAATCCCAGAGCTGGATATTGCTGCAGCACAAGAGGATTGGATGTTCGAATTCGGCTGGAAGGCAGTCGAGGCGGTCACCGACACCGCACGTGGACTGGTCGGCCGCAGAGTCGGCACGGCCGGCGCGACGACCCACGGTGGCCAATTGCCGCTCCCGGTCGAGGTGCTGCCGCGATCGGCACCGTCCGACGAGCTGGGCAGCGCGGCACCAGATGGCATGGAAGGTGAGTTCGACGACCGGATCGATCCGCGTTTCCCGGTCTTTAGCGCCGCCGGCCTTGCCGAGTCACTGCCCGGCCCGTTGACCCCGATAACACTGGACGTCCAGCTCAGTGGGTTGCGCTCGGCCAGCCACGAGACCAGCCGGGTGCTCGCACTGGGTGGCGTAGTCGGCGACGAATGGGGGAGCAGGGCCATCGCGGTGTTCGGTCATCGGCCCTACGTCGGGGTGTCGGCCAACGTCGTCGCCGCCGCCCAGCTGCCCGGTTGGGACGAGAAAGCCATCGTCTCCGACACGTTGGTCGACCAACCGCAGGTCGGGGATCTACTGCCGTTTGGTCAGCCCCGGTTGGCCGAAGGAGCGCTGGGCGCGGTCGCCAAAGCGGTCGTCGCGGCCCGATCACTGGCGCTAACGCGCCATCTGCGCGCCGATACCCGGGCCTACAGCAGCGCAGCCCAAGCCGAACACGCGGATACCGTGCAGCTGAGGCTGCTACCCATCGCCGGGCTGGGCGTGCGAATTCGGCTGCTGCGCGACCGGATTCACCAAGGCTGGATCCTCACGGCGCTGTGGTTGATCGACACCGGCGTCGTCGCGGCGGCGGTCGAGCACACGTCCCGGGTCCCCGGGGTCGGCATGATCATGGAAAGCGACCGGATCGCCACCGAAACCGCTGATCTGACAACGGCATTGCGTAACGATCCGCCGTTGCGCGCCTTGGCCGCCGAAGGCAACGTCGTCAGCATCCGCGCGTTGTCATCCCAGACCGCTGGTCTGATCGACGCCGCGATCGCCCGGATCGGACACCGCGGACCGGGCGAGGCCGAGCTGGCCAGCCCGGCATTCGGCGACAACCCGGCGATGCTGCTGATGGCGGCCGCCGAAGCCGCCGACACGCCCAGCGAGCCGGCCCCGCCGCCGACACTGGGCCGCCGGCTTGCCGCCAACGCCCGCGAGTCGCGGGAGTCGGCCCACGACTCCACCATTCGGTTCACACATGAGCTTCGAATGACATTGCGCGAGATAGGATCTCGATGGGTCACGGCGGACCTGGTCGATGTGGTCGATGACGTCTATTACCTGACTTGCGACGAATTGGTCACCATGCCGGCCGACGCCCGGTTGCGGATCAAACGTCGGCGTGCCGAGCGCGAACGCCTGCAGGCACATGGTCCACCCGAGGTCATCGACCACACCTGGGCGCCAGTCGACCAAAACACCGAATCGCCGCCCGAGGCTTGAGGCGCGGTCAGCTCAACAGGTCCGACAGCGGCGACTGCGGATCGGCCAGCTTGTCCGGATCGACGGGGGACTGGGACTTGATCAGGGCTTTGACATCGTCGAGCACATCCCAAATGTTGACGTTCATCCCGGCGAGCACCCGGTTGGCGTCGTCAAGCCAGAAGGCCACGAATTCACGGCCGGCAACGTCGCCGCGGAACACCACCCGCTCGAAGTGGGGCGCGTGCCCGACGTATTCCATACCCAGGTCGTACTGGTCGGTGAAGAAATAGGGTAGATCGGCGTATTCGCCTGACTTGCCGAGCATTCCGGCAGCGGCCACCGCAGGCTGCTTCAGCGCGTTGGCCCAGTGTTCGGTGCGGATGTGTCCGCCGAACAGCGGGTGCTCGGCAGCGGCGATGTCGCCAACCGCGTAGATGTCGGGATCGCTGGTGCGCAGGGACGCATCGACGAGCACGCCGCCCTCACCCATGGACAGCCCCGCCTGTTCGGCGAGTTCGATGTTCGGCTTGGCGCCCACGGCCACCAGCACCGCATCAGCGCCCACCGTCGCCCCGTCGCGCAACCGCAGACCGGTGGCCACCCCACCGGCCACAGTGATCTCCTCGACCTGCGCTTCGAGCCGCAGATCCACGCCGTGTTCACGGTGCAGAGTGGCGAAGACCTCTCCGACGGTTTCGCCCAGCGCGGCCAGCAGCGGCTGCTTGGCCGCCTCGACGACGGTGACGCCGACGTTGCGCTGACGGGCGGCGGCTGCCACCTCGAGACCGATCCACCCGGCACCCACTACCGCCAGCGAAGTTCCCTCCACCAGAGCGGAATTCAGCGCCGCGGCGTCGTCGTAGCTGCGTAAGTAGTGCACCCCGTCGGCGTCGGATCCAGGTATCGGTGGGCGTCGCGAGGCGGATCCCGTCGCCAGCAGCAGCTTGTCGTAGGACACCGCGGTGCCGTCGGTAAGCCCAAGGGTGTGTGCATCGAGGTTCAGCGCCGACACCGGCGAGTCGAGCCGCACCTCGATGTGGTGGTCGTCGTACCACTGGGCGTCGTGCACGGTGAAGTCGGCCAGCGACTTCTTACCGGCCAGATACTCCTTGGAAAGCGGGGGACGTTCGTAAGGCAGCTGCTTCTCGTCAGCGAACAGAATAATTTGGCCGTCAAAGTCGTTGACGCGTAAAGCTTCTACCGCTTTGGCTCCAGCAAGTCCGCCGCCGATGATCACGAATGTAGTCGGGCTGGCCATGATTGCTGCTCCGTTCGTCGTTGAAGTTTTTCAGCCTACTCGCGGCTGCTTAACTCAAGAGCTCCCGAATCGAGAGCGCATTTCGGACCGCATGGCCGCCCAAGTCGTTGTTGAAATACATCCACACGTCCTTTCCTTCGCTGTCCCACTGCGTGATCCGGTTGGCCCAGCGCCGCAATTCGTCATTGGAGTAGGAGCCGGTGTACATCGGATCTTCGACAGGACCATGCATCCGGACATACACCAGATCGGTGGTGGCCCGCGGCACGCACGCCAGTCCCTCGCCGCTCATTACCACATAGGCGGCACGGTGGCGTTCCAGCAGCTGGTACACGGCAGTGTCGTTCCACGACGGATGCCGCAGCTCCACCGCCACCCGGATGGATGCCGGCACACCATCCAAAAAAGCATCAAGCCTCGCCTGGGAAGTCATGTCGCGCTGTTGGTCCGGGCGCAATTGGACCAGCAGCACACCGTGCCGATCGCCGAGCAGACGCCAACAGCATTCGAATCGTTCGATCCAGGGTTCGGGCGATCCCAGCCTGCGGTAGTGGGTCAATCCGCGATGCGCCTTGACTGACATGGTGAACCCGTCTTGCAGCTGGTCGCGCCAGCCCACGAACGTCGAATCTTTGGGCCAGCGGTAGAAGCTCGCGTTCAGCTCGACCGTGTCGAAGATTTCCGCATAGCGGGCCAGTCGGCGCGCGGTCGGCGTTCCCGGCGCGTAGAGCACATCCGCCCAGTGGTTGTAGGACCAACCGGAAGTGCCGATCCGTACGGTCACTGCACGGTCAACCGGTCACCCGCTGGCGCATGTCGTCGTCCAATGAGATCCGAACGAGCGCGGCCGCCAGGCGAGCATTATTGCGCGGCGACAACTTACCGAGGGCTGCCGGGTCCGAGGGCAAGCCCAGCTTCTTGGCCGTCGCGGTGGCACGATCGTCGAAGTAGGGCCGTACCCAGGTCCAGATGTCTTGGATTTCGCGAAGGTAGATGTCGGCACCGGTATCGCCAATCCCCTTGAAATTCTTGAGCATTCGTTTCGCCTGCGCGGCGTCGTGGTGGCAACGCTCAGCGATTTCGCGCAGATCGCCCGAATACTCGTCGCGCACCCGCTGAGCGATGTCGGTGAGGCGAGTGGCGGAGCTCTCGTCGTAGCGCACGTAGTGTGCGCGACCGAAGGCGCTGATCATGGTGCGCCGGTCGGCTGCCAGCACGGCGTTGGGAGTGCGCAGGCCCGCCTTGAACACCTCGCGCGCCGCACGCATGGCAGTAGTGGCGTCGATCGGTTTGCTGGCAAGCATGCACAGCACCAGCAATTGAAACAGCGGCATCGGCTTGTCGCTGACCCGAATTCCGGCCTCGTCAGCGTAGGTGGTGCCGGCGACCTTGAGCACGCGTCGCACCAACGTCTTGGAATCGTCCGACTTGGTCATGCCTCGGCGCGTACCCGCGGCGCGCGACGGCAAACGTGTCCAATTACTTGGGCGGCAGGCTGCGCGCGTAGCCCACGCCATGGGCAATCCAACTCCCAAGCTGGCGTTGGGTTTTCACGCCGGTGGCATCGACGCGCACCCAACCCCGGGCTTCGCGGCCCGCCATCACCATCGGGCTGACATGCGCACGCTTCAATAGCTTCTCGGTGTCCTCCGGCGCCACCCGCACCATCAGCCCGCCCTTGCCACTAGCCGCAACGGCCATATGTCCACCGATGAGAAACGCCAACCCACCGAACATCGACTTTTCGTCCACCCCGGGCTGCTGCGCCAGCACCTCGCGGATCCGGTTGGCCAGGTCTTCGTCGTAAGCCATGTGCTGACGCTAGCGCCGACGACCGACACGCGGGATTTCAGTCCAGGTCCACCCGGACGGTCAACAGGTCGGTACCCATCACGCGCACGCCGGTGCTATTGAGCCGGGGAAGGTGCCGCAGCCGCTCCCACGGGTCGTCCTCGGGCAGTAGATGCGCGACGCCGCTACGCCATTGGCCGCCGACACGCAGCCGCACTGCCGGGTTGGCCTTGATGTTGCGGACGTAATCGGAATGGTCGCCATGTTCGGAGACCATCCAGTACTGGTTGCCCACCAGCTTTCCACCGATTGCGGTGCGACGCGGCTGCCCCGACTTGCGCCCGGTGGTCTCCAGCATGGTCACCGGCAGCTGCCGGCCGATCGGGTTGACCACGAACCGCTGGACGCGATGAACGAACTGCCGTTTGCGATCTCCCGTACCGGACATCGTCCCGATTCTGCAGCATCAACACCGGTTAGTTAAGCCCGGACAACGGCCTTGGCCGGGATGCGAGCGAATTCGCTACGCATCCCGGCCAAGCTTTATCAGGCAGCGGCGGTCGCGGTCTCAGCGACCGGTTCCAGCGCCAGCGCCACGATCTCGGCGACGTCGGTCATCGGTTTGACCGTCAGCGCCTCGAGGACCTCGGCCGGCACGTCGTCCAGATCCGGCTCGTTGCGCTGCG
>Ga0208987_1000139_pt1 | contig 15175 bp, 12 predicted proteins | sample MedBloCARef_O2_FD_187845 | JGI IMG/M metagenome (GOLD analysis project Ga0208987, IMG submission 187845) | Forest soil microbial communities from El Dorado National Forest, California, USA - Mediterranean Blodgett CA Ref_O2 (SPAdes) (version 2) | ecosystem: Environmental > Terrestrial > Soil >... | reverse complement strand
CTCTACCCGGCGATGAAGGAGCTGACACTCGACATCGCCTCGATGGTGTTCATGGGCCACGAGCCGGGCACCGACCACGACCTGGTGACCAAGGTCAACAAGGCGTTCGCCGTCACCACCCGCGCAGGTAACGCGATCATCCGCACTCCGGTGCCGCCGTTCACCTGGTGGCGGGGCCTGAAGGCACGCGAACTGCTGGAGGACTATTTCCGCGAGCGGGTCAAGGAGCAGCGCGCGAAGGAGGGCGACGACCTGCTGTCGGTGTTGTGCCGCACCGAGGACGAGGACGGCAACAAGTTCTCCGACGAAGACATCGTCAACCACATGATCTTTCTGATGATGGCCGCACACGACACGTCGACATCGACGGTGACGACCATGGCTTACAACCTGGCCGCCCACCCGGAGTGGCAGCAGCGCTGCCGCGAGGAATCAGACCGGCTCGGTGACGGGCCGCTCGACATCGACTCGCTGGAGAAGCTCGAATCGCTGGACCTGGTGATGAACGAGTCGATCCGGCTGGTGACGCCGGTGCAGTGGGCGATGCGGCAGACGGTGCGCGACACCGACCTGCTGGGCCACTACATACCCAAGGGCACCAACGTCATCGCGTACCCGGGGATGAATCACCGGCTACCCGAATTATGGACGGACCCACTGAAATTCGATCCGGACCGGTTCACCGAGCCACGCAATGAGCACAAGCGACACCGCTACGCGTTCACCCCGTTCGGCGGGGGCGCGCACAAGTGCATTGGGATGACCTTCGGGCAGTTAGAGATCAAAACGATCCTGCACCGCCTGCTGCGCAAATACCGGCTGGAGCCGCCTCATCCGGGCTACCGGTGCGAGTGGGATTACGGTGGCATGCCGGTGCCGAAAGACGGCATGCCGATTGTGCTGCGCCCGCTCTAAGGGCTGCTAGGCGGCGTCTTTCTCGCTACTCAGCCGGTTAGCGCAGGCGATCAGCGCGCGCAGCGCCGACTGCGTCGGATCGTGCGCGCAGCCCATTGCCCACTCGGTGCGGATACCGTCGGTGCCGCAGATGAAAGTGGCGGTGGAATCGCCCGAGCGCATTTGGTGAAACTTGACTGTCTCGACGGTGATCCCGCGCTCGTGCAGCATCGCGGTCAGGGCAGCGACCGGGCCGCTGGCCGCAGCGGTCGAGGTGTTGAGGCAATCGCCGACGGCGAGCATGGCGCGAAAATTGCGGGACTGCGGGCCCAGCCGGGTGGACGACCGCTCGGGGTCGGTGCATTGCCAGTGCCCCAGTCGCAGCGGGCCGGCGGTGTGACTGTAGGTCGCGACGAAGCTTTCCCAGGACATGGCGTCGGCCTGCTCCCGCAGACCCCGCGGCAAGGCGGCGCCGAAATGGTGGCCGAACCACGCGTTGGCCGCACACTGGCGTGCCGGGACGCTGGTGGAGTCGTGCTCAGGAGTGGAAAGAGGCCTGCTGAGAGGCTTTGAAAGAGGCACTGTGTCGATCTTCTCTGGTCTGAAGGAGCGACCGACGGTAGTAGCTTCCGACCCACAGCGGGGGGTCGGTCTGGATCAGACCCCGCTGCGGGTACTGGCTACTACGGCACTCGCGAGAAGACGCACGAGCGCGACAGTAGACGCCCAGCGCCGATAGTGCAAATTTCGTTCCGCGTCGCCGGTGTGCCGAATACGAAGGACATTCGTTACCGCATGTTTACACATGTTCAACAGTGGCTATTGGACACGTGCTAGTAGCAACGAGGCCTAGCAATTGCCACGAAATGGGGATAATCATGAAGGGTCGATTCGGGAAGAAAACCCTCAAGACTGTCTTAGCCACGACCGGTGTAGCCGCCATGGTGCTGTTACCGACCGGATGTGCCTCGGCTATGGGCGGCGCGGGCGGCGGCGGAGTTATCGGCGGCAGCAGCGGCGGCGGCCTCGGCGGAATTTTAGGTGCGGTGGCAGGCACCCTCTAGGCCCTAAAGCTGGTGCCCGCCGGGCTTCCCGGCGGGCACCAGCTTTTTGACGGCTTCTCGCTGGTCGACGCCTCAGCTTCGTCCATTGGGCCACGGCCGCGGGCGGAGTGATCCAGCGGTTTTTGGGGCTTATTCAATTTTGCTTGGCCTGGGGTTCTTCCGAGTTGCACGAATTAATTGCACACTGGTTGAACAGGCTCCCGACGAAAGACCGTCACATGAACGCACGGGGCAAGAAGATACTGATCACGCTGTGTGCAGCGTCCATCACGGTGATGCTGCCGGCGGGATGTGGTTTTGAGGCCGTCCCCGGCATCATCGGCGGCAGTGCTGTTGGCCCGATCAGCGGCGCTGGCGCTGCCGGGGGTGCCGGCGGTGCCGCTGGCTCGGGCAGCGGCATGGTCCGAGGCGGTATCAACGCCGGCACGATGGCTGGCGCGGGCGGCACGCTTCCGGCGCCGGCACGGTAGCCGCCGTACCAGGCGCCGTCGCGAACGTTTAGCCCGTCGAGCCCGACGAAGAATTCAGCCGCAGATAGGCCTGGATAGTCGTACCGCTGGTCGTGGTGTGGGTCCGTACCAGGTCCGATATGGCGTTGACGAGGAACAACCCGCGGCTGGCCGGGCCGGTCGGGCCCGGGTCCAGCCGTCCCACCAGCGGATCATCCAAGCGTCCGCTGTCGCGCGCTTCACACACCAGATGCTCGTCGTGCCGCCAGAAAGCCAGCCGGCACGCGCCGTCGGTATACATCAAGCTGTTGGTGGCCAGCTCGGTGGCGATCAATTGCAGATCGTCGATGCCGTCCTGGGATAAGCCAACCCAGTCGCCGTAATTGACGGCGAACGACCGAGCCGGGCGCAGGTCAGTGGACTTCCTGACCATGTAGGTGACCGCCCCCGGATTAGCGGGTAGCGGCTGGTTGCAGTTCGCCAAGATGGCGTCCGGCGCGTACTCGACGCTGCGCTGCAAAGCACCGCACTTCCACACCAGCGGATGGGTCGCTCGCGCACCGGCCAGCACGTCCTCGTCCAGCCGACCCGCGTCGTAAAGGCACAACGCGGTCAGTTGGCGGCCCACGAACGCCCCGTTGAGCAGGGCTTCATGCTGCAGGCAGGCCGGAAGTTCGGCCGTGGTGCGGCCGGGCCAGACGACTTGGCTGACGATGCGCACTCGCCGGTTGGGGTGTTCTTCGGCGAAGGAGCCTTCTAACGCCAGAAATCGGCTTGGGTTGCGTGCGACTTCGGCGATGTCAGCCATCTGCAGGCCGGGCGGCAACCCGCCGGAGGCACTGGCCAGTGCATCACGCAGCAGCCCCAGATTCTCGCCGGGCACAGCGACCAGCACCGCCTCGTCCCTCGACAGACCGTCGCCGACGAAGTCGACCACGGAGTCGAGATATTCCCGTTGCGAGTGGTAAAGGAGCGCGGAATGAACGAAGCCTTGATGCTCGTTTTCCGTGCTCATGGTCATCTCAGCGCCCGTGCGTCCCGTCACCAGTTTCAACTCCTTGCGGCCCCCTGCCGGACCGACTATCCGCATTCCCTAAATTCGTGCCCCCCGATTACCTATTCCAGTACCCCGCAAGGGCGTCCACTATGCAGGCGAGAGGTAACAAACCCACCTCGCTTCGATGGGGCCGCGGGCTACAGCCACCACGAGGCGGCGGCATCCAGATGCCGACGGCTGCGGTACCGGGCCAAGCTGTCGTCGCCGGCGGCGATCGCCTCGAGAATCCGCAGGTGCGCATGCTCGACGGCGACCACGTCATCCCAGGTCGGCAGGGCCTGCCCGGTACTGGACCAATGCCGGCGGAACAACTCGACGATGATGCGTAGGAACAGGTCCAGTAGGGCGTTGCCGGACAGTTCGGCCAGCCCGAAGTGAAATCGAAACTCCTCTGTTGCGGCCTTACGCACATCGTCCGCGGTTCGGGGGTGGTCGCCGAGCGCGGGCCGGTGGGTTTCCAGGAACGTCGCGACCTGGGATTCGGCCCGCCGCTTGACGACTTTCGCGACATTGTCGATCTCGATGGCGTCCCGGACGCAGCGCAGGTCTTCGCGGTTGGGCTTGCGGTACTGAAGGTAGAGCGCGATCGTGTCGATGCTTGCTTGCGCCTGCGGTTCGGCGACAACCAGCCCGCCGCCCGGTCCGCGGCGCATTTGCGCGACCGAATGGAATTCGAGCAGCCGTACCGCTTCGCGCAACACCGCGCGGCTGACTCGGTAGCGCTCCAGCAGTGCCGTCTCGGTTCCGAAGACCGAGCCGATCTGCCAGCCGCCGGCGGCGATCTCGTCGCCAATGTCGGCCGCCAGCACCTCGGCTAGCTTGCCGCGCGATGCGCTGACCGGCGCGGCGGCCCCGCGGCCAGCTCCGGCAGCTCGGGTGCCGCTGCGACCCGCGCTGCCGCCGGGGTGATGGTCTTGCAGCCAACCCGTCACCGCCTCGACATGTCGCTCGCTCAGCGTCTTGGCCCGCGCGACATCGCCCGCGGTCACCGCGGCCACGATTTCGGAGTGATCGATGTGCATATAGTCCAGGGCCTCAACGGCCTCCCGGGCCGAGTCGGTCTGCGACTGCAGGGCATACCGGGTGGTGAGCCTCATCAACACATCGATGAACAGTTTCAGGACAGGGTTTTTCGACTGCTCGGCGAGCGCGATGTGGAATTCGTCGCGCGGTGCGGGTAAACCCGGCTGCCACTGCTGCTCGGCGCGCAGCACCGCTCGCAGCCGGTCGATGCCGAATTCGTCGATGCGTTCTGCCGCAAGGGAAGCAGCCAACGGCTCGAGCACCAGGCGCGCGTTGAGCAAGTCGCCGAGCGTGGTGCCCAGGTACTCGAGATAGATGACGACGGCACGCGTCGCCGGACCCGCATCGGGCTCGCAGACCAGCAGCCCACCGTTGGGACCGCGGCGCATCCGGGCCACCTGATGGTGCTCGACCAGGCGAACCGCTTCGCGAAGCACCGACCGACTCACCGAAAAGTGTTCCTGCAGAGCGCGTTCGGAGCCTAACGATTCCCCGATGGGCCAGCCGCGGCGAACGATGTCCGCTTCGATGTCGCGCGCAATCGTCGAAGCCAGTTTCGCTGTTCGCCCACTATCCGGCTCGGTGCTCATCCGGACTCGATCAGGCCCGTCTCAACACGTGAGCAACATGCATCCCGCGACCGGACCGCCGCCCACCGAAACCACGCCGACCTCGGGGCGCTGCGAGACCTGCCGCTCCCCCGCTTCGCCGCGCAACTGCAGACATCCCTCGTGCAGCGCCCAGTAGCCATGCATGCGCCCGGCCGAAAGCTGCCCGCCATAGGTGTTCAGTGGCAGCAGACCGTCGCGGGCGATCCGCACGCCGCCCTCGACGAACGGGCCGCCCTCGCCGTCGCCGCAGATCCCCAAGGCTTCCAACCAGGCGAGGGTGAGATAGGTGAAACCGTCGTACAACTCGGCGAGGTCGAGGTCGGCGGGCTTCAACCCGGTACGCGACCACATCTGCGCTGTCGCATCCGACATCGCCATCTTGGGGTAGTCGTCGCGGTGAAACCAGCCACCGGCACCGTCGGATCCGCCGATTGCCTCCACCCGGACCGCTCGGTGCGGGCAGTCGGGACCGTATTCCGCAGCGGAAACCACGACCGCGATCGAACCGTCGATCGGCACGTCGCAATCCAGCAGCCCGAACGGCGTCGACACCAACCGTGCCCCGTGGTAGTCGGCCATCGTCATCGGTTCCCGGTAAACCGCAAGCGGATTCAATGCGGCGTTGCGCCTGCCGTTGAGGGCGATCCAGCCCAGCTGCTCTTTGGTTGTTCCGTACAACTCCATGTGCCGACGGCAATTGAGCGCCAGCCAGTTCGCGGCGGAATAAGCCTGTGCCGCAACCAGATCGTTGACGTCGTCCATTGCGCCAACAGCCGGCTTGGGTTCGCCCTCAGGAGTGTCGAACATCCGCGCCAGCGGCGGGGTGGGCGCATTCTCATCCTGCTTCACCGGGACTGTGCCGCCGAGCATCTGGATGGTCCGGTACACCACTACGTGACGAGCACGCCGCTCGGACACCGCGCGGCACGCCGACATCACCGGGCTCAGCAGTCCACCGGTGCCGAATCCGGCTCCGCAATCCGCTGCTTCGATGTGCAGCTCGGCGTTGACTTCCGCGGCTGGGGTGTCGCCCAGGGTCGCGATGCCGTCGATGTCGGCGGGGACCAGACCGGCGTCCGCGATGGCGGACCGCACCGCCTCCATGGTGAGGTCGCGGCCCGGAATCCCGGTGCGTCGGCCGATTCGTGAGATGCCGATGCCGGACAGGATCGCGTCTTTCTCGAAATACGTCATCTGCACCGCCCGTAGACCGTCGCACGCAAGGACGAATAGAGTGTACTGTATTCGTCGTGCCAGCCGAGTCGACGTCGACGCTGCTTATCGAGCATTGCGATGATTGCGATCGCTGGGTGCATCCCGCGGCCGGCGAATGCCGCGACTGCGGCGCTCAACTCATCGCCCGGCCGGTTTCAGGTCGCGGCACCGTATTCACCTATACGGTCAACCACCATCCGTACAACCCGGAGATCCCACTTCCCTACGTGATCGCAATCATCGAGCTCGCCGAACAAAGCGGGTTGCGCCTGGCCGCCAATATTGTTGACTGCGAAGCAGATTCGGTGGAATGCGGAATGAGCGTCGCTATCCGTACAGAGCGCGGCCCCAGCGGCGCGCCGTTGTTCGCACCCGCTGGCGAGTGATCAGCGCTTGCGCGCCGTGACCACCAGGTACTCCCACTCCATCGACGACGACCCGGCCAGATACTGATTGCCGAGTTCGGCCAATTCCGCGTCCAGCGCCTCGACCCGGTCGGGCTGCCCGGCAATGTTGCGGTAAGCGGCGATGGTTGGCCCGTAATTCGCCTTGAAAAAGTCGCGGAACGCTGCGCCATCAGCGAAGCGGTCCACCCGCAACGCACCGCGCTGCGCGGTGAACTCGCTGATGCGATTTCCTAGTAAGGCCCGCACATGATCGGCGTTGCCCCACAACATCGCCGGCTGGCCACCGGGCGGCGGTGCTGCCACAAACGGCTTCATCGTCGCGAACATCTGACCGACGAAGCCCTCCGGTGTCCAGCTGATTAGCCCGATCACCCCGCCGGGTCGGCAGACGCGAACCAGCTCGTCGGCCGCCGGCTGGTGATGTGGTGCGAACATCACGCCGATACAGGACAGCACCGCGTCGAATTCAGCACTGTCACACGGCAGCGCTTCGGCATTGGCTTCCAGCCAGCGCAGGCTGATGCCGCGGCTCCGGGCGATCGCTTCGCCGCGTTCCAATAGGTCCGGGCACAGGTCGCTGGCAACCACGTCGGCACCGCGCTGCGCGGCCGCGATCGCCGCATTGCCGGTTCCGGCGGCGACGTCGAGCACCCGATCGCCCGCGCCGATTCCACTGGCCCGCACCAGTACCGGCCCCAGCGGTGCCGCCACCTCACTGGCCACTGCGCCGTAGTTTCCCAGCGCCCACAGCGCGCGGTGTTTGGTTTCGTAGCTGCGGTCGGTTTCAGTTGCTGCAGTCATGATGACGTTCCTTTCTGATCATTTCCCACGATCGTCGGCGCGCCGATGAACCGATTCCAGTGCCGAATCTGAACCGGCCGTAGTTCAGAATCTGTACTAGTCAATTCCGCTGCTAGCGCGTCTACTGGACTCAGCGAAAGAAGGTGCCGCGATGCCCGAGAAGTCGAAGTATGGCCAGTTTTGTCCGGTGGCCAAGGCGATGGAATTGCTCGACGAACGCTGGACGCTGCTCATCGTGCGTGAGTTGCTGGCCGGCAGCGCGCATTTCAACGACCTTCGGCGTGGGGTGCCGAAAATGTCGCCGGCGTTGTTGTCGAAGCGATTGAAGTCGTTGAGCCGGGCCGGTGTTGTCGAGCGCACCGATATCGACGGCCGCACCTCGTATGCACTGACTGGCTGCGGTCGGGAACTCGCGCCGGTGGTGGAGGCGCTCGGCGAGTGGGGACTTCGGTGGATACCCGAGATTGGCGACGACGAGCTGGATCCGCATCTGCTGATGTGGGACATCCACCGTGCGATTCCCATCGACGCATGGCCACGGGCACGCACGGTAGTGGCGTTCCGGATGACCGGAGTGGCCGCCAAGGCGTCTCGCTGGTGGCTGATGGTGTCCGAAGGAGCCGCGGACGTCTGCGATTTCGACCCTGGTTATGAGGTGGCCGCGACGGTCGAGACCAGCCTGCGCACCCTGATCGAATTGTGGCGCGGCGACGTATCGTGGTCGCGCGCTACGCTCAACGGCGCCGTGACGATCGAGGGTGGCGCGGACGCTCGCCGAGCCGTGCCGGGGTGGATCGGTCAATCGCGCATGGCGGCCGTTGCCCGCCCGGCGTGACAAGCCGGCTAGTTGATCAGCGGATCGCGCGGCATGCCGAGAATGCGCTCGGCGATCTGATTGCGGGTGACCTCCGAGGTGCCACCGGCGATCGACATGCCGCGGGCACCCATGATCATGCGGCCCGCCAACGCGCCGGGTCCTTCGGTCAGCGCGACATCGGGCCCCAGCAGTGCCGCCGAGATTGCGGCCCCGTCCACCATGTGTTCGGCCAACTTGAGTTTGGTGACGTTACCTTCCGGACCCGGGCCCGCTCCCTCGACGCTGCGGGCGGCGCGGCGTAAGTTCAGCAGCCGCAGCGCGTGATCGTCGCAGAGGAAGTTTCCGACGCGAATCTTGGCTCCCGCCAACTGATCTGGCCGCTGCTGGGCGAGGCCGATCAGCACCTCGTCAAGGCCCTGGTAGAACGACCCGCTGCCGCCGATGCTGACGCGCTCATTGCCGAGCGTTGCGCGAGCGACCGTCCATCCGGTGTTCGGCGCGCCGACCACATCTTCATCGGGAACAAATAGATCGTTGAAGAACACTTCGTTGAAGTCCGAGTCGCCGGTCATCTGGCGCAACGGGCGCACCTCGACCTCGGGGGCCTTCATGTCGACGATCACCGTGGTGATGCCGGCGTGCTTCGGGGCTTCGGGGTCGGTACGAACCGTGGCCAGCCCGCGCGCACAGTAGTGGGCCCCACTGGTCCACACTTTTTGTCCGTTGATCTTCCAGCCACCGTCTACCCGGGTGGCGCGGGTCCTGATGGACGCCGCATCCGAGCCCGCCTCCGGTTCGGAGAACAGCTGGCACCAGACCTCATCCTTGCGCAGCGCCTTCTCCACGAATCTTTCGATCTGCCAAGGTGTCCCGTGCTGGACCAGGGTCAGAATCACCCATCCGGTGATCCCGTAGTCGGGGCGCTTGATGCCGGCGGCTCGAAACTCCTCCTCGATAACAAGCTGTTCCACCGAGTCGGCCGCGCGGCCCCACGGCTTGGGCCAGTGCGGCATCACGTAGCCGGTCTCGATCAGCTTGTCGCGCTGCGCCTGCTTGTCCAACGCGGCGATCTCGGCGGCGTCGGCGTGGATCCGGGTGCGCAATTCTTCGGCCTCGGGCGGCAGGTCCAGACTGTTCTCCCGGATGCCGCCCGACGCGGTGCGATCGAAGACATCGGCGGCCGGTGCGTCGCCGCCGAACAGCGAGGAGGTCACTAGCGCCCGGCGCAGATGGAGATGGGCGTCGTGCTCCCAGGTAAACCCGATGCCGCCGTGCACCTGAATGTTGAGCTCGGCATTGCGTGCGTAAGCGGGAAAGGCGTGCGCCGCAGCCACTGCGGCACTCAGCCGGAATTGTTCCTCGTCCTCGGATGCCGCGCGCGAAGCGTCCCATACCGCGGCCGTCGCCGACTCCGAGGCCACCAACATGTTCGCGCAGTGATGCTTCACCGCCTGGAAAGTCGCGATGGTGCGGCCGAATTGCTGGCGCACCTTGGCGTAGTCGACGGCGGCGTCGACGCAGTCGGTCGCCCCGCCCACCGCCTCAGCGGCCAGCAGCGTGCGCGCCCGGGCCAGCGCCGATTCCCGCGCACCCACCACGATGTCGTCGGAACCGATGCTCACGTTGTCCAGCCGGACACGTCCGGAACGCCGGGTGGGATCGAGGTTGCCGGGCACCTCGACCGAGACACCGGACCGGCCGCGTTCCAGCAGCAGCACGTCGTCGCCCGCGGCGATCAGCAGCAGTTCGGCGAGCCCGGCGCCGAGCACGATTCCGGCCTCGCCGCTGGCGACACCGTCGGTGACCTGTACGTCACTGTTCAGCCCGATGCCGGCGGTGACGGTTCCGTCGACCAGGCCGGGCAGCAGCCGCGACTTTTGCTCGCTGGTGCCATCTTTGGCGATGACCGCCGATGCGATCACTGTCGGGACGAACGGTCCCGGCGCCACGGCGCGACCGAGTTCTTCAACCACCACGACGAGTTCGGGCAATCCGAAGCCGGAGCCACCGTGTTCCTCGTCGACGTGCAGGCCAAGCCAGCCGAGCTCGACGATGCCCTGCCAGAATGCGGGCCGGGCCTCGTCCGTTGCGTCCAGCAGCGATCTCGCCGCCCAGCGCGCCTTTTGGGAAGTCAGGAAACCGCGGGCTACTTCGGCGAGCTCGCGGTGATCGTCGGTCAATGCGATACCCATGACGGCCTCCTCGCAGCGCTACCTCCCCGCGTCGTCGCAAAGGTGGCTAGCCTGCCCCGCTCCGAGGGGGAGCGGGGCGGCTGCCTAAAGAGTGTACTTAATGCGGGGAACGCACCGGCGGGGTGGCTACTTGGGTGCGAACCGCTGTCCGGCGTCCAACCGCAGGCATTGGCCATTGAGCATCGGGTTGTCGACGATGGCCGCCGCGAGCTTGGCGTATTCCTCGGGCCGGCCGAGGCGCTTGGGGAAGGCGGCGTCCTTGGTCAGTGCCGATGCGAATTCGTCCGGAATGCCCTTGGTCAACCCCGTGGCGAACAGGCTGGGCGCAATCGCCAGCACCCGGATGCCCAGCGAGCCCAGATCACGCGCCATGGTCAGGCACATGCCCGCGATCCCCGCCTTGGCGGCGGTGTAGGCGACCTGCCCGATCTGGCCCTCGAAGGCCGCGATGGACGCGGTGTTGATGATGACGCCGCGCTCTTCGTCTTCGGGCTCGTTCTTGCTCATGTGCGCGGCGGCCAGCCGGCTGATGTTGAAGCTGCCAATGAGGTTGAGGTCGATGACGGATTGGAAGGATTCGAGATCGTGGGGACCGGTTTTGGTCATCGTCCGCTTCGCGATGCCGCCGCCGGCGGTGGTGATGATGACGTGCAGTCCGCCGAGGTCGTCGACCGCGGCCTGCAGCGTTTCCTCGGTGCCGGTGAAGTCGGTGACGTCGACCGGGTAGAACTTGCCGCTAATACCTTCAGCGACCTCCTTGCCGTCGGAACCCTCACGGTCGAGCACCGCGACGTGGGCGCCGCGCTCGTGCAATAGCTCGGCGCTGGCACGACCCATGCCCGACGCGCCGCCGATGACGACGACCTTCTTACCGTTGATCTCCATCCGAGACCTCCTTGTCAGAATCCTTGTGATCTGTAACGTTACGTAGGCACGCTAGCGTGTCCGTTTGCCGGGGTTGTCGGCGAGGGATGCCAAGCTGAAATCGTGCTCCTCCTCGACGTCGCAAGCACCTCGCTCAACGTCGCCGCCACCTCGTCGCGGCTGACCAAGATCGCCCACATCGCCGAGCTGCTCGGTCGCGCCGCGCCCGATGCCGAGTTGGTCGCGATCATCGTGTCGTGGCTCTCCGGCGAGCTGCGTCAACGCCAGATCGGCGTGGGCTGGGCGGCGTTGCGGTCGCACCCACCGCCGGCGCCGGCCCCGACCCTGATCGTGAGCGATGTCGACGCCACCTTCGCCGAGATCGGCGCGGTGGCGGGCAAAGGGTCTCAAGCGCGCCGCACCGAACTCGTCTCCGGCGTGTTTGCTCGGGCGACCGAAACCGAGCAAACCTTTCTGCTCGGCCTGCTCGGCGGTGAACTGCGCCAAGGGGCGCTGACCGGGATCATGGCCGACGCCGTCGCCAAGGCCGCAGACATCCCGGCGGCCAGTGTGCAACGCGCTGCGATGCTGGGCGGGGACCTGCCGGCCGTCGCGGCGGCCGGTCTCTCTGGTGGAGCGGTAGCGCTGCAGGCGTTCACCCTGCGAGTGGGCCGGCCGGTCGGCCCAATGCTGGCGCAAACCGCGACCAGTGTGGCCGACGCACTCGAACGACACGGCGGCACAGCGATTTTCGAAGCGAAGCTGGACGGCGCCCGAGTGCAGATTCATCGCGCCGGTGACGACGTCACCGTCTACACCCGCAGCCTTGACGATGTCACCGCCCGGCTGCCCGAGGTGGTGGAGGCGACGCTGACGCTGCCGGTGAGCACGCTCATCGCCGACGCTGAGGCGATCGCCCTGTGGCCGGACAACCGGCCGCAGCGCTTTCAGGTCACCGCCTCCCGGTTCGGCCGATCGGTCGACGTGCCGGCAGCCCGTGCAGCACAGACACTTTCGGTGTTCTTCTTCGACGTCCTGCACCGCGACGGCGTCGACCTGCTCGACGCTCCGACCACCGAACGATTGGCCGCGCTGGACGCGTTGGTACCGACCACCCAACGCGTCGACCGGCTGGTCACGTCCGACCCCGCGGCCGCCGCGGCCTTCCTGGACGCGACGCTGGCCGCCGGTCATGAGGGAGTCATGGCCAAAGCCCCCGCCGCGCCCTACCTTGCCGGTCGCCGGGGAGCGGCCTGGCTGAAGGTCAAGCCGGTGCACACACTCGACCTGGTGGTCCTCGCCGTGGAGTGGGGTTCGGGGCGCCGACGCGGCAAGCTGTCCAATATTCACCTGGGCGCGCGCGATCCGTCTACCGGCGAATTCGTCATGGTGGGAAAGACTTTCAAGGGCATGACCGACGCCATGCTGGAGTGGCAGACAGCGCGGTTCAGCGAACTTGCCGTCCACGGCACCGGGAGCCATGTCGTCGAACTGCGCCCCGAGCAGGTCGTCGAAGTGGCTCTCGACGGCGTGCAGAAGTCGTCGCGCTACCCCGGCGGCCTGGCGCTGCGATTCGCCCGGGTGCTGCACTACCGCGATGACAAGAGCCCGGCGGAGGCCGACACCATCGACAACGTGCGTGCGCTGTACTAATTCACCCGGGCAGCGGGCCGTTCGTCGTCGTAGGGTTTGTCCGTGACTGTGCACGACAAAGACGTCAGCTACATCCGCACCGACGATGACCTGCCGCCCGTCGCGATCATCGACCGCTCCCCCATCACCATCCGGCACAAAATCGGATTCGGGGCCATCGCGGTCCTCGCCGCCATCGCCTGGGCGGTCATCGCGTTCGCCCGCGGCGAGACGGTGAACGCGGTCTGGTTCGTGGTCGCCGCGATCTGCACCTACATCATCGGCTTCCGGTTCTATGCCCGGTTGATCGAAATGAAGATCGTGCGCCCGCGCGACGACCACGCCACCCCGGCCGAAGTCCTCGACGACGGCACCGACTACGTGCCGACCGACCGGCGCGTGCTGTTCGGCCATCATTTCGCCGCGATCGCCGGGGCGGGACCACTGGTCGGTCCGGTGTTGGCCACCCAGATGGGCTACTTGCCCTGCAGTATCTGGATCATCGTCGGCGCGGTATTCGCCGGCGCCGTGCAGGACTACTTGGTGTTGTGGATCTCCACCCGCCGCCGGGGACGTTCCCTGGGTCAGATGGCCCGCGACGAACTCGGGGCCACCGGCGGCGCGGCCGCGCTGGTCGGCGCCTTCGTCATCATGGTGATCATCATCGCGGTGCTGGCACTGGTGGTGGTGCGGGGGCTGGCCCAGAGCCCCTGGGGTGTGTTCTCCATAGCCATGACCATCCCGATCGCCCTATTCATGGGCTGCTACCTGCGGTTCCTGCGCCCCGGGCGGGTCGCCGAAGTCTCCATCATCGGCTTCGTGCTGCTCATGCTCGCCGTGGCCGCCGGCAACTGGGTCGGCGAAACATCCTGGGGCACAACGTGGTTGAACGTGTCCGCGGTGACGGTGTCGTGGCTGATCATCGGCTACGGATTCGTGGCCTCGGTGCTGCCGGTGTGGTTGTTGCTGGCGCCGCGCGACTACCTGTCGACGTTCATGAAGGTCGGCGCCATCGCCCTGCTCGCGGTCGGCATCTGTATCGCGCACCCGATCATGGCGGCGCCCGCGATCTCCCGGTTCGCCTCCAGCGGCGACGGCCCGGTGTTTGCCGGCTCGCTGTTCCCGTTCCTGTTCATCACCATCGCCTGCGGTGCGCTCTCCGGATTCCACGCACTGATCTCGTCGGGGACGACGCCGAAGCTGCTGGAGAAGGAAAGCCAGATGCGGTTCATCGGCTACGGCGGCATGCTCACCGAGTCGTTCGTCGCCGTCATGGCGCTGATCAGCGCGTCGATCCTCGACCAGCACCTGTACTTCGCGATCAACGCCCCGGCCGCGCAGACCGGCGGCACTGCGGCCACCGCCGCGCACTATGTCAACGGGCTCGGCCTGTCCGGCACACCTGCCACTGCGGACCAGCTCACTCGGGCCGCCGCCGGCGTGGGTGAGAAGTCGATCGTGTCGCGCACCGGCGGCGCACCGACGCTGGCGGTCGGCATGTCCGAGGTGCTGAACCGGGTATTCGGCGGCGCCAGCCTCAAGGCGTTCTGGTACCACTTCGCGATCATGTTCGAGGCACTGTTCATTTTGACCGCCGTCGACGCGGGCACCCGGGTCGCGCGCTTCATGCTCTCCGACGCGCTGGGCAACCTGGGTGGTCCGCTGGCCAAGCTGCGCAACCCCAGCTGGCGTCCGGGTGTGTGGGTCTGCAGCCTGGTCGTGGCCGCGGCGTGGGGCAGCATCCTGCTGATGGGCGTGACCGATCCGCTGGGCGGCATCAACACGCTCTTCCCGCTGTTCGGGATCGCCAACCAGCTGCTCGCGGCGATCGCGCTGGCCGTCGTCACCGTCGTCGTCATCAAGAAGGGCCTGCTGAAGTGGGCGTGGATTCCCGGGATTCCCTTGCTGTGGGATCTGGCCGTCACGTTGACGGCGTCGTGGCAGAAGATCTTCTCCGCGGATCCCGCGGTCGGCTACTGGACGCAACGCTCGCAGTATCTGGCGGCCAAACACGCCGGCAAGACGGCGTTCGGTTCGGCGAAGAACGTCCATCAGCTCGACGACGTCATCCGGAATACCTTCATCCAGGGCACGCTGTCGATTCTCTTCGCGCTGGTTGTCATCATCGTCGTCATCGTCGCAGTTGTGG
>Ga0208987_1000138_pt1 | contig 15211 bp, 11 predicted proteins | sample MedBloCARef_O2_FD_187845 | JGI IMG/M metagenome (GOLD analysis project Ga0208987, IMG submission 187845) | Forest soil microbial communities from El Dorado National Forest, California, USA - Mediterranean Blodgett CA Ref_O2 (SPAdes) (version 2) | ecosystem: Environmental > Terrestrial > Soil >... | reverse complement strand
GGGTCGTAACTTCCAGGTGATTTACGAGCAGGCCAACTCCCACGGCCAGAAGGTGCAGTCCGCCGGCAACAACATGGCGAGCACCGACAGCGCCGTCGGCTCCAGCTGGGCCTAATTAGCCGAACTTCAGGCGCGGCAGCACACTTATGGGTGTGCTGCCGCGTCCTGCGGTTTCCGTACACGACGACCTTGAGGTATTGATGGATCAACAGACCGCCCGCACCGACATCACCGTCAACGTCGACGGGTTCTGGATGCTCCAGGCACTTTTGGACATTCGGCACGTCGCCCCGGAGCTGCGGTGCCGGCCCTTCGTATCCACCGACTCCAGTGACTGGCTGAACGACCACCCCGGCATGGCGGTGATGCGGGACAACGGCATCGTCAATGGTGACCAGGTACACGAGGAAGTCGCTGCCCGGATGCGGGTGCTCGCCGCGCCCGACCTCGAGGTAATTGCCCTGCTGTCACGGGGCAAGCTGCTTTACGGGGTCGTCGATGACGAAAATCTGCCGCCGGGCTCTCGCGACATCCCGGACAACGAGTTCCGAGTGGTCCTGGCCAGACGCGGCCAGCACTGGGTCTCGGCCGTTCGAGTAGGTAGCGATATCACCGTCGACGACGTCGCCGTCGCCGACAGCGCCTCCATCGCCTCACTGGTGCTGGACGGCCTCGAGTCGATTCACCATGCCGAGCCCGCCGCGATCAACGCGGTCAACGTGCCGCTCGAAGAGATGCTGGACGCGACGAAGTCCTGGCAGGAGTCGGGATTCAACGTCTTCTCTGGTGGCGACCTGCGGCGAATGGGCATCAGCGCCGCCACCGTCGCCGCGCTCGGTCAAGCACTTGCGGACCCGGCGGCCGAGGTTGCCGTGTACGCGCGCCAATACCAGGACGACGCGAAGGGTCCCAGCGCCTCGGTGCTGTCTCTCAAAGACGGTTCGGGTGGCCGTATCGCCCTCTACCAGCAGGCACGCACCTCGGGATCGGGGGAGGCCTGGCTGGCAATCTGTCCCGCAACCCCACAGCTGGTGCAGGTGGGTATCAAGACTGTGCTGGACACGCTGCCGTACGGCGAGTGGAAGAGCCACAGCCGCGTCTGACGAGAGCACGAAACATAACCGAAACACAAACGCTAACAAGGATTTTCACGAGGACATGCGGCCAGGAAGCGAACAAGTCATACTTCTTTAGGATTAGCAGCAAATTTGACAGCAAGTGTCACCAGAACTACTAGACGCGAGGCGGGACAGATGAAATCCAATAATGTCGATTTGCACCCCCCCGGTGCCGATGGCGCCACGGAGAGTGGATCGACGCAGCCTCTCGCGCGGCTGGTGGCACTGGGCTACACATTCACCACGACAGGGGGTGCAAGGCGATGACTGCGGTAGCTGACGCGTTACAGGCTGACGTCGAGGGAATCTCACAGCCTCGGGCAGTTGTAGTTGGCATTATGGCCGGTGAGGGCGTGCAGGTCGGCGTTCTGCTGGACTCTAACGCCCCCGTCTCGGTGATGACGGAACCGCTGCTGAAAGTGGTCAACAGCCGTTTGCGGGAGCTTGGCGAGACGCCGCTGGAGGCGGCCGGACGCGGCCGGTGGGCGCTGTGCCTGGTCGACGGGTCGCCACTGCGGGCCACCCAGTCACTGACCGAGCAGGACGTGTTCGACGGCGACCGGTTGTGGATCCGATTCATCGCTGACACCGAGAAGCGGTCGCAGGTCGTCGAGCACATCTCCACTGCGGTTTCACAAAGCCTCAGCAAACGTTTTGCCGCGATCGACCCGGTGATGGCGCTGCAGGTCGGCGCCACGATGGTGGCGACGGGAGTAACCGTCGCCTCGGCGCTGCTGCTCTGGTACCGCTGGCACCACAGCTCGTGGCTGACGACCATCTTCGGCGCGGTCATCGGTGCGGCGGTGTTGGGCATCTCCATGATGCTGCTGATGCGGGCCCGAACCGAGCAAGATCGGCGCGTCGGCGACATCATGCTGCTGAGCGGCCTGACTTCGTTGGCCGTTGCCGCCGCGGGCGCGCCGCCCGGCGGAGTGGGCTCTCCACAAGCGGTGCTGGGCTTCGCGGTCCTCGCCATTTCAGCCATGCTGGCCCTCCGTTTTACCGGCCGGCGGCTAGGGACCTACACGGCGATCGTCACGGTGAGCGGGATCGCCGCGTTTGCGGCCCTGGCGCGGATGGTCGCCATGACCGGCGCGGTGACCTTGCTGAGCAGCGTGGTGCTGGTCAGCGTGTTCGGCTACCAGTGCGCACCGGCCTTATCCCGCCGGCTTTCGGGTATTCGGTTGCCGGTCTTCCCCTCGGCGACCAGCCGCTGGGTCTTCGAGGCCCGTCCCGATCTGCCCACGACCGTGGTGCACAGCGACGGCGGCCCGCCTGTCTTGGAGGGCCCGGCATCGGTTCGCGACGTGCTCCTGCAGGCCGAACGCGCCCGCGCGTTCCTGACGGGGCTGCTGACCGGATTCGGCGTTTTGATGGTGGTCTCGTTGGCCGGATTGGCCGACCCCCACACCGGGCAACGTTGGCTTCCGCTGTTGTTGGCCGGCTTCAGCGCTGGCTTCCTGATGCTGCGGGGGCGTTCCTACGTCGACCGCTGGCAGGCGATCACCCTGGCCGGGACATCGGTGCTGATCGTGGGGGCAGTGGTGTTGCGGTACGCCCTCGTGCTGCAGTCGCCGCTATCGGTGTCGATCAGCGTGGCAATCCTTACGCTGCTACCGGCGGCCGGTCTGACCGCTGCGGCCGTGGTGCCCAACACCGTGTACAGCCCGCTGTTCCGCAAGTTAGTGGAATGGATTGAATACCTCTGCCTGATGCCAATCTTCCCGCTGGCATTTTGGTTGATGAATGTCTATGCAGCGATCCGGTACCGGTAATGGCAAGGTGTGGCATGGTCGTGCGTCTCGCGCGACCATTGCCGCGCTGTTGCTCACCACAGGTGCACTAGCTGGTTTGCCTCCCGCGTACGCAATCTCACCGCCGACGATCGACCCTGCCGCGATACCGCCCGACAGTCCGCCCGGGCCGCCGGCCCCGATGAAGCAGAACTCGTACTGCACCGAGGTCGGGGTGCTGCCTGGTACTAATTTTCGGCTGCAGCCGAAGTACATGGACATGCTGAACTTGCAGGAGGCCTGGCAGTTCGGTCGCGGCGCCGGGCAGAAGGTCGCCGTCATCGACAGCGGTGTGTCTCCGCACCCCCGCTTTCAGCATCTGATTCCCGGTGGCGACTACATCATGGGCGGCGACGGATTGTCGGACTGCGACGCCCACGGCACCATCGTGGCGTCGATGATCGGCGCAGCCGCAGCTAGCGGAGCGGTGCCCCCACCGGCGGCATCGCGCAAGCCGATCACCATTCCGACCACCGAGCCGCCACCGAAAGCGCCACCGCCGCAGACCGTGACCTTGTCGCCGTTGCCGCAGACCGTGACGATGGTTCCGCCGACTGAAACACCACCACAGGGAATCTTCGGAGCACCGCCGCCGCCTTCTGCCGAGGCGCCGGCAGGTGCACCTGCTGCCCCTGGTGCACCTGCTGCCCCTGCCGGCCCGGCTTCGCCGAGCCAGCAGTCGGGCGCGTTGCCGGGCAACCCGGGCGGGCCACCGCCTGGTCCGCCGCCAGCGCCGGGAGCGGCTGACCACAGCGGCGGCACGGTGACGATACCGAGCTACCACGGTGGCGGGCAGGTGGCCAAGGTCGACAACCTGGGCAGCCCCCGTCCGCTTGCACCGCCGCCCCCGCCGCCACCACCACCGCCGGCACCACCTCCGCCGCCCGGGCAAGCGGCCGACGCGTACAGCGGCATCGCCCCCGAAGTCGACATCATCTCGATCCGCCAGTCCAGCCAGGCCTTCGGCCTCAAGGACGCATACACCGGCGACGAGGATCCGCAGTCCGCGGCGAAGATCACCAGCATCGACACCATGGCGAAGGCGATTGTGCATGCCGCCAACATGGGGGCCTCGGTGATCAACATCTCCGATGTGACGTGCATGAGTGCGCGCAACATCATCGACCAGCGCTCGCTGGGTGCCGCGGTCCGATATGCGGCGGTCGACAAGAATGTCGTCATCGTGGCCGCGGCCGGTGACAGCAGCAAGAGGGATTGCAAGCAGAACCCGAACCAGGATCCCTTGCAGCCCAACGATCCCCGCAACTGGCACGCGGTGAACACCGTGGTCACGCCGTCCTGGTTCAGCGACTACGTGCTAACCGTTGGCGCGGTAGATGCCGATGGGCACCCGCTGACCCAGGGGGGTCAGGGGCAGGGCGCCTCGAGTATCGCTGGGCCATGGGTGGGGATCGCCGCGCCCGGAAACGACGTCATCGGGCTCTCGCCCCGCGACGACGGCTTGATCAACGCTATTGACGGGCCGGACAACACGCTATTGATTCCGGTCGGCACCAGCTTCTCGGCCGCGATCGTGTCCGGGGTGGCTGCGCTGGTTCGCGCCAAGTATCCGCACCTGTCGGCATACCAAATCATCAATAGGTTGACCCGCACCGCCAGGGCGCCGGCTCGCGGCGTGGACAACCAGGTCGGCTACGGTGTCGTCGACCCGGTGGCGGCGCTTACCTGGGATGTTCCCGACGGACCACCCAAGCCGCCACAGCAACTATCGATACCGCTCAACATTCCTAAAGCCGCCCCGCCCCGCGATATGGTGCCGGTGTGGGTGGCGGCCGGGGGGTTGACCGGGGCGCTACTGATCGGCGGCGCGGTATTCGGTGTCTCGATACTGATGAAGCGCCGTAAGCGGCAATAAGGGCGGAGCAGCAAAAACAATGAAAGCTCAGCGCAGGTTTGGGTTGTCTTTGTCGTGGTCACGAGTGACCGCGGTGTTTCTGGTCGACGTCGTGATCTTGCTGATCGCGAGTCACTGCCCAGAGTCGTGGCAGGGCGACCGTCACATCGCGTGGTGGGTCGGGGTTGGCCTCGCGGCGATCATCACGCTGTTGTCGTTGATCACCCACCACGGCCTCACGGTGACTTCCGGATTGGCCGGTTGGCTGTGGGACTGGTCTGCCGATCCGCGCACCACACTGGCCGCGGGATGCACACCTGCGCTCGACTACCAGCGCCGATTCGGTCGCGACAAGGTCGGGGTACGTGAATACGAGGGCCGCCTGGTCACGGTGATCGCGGTGGACGGCGGCGAGGACGACCCGTCGGCGCGCCGCCATCACCGCGCGGCGCAAACGCCCAGCCTGCTCGTCCAGTCGGTCGCTGCGGGACTCCGGCAGTTCGATGTCCATCTCGACGGCATCGACATCGTCTCGGTGCAGGTGCGCCGCGGGGGCAATGCCGCCGAACTGTCAAAACTTGACAGGTTGGGTCCTGAAGAATGGGAGTTGAAGAGTGATCAGCCCGCGTCGTATGTCCGGCGCACCTGGCTGGTGCTCCGGATGAACCCACAGGTCAACGTCGCCGCGGTAGCGGCCCGTGACTCGCTGGCTTCCACTCTGGTGGCGGCCACCGAGCGGTTGACCCAAGACCTCGATGGACAGGGATGTGCGGCCCGGACGTTGACCGCCGACGAGATCGCCGAGGTCGACAGCGCGGTGCTGGCCGATCTGGAACCCACCTGGAGCCGTCCTGGCTGGCGGTGTCTGAAGCACTTCAACGGGTTTGCGACCAGCTTCTGGTTGACGCCATCGGACATCACCACCGAGACGCTCAGTGAAGTCTGGCTACCAGAAACCGATGCGACCGTACTGACCGTCCGGCTCACCAACAACGATGGCAAACCCGAGGTGGCTGGCTGGGTGCGGTACCACAGCGACAGCCGGCTGCCCCGAGGACTCTCGGGCGGACTCAATAGGCTCACCGGACGGCAGTTGGCCGCAGTCCGCGCTGGCCTGCCTGCTCCGACGACTCGCCCCTTACTGATCGTCCCCAGCCGGGAATTGTTCGCGGACGATTATTTAGTGCTGCAGGTAGGCCAGGTGGTGCGGGAAAGCGCTGAGCGCTTGCCTGCCGCGCAATGAGCCGCCCGCAATCCACCGCCGAGGACGCCCGGAACGCCCTGCTCGCCGGTCTGCTGGCATCAGGGATTTCGGTCAACGGGCTGCAGCCCAGCCACAATCCGCAGGTGGCATCGCAGATGTTCGCCACGGCCACCACGGTCGACCCGGACATGTGCGACGCCTGGATGGCCAGAGTGCTGGCCGGCGACCAAAGCGTCGAGGTACTCTCTCGGGCCTGGGCGACCGTGCGGACGTTCGGGTGGGACATCCGTCGGTTCGGCGTCACGGATTTGGAGTTTCGGCCCCAAGTCTCCGACGGCTTGTTTCTACGACTGGCAGTCACCACTGTGGAGGCGCTCGCCTGTGCCTACGCGGCCGTGCTCGCCGAGGCGAAACGTTACGAGGAGGCCGCGGAACTGCTCGATCGAGTCGAGCCGCGGCATCCTGTCGATGAGGAGCTGATCAACTACGTCCGCGGCATCCTGTATTTCCGCACCGGACGATGGCCGGACGTGCTCACCCAGTTCCCCGAAGGAAAAACCTGGCGCAACCCGGAGTTGAAAGCTGCGGGCGCCGCGATGGCCACAACCGCACTGGCGTCGTTGGGGGTCTTCGAGGAAGCCATTCGGCGGGGCCAAGATGCCATCGAGGCGGACCGGGTACCGGGTGCTGCCAACATCGCGATCTACACCCAAGGCATGTGCCAGCGACACCTCGGTCGTGAAGACGAGGCCGTCGAGCTGCTGCGCCGGGTGTATTCCCGCGATCCGAAGTTCACCCCGGCGCGCGAAGCGCTGGACAACCCCAATTATCAGCTGATCCTCACCGACCCGGAAACGATCGAGGCTCGTACCGACCCATGGGACGCGGACAGTGCGCCGACCCGGGAAGAGACCGAGGCGGCGCGGCACGCCGACGAAGCCGCGAAGTACCTTGCCGAAGGCGACGCCGAACTCAACGCGATGCTCGGCATGGAGCGCGCCAAACAAGAGATCAAACTCATCAAGTCGACGACGAAAGTGAACTTGGCTCGCGCCAAGATGGGCCTGCCGGTCCCGGTGACGTCGCGCCACACCTTGTTGCTTGGACCGCCCGGTACCGGCAAGACCTCGGTCGCCCGCGCGTTCGCCAAGCAGCTGTGTGGATTGACCGTGCTGCGAAAACCGCTGGTGGTCGAGACAAGTCGCACCAAGTTGTTGGGCCGATTCATGGCCGACGCGGAGAAGAACACCGAGGAGATACTCGAGGGCGCCTTGGGTGGGGCGGTCTTCTTCGATGAGATGCACACCCTGCACGAGAAGGGCTACCAGCAGGGCGACCCCTACGGCAACGCGATCATCAACACACTGCTGCTGTATATGGAGAACCACCGCGACGAGCTGGTGGTGTTCGGTGCGGGATACGCCAAGGCGATGGACAAGATGCTTGAGGTGAATCAGGGTCTGCGACGGCGGTTTTCGACGGTGATCGAGTTCTTCAGCTACACACCGTCAGAGCTGGTCTCGTTGACCAAACTGATGGGCCACGAAAATCAAGACATCATCAGCGACGAATCGGCTGAGGCGTTGTTGCCGTCGTACACCAACTTCTACCTCGACGAAACCTTCTCGGAAGACGGCGATCTGATTCGCGGTATCGACACGCTCGGCAATGCCGGCTTCGTCCGCAATGTGGTGGAGAAGGCACGCGATCACCGCAGTTTCCGGCTGGACGATGAGGACCTCGACGCGGTGCTGGCCAGCGATCTCACCGAGTTCAGCGAGCGCGACCTGCTCCGATTCACAGAGCTGACCGGTGACGACCTCGCCGAGGGCCTCAACGCAGCAGTGGCCGAAAAGAAGTCGCCGTAGCATTCTGGCTGTCCCGGTTTCCGACGTCCCGGTCCGCCCCACCTTCGTCGCCGGCCCACCCAGCGGACGCGTGGGTGATTAGCTAACCCTGGCGGCCCATCGGGTGGCAGGGGAGCAACTCTGCACGGGGCGCGTTCGCGAACCGGCCAATGCATGAGCGAGTCGCGTTGATTCACGCGCCACTTGGTGCCACCATGTCGCTCAGCGCACCTCGCCAGGTGCGATTTCTGCAGGGAAACGAGCCGATGAACTCGAATGTCGACAGCCGCCCATATGCAAAACATTTGTGTCGTCTATGTGTGGGCCCGCTCGCCCTGCGCCGCCGCGGCGAACTGGTTACGCTGCTGTGATTCCGAAGGTCTGATGAGGGGGTGTCGGGCCCGGCAAATTCTGCTGGGAAACCTCATCCAATTTGTGCAACCACCAGGCACCCCGTGCCTGCACGGGACGGGAGGTGGACGAACTGGTCCGATCGATAGTGCCTGTACGCAATCGATGACAGTAACTTTCCCGATCCGGTCGCGCTCTTTTCCGCCGTCTGTATCGGCTGGCGCCGAGTACCTGATGCACGCTGCGCATTGCCGCGTACGCACGCTCAGCGACACCTGACACCGCCACAGCGGCCGAGCCCCAGCCGGGTCGGACTATCTCACAAGGAGAAGTCCATGTCTGTTGTTCTACAGTCGGGCGGCTCAGCGATTCCTGCTGATAACGTCGCCATCCCCGGCAGCGTATCCGCTTACACCGCAAGACAATTCACGAAATTCGCCCGAGTGCGCCAGGGTGCTCGCGTCTCTGATGCCGCTCAGCAGTCCGGGGCGCCAGACGTCGCTCGCCTTTGTGCGGTCGGTTAAGGGGGAGGGCGATGGATTTCGGAGCATTACCGCCGGAGATCAATTCTGCGCGTATGTATTCCGGGTCGGGCTCGACCTCGTTGCTGGCCGCCGCGGCCGCCTGGGATGGTCTGGCCATGGAGTTGGTCAGGTCGGCATCCTCGTACCAGTCGGCGATCACCGGGCTGGTCAGCGAAGGGTGGTTGGGACCGACATCGTCGTCAATGGCCGCCGCGGTCACGCCGTACATGACATGGATGAGCATGACCGGGGCGAATGCCGAGCAAGCCGCCAGTCAGGCTACGGCGGCGGCGGGCGCTTACGAGGCCGCCTTCGCCATGACGGTGCCGCCGGCCGAGGTTGCAGCCAACCGGACCCAACTGGCCACGCTGATCTCGACCAATTTCCTGGGTCTCAACACGCCGGCGATTGCGGCGAATGAGGCGCAGTACAGCGAGATGTGGGCACAGGATGCGGCGGCCATGTACGGCTATGCCGCCAGCTCGGCTGGCGCATCGAGGCTGACATCGTTCGGCCAGCCGCCGCAGACTACCAACCCGGACGGGCAGAACGACCAAGCCGAAAAGGTTGCTCAGGCCACCGGCACATCGACGGCGTCCGGCGCGCAGGAAACGCTGAGCCAGCTGACATCCCAAGTTCCGAACGCGCTGCAATCGTTCGCGTCGCCGGTTGCGTCCCCGTCGCTGACGTCGTCCCCGGCGTTGACATCCTCGTCGTTGACCTCCGGCTCCCTTTGGGACATCTTGAACTCCAACTTCCTCAACGGCATCATTTCCGGCGGCTATATCAACCCCGCCATCGTCGAACCTGCTATCACGGCTTCAATGGCGGATGTCAACGCCGTACAACTCGGCGCACAGCCGACCACCCAAGCAATCCCACCCATGGGCTCAGGCTCGGGGAACGCCGGGTGGACGCCCATCAACGGAGCTCTGGCACCCGGCGCCGCCGACTTACCGGGCGGCGTGCCTCCGCTTGGCGCGAGCGGTGTACCCGGCACGGACAGCGCCTGGATTTCGGCCGGCAGCAACCAGGCCTCAACGATCGGCCGGTTGTCGGTGCCGCAGACCTGGACAATGGCCGCCCAGGTGGAGAACCACGCCGGAGCGGCACTGCCCGGCGGCGGCTGGAGCAGCACCCCCGCTCCGGTGACCCCGGCAACTGCGGGGGCGCCAGGTATGCCCGGAATGCCGGTGGGCAACAGCGGCGGCCGGAGCTTCGGCAACGGACCGCGCTACGGATTCCAGGTCACCGTGATGCCCCGCCCACCGGCCGCGGGATAACGAAGGCGGAACAGGACTCGTCGGTGGAGATTCCGCGATAACCATTGGTGCGCGGGCAACGCTGACCTTATTGCGACTGCCTGGCAGGTAGGTTGACTCGCGTCGATCCGGGTGCCACCATGGGTCCGGTATGCACCTCGCTAGGTGAGGCGTCTGCATGGATATAGGCCACTGACCTCGAACGTCGAAAGACGCCCAGGGTCAGGACAGCTCTTCCCGGCTTAAGGGTTGGGCCCAAGTGGCTTCCGGTTTGATCCGGATACGCCGTGTGGTGCCGAAGCTCTGACGAGAGGGGTGCGGTGCCCGGGACTTTGGCCGGGCGCCTTCCCCGCGTGCACAGAATGGCATCCCCGTATGCCCTGGCCGTGAGGAGGTGAAAGCGAGATGAGTCCCGGTGATAGTCCCTATCCGAGATCGACAATCATTTCGTTACGATCCGACCCCGGCAGCCTCTTCACGGTCTGACTCGGCTTAACCCCGAAATAAATTCGTGTGCAACCGTTTTGGCGGTTCGCATACGAGCGGGGCGTGCGGAGACTTTCCGTGCAGGCGATTGGGTCGGCCTATTTCCCTGAGGGCAGGTCCGATGTCGTTTGTCACTACGCATTCAGAAGCGCTGGCTGATGCGGCCGCGGCGGCTGCCACGTCAGCAGCGCCCGCGGCCGCCGCTGATGGCATATCAGCTTTGGCTGCAACACAATTCGGTCGAGTTGGCGATCGGCCGACAGGCAAGGGACCACGTAACAGGGGAGGTGTGTGATGGTGGCTGGGTTGGATTTTGGGGCGTTTCCGCCTGAGATCAATTCAGCGCGGATGTATGCGGGGGCGGGTTCGGGTCCGATGTTGGTAGCAGCGTCGGCGTGGAAGGCGCTCGCTGCTGAATTGCGTTCGACGGCATTGTCTTACGGTTCGGTGCTGTCGAATTTGGCCGACGAAGAGTGGAACGGCCCGGCCTCGACGGCGATGGCCGAAGCGGCCAGGCCTTACGTGGAATGGATGAACACTACCGCCACCCAAGCCGAGCAGACCGCCAGCCAAGCCCAAGACGCCGCAGCAGCCTATGAAACCGCCTTTAGCGCCACCGTCCCCCCCGCGCACATCGCGACCAACCGCACCCAACTCGTCCGCCTGGTCGCCACCAACATCTTGGGCCACAACACCGCCGCGATCGCAGCCACCGAAGCCAACTACAGCCAAATGTGGGCCCAAGACGCCGCAGCTATGTACGGCTACGCCGGATCCTCAGCCACCGCCACCCGACTGACCTCCTTTAGCCCGGCCCAGCCGATCACCAACCCCAGCGCCACCAGTGACCAATCAGCCGCGATCACCCAGGCCACCGCCACCTCGGCCGGCACCGGACAAAGCACGCTGTCCAAACTGGTTTCCACCACCCCCGACACCCTGCAAAGCCTGGCCTCGCCCTCGTCCTCCACGCTGCTCTCCAGCGACCTGGGTGGATGGAATCCGTTTGCCGCGGGATCAGCCAGCGACACCACCGGCCTCAACGGCGCGCTCAACTCACTGTTCGGCACCAACACCGCCTTCGGCCAGTTCATCAACGCCAACATCTGGAACACCATCTTTTCCTCGGGCTTCTACATGCCCGGCAACTTCTTAGGCACCGCAGCCGACTTCATGGGCCTCAACCAAGGCGCCGGCGCAGCGGCAGACGGCGCCGCCGCAGAAGGCGCTGCGGGCGCGGCCGCCGGGGCAGGCGAAGGCGCCGCGGCCGGCCTAGGCGGCGCAGGCAACTCGGTAGCCGGCGGTATCGGCAACGGCGCCGTCGTCGGCCCCCTGTCCGTCCCACCCAGCTGGACCGGATCCACCGCGCCCAACCCACTAGCCCCGGCCTACGGCGGCACACCCATGATCGCCCCACCACCAGCAGTCGCAGCCGGCATGCCCGGCGTCCCCCTCGGCGCAATGACCGGTGGCGCCATGGGCCGCGCCGCACCCCAATACGGCTTCCGCCCCACCTTCGTCGCCCGCCCACCCAGCGCCGGATAACACAGCGCTTCAGGAGCTGTTTGCCGCGAATTTGAACGGCATCCTGCTCGATGCGGCTGCGGCAGACGCAACGATCGCAGCTAACTACCGGAGGAGGCTAACGTTGATCCCCGCAGTGGATTTCGCGGTGCTTCCACCTGAGGTCAACTCCGGTCGCATGTATTCGGGGGCAGGCCCAGGCCCGCTACTGGCCGCCGCATCGGCTTGGAACGGGACAGCCGCAGAATTGCGAACCGCCGCACTGGCATACAGCTCGGTGCTTTCGGAGCTGACTGAGCAATGGCAGGGCCCGACAGCGGCAGCGATGGCGGCGGCAACCGCACCGTACGCGGCGTGGCTGAACACCACCGCAACGAGGGCTGAGCAGACCGCCGCACAGGCCGAGTCCGCGGTAGCGGCCTACGAAGCCGCCTTCGCGGCCACCGTCCCGCCGCCGGCGATCGCGGCCAACCGGGCCCGGTTGATGGCGTTGATTGCGACCAACTTCCTGGGCCTGAACACCCCGGCGATCGCCGCCACCGAGGCCGAGTACGCCGAGATGTGGGCCCAGGACGCCGGAGCCATGTATGGCTATGCCGCCTCGTCGGCCGTCGCCGCCGAACTGACTCCGTTTGACCCGCCCGAGCAGACCACCAGCGCGGGCGGGCTGGCCGCCCAATCGGCTGCGGTCGACCACGCCGCTGAAACATCGGCGGGCGCCAGTCAAAGCGCGGTGTCACAGCTGACTGCGGCGGTGCCCAGCGCATTGCAGAGTCTGGCCGCCCCGGCAGCGACCGGGACAGGAGTTGGCAGCGTTCTCGATGATCTGGGGTTCGATATCTTCGCACCGGGCTCGGCCTCGTCGACCACCGGTGTGAGCGGACTGATGAACGCAATATTCGGTACCAACACGGCGTTCGGACAGTTCATCAACTCGAATGTCCTGAACAGCATCTTCGGGTCGGGCTTCTACATGCCGGCTCGCTTCCTAGGCAACGCGACCGACTTCTATTCCCTCAGTCAGGCCGGCGGCGGGACCGCGAGTGCCGCACCCGAGGTGACCGGAGCAGCCGAGGGCGCGACGGCCGGCCCGCTGGGCAGCATTGGGGCAGTAGGCAATTCGGTGGCAGGAAGCATGGGCGAAGGAGGTTCGCTCGGGCCGCTGTCGGTGCCGCCAAGCTGGGCCGCGACCACACCGGTGCAGAGCCCGCTGTCCTCGGCGTTGGGGGGCGAACCGATGGGGGCTCCGCCGTCCGCTCCTGCACCGGTGACAGGAAGCACGCCCCCGGTACCGATGGGGGCCAATATGGGCGGCCGTGGCGAGGGCCGTGCCATTCCGCAGTACGGCTTCCGCCCCTCCTTCGTGGCGCGCCCACCCGCAGCCGGTTAACGCACCCGTTCCTGGCAAAACTCTCAGCTGGATGCGCATTCCGTAGGCGTTTCGGATATCCACTTTAGGATTGCCCGGCCCTTTAACCAGCCTCACCTGCCCAGACGCCCAAATCGTTCTCACAGCAAACTGCCAGACGCCAGTAAGTCTCTTACCAGACACAATCTTTACGTTGGGTGAAGTTTAGAGGAGCAAGGCATGACGATTTGCTGTCAGTTAGGCGACGTCAAGACGCGCAATGCGCCGATCCGCGCACAGGCTGCTCCGTTGCGCCCGGGCAGCCGTCCACCGGCTGCGATGTGGTTACTACTCGCGGCTTGCTGGGGGCGACAGAGACTCGTCAGCCTGCCACGAGACCATCACCCCTGAGCAGTCGCAGGAAAGACGATTAAACACGGGTAGCAACTCGGTGAGCACCGTCAGCCCCATGGGCTTGAGCCCATTCTCACGCGGGCGGCTCACATTAACGACAGCAATTTTGTTCAAAAGCCGACGTCTTATACAAACGCGTCAGTTCGCCGCCATTCTTTACGATTTCTTAGCGCCCATATGAGCATCGATCTCTATAGCGATCTGACAGAATGGGAGTCACTGAGTTCACGATCGCCAAAACAAAGCTGCGCGATACCAGCACTCAAATAGGTCGCCAATGCCGCCGATCTTCCGAGAAATACCAGCTAAACATTGGAATAGCGCGGACGGTTTTCCTGTCCGCGGTTAAATGCTGCCTTGACCAGTCCTTATGCCTACTCGTCACCTTGGTTAAGGGGAGCATTTCTCACATCAAAAATGCCGTAGTGACATTTTGTTTTTACAATTCTATTACCTTGCCGGAACGTATCGTACTTAACTTTTGATCACGATGATCCAAGCGCGAAAGAGGGGCGGGAGGCGGATCCGGAACCTGTTCGTCTTCAGATGCGTCAAATCAGTGATGGATTCGATGGATTTCATTAGAGCTACGACGTGTTTGCGGCGTGAGCCGCTATACCGCGCCTACCATGGCGGCCAAATGAGGGGACCGGAGGTACTAGATGTTGGATTTCGGGGCGCTACCACCGGAGATCAACTCCGGCCGAATGTATGTGGGAGCCGGGTCCGGGCCGTTGTTGGAGGCGGCCGCCGCTTGGGATGAGTTGGCTGCAGAGCTGCAGTCCACAGCCGCTTCCTACGCTTCAACGATTCAGGGTCTGACAGCTGGGCCATGGACGGGTCCGTCCTCGATTGCGGTGGCCGCCGCGGCCACACCTTATGCGTCGTGGATGGGCGCGACGGGCACCCAGGCCGAGCAGGCAGCGATCCAGGCCAAGCTCGCCGCGGGCGCCTACGAGGCGGCTTTTGCCGCCACCGTGCCGCCGCCCGTGATCGCGACGAATCGCTCGCTGCTGGCGACGCTGATAGCCACCAACATCTTGGGCCAGAACACCCCGGCGATTGCGACCACCGAAGCCCAATATATGGAGATGTGGGCGCAGGACGCCGCCGCGATGTACGGCTATGCGGCAACCTCGGCAAGCGCCTCGCAGCTGCCGCCGTTCAACGAGCCACCGAAAACAACAAACGACTCCGGCACGTCGGCGCAGGCGGAGGCGGTCGCCCAGTCCAACACCGTGGCGGGAACGAACAGCGCCACGAAGCTTTCCCAGCTGAGCAGCACGATGCAGCCGCTGGCCACCACCGGCACAACGACGACCCCTCCACTCACCGTGCCGAATGCGGTGACGAACTGGAACACCATCTGGTCGACCGTCACCGGCGTGTTCTCACCGCAGTCATGGAGCACCATCCCGGGTGGGCCGTTCCTGTCGTTCGGCCAGACCTACGCGTGGGCACAGAACGGCCAGGCCGCCCAGGCCT
>Ga0208987_1000137_pt1 | contig 15855 bp, 15 predicted proteins | sample MedBloCARef_O2_FD_187845 | JGI IMG/M metagenome (GOLD analysis project Ga0208987, IMG submission 187845) | Forest soil microbial communities from El Dorado National Forest, California, USA - Mediterranean Blodgett CA Ref_O2 (SPAdes) (version 2) | ecosystem: Environmental > Terrestrial > Soil >... | reverse complement strand
CGGCGGGCTCATGTGCTCGGAGACGGCGTCGGCCAGTTTGGCCCGACCCTCGAACACGGCCGAGAGCAGTTCGCGTTCGGAGACACTGCCGGCGACTTCGCCGGCCATCACCGGCGGCTCGGCGCCGACGACCGGCATCTGGGACACCCCGTACTCGCGCAGAATGCCGATCGCGTCGCGCACCGTCTCGGACGGGTGGGTATGCACCAGGGTGGGCAACGCGCCGGATTTGCCGCGCAGCACATCGCCGACCGTGGGTTGCTCGGTCGAGCCGTCGAGGCGACTGCGGAAGAACCCGTACGAGGACATCCACGCGTCGTTGAAGATCTTCGACAGGTAGCCGCGGCCGCCGTCGGGCAGCAACACGACGACCAGTGCGTCGGGCCCGGCTTCCTCGGCCACCTTGGCCGCCGCTACCACCGCCATCCCGCACGAGCCACCGACCAGCATCGCTTCTTCACGGGCCAGCCGCCTGGTCATGTCGAAGGAGTCGGAGTCAGAGACGGCGATGATCTGATCGGGTATGCCCGGGTCGTAGGCCGCGGGCCAGAAATCTTCGCCGACGCCCTCGACCAGATAGGGCCGGCCGGTGCCGCCCGAATACACCGATCCCTCGGGGTCGGCGCCGATGATGCGTACCGCACCGCCCGACACCTCCTTGAGGTAGCGACCCGCGCCGGTGATCGTCCCGCCGGTACCGATGCCGGCGACGAAGTGGGTGACCTTGCCGTCGGTATCGGCCCAAATCTCGGGGCCGGTGGTCTCGTAGTGGCTGGCCGGACCTTGCGGGTTGGCGTACTGATCGGGCTTCCAGGCACCGTCAATCTCTGCGACCAACCGGTCCGAAACGCTGTAGTAGCTGTCCGGGTGCTCCGGCGCCACCGCCGTCGGGCACACCACCACCTCGGCGCCGTAGGCGCGCAGCACGTTCTGTTTGTCCTCGCTGACCTTGTCCGGGCAGACGAAGATGCACTTGTAGCCGCGGGGTTGGGCGACCAGGGCAAGTCCGACGCCGGTGTTGCCCGAGGTGGGTTCGACGATGGTGCCACCGGGCTTCAGCAGTCCGCTGGCCTCCGCAGCATCGATCATCTTCGCCGCGATCCGGTCCTTGGCGCTGCCCCCAGGGCTGAGGTATTCGACTTTTGCCGCCACCGTGCCTGCGCCGGCGGGGATGACGGAGTTCAACCGAACCAGTGGCGTACCACCGATGAGCTCGCTGATGTGCTGCGCAATTCGCATGCGTTCATCGTCTCAGGCGATTTCGTGCCGCGTACACCCACTCCTGGTGCGCCGCGGGCGGCTGCTAGCCGGTGGCTTCGCGGATGTACTCCCCGATCTGGCGCAGCGAACGCTCGGCCTCGGGAACCAGCGACCCCGCCAACTGGAAGTCGTGCACCTGGCCGGGCCAGACCCGCACCTCGACCGGCACCCCGGCGGTGGCGAGCCTGCTGGCCGCTAATTGCGCGTCGTGCAGCAACACCTCGGACCCGGACACATGAATCAGGGTGCGCGGTAGTCCCGGCGTGATGTGTTCCAGCGGTTCGTAGATGTCTTCGGGTTTGCCGTCGACGATGTTCTTCTCGGCTGCGCTGGCAACCAGTTCGCCGAGCGCATCGAAAACGTTCGCCGCAAACATCGCGTCAGTCTTGATATTGGGGTGGGCCTGTTTGCATTCCTTGGACAGTTGCAGCAGCGGTGAGATCGCTACCAGCGCTGCCGGCTCTTCACCCTCCTGCTGCAGTCGCTGTGCCAGCGCTAATGCCAGATATCCGCCCGCGGAGTCGCCGGCCAGCACGATCTGGTCCGCGGGGTAGCCGTGCAGCTTCACCCATTGGTAGGCGTCGTAGCAGTCGTCGAGTGCCATGCCGACCGAATGCTTGGGCAACAGCCGATAGTTGACGACCAGGACGGGCGAGTCGGCAAACTTCGAGATGGCCTCGACGACACGGCCGTGCGAGTTCGCCCCACAGGTCAGGAACGCGCCGCCGTGGAAATAGACGACTATCCGTCGAGTGCCGTCCGCCGGCAGCACTCCGGGTGCGCGGACCAGCTGCGCCGAAGCGTTGGGCAGCTGCACCGTGTCCCGAACGGTGGCCGACACCGGCAGCAGGGCCTTGGCCGCCAGGTCGATGAGGCCCCACGGCCACGGCAGCGTGGGCGCGTTGCTGCCGGCCGAGAGGATCGGCCGGATAGTCAGTCGCGACGCCAGCGTGGCCACGCGGGCGGCGACGCTGGGCCCGGATTCCAGAACCTCGACCGGGGCGCCATCACTGCTTGCGAATCTGCGTCCCGCAGCCTTGCGTGCCTTGACGACATCGCGCGGGCGAACAGCATCTCTCGGCGAGCCGGAAACCCAACTAGGTGCACTCATGCTCAACACTTCCTACGTCGTTGTAGTCCGATACGGCATGCGGAGAGTCTGTTAACCGTCAGTCATTTCCATTTAACGAGTAGTTCAACCCTCCCGTTAGACTCAGCTTCGCAAGCATTCCTGTGTCCAACGTTTGAAGAGTCTGAATTGATACCACATTTGATTCACAACGTGACCACATTGTTTGCCAGCTGTCCGCGCAAACATCAAAGCGGTTCTAAACTGATCGCGTGACCATGCGGTTGCCAAGTCGCTCGACCCTCGCCCTTGCCGCAGCGGGTGCACTCGCCTCGACTGGTACGGCCTATCTGGGTGCACGCAACCTGCTCGTCGTCCAGGCCTCCCGAGCACGCACTGTCATCCCCAAGGCGTGGGACGTCCCGCCGCGCGGCGACGGCATCTACACGCCCGGCGGCGGATCGGTCCAACGGTGGCAGCGCGGTATGCCGGTAGACCTGCACCTGATGATCTTCGGCGACTCGACGGCCACCGGTTATGGCTGCATGAGCGCCGAAGAAGTGCCGGGCGTGCTGATCGCACGGGGACTCGCCGATCAGACCGGCAAACGGATCCGGTTGAGCACCAAGGCAATTGTCGGCGCCACTTCGAAAGGCGTCTCCGGTCAAGTCGACGCGATGTTCGTGGCCGGGCCACCGCCGGACGCCGCGGTGATGATGATCGGCGCGAACGACATCACCGCGCTGAACGGGATCACCCCGTCTGCTCGGCGGCTGGGCAAAACGGTGACGAGGTTGCGCACCGCTGGTGCGGTGGTGGTCGTCGGAACCTGTCCGGATCTGGGCGTCATCACCGCCATCCCGCAGCCGCTTCGCTCGCTGGCTCACGCCAGGACGTCCCGGTTGGCCCGTGCCCAGGCCGGCGCTGTGCGCTCGGCCGGCGGCACGCCGGTGCCGCTGGCGAATCTGTTGGCTCCCCAATTCCGGGCGACACCGGAGCTGATGTTCTCCGCCGACGGTTTTCACCCGTCACCGGCCGCATACGCACTGGCGGCGGCCCAGCTGCTGGTCGCCCTGTGCGACGCACTGGGCCAAGAGGTGCACAGCCCGGTACTCAACCTGGCAGCTCGGTCCGACACACCCGACCTCGGCGCTCCCAGTACGCGTTTGAGCGCCCTGGCACGGCTGTGGCGGCGCCCGGCGCCCAGTTCGTCTGCCCCGTCGTCGTACCAACCGATGGGCAGCGACTAGATTTATCTAGGACTTGTCGAGTCCGCCTGCGTGGTTTGCCACCTGGTTGTCAGACGAGCCCGTACCCACTTGTCAGGTATTTGAAGGGAACCGTCATGCCCGAAGCCGTCATCGTCTCCGCCGCCCGTTCGCCGATCGGTCGCGCTTTCAAGGGGTCGCTGGTCAACGTGCGGCCCGACGACCTGGCCGCCCAGATCGTCCGCGCCGCGCTGGACAAGGTGCCAGCGCTCAACCCACACCAGATCGACGACCTGATCATGGGCTGCGGCCAGCCGGGCGGTGAGTCCGGCTTCAACATCGCCCGCGCCGTGGCCGTCGAGCTCGGCTACGACTTCCTGCCGGGCACCACCGTCAACCGCTACTGTTCGTCGTCGCTGCAGACCAGCCGGATGGCATTTCACGCGATCAAGGCCGGCGAGGGTGACGCGTTCATCTCCGCGGGCGTCGAGACCGTGTCCCGGTTCCCCAAGGGCAGCGCCGACTCGTGGCCCGACACCAAGAACCCGCTGTTCGATGAAGCCAATGAGCGTTCCGTCGCCGGGGCCGCGGGCGCCGACGAATGGCACGACCCCCGCGCCGACGGGAACCTGCCCGACGTCTACATCGCCATGGGCCAGACCGCCGAGAACGTCGTCCTGCTGACCGGCATCAGTCGCGAGGACCAGGACCACTGGGGCGTGCGCAGCCAGAACCGCGCCGAGGACGCCATCAAGAGCGGGTTCTTCGAACGCGAGATCATCCCGGTCACCCTGCCGGACGGCACCACGGTCAGCACCGACGACGGCCCGCGTGCGGGCACCACCTACGAGAAGATCAGCCAGCTCAAGCCGGTGTTTCGGCCTAACGGCACCGTCACCGCCGGTAACGCCTGCCCGCTTAACGACGGCGCGGCCGCGCTGGTGATCACCAGCGACACCAAGGCCAAGGAACTGGGGCTCAAGCCGCTGGCCCGCATCGTGTCCACCGGCGTCAGTGGCCTCTCGCCGGAGATCATGGGCCTGGGCCCGATCGAGGCTTCCAAGAAGGCGCTGCAGCGGGCCGGCCTGTCGGTCAGTGACATCGACCTGTTCGAGATCAACGAGGCCTTCGCGGTGCAGGTGCTGGGCTCCGCCCGCGAATTGGGCATCGACGAGGACAAACTGAATGTGTCCGGCGGCGCGATTGCGCTGGGCCATCCGTTCGGCATGACGGGTGCGCGCATTGCCACCACGCTGCTGAACAACCTGCAGACCTACGACAAGACGTTTGGTCTAGAGACCATGTGTGTCGGCGGCGGCCAGGGCATGGCAATGGTGATCGAGCGGCTCAGCTAGGCCGTGGCGCACGAAAAAGCCGGCACGCCAATTGGCATGCCGGCTTTTTTCGTCGAGCAAGCTAATCGTTCTGCAGATAACTGAGCAGACGCAGGATCTCGAGGTACAGCCAGACCAGCGTCACGGTCAACCCGAGCGCAATGCCCCACGCCGCCTTCTCAGGTGCTCCGGCGCGAATCATCTGGTCTGCCGCATCGAAGTCGATGAGGAAGCTGAACGCCGCGATACCGATGCACACCAGCGAGAAGAGAATCGCAATCGGTCCACCACTGCGCAGGCCCAGACCCGTCCCGCCGCCCACACCGAAGATGGCCAACAGGAAGTTGCCGAGCATCAGCGCCAGCACCCCGAACATCGCGCCGACCAGCCAGCGGGTGAACTTGGGCGTGACCCGGATGGCGCCGGTCTTGTAGACCACCAGCATCCCGAAGAACACACCGAAGGTGCCCAGCACAGCTTCGCCGATCAACGCACCGGCATTGGCATGCCGCACCTGGAAGTTGGCGAAGATGAACGAGACCGCGCCGAGGAAGAGACCTTCGAGGACCGCGTAGCTGAGCACGATGGCCGGGTTGTCCTGCTTGCGCCCGAAGGTAGCGATCAGGACCAGCGCCAGGCCGCCCAGCGCGCCGATCATGGTCAGCGGCATCGCCAGTGCGACGTTGGATGCCACCAGGAAGTAGGACACGATCGCCGAGATCGTCAGCACGCCCAGCGTGATGCCGGTCTTGGTGACGACGTCGTCGATGGTCAGCGGACGGGAGGCTCTGGCCTCCTGATACGGCGCCGTGTAGGGGTCGGCTTGGTGGTAGCCCTGCTGCGTCGGGGGCACGCCACCGCCGAATTGGGCGTATCCGCCGCTCTGTTTGGGCAGCGAACGAAATACCGGGTTGCTTGTCTCCCGCACCGTCGGATCCTCTCTAAAGACTGTGGGTCGAGCTACGCGAACACCTGCTCAACGATCAAGCATCGTCCCGGGTTCCCAGTCGAGCTGGGTTTTTAACGATCTTTCCGGGTTCGCATGCTGCCGTCGGGTTAAACATAATCCTTACCCGCGGGTATCGCTGCAGTAGTCACGATCTAGATTGCTGGTCAAGGCCGCAACGGCCAGCATGGCACCACTTCGGGCACTCATTCCAGGAGGCTAGGGCGTGACCGACGGCGCGACTGAGAAATCCGACCGCGAAACCGAAGAGGTCTTGACCCGGATCGACAATGGGGTCGGCTTGATCACGCTCAACCGCCCCAAGGCGATCAATTCGCTGAACCAGACGATGGTGGATGCGCTCAGTGCCGTGCTCACCCGCTGGGCAGACGACGACGCCGTGCGCGCGGTGGTGCTATCCGGGGCCGGCGAGCGTGGGTTGTGCGCCGGCGGCGACATCGTCGCGGTCTATCACAGCGCCCGCAAGGATGGCGTCGAGGTACGGAAATTCTGGCGCGACGAGTATCTGCTCAACGGGCAGATCGGCCGGTTCGCCAAGCCCTTCGTGTCGTTGATGGACGGCATCGTGATGGGCGGCGGAGTGGGGGTCAGTGCGCACGGCAGCGTCCGGGTGGTGACCGAGACCTCGAAGGTGGCAATGCCAGAGGTCGGCATCGGATTCGTTCCCGACGTCGGCGGGGCATTTCTGTTGGCCCGGGCGCCCGGCGCGCTGGGCCTGTACGCCGCGCTCACTGGCGCGCCGTTTTCCGGATCCGACGCCATCGCATTGGGATTCGCCGACCACTATGTGCCGCACAGCGATCTCGAAGCGTTCACCGCAGCGATTGTCTCCGACGGCATCGAAAGCGCAGTGGCCGGCCATGCCGTTGAGCCGCCGCCCAGCGATCTTGTCGCACAGCGCGATTGGATCGACGAGTGCTTTGCCGGTGACACCGTCGCGGACATCGTCGCCGCACTGCGCGGACATGATGCCGGACCGGCCGCCGAGGCAGCCGATCTGGTTGCCAGCCGTTCCCCCATCTCTGTGTCGGTGGCGTTGCAGGCGGTGCGTCGCGCCGCCAAACTCGAAACGCTGGAAGATGTTCTGATCCAGGACTATCGGGTGTCGTCGGCGACGGCGCGCTCGCACGACCTGGTGGAGGGCATCAGGGCACAGATCATCGATAAAGATCGCAATCCGAAGTGGTCTCCGGCGTCGCTGGCCGCGGTGACCGCGGCCGACGTCGACGCGTATTTCGCACCGGTCGATGACGACTTGAGTTTCTAGAAAGGCGATTTGGATGACAGACAGCACCCCCAAAAGCTACGAAACCATCCTGGTCGACCGTGATCAGCGGGTAGCCACCATCACCCTGAACCGGCCACAGGCACTCAACGCGCTCAACAGCCAGGTGATGAATGAAGTCACCAGTGCAGCAACAGAATTGGATAACGACCCGGGTGTTGGGGCGATCATCATCACCGGTTCAGCCAAAGCTTTCGCCGCGGGTGCCGACATCAAAGAAATGGCCGACTTGACGTTCGCCGACGCCTTCGGCGCGGACTTCTTCGCCACCTGGGCCAAGCTGGCCGCCATCCGCACCCCGACGATCGCCGCGGTGGCCGGACACGCCCTGGGCGGCGGATGTGAGCTCGCGATGATGTGCGACCTGCTGATCGCCGCCGATACGGCCAAGTTCGGCCAGCCGGAGATCAAACTCGGCGTACTGCCGGGCATGGGCGGCTCGCAGCGTCTCACCCGCGCCATCGGCAAAGCCAAGGCCATGGACCTGATCCTGACCGGGCGCACCATCGGCGCCGCCGAAGCCGAACGGAGCGGCCTGGTTTCGCGGGTGGTGCCGGCCGACGATCTGCTGACTGAGGCCAAAGCCGTCGCCACCACCATTTCGCAGATGTCTCGCTCGGCCGCCCGGATGGCCAAAGAGGCCGTCAACCGCGCCTTCGAATCCACCCTGACCGAAGGTCTTCTCTACGAACGTCGGCTGTTCCATTCGGCTTTCGCGACCGACGACCAGTCCGAAGGAATGGCGGCCTTCATCGAAAAACGCCCTCCCAACTTCACCCATCGATAGGACGCTTCGATGAGCGACACCGGCTCTACGACCAACACCGACGCTGATGACGAATTTGTCACCGGGGCAGCTGAGCCGGAAGCCGGCGCCGAAGCCCCGGTGGCAACCGGGCCCGACGCTAACGTCACGGCAGCCCACGTTGTCGCTCATCACACGCTCGAAACGCCTTGGTGGGTACGCCATTACACGTTCACCGGGACCACGGTCGGCCTTATTTTCATTTGGTTTTCCATGACGCCGTCGCTGCTGCCCCGAGGTCCGCTGTTCCAAGGCCTGGTCAGCGGCTTCTCCGGCGCCATCGGCTACTCGTTGGGCGTGTTTTCCGTCTGGCTGGTGCGGTACATGCGTGAAAAGAAGGCCAGCCCGCCGCCGCCGGGCTGGGCGTGGAAGGTGCTGATCCCGGTCGCCGTGCTGGGTCAGGTGTTGATGGCGATCTGGTTCCACGTCTGGCAGGACGACGTTCGCGACCTGATGGGCGTGGCGCACCTGCAGTGGTACGACTACCCGCTTACGGTGGTCCTGTCGGTGGTGGTGCTGTTCAGCCTGGTCGAAATCGGACAGTTCATCCGGATGTTGTTCAGTTTCCTTGTGGGACAACTCGATCGGATCGCGCCGTTCCGAGTCTCGGCCACCATCGTGGTGATCCTGCTGGTGACCCTGACGATCACGCTGCTCAACGGTGTGGTGATCAAGTACACGATGCGGACCTTGAACAACACGTTCGCCTCGGTCAACAACGAGATGAGTCCGGACATCGCACCGCCGAAAACCCCGCAGCGATCAGGCGGCCCGGGGTCCCTGGTGCCCTGGGAATCGCTGGGCCACCAGGGCCGCATCTTTGTCCGGGGCGGCCCCCGAGTCGACGAGCTGAGCACCTTCAACGGCGCCCCGGCTATCGAACCGGTCCGAGCCTACGCGGGCGCCTCCGCCGACGGCATCACCGCGACCGCTGAGCTGGCGGCGCGTGAACTGCAGCGCACCGGCGGCCTGCAACGCGAAATCGTCGCGGTCGGAACGACTACCGGGACCGGCTGGATCAACGAAGCGGAAGCCTCAGCGCTGGAGTACATGTACAACGGCAACACCGCGATCGTGAGCATGCAGTATTCGTACTTGCCGAGCTGGCTGTCCTTCCTGGTGGACAAGGAGAATGCGCGGCACGCCGGGCAGGCGCTGTTCGAGGCGGTCGATCAACTGATTCGACAGATGCCCGAAGGGCAACGACCCAAACTTGTCGTGTTCGGTGAGAGCCTCGGATCATTCGGCGGCGAGGCGCCTTTCATGAGCCTCAACAACGTGCTGGCCCGCACCGACGGCGCGTTGTTCAGCGGACCCACCTTCAACAACACCATCTGGACCGACCTGACGTCGACACGCGACGCCGGTTCACCCGAGTGGCTGCCGATCTACGACCACGGCGATAACGTCCGGTTCGTCGCTCGCGCAAGCGATCTGGGCCGTCCGAACCCGACGTGGGGACATCCGCGGGTGGTTTATTTGCAGCACGCGTCCGACCCGATCGCCTGGTGGACGCCCGACCTGCTGTTCAGCGAACCGGATTGGCTGCGCGAACCGCGGGGCTACGACGTGCTGCAGCAAACGCGGTGGATTCCGGTGGTGACGTTCCTGCAAGTCTCGGCCGACATGGCGGTCGCGGTGGACGTGCCGGACGGGCATGGGCACCACTATGTGGCCGACGTTGCCGACGGCTGGGCCGCGGTGCTGTCACCGCCTGGGTGGACGCAGGAGAAAACAGAGCGGCTCCGGCCGCTGCTGCACTCCAACGGCTAGTCAGAGCCAGCGACGACCTGGCGACCCGGCGTTCGCCAACGCTCCCGCGGGCGAATCACCGGCCAACTCGGCCAGCACACCGGCTCCAGCCAGCGCGTGGTAGCCGCCGATGACGTCGGTGGCGCGGTGCAGGCCGATATCCAGCAGCGCCGCCGCCGCGAGGCTGGATGTGTAGCCCTCCGAGCACAAGATCACCCACTCGACGTCATCGCCGACGGCTTCTGGTAGCCGGGCGTCGCTGGTGGGGTCACAACGCCATTCCAGGACATTGCGTTCGACGATCAGGGCGCCGGGCACCTCGCCCTCCCGGAATCGCTGGGCCTGCGGCCTGATGTCGACGAGCACCGCGCCCCGCCGCAGCGCATCGGGCAGCTCGGCCGCGGCCAGCCGACGATAGCGGCGCCGCGCTGATTTCAGGACAAGATCGATTCGGCTCATCGCGTCCCTTCTGGTTGGTCGGTCAGCTCGGTGCGCTGGCGGCGCAGCCTGTTGCGGTCGATGATCTCGTAGTACGACATGGCGGTCAACGGCGGTGAGTAGGCATGCACGCTCAGCGTCGGCACGACCGGCTCCTTGAGTGCGACCACGGGTCCCGGCGTCCGGCGTGGCGCCCACACCACGTCATGCACCCAGCCCAGCGGGAACCCGGCCTGATCACCGGCATCCAGTCGGCGGCGGCGCAATTCCCTTCCATCCCAACGGAATTCGCTGAGCGCTCCGGATAGCACGGTGAGCGCGCCGAGTGAGCCCCCATGGTCGTGCAATTCGGTGGCGTGACCGGGAACCCAGCTGATCAGCCAGATGTCCAGTTCGTCGTCGCCGTGGATGCGGGTGAACCAGCGTTGCGACTGCGGTATGCCGCCTTCGGGCAGCAGATGGTCGCAGCGCCCGCTGAGCACATCGTCGGCGGCTCGGTCGGTGGCGTGCAGAAGGTCGGGCACCCGCAGCCGGGTGGGCCCTGCGGAAGGGGCGGCGAGGGTTCGCGGAGGTAACACAACGGAACTGACGGCAGGCAAAGACATTGGTGAGAGCTCCAGGGAGAACGGATGGGCAAGCGGCGGCGTATTAGGGCCGACAACACTCGCAAAATCCGAGCCGCTCCATCACGGCCGCAAGTGTTGCATAGATTGACACCGTGCGTTGGTGCAGTCATCGGCCCCTGCGGTGGGGCGCGGTCGTGGTGGCGGTTGGGCTGACCGGTTTGCCGGGGGCCACGGCGTGCGGGCACGCCGGGCACAACAGCACGCCCACGTCGTCGTCGGCGCGAGCGTCAACCGCTCGAAGTTCGGCGCCGCCCGACGCCATCGGGCTCTCCCCGGCCGGTGTGACCACCAGGGTCGATGTCCCCGCAGAGTCGACCGAAGAGCAGTACTACCAGGCCTGTCATGCCGCAAAAGTATGGATGGAGGCCCAGCCCAAGGCCGGTCAATCGCTGCTGGAGCCCTATCTGGCGATGGTTCAGGCGTCGCCGTCCGGCACGGCGGGCAGCTGGAATGCCCGGTGGGCGGACCTGACGCTGGCACGGCAGGCGGCCGTGATCACCGCCGCCGTCGCGGCCGCTGACGACGGATGCGGGTAGCGCCCTTCGAACTCTTGCGCAATTGAGATCACGGGTGGCAAAAGTGCCTGGGTCACGCAAAATGAAGGGGTGCCTGGTGAAGTCGTTGCTCGTCGATCATCACCGCTTCGGGTGGCGCTGGCACTCGGTAGCGGTGGGGCCAGGGGTTACGCCCACATCGGGGTGATCGAGGCGCTGACAGCGCGCGGTTACGACATCGTGGGGATCACCGGCTCGTCGATGGGTGCGATGATCGGCGGTCTACACGCGGCCGGACACCTCGACGAGTTCGCCGACTGGGCGAGATCTCTGACGCAGCGGACCATTCTGCGGCTGCTGGACCCGTCTATCAGCGCGGCCGGGGTGCTGCGGGCCGAGAAGATCCTGGAGACGGTGCGCGACATACTCGGTCCGGTCACCATCGAACAACTGCCTATCCCCTACACCGCGGTGGCCACCGATCTGCTTGCCGGCAAGTCGGTGTGGTTTCAGCGCGGCCCGCTCGACGAGGCCATCCGGGCCTCCATAGCCATCCCCGGGGTCATCGCCCCGCACGAAGTCGACGGCCGGCTGTTGGCCGACGGCGGCATTCTGGACCCACTGCCGATGGCCCCGCTCGCCGCGGTCAACGCCGACCTGACGATCGCCGTGAGCGTCAGCGGCAGTGAGGCAATCGACAAACGATCGCCGGAGCCGGCCGCCACCGTTGAGTGGTTGAACCGCATGGTGCGCAGCACTTCTGCGTTACTCGACACGACGGCGGCACGTTCGCTTCTCGACCGGCCAACCGCAAGAGCGGTGTTGAGTCGATTCGGCGCTGACACCTGGTCGGAGGATTCGGACCAGGAAATACCCGAGAGCGGGGGCGAACTCCTTGAGGTGCCCGAAGTTCCGAAATTGGGCAGCTTCGAGGTGGTGTACCGAGCGTTCGACATCGCCCAATCCGCGCTCACCCGCCATACGCTGTCGGCCTACCCGCCCGACCTGTTGATCGAGGTGCCTCGTTCGACGAGCCGCAGCCTGGATTTTCACCGGGCGGAGGAAGTGATCGCAGTAGGCCGAGCGCTGGCCGACCAAGCCCTCGACCGCCTCGACACCGACCCGGACCCGCCGCCGGCCATCGAGGGCTGAACACAACGCAAGAGCCAGGCGCGTTTTCGGCTACCCCCCGAGCTGAGCGTCTCGTCTGATCAGACACCCAGGAACCGCGCGATAGCCGACGCTTCGCGGCGGCCCTGGGCACGTCCGGCCACGGCCGAGTCGATACGGCAGCGCGGATCCAGTGGGTTGGGTCCGAAAGCCGCCAACGAATCGGCGTCGGCATACACGGCGGACAGTGCGCCGTTGAACGCCGCGATCTCAGCGGCCGGCCCGGCGCCGAACGGCGATGGGACATCCACGCCGGAGGGCACCAGCACCACGGCCACCTCACAGTCGCCGGCAACGCCGAGGTTGACCGAGCTGGCCACCCCACCGTCCATGTACCGTCGGCCGTCGATATTCACTGGCGGCCATGCCCCGGGCACCGCACAGCTGGCCGCCACCGCATCGACTAGCTCAATACCCGAATCCCGGTCGAACACAACCAGTTCGCCGGTGGCTGTGTCGATCGCGGTGAGGCGCAGCACGCGCTCGGGCCAATCGTGGGACGGCAGGCGCTGCGCGATCACCTGGCGGCGGACGGGCTCGGGAACCGTTTTGGTCGCCACCGCCACGGCGCCGATTCGCTGCATCTGCTGCCGCGTCGTATCGATCGACGTGTCGAAAGGCCCGGCCAGGGCGGTCAGGAAGAGTCCGGCAATGGCCTCGATGTCGACGCCGGAATCGAGTTCGGCCGACGTCCCGGCGACTTGCCGATCGTAGAGCTCCTCCAGGGGGGCGCCGCTGCCGATCTGGGCGGCGACCGCCGAACCGGCCGAGGTACCGACCAGCGCATCCGAATCCAGCAGCAACCGCGCCGCTGCGGGCGACTCGTCGGCGATCCCCCGCAGAACACCTGTCTCCCAGGCGATTCCTGCTATTCCCCCACCAGCGAGCACCAGTGCGCGTTTGGTTGTCACGTCCAACACTCTGCCAGGCCCGCGTCAGGCCAGTCGCCGGGTAGTCGGCAGGGCATGCTGAGCGTCGCGGACCGGCGCGCTCAGTTCCTCGCGACGCAACAGCTGCCGGGGCGGGTCGGGCAGCACCAGGCTCCGATTGATCTGCAGCCCGGCATCTACGTGCACGAGTTCGCCCGGAGCCAACAGACCCCACCGGGGGTCGTCGTCCATCGGCTCGGTGGCGAACACCACCGACGACCGCGCGCACAGCTGGGCCGAGCGTGCGTGAATTCGCTTGGTGTGCAAGTCGAATTCGGGGTCTGATGAAGCGTCGGACCGGTCCAGCAGGTACAGCTCGTGGGTCTCCGGGTAGCGCAGCGCCCACATGTCGGTGGCGGTAGTCAGCAGCACGTTCACCGCATAGATCGCCACGTTGGCCGCCAGCCACCGCATGGCGTCGACGAGCCCGGCCGAGATGTCCCCGCCGTGGGTGCGGATCGAGGCGGTGATCAGGGCGAACACCCGCTCGGAGTCGGTATGGCCGAGCACCAGGTGATCGGCACCGACCTCACGCAGCCGTTGGTCGAGGACATCGAGACCCTCGAGTACACCGTTGTGCGCGAAGATCCGGCCGTCCTGCAAGAACGGATGCGTGTTGAGAACGTCGAGCGATCCGGTGGTCGCATAGCGCACATGAGCGATGAACGTCGTCCCGGTCATCTGGTGGGCCTCGGTGGCGAACTGGGCGTCCTGCCATGCCGCGATCGGCTCCTTGTGCAACTGCGGTTGGCCGTGCGCGTCAAAGACACCCAAGCCGGTGCCGTCCGGGTTCCTCCTGCTCTGTTCGGACAGACTGTCCGGCGCGTCCACCAGCCAAAAAGTCGCTGTGCACACGTCGGTCCCGGCGTGCAGGCCAAAAAGTCGACACATGGCTCAGACGTTTCAGTGCGTCAGCATCGCCGAGAGGTCGGCCAGCACATGACGCGCGTAGCCCTTCCACATCCTGGCGAACAACGGGAGCGCCCACGAGGTCAGCGGCGATTTCGAATGGATGTCCCAGCGCCAGGTGATTTCGGTTCCGCCGGGCGCCGGGGTGAATATCCACTCGCCCACCACATGGTCCACCAGCAGCGCCATCGGGCCCGTGATCGACGTGAGCCGGTAGCCGAACGACCGGGGTGGCTCAACACTGGTCAGCTCCTCGCGCATGCTGGCGCCGCCGGCCAGCCGCACGGTGCGGGTCTGACCCGCGGCATCCCATGCGCCCGTTTGGTCGCGCACCTCTTCGATGGGAGGGAAGATCCCGCGCCTGCGGTGGAAGAGTTGCGGGAGCGGGGCGGGCAACGTGCGCGCAAACGCGTCCTCGGTGGCAATGGCAATCACCCGGGATTCATCCACAGCGATCGAATGTGCCATTGCTGTAACCTCTTTCAGCTATCGGTCCGAGCCAGTGCGGGAGCCGCCCGTCCGGTGCGCAGTGGTAGATCGAAGAAGGTTTGAATGCCCGCCGGCGCGGCAACGGTGGCCGGGATCGCATTGACACAGTGCGCCGCGGTCGCGACGATCCCGGGGTTGCTCTGCAGCCCGGCTTCCACGCTCTCCGGCTGCCATCCCTTGACCGTCACGAAGGTGTCCGGGTTTCCCCGTACCTCCATCTCGTAGCGTTCGCCGACGGGACCGAATGACCAAGGCGGGTCGAGGTTTTCCTCACCCATCAACCAGTTCACGGTGATGCGCACCACCACGGTGTCGCCGACCAGCGCCTCCCAGTGGAAGCGCCGCCCGGCGACCTGGCCCGGCTCGATGCTCCCGATCGGCGAGTCGATCGGCGCGGTCGCGACGGCCACCTCCTGCGAGGTATGGATTTTCGGATCGGCGGCAAAGCCCAGCCGGTCGACGATCAGCCGAACGGATTGGATGAAGCCGCCGTCGAGCAGCTTTTGCATCGGCCCGGTCAACGCGCTGTCCGGCGTCCCGCCGAAACCCATCACATAGCGCAGCACATCCGGTGCACCGTAGGTGCGCAGGTCGGAAAACTCCTCGGCGCCAACAAAAGTCACGCCGGTGGACATCACCGACAACAACAACGGGAACAACTCCGTCGCAGCGCCGGGGCCGATTCCGGCGCCGTGCAATGTCGCGTTGCCGGCCTGCCCGGCGATCTCCAGCGGGGCCGCCTCCTTCTCACTGGGGTAGAACCAGCCCAGCGGGGACACGACGTTCTTGCCGGAGCGCAGCAGCGCGGCGACCTCCTCGACGTTGGGCATCAACGGTGCGTAGATCACCGCATCGGCTTCCAGCGCGAGCACCTCGTCAATGCTGTTGGTCGCGATCACGCGCAGCGGCGACGTGCCGATGATCTCGCCGACGTCCTTGCCATGCTTGGCGTCGGAATGCACCCAGCAGCCGACGAGTTCGAGTTCTGGATGCTCGAGCACACCTTTGATCGCCGCGACGCCGACCGACCCGGTTGCCCATTGCACGACCCGCAGGCTCATGAACTCGTTCTACACCATCGACACGAGCCCTCAGTCGCGCGCCTCGATGACGTCGTAGG
>Ga0208987_1000136_pt1 | contig 16008 bp, 17 predicted proteins | sample MedBloCARef_O2_FD_187845 | JGI IMG/M metagenome (GOLD analysis project Ga0208987, IMG submission 187845) | Forest soil microbial communities from El Dorado National Forest, California, USA - Mediterranean Blodgett CA Ref_O2 (SPAdes) (version 2) | ecosystem: Environmental > Terrestrial > Soil >... | reverse complement strand
CGGCGTAGAAGGTGCCGTCGGTCAGATCGACGTCTGGTCTGGTCATCGTCATGAGATCTCCTGGGCATCGCCGAATGTCATTTGTACGTGGTCGACAGAACTGTTCAATATCGCGCGCTTCGGAAGGCCAAGCGATGCCAATTCTTTCGAGTACGGATGATCGCCGAGTCGGACGCGAACTCCGCCCAATCGATTGCGCACACCGTCCAGCGTGTGTTCGAAGCCGGTCTCGCGGGTGATCCCGTCGCGGTGCGAGTAGCTGCGCTGCGCCTGCTGGCGCGGGGTCAGCCGGATCGGGAGGCCGCGGCGAAAGTCCATGCCGATCACCAGTTGCCCGTCGACGCTGCAGTCGAACCCGAACTGAGCGCCATCACGAATGGTGAAGTCCGCCATGACTTTTGGGTAGCCCCAGATCGTCGTTCCCGCTTCCAACGTGAACGCCTGGTCGACGGGCAAGTGGTGGATGAATGCGCCGGCCGACCCCAACGCGCGGGGTCCGCTCGCGTTCGACCCAGGAGGGTTGACCATGATGCTGGTGCCGAATTCGTAGTACTGACCCAGGTCGCCGTCGATGTAGTGCATCAACATCAGCACGACGATCGCGCGCCCGGGCAGGTACCGGCAAACCTGCAACCCGCTGTAGTCGATCAGCCGCTGAGCGGCGTCGGCGTCGACCGAGAACATGGCCATGTGCTGATTGGCCTTGCGGATCTGCACCGGCATGGTGAGAACCGTGCCCGCGATGGTGTGCTGCGATGCAGTCATCCGGTAAATCTAGAACGCGTTCTAACCCCTGGCAAGAACCGCCTAAACCAGCGCGGCCAAGTCCCGGACCTGCTCGGGTGTGCGGCCGGACACCACCATCATGGTGACGCCGGAGGCCTCCCAGGCCGCGATCTGCTTACGCACGTAGTCAATGTCGCCGACAATCATGGCGTCGTCGACGAGCTCGTCCGGGATGATCTCGGCCGCCTTGTCCTTCTCGTTGGTGCGGAACAACTTGGTCACCTCGTCCACCACCTCCGCGTAGCCCATCCGGCGGTAGACGTCGGCGTGGAAGTTGGTGTCCTCAGCGCCCATTCCGCCCATGTAGAGCGCCAGATGCGGCTTGATCGCGGCATGTGCGGCCGCCCGGTCTTCGGTGACGACAACCTGAGCCGTCGCGCAGATCTCGAAATCCTCGCGGCTGCGCCGGGCACCGGGCCGGGCGAAACCCTCGTCGAGCCACTCGTTGTACATGTCAGCCATCCGCGGCGTGTAGAAGATGGGCAGCCAGCCGTCGCAGATTTCGGCGGCCAGCGCGACGTTCTTCGGCCCCTCGGCGCCCAGCATGATCGGGATGTCGGCGCGCAGCGGGTGAGTGATGGGCTTGAGCGGCTTGCCCAGGCCGGTGGCGCCCTCCCCGGTCCGCGGCAGCGGATAGTGCGGGCCGGCGCTGGTCACCGGCGCTTCGCGGGCCCACACCTGCCGAATGATGTCGATGTATTCACGGGTGCGGGCCAGCGGCTTGGGAAACGTCTGCCCGTACCAGCCCTCCACGACCTGCGGTCCGGACACCCCGAGCCCGAGGATGTGCCGGCCACCGCTCAGGTGATCGAGCGTCAGGGCCGCCATCGCGCACGCTGTCGGGGTGCGCGCGGACAACTGGACCACCGAGGTGCCAAGCCGTACCCGCTCTGTTGACGACCCCCACCAGGCCAACGGTGTGTAGGCGTCGGATCCCCACGCCTCGGCGGTGAACACGGCGTCGAACCCGGCGGCCTCGGCCTCGGCGACGAGTTCGCCGGCGTTGGCCGGTGGCTGAGCGCCCCAATAACCCAGCTGCAAACCCAGCTTCATTTCTCCGCCTTTCCCAGCCGAACCGGACCCGATATTGAATCGATTCTTAGAACCTGTTCTACTCGATGGCGTGACAGCCACTTCGAGCGGCCCGACCACTATCGATCACTCCGAGCCGCCTCTCTCCGCGCCGTTAACCCTCTCCTTCGACTACACCCGTTCAGTCGGTCCCACGCTAGGAAAGTTCTTCACCGCGTTGCGTGAGCGCCGAGTGCTCGGGGTGCGCGGATCGGATGGCCGGGTGCATGTGCCACCTGCCGAATACGACCCGGTTACCTACGAACCGCTGGGCGAGATGGTACCGGTGTCGGCCGTCGGCACCGTGGTGTCGTGGACCTGGCAGCCCGACCCGATCGAGGGCCAACCGCTGGACCGGCCGTTCGCCTGGGCGCTGGTCAAGCTCGACGGCGCCGACACTCCACTGATCCACGCGGTCGATGCCGGCACGCCCGAGGCGATCCGCAGCGGGGCGCGCGTGCACGTGCATTGGGCCGACGAGACGGTGGGCGCCATCACCGACATCGCCTACTTCGCGCTCGGCGAGCACGCCGAACCCGAGGGCCCCTCGCCGAGCGATAAAGACCCGGTCACCATGATCGTCACGCCGGTCTCGCTGACCATTCAGCACACCGCCTCCCACGAGGAAAGCGCCTACCTGCGGGCCATTGCCGAAGGCAAACTGCTCGGTGCCAAGACGGGCGAGAAGGGCAAGGTCTACTTCCCCCCGCACGGCGCGGACCCAGCGACCGGCCAGCCGACCACCGACTTCGTCGAGCTGCCGGACAAGGGCACAGTGACGACGTTCGCGATCATCAACATCCCGTTCCAGGGCCAGCGCATCAAGCCGCCGTACGTGGCCGCGTACGTGCTGCTCGACGGGGCCGACATCCCGTTCCTGCACCTGGTCGCTGACATCGACGCGCACGAAGTGCGGATGGGCATGCGGGTCGAGGCGGTGTGGCGGCCTCGCGAGGAGTGGGGCTTCGGCATCGACAACATCGAGTTTTTCCGGCCTACTGGCGAGCCGGACGCCGAGTACGACACCTACAAGCACCACCTGTAAAGGGCCTACCCACATATGAGTGATCGCAACGTTGCGGTGATCGGCTTTGCCCACGCCCCGCATGTCCGCCGCACCGACGGCACCACCAACGGCGTCGAGATGCTGATACCGTGCTTCGCGCAGCTCTACGAAGAGCTGGGCATCAAGCAAACCGATATTGGCTTCTGGTGCTCCGGCTCGTCGGATTACCTTGCTGGACGGGCGTTCTCGTTCATCTCGGCTATCGACTCGATTGGCGCAGTACCGCCGATCAACGAGTCGCACGTCGAGATGGACGCCGCCTGGGCCCTTTACGAGGCCTACATCAAGATCTTGACCGGCGAGGTCGACACCGCGCTGGTGTACGGCTTCGGGAAGTCCTCGGCCGGCATCCTGCGCCAGATCCTGTCTCGCCAGACCGACCCCTACACCGTCGCGCCGCTGTGGCCGGACTCGGTGTCGCTGGCCGGATTACAGGCCCGCATAGGGCTCGACACCGGCAAGTGGACTCACGAGCAGATGGCCCAGGTCGCGCTCGACTCGTTCGCACAAGCCGAGCGCACCGACCGCGAAAAGTCCGCCAAGAGCATCGACGAATTGCTGGCCCGGCCGTTCTTCAACGATCCGCTGCGGCGTCACGACATCGCACCGATCACCGACGGCGCCGCAGTGATCGTGCTCGCGGCCGGCGACCGCGCTCGTGAGTTACGCGAAAATCCGGCCTGGATAACCGGAATCGAGCACCGCATTGAGACTCCGGTGCTTGGTGCACGCAACCTCACCGAGTCGCCGTCGACGGCGGCCTCAGCCAAGGCGGCCACCGGCGGTGACACTGGCATTGACGTCGCCGAGCTGCACGCGCCGTTCACCCACCAGCATTTGATCCTGGCCGAGGCCATCGGAATCAAGGGCAAGACGAAAGTCAACTTGTCCGGCGGTGCGCTGTCGGCCAACCCCATGTTCGTCGCCGGTCTCGAGCGAATTGGCTTTGCGGCACAACATATTTGGAATGGATCAGCCGAACGAGTGCTAGCGCACGCCACCAGCGGACCTGCGCTGCAACAGAACCTGGTCGCGGTCATGGAAGGAAACAACTGATGGCCGGTGCAGGGGCCCACCTCGCCGCGGTACTGGGTACCGGGCAGACCAAGTATGTAGCCAAGCGTAAAGACGTTTCGATGAACGGCCTGGTCCGCGAGGCGATCGATCGCGCACTGGCCGACTCCGGCAGCACCTTCGACGACATCGACGCGATCGTGGTCGGCAAGGCGCCGGACTTCTTCGAGGGCGTCATGATGCCGGAGCTGTTCATGGCCGACGCCATGGGTGCCACCGGTAAGCCGTTGATCCGGGTGCACACCGCTGGTTCGGTGGGCGGGTCCACCGCCGTGGTGGCCGCCAGTCTGGTGCAGTCGGGCAAGTACCGCCGGGTGCTGGCGATGGCCTGGGAGAAGCAGTCGGAGTCGAATGCCATGTGGGCCTTGTCGATTCCGATCCCGTTCATCAAGCCGGTGGGCGCGGGCGCGGGCGGGTATTTCGCCCCGCATGTTCGGTCGTACATCCGCCGCTCGGGCGCGCCGCTCAACATCGGTGCCATCGTCGCGACCAAAGACCGGCTCAACGGCAGCCGTAACCCGCTGGCGCACCTACAGCAGGCCGACATCACCGTTGAGAAGGTGATGCAATCCCCCATGCTGTGGGATCCGATTCGCTACGACGAAACCTGCCCATCCTCTGATGGCGCGGCCGCGATAGTGATCGGGAACGAGGAGATCGCCGAAGCCCGTCTGGCCGAAGGACAACCGGTGGCGTGGATCCACGCGACCGCGCTGCGCACCGAGCCGCTGCAGTTCTCCGGACGCGACCAGGTCAGCCCTCAGGCCGGCCGCGACGCGGCCGCCGCTTTGTGGAAGGGCGCCGGCATCACCAGCCCCATCGACGAGATCGACGTCGCTGAGATCTACGTGCCGTTCTCCTGGTTCGAGCCGATGTGGTTGGAAAACTTGGGGTTTGCGGCCGAAGGTGACGGCTGGAAGCTCACCGAAGCCGGCGAGACCGCAATAGGCGGAAAGCTCCCGGTGAACCCGTCGGGCGGCGTGTTGTCGTCGAACCCGATCGGCGCCTCGGGCCTGATCCGCTTCGCCGAGTCGGCGATCCAGGTGATGGGCAAGGGTGGCGATCACCAGGTTCCGGGTGCCCGAAAAGCATTGGGGCATGCCTACGGCGGCGGCTCGCAGTATTACTCCATGTGGGTGGTCAGTGCCGACAAGCCCGAAAAGGTAGACGCGTGACTGAGCACCCGGCCCACGAGGCCGGCCGGCGCTCGCGCGAGGCGGTCATCGCCAGGGACAAAGACGCATGGCTTGCGGTGTTCACCGACGACGCCATCGTCGAGGACCCCATCGGTCCTTCGGCCTTCGATCCGGAAGGCAGAGGGCACCGCGGCCACGACGCGATTTCGGCCTTCTGGGACAACGCCATCGCTCCCACCACCAAGATCGAGTTCGTCTTCCGCGACACCTACCAGTGTGGCAACGAGGAAGCCAACGTCGGGCACATTTTGATCACGACAGGCGACTACCTCACCACCGCGGAAGGCGTGTTCACCTACAAGGCCAACAACGAGGGCAAGCTGGTCGCCCTGCGCGCGTACTGGGAGATGGAACGCGCCGCGGCGGGAACCCGGAAGGTTTAGTCCGGCTTTCAGGCCGGTATTTCGGGATAGTCCGGAATCCAACGCACTTGCGTGATGCGTTGAGCTAGTTCTTCATTGGTGCGTTTGGGAGCGACACCGTCCGCAACGGCTTGGGCGGCGACGGCGTGTGCGATGCGCACCGCAACATCCGGCACGTCTGTCCACGTCGGCAGCAGTGGCTGGTCGGGGTCGGCAAGAGCGGGCGATGCATCTCCCAGGGTCGCCGCCGCGACCCGCATCATTTCGTCGGTGACCCTGCTCGCCTCCGCGGCGGTCACGGCCAGCCCCATGGCAGGGAAGATGTAGACGTTGTTGCATTGCGCGACAGGCTGTTCCACGCCGTTGCGCAGCAGCGGTGCAAACGGTGAGCCGGTAGCGATCAGTGCTCGTCCGTCCGTCCAATGGTCCAACTCGGCCGGACGTGCCTCGGCGCGGCTGGTCGGATTGGACAGCGGGAAAATGATCGGCCGCGCAGTCTTGCCTGCCATCTCGCGCACGATGTCCTCGGTGAAAGCGCCGGCGGCGGTGGACAGCCCGAGCAGCACACCGACGTCGACCTGGTGCACGACGTCGGCAAGTTGGGCCGGTCCGGACAGGCCCCAGCCCGCCACCCGTTCGGCGGCTTGGGCGAATTCACGCTGTGCCGCGGACAGGTCTGTGCGGTCATCAGTGAGCAGCCCCAGCACGTCGACAACCCAGATCCGTTCCAGAGCCTGGCTTTCGGACAGCCCCTCGGTCACCATCTGCTGGCGAATCATGTCCAACACACCGATGCCGGCTGAGCCCGCGCCGAGCATCACCACCTGCTGCTGCGACAGCGGACGGCCGGCCACTTTTGCGGCACCGTGCAATGCGCCCAGCGCGACCGCGGCGGTGCCCTGGATGTCGTCGTTGAAGGTCAGCAATTTGTCGCGGTAGCGAGCCAGAATCGGCTGCGCGTGCACGGTGGCGAAGTCCTCCCACTGCAGCAGCACGTTGGGCAGTTCCTGGTGCACCGCGGCGACGAACTTGTCGATGAACGCGTAGTAATCGTCGTCATCGATGCGCCTGTTGCGCCAGCCCAAATAGCGGGGATCATCAAGCAATTCGACGTTGTCGGTGCCCACATCGAGAACGATTGGAAGGGTACGAGCGGGGTCGATGCCGCCGATGAGGCTGTAGAGCGACAGCTTGCCGATCGGGATGCCCATTCCCCCGATGCCCTGGTCGCCCAATCCCAGGATGCGCTGTCCGTCAGTCACCACGATCACGTCGACATCGCGCTGTGGGCGGTTGCTAATCACCTCGGCAAGACAATCGCGGTCGGCATAGGAAACGAACAACCCCCGTGGCCGCCGATAGATTTCGCCGAAGCGCTGGCAGGCCTCACCGACCGTAGGCGTGTAGATGATCGGCAGAGTTTCGGGGATGTGCTCGCGCAGCACCCGGTAGAACAGCGTCTCGTTACGGTCCTGCAAGGCACGCAGATAGATGTGCTTGTCCAGATCGTCTCGGCGAGTGGAGAATTCGTGCCAAACATGCTCGACCTGCTCACCGAGAGTCTTCACCACGGTAGGCAGCAGACCCAGCAGACCCAACCTGCGCCGCTCCTCCACAGTGAAAGCAGTGCCCTTGGTCGTCAAAGCATCGAACAGCTTGGCCTGTCCCCGCTTTTCATCAGGCATCGACAAATCCTCACTCAGCGACTGGGGTTTCCGGCTTCATCTCATAGGACTTCTGCAGGCTGGCGGGCCGAGTCCCGAAACCGTCCCTCACCTTCTTCGTCCACGGAGCGTCGATCAGTTGTTTGGTCTCGTCGAGCATCGACTTCGGCTCCAGGTTGCGGTAGCTATCAACCTCACCTGCGGCAACCGCCGTCAGGGTGGCGTACACCGGTTCGGGGTCGAATTGAGCTCGGGGGAAGGCGAGCTTGGAGTAATCGAATAGCCGTTGCGACGCGTCGTCCTCCCAGCTACGCCATGTCTCGAACCCGCGGTCGTTGAAGCCGGTCAGGAAAGGGCCTGGGTCGACTTGAAGGGTGACGTTTCGCGCGGCGGCTTGCCGCTTAAGCGTCTGCACTTGCGCGTAGATCTCGACGGCGGCGATCACGTCGAAACCTTTTTCCGCAAGTCGCATCGCCACTTCCTGTCCGAATCCAGTGCCCGACCCGGTTATCAAGACCCTCTTCATCGTTCGCTCCCCTGGGCACGCCGCGGCAACCGTGATCGGAAATCTTGTTGGATATTTGCACAGGAATCGCTCGGTGTCGTCCCCTGTCACAGCGGCGGATGAAGTGCCGCGAACGGCTTCGGCTCAGCGCCGACGTGCCAGCCGGCTAGATCGGCTCGAGTCCGGCCAGATGGCGCTGCGCGAGGTCGCGGTACGCCTGCGGGTTCAGGTTGACCCACATCTCCGCACCGGTGCCGGCAATCGGGCCCTTGATCTGCGCCGGCGCCCCGACGACCAGCACCCCGGCCGGAATCTGGGTGCCGGCCGTTACCAGAGAATGCGCCGCGATCAGGCTGCGTGCACCGATGACGGCCCCGTCGAGCACGGTGGCGTGGTTGGCGATCAACGCCTCGGATCCGACGTGAGCCCCGTGAATGACGCACATATGGGCCACCGTCGCACCGGGACCGATATCGACCGGGATACCCGGCGGCGCATGCAGCACCGACCCGTCCTGGACGTTGGCACCTTCTCGCACGACGATCGGCCCATAATCGCCGCGTAGCACGGCGTTGAACCATACCGACGCCCCTGCCTCGACGGTGACGTCGCCGATCAGGGTCGCGGTTGGTGCCACAAAGGCGGTGGGGTCGATGCGTGGCGCCCGACCCTCGAAAGCGAACAGCGGCATCGTCTAGATATACCCCAGCAGGAATATCCCGTGGCCAGAGCCGCTGTCATTGCGCTAGGCGGTCGTAAAACTGTAACGTGTTCTAGTTAGAGGGCTAGCAAGTTGGAGGTAACAGGTGACTACCGACACTAAAGCGGTCGGCATCCGGGAGATTGATCCCGGCGCCTTGCCGACCAGGTACGCCCGGGGCTGGCACTGCCTGGGGGTTGCGCAGGACTTCCTGGACGGCAAACCGCATTCAATTGAGGCGTTCGGAACCAAGCTGGTGGTCTTCGCCGATTCGCACGGTGATGTCAAGGTCCTCGACGGCTACTGCCGCCACATGGGCGGTGATCTGTCGGAGGGCACCATCAAGGGTGACGAGATCGCGTGCCCGTTCCACGACTGGCGCTGGGGCGGCGACGGACGCTGCAAGCTGGTGCCCTACGCCAAGCGCACACCCAAGACGGCGCGCACCCGGTCGTGGACGACCGACGTCCGCGGCGGCCTGCTGTTCGTCTGGCACGACCACGAGGGCAATCCGCCGGACCCCGCGGTCCAGATCCCGGAGATTCCCGAGGCCGCCAGCGACGAGTGGACCAACTGGCGCTGGCACAGCATCCTCATCGAGGGCTCCAACTGCCGGGACATCATCGACAACGTCACCGACATGGCCCACTTCTTCTACATCCATTTCGGGCTGCCGACGTACTTCAAGAACGTCTTCGAGGGTCACATCGCCTCGCAGTACCTGCACAACGTGGGCCGGCCCGACGTCAACGACCTAGGGACGTCCTACGGTGAGGCGCACCTCGATTCGGAAGCGTCCTACTTCGGGCCGTCGTTCATGATCAACTGGCTGCACAACAGCTACGGCAGCTTCAAGGCCGAGTCGATCCTGATCAACTGCCACTACCCGGTGACGCAGAACTCCTTCATGTTGCAGTGGGGCGCCATCGTCGAAAAGCCCAAGGGGTTGGACGAAAAGATGAGCGACAAGTTGGCGCGGGTGTTCACCGAGGGAGTCAGCAAGGGCTTCCTGCAGGATGTCGAGATCTGGAAGCACAAGACCAGGATCGACAACCCGCTACTGGTCGAGGAGGACGGCGCTGTCTATCAGCTGCGCCGCTGGTACGACCAGTTCTACGTCGACGTGGCCGACATCAAGCCGGAAATGGTGGAGCGCTTCGAGATCGAGGTGGATACCACCCGAGCGATCGAACACTGGAACGTCGAGGTGGCCGAAAACCTCAAGGCCCAAGAGGCCTCCGAGGAAGTCCCCGCAGAGCAACACTGACCGACATGTCAGACGATCAGCCGGCGGTTCCCGACGTCGATCGGCTCGCCCGGTCGATGTTGCTGCTGCATGGTGATCATCACGACCACGACGAAGCGCCGGCGCCAAACGGCGGGTCTGGATCTTGGTCGAAGTCAAGGGATTTCAGTAACGACCCACAGCGCGCCGCCGCGGTTGCCGAAGCCAGCCGCGCCGACCGCGAGCGCTACCTCACGTCGGGGCTGCTCCCGGTGGATTGCCGGTTCTGCCATGTCTCGGTGACCGTCAAGAGATTGGGGCCCGGCCATACCGCGGTGCAATGGAACACCGAAGCGTGGCAACGTTGCGCGCACTTCAGCCAGGTGCGGGAAACCGGTGGAGATACCGCACGCGTCAAGTCCTGTCCCCGGCTATCAGACAGCATCGAACACGCGGTCGCGGAAGGGTATCTAGACGCGGAGCCCGACGTCGGCTGATCACAGCCCGGCGAAGCGCTCCTTGACCTCTTCTGCGGTGAGTCCGTAATCGGCCAGCGAGTACTTGTGCTTCGGAGCCCGGGCGCCGGTCTGGCTCTCAGCGTGGCTGTCCTCCATGGCTTTTCGGGCCTCGTCGGTCAGCGCCATGCCGAAGTGACCGTACACGTTGGCGACCGCACCGAGCGGATCGGCGATCAAATCGTGGTAGTCGACGTCGTAGAACTGGGCCGGATTGTGTTTGGCGCGCACCGTGTTGAACCGCTCCAGCCCACGCGACCAGGTTTCCATGGCGTCGGCACCGATCTGTGCGCCCGAAAAGGTCGGCGACCATCCCTCGGCGGTGTGCTGGGCTAGCGAGCACATGGACGCCAGGATCGTTTCCACCGGCCGATGGGTCTGGATCACCAGCGCATCGGGATAGGTCTCCAGTAAGGCGTCCAGCGCAAACAGATGGCTGGGATTCTTGAGTACCCAACGCTTTTCGGCGTCGTTGAGGCCGATCAGCTGAAGGTTGCGGCGGTGCCGCTGATATGACGGCGTCCAGTCCTGTCGCGACAGCCACTGCGAATAAGTGGGCAGGTGCGACAGCGTTTCGTAGGACACCGAATGCAGCGACTGCCGCAGCAGCTGCCAGCACTCCTCCAGCTCGTAGGCGGCCATGAAATGCAGGCCGGTGTACTCCGGGTTCTCTTGGTGATGCTGGGTGAACTGCGCGTTCAGCTGGCTATACCAAGGGTTTGACTCCCAGGTGTCGCGCGGCGGACGGGGCTGTGGGAACTCGGCCAGCCACAAGTGCAGGCCCTGATGGACCGGGTCCGCGCCCAGCAGCCGGTGCAAAATCGTCGTGCCGGTGCGCGGTAGGCCAGTGACGAAGATCGGCCGCTCGACGGCTACGTCGGCGTGTTGCGGGTATTGCTTCCAAGCGGATTCGGAGAAAAGCCTGGCCACCAACGCGCCGCGCAGGAAGAACCGATTCATCTTGCTGCCCAGGCCGGTCAGGTTTGCGTCACGCTGATAGGACTCCAGGAGCACGCCCAGCGCTTCGCGGTAGTTGTCGTCGTCGACGCCGAAGTCGTCCAGCCCGGTCAGCTTGGTTGCCGACGCGTGCATATCGTCGACGGTGCCGACATCGGTGCGCTCTGCCATCAGGTGTGATACTCCCCGCAGTTGACGTCCAAGGTCTGCCCGGTGATGCCACTGGACAGGTCGCTGGCCATGAACAGGATCGCCGATGCCACCTCGTCTTCGGTGGGCAGCCGCTTGAGGTCCGAGTCCGCTGCGGTCGCCGCGTAGATCTCGTCGGCGGTGGTGCCGTACTTGCCGGCCTGGTGATTGAAGTAACCCTGCAGTGTCTCGCCCCAAATATAGCCGGGCGCAACGGAATTGACCCGAATCCCCTGCTCACCCAGCTCAGTGGCCAGCGAGTGCGACATGGCCAGCAGTGCGGACTTGGCCATCTTATAGGCGCCGTACTTAGCCTGGGAGTGCCGGATCACCATGGAGTTGACGTTGACCACCGAGCCATGTGCCTCGGCCAGCGCCGCAGTGAAGCCCTGGATCAGCCGCAGCGCGCCGAGCGCACTGAGTTCGATCGCATCGCGGATGTGCTGAAACGAGGTGCCGGCGAACGGCTTCAAAGACGGTACCCGGAACGCGTTGTTGATCAACACATCAACCTTGCCGTAGGCCTCCAGCGTGGCGTCGACGAGGTTGCTCACCTGGTCGTCTTCGGTGATGTCGGTACGCACCGTCACCGCCCGGCCTCCGACGTCAGCAATCTGCTTGGCGACATCGTCCAGACGTTCGGGCGTACGTGCCGCCAGGACCAGGTCGGCGCCCTCTTGAGTACACCGATGCGCCAGCGTGGTGCCCAACCCGGGCCCGACACCGCTGATCACCACTACCTTGCCGTCGAGCAACTTCGTCATCCCAGCATCCTTGCCTGAATCTGTTGGTGGCGCAGCGCAATTCGCTCACGCCATGCTTCCTCGGAAATCTTGTTGTGCTCAAAATGGGGCAGTGCACTCGGCACCGCGTCGAAGTCGACCAGCTCGACGGTGGGTCCGTCGGCGTCGGTGAGCTGACGCGACACACGCTGCCAGCGGAACTGCAGATAGCCGCGGCGATGGCCGAGCGTTTCGACCCAGTTGGTCACTCCCGGGTTCTGGTCGGCCACCACGATGCGGACCTTGCCGTCCGGATCGGCCTGGGCCTGGGTGTTGTTCAGGGAGGTCTGGTGGTTGATGTAGTCCAGCGAGATGTACCAGAGGCTGCCCAGTTGGAAGCCCAGGTAAGGCGCATCAGAGACCGGGATCGTGATCACCAGCGCCTGATCGGGCCGCAGATCCCAATGCCCGACGGACGAGTACTGCGTCGCCAGTCCGCCCGGTGTCAGCCGCGGCGGCACCATGGTGTTGACCGGGAGATTGTCATAGAACCACTGCGGGAATTGCAGCCAGGTCTTGATTCGCTGCACCAGCTGCTTTGCCGCTGTGGCATAACGCCTTTCGATGGTCTCGCGGGTCAGTGCCGGCGGCGCGGTGCCGGCAGTGTCCAGCCGGGCAATCGCCAGCGTGCCGCGCTGCGCCGACCAGTCGCCGTACACCTCGCGCATCACCAGCTGGCCATTGCTCGTCGGGCGCACCCGCCACTCGAAGCTGCCGTCCGGCGCGATGTCGAGTTCGCGGTCGTCGAACGCCGCTTGACTGGCCGGCACGTTGTCGTCGGTGTACTCCCCGCCCAGCAGCTGGAAACTCAGGTCGGTGGTGGTGCCACGCCTGCCGGTGACGACGTAGTCGTGGCCGGCGTGCAGCCGGGTGCCGAAGTACAGCGTGTCGGGGTTATCCAGGCCCATCTTGGTGAACGGCCCGGTTCCCGACTGCAGGAAGGGATGGTCGCGGTCATAGTCGACGGCCAGATGGATGCAGGCCGAGATACCACCGGCCAGATATTGCAATCCTTCGAGGAGGTCGGCTTCGGTCTCGATGTGCGGTGCGGCGGCCACCAATTTCTCGGCCTCGGCGATGGCATCGGTAAGGGGATCAGAGAACACGCCTAGACGCTAGAACGTGTTCTACTTTTTCGTCAATGGCGAACATTCCCGCGTGTCGTCGCCGCCCTTTAGGAACGAGGCCCTTTAGGAGCGGGGCCCGCTCGCTACGGGCTGCACTGCTGGGACAAGTCGATCAGATGCTGCCGCACATCCGGATGCCGATTCAGGTAGTCGATGGCGTTGGGGCCGCCACCCTCCGCCTGAGACTTGGCGGAGAGCTGCTGCTTAACGTCGGGGTGCCGGGTTAGGTACGAGTCGATGGACTGGCCCACGGTCTGATTGCACGGGGGATCCGCGTTGGCGATCGGCAGCGCGATCATCGTCGCAGCGGTAGCAGTGAGCAGCCCCCCGGCGAGCACGCCGTACAGTCCGCGCCGAATGGAGTCAGCGAATATCACGGTCATGCGGCCGAGGCTACCGAAGGTAGCTATGCCCGCGCTGTGCCCGCGATTAGAGCTTTGTGGCAACCCCGCCGTCGCGTTCGCGCTTGATCTCCAGCGCGATGTCGATGAGCTGGTCTTCCTGGCCGCCAATGAGCTTGCGCTGACCGGCCCGGTGCAACAGCTCGTGCGCCGGGACGCCGTAGCGCTCGCCCTGACGGACGGCGTGCTTGAGGAAGCTGGAGTAGACGCCGGAATACCCCATGACCAGCGCGTTGCGGTCCAGCAGGCATTCGGCCGGCATGGCCGGACGCACGACGTCTTCGGCGGCGTCGGCAATGTCGAAGAAGTCGATGCCGGTCTTGACGCCGATCTTGTCGAACACGCCGATCAGGGCCTCGACCGGCGCGTTGCCCGCGCCCGCACCGAAGCGCCGCACACTGCCGTCGATCTGCTTGGCGCCCGCGCGTACCGCCTCCACGGAGTTTGCCACTCCCAGGCCCAGGTTCTCGTGGCCGTGGAAGCCGACCTGGGCGTCCTCGCCGAGTTCGGCGACTAGCGCCGACACCCGGTCGGCGACGGCGTCGAGCACCAGGGCGCCGGCGGAGTCGACGACGTAGACGCACTGGCAGCCGGCGTCGGCCATGATGCGGGCCTGGGCGGCCAGTTTCTCCGGCGGGATGGTGTGGGCCATCATCAGGAATCCGACGGTTTCCAGTCCCAGTTCGCGGGCCAGCCCGAAGTGCTGGATCGACACGTCGGCCTCGGTGCAGTGGGTGGCGATCCGGCAGATCGACCCGCCGTTGTCCTGGGCCTCTTTGATGTCTTCCTTGGTGCCCACCCCGGGCAGCATCAAGAAGGCGATCTTGGCGTCTTTTGCCGTTTCGGCGGCGAGCTTGATCAGTTCCTGCTCCGGCGTTTTGGAAAAGCCGTAGTTGAACGAGGAGCCGCCCAGACCGTCACCGTGGGTCACCTCAATCACCGGGACCCCGGCGGCATCCAGTGCCGACACGATCGCACCGACCTCGTCTTTGGTGAATTGGTGACGTTTGTGGTGCGACCCGTCCCGCAACGAAGTGTCGGTGATCCGGATGTCCCAGACCGGGTTGAAGAAGATGTCGGTCGTCATCGCGCGCCTCCTGTGACCGCGAGCGTTTCCTTGGCGATCTCCTCGCCGACCTTGGTGGCCGCCGCCGTCATGATGTCGAGATTTCCCGCATAGGGCGGTAGGTAGTCGCCGGCGCCCTCGACTTCGACGAACGTGGTGACCAGAGCCTGGCCGCCGGAGTGCATCGAGGGCTCGTCGAATTGCGGATCGTTGAGTAGCCGGTATCCCGGCACGTAGGTCTGCACCTCGGCCACCACATCGCGGATGGACTGGGTGATCGCGTCGTGGTCGGCGTCCTCCGGGATGGCGCAGAAGATGGTGTCGCGCATGATCATCGGCGGATCGGCCGGGTTCAGGATGATGATCGCCTTGCCCCGCTTGGCGCCCCCGATGGTTTGGACGCCCTTGCTGGTGGTCTTGGTGAACTCGTCGATGTTGGCCCGGGTGCCCGGCCCCGCGGAAACCGAAGCGACCGAGGCGACGATTTCGGCATAGGGCACCTCGACCACCCGCGACACGGCATACACAATCGGAATGGTCGCCTGGCCCCCGCAGGTGATCATGTTGACGTTGGGCGCATCCAGGTGCTGGCGCAGGTTCGCCGGTGGAATCACCGCCGGGCCCACGGCTGCCGGCGTCAGGTCGATGGCCCGGATCCCGGCGGCCTCATACTTGGGCGCCGCGTCGCGGTGCACGTAGGCGCTGGTCGCCTCGAACACCAGGTCAGGCTTCTCGGACTGCGCCAACAGCCAGTCGACTCCTTCATGGGTGGTCTCCAAACCCAGCTTGCGGGCCCGGGCCAAGCCCTCGCTTTCCGGGTCGATCCCCACCATCCAGCGCGGCTCTAGCCAGTCAGACCGCAGCAGTTTGTAGAGCAGGTCGGTGCTGATGTTTCCCGACCCGACAATGGCCACGCTTGCCTTCGACGGCATGATGCTCCTTTTCGAAGCTTTAAATCGACTGATTCAAAAGTAATCCGAGCCTATTCAAACGACAAATGCACTGAACCCAGCCCCGTGAAGTCGGCGACGAACTGGTCACCGGGGCGGGCATCGATCGCCTTCGTGCAAGATCCGGGCAGCACCACGTCGCCCTTCCGCAGTCGTACCCCGAAGCTCTCCACCTTGCGGGCCAGCCAGGCCACCGCGGTGACCGGGTTGCCTAGCACTGCATCGCTTCTGCCCTCGGCGATCACCTCGCCATTGCGGGTCAGCACCGCGTCGATTGCTTTGACGTCGATATCGGCCGGCGACACCCGGGCCCCACCAAGCACGAAACCCGCCGACGACGCGTTGTCGGCGATCGTGTCGCAGAGGGCGATC
>Ga0208987_1000135_pt1 | contig 16095 bp, 13 predicted proteins | sample MedBloCARef_O2_FD_187845 | JGI IMG/M metagenome (GOLD analysis project Ga0208987, IMG submission 187845) | Forest soil microbial communities from El Dorado National Forest, California, USA - Mediterranean Blodgett CA Ref_O2 (SPAdes) (version 2) | ecosystem: Environmental > Terrestrial > Soil >... | reverse complement strand
CGTGCCACCACGATGGTGTTCTCGGCGTCGGCATCAACCACGACGATCGCGGTCCCACTCGGCCCGGGCACGGTGACGGTTCCGGCCAGCCCAACACCGTTGGACAGCAAATGGGCCCGCAACTGCTCGGCGGCAGCGTCGTCGCCCAGTGCGCCGACGAACTGCACCTGGGCGCCCGCCCGCGCCGCGGCCACGGCCTGATTGGCGCCCTTGCCGCCGGGTGCGTAGGTCAATGCCGATGCCAGCACCGTCGTCCCTGGCCGGGGCAGGGTATCGACGTCGGCGGTGAGATCTAAATTCACGCTGCCCACCACGCACACCCGGGTCATCTCGCCAACGTTAGTCGCGTCTGCCCTGCATTTCGGCCATAGTTGCGGTGCGCAAACGCCAATATCTGTCCCTGTGCGCGCTAGTCTGCTCCGTTAGCGATGCTGGATCGCTTCAGAGAAAGTGGGCTGCGTTGACATCGAGTGAGCTAACAGATGCCACACCCGCCGACGCATCCGCCCCGGCTGACGAACTATCGGCTCAACAGGGTGAGCCACAGAAGAGTCAGAAGCGTCACCGTCGGCGCTTTTTCCGGGTCGGCATCCAGTCCAAGTTGTTGATGACGCTGTTGATCTGCAGCATCTTGTCGGTCTCGGTGGTCGGCATGATCGGCGCCGTCACCGGGCGCAACGCGCTGCGGCAAGTCGAGGCCGACCGGCTGACCGAGTTGCGCGAGTCACAGCGGCGGGAGGTGGAGGCGCTTTTCAAGCAGATGACGAATTCGCTGATCGTCTACAGCGGCGGGTTCAGCATTGTCCAGGCATTGGAATCGCTCACCGCGGGATTCAACCAATTAGCCAGCGCGACAACCACTCCAGCCCAACAGCAAGCGCTCGTCAACTACTACGACAACGACATGATCAAACCGATCCAACGGATCACCGGCGAAACAATCGATATCAACGCGGTGCTGCCGAGTTCTAACTCCCAGAAATACCTTCAAGCCAACTACACGGCACCCCCGCGGCTGGGCGCCGACAAGTTACCGGTCGCGGATGCCGGCGACGGCAGCGCCTGGTCGGCGGCCAATGCCCACTTCGACTTCTACATGCGCGGAATCGTCACCCGCTTCGACTATCGGGACGTGCTTTTGCTGGATACGCAGGGCAATGTCGTCTATACCGTGAACAAGGGCCCCGACCTCGGTACGAATGTTCTCACCGGGCCGTATCGCGAGTCCAAGTTGCGAGACGCTTACCAAAAAGCCTTGCGGTCCAACGACGTCGACTTCGTCTGGATCACCGATTTCCAGCCCTACCAGCCGGCGCTGGACGCCCCGATCGGGTGGGTGGTGTCGCCGATCGGAATGAACGGAAAAGTTGACGGCGTGATGGCGTGGCCACTGCCAACGCCAAAGATCAACAGGATCATGACCGCCGACAAACAATGGGACAGCGCTGGCCTGGGTTCGTCGACCGAGTCCTACCTGGTGGGGCCTGACAATTTGATGCGCTCAGATTCCCGCTTATTCCTGGAAGATCCGCAGGAATATCGGCGCGAGGCGGTGGCCAACGGGACTCCGCCCGACGAAGTGAACCGGGCGCTCCAGTTGGACACCACGATCCTGTTGCAGCCGGTGCCGAGCGCGGGTGTGCGCGCGGCTCAGCGCGGACAGACCGGAACCGTTACCGACACCGACTACACGGGCAACAGGGAGATGGAAGCCTATGCCCCGTTGAATGTGCCGAATTCCGACCTGCACTGGTCGATTCTGGTGACACGCGACGATTCTGCTGCCTTCGCGCGGTTGGGCAGGTTCAGTAAAACGCTGGTGGTCGGCGTCTCGGCGATGATCTTCACCGTCTGCGTGGCCGCGATGCTGCTTGCCCAGGTGCTGCTACGGCCGGTGCGCCGGCTACAGGCCGGAACGCAGAAGATCAGCTCGGGCGACTACGAGGTCAGCATCCCGGTCACCTCGCACGACGAAATCGGAGATCTCACTTCGGCTTTCAACGAGATGAGTCGCAATCTTGCGATCAAGGAAGAGTTGCTCGCCGAGCAACGCAGGGAGAATGACCGCCTATTGCTGGCGCTGATGCCCGAGTCGGTTGTCCAACGCTATCGCGAGGGGCAAGAGACTATTTCGCAGAAACACCAGGACGTCACCATCATCTTCGCCGACATCGTGGGCCTGGACGAAATGTCCAACGATATGTCCGGCGACGAATTGGTCGGGATCGTCGATGACCTGTTCCGCCAGTTCGATTCGGCGGCCGAAGCCCTTGGCATCGAACGGATTCGGACATTCCACAATGGCTACCTGGCCAGCTGCGGGATGATCACGCCGCGACTGGACAGCATTCATCGCAGCGTTGAGTTCGCCCTCGAAATGCGCCAGATCATCGATCGATTCAACGGCCAAACCAGCCACGAACTGCGGCTTCGGGTCGGCATCAACACGGGCAACGTGGTCAGTGGGCTGGTTGGCCGATCAAGCCTGGTTTACGACATGTGGGGTGCCGCGGTCAGTCTGGCCTACCAAATGCACAGTGGCGCACCGCAGCCCGGCGTCTACGTCAGCGCAGAGGTGCACCAAGCGCTGCAGGAGGTGCGGCAGTTCACCCCGGCCGGCACGATTTCGGTCGGCGGAGTTGATCAGCCGATCTACCGGCTATCGGAACGCTGATGAACACATTCCACTCGTCCTGGTTCTACTGGGCTGTCGGAGTTGCCCTCGGATTTCCAGCCGGGGTAGTCCTGCTTACCGAGCTGCACCACGCTCTGCTACGCAGAAACAGCCGGTTGGCCCGGCAGGTAGGGCTGCTACGCAATTTCCTGCTGCCGCTCGGCGCCCTGTTGGTCTTGCTCGTCAACGCCGCGCAAATCCCGGCCAGAGACGGACTGGTGCGAATCCTGAGCACGGTGTTCGGATTCCTGGTGGTCGTGTTGTTGCTATCCGGGCTCAACGCCACCGTGTTCGAAGGTGCGCCCGAAGACAGCTGGCGCAAACGAGTGCCCACCATCTTCCTCGATGCCGCCCGGTTCGCGTTGATCGGTGTCGGGCTGACGGTGATCCTGTCTTTCATCTGGGGCGTCCGGGTCGGCGGCCTGTTCACCGCGCTGGGCGTGACCTCGGTGGTCATCGGCCTGATGCTGCAGAATTCCGTCGGCCAGATTGTGTCGGGCCTGTTCATGTTGTTCGAGCAGCCGTTCCGGATCAACGACTGGATCGATACGTCGACGGCGCGGGGGCGAATCGTCGAGGTGAATTGGCGTGCTGTGCATATCGAGACCAGCAACGGGATGCGGATCACCCCGAACTCGGTGCTGGCCGGTACGCCGTTCACCAACCTGAGCCGACCGGCGGGCACCCACAAATTGACCATGAAGACCGCGTTCTCCTTCGCTGATGCGCCCGACCAGGTGTGCGCGATGCTGACACGGGTTGCCAGCGCGCTACCGCAGTTGAAGGTTGGCAGCGTGCCTCGCTCGGTTCCGGTCGGGGCGGGGGAGTACTCGACCAGCATCGGCCTGCTTTCACCTGTCGACGACGGCGCGGCGCGGTCAACGTTTCTGCGCTGGATCTGGTACGCGGCGCGGCGCGAGGAACTGCATCTCGACGACGCCGAGGACGACTATTCGACACGGGAACGGGTGGAGCACGCGTTGCGCACCGTGGTGGCCCCGGTATTGCGGCTGAGCATCGCCGATCAGCAATCGCTGCATTCCAGTGCGCGCATCGTCCGGTACGGCGCCGACGAAATCGTGGAGTACGCCGGTCAGGTGCCGTCAGGAATGACGTTCCTGGTCGCCGGGCGGGTCCGGCTGGCCGCCACGGCCAGCGACGGGTCGGTCGTGGAGATCAGCATGCTCGAAGAGGGTTCGTTTCTGGGGTTGACCGCGCTGACCAGGCAACCGAACCTCGCGAGCGCCTACGCGCTCGAGGAGGTGACCGCATTGGAGCTCGATCGCGAACATCTCGAGAAACTGGTGATGCGAGAACCGTTGCTGCTGCAGGATTTTGGCAACATCCTTGAAGAGCGGCAAAGCAAGGTGCGCCAAGCGGAGCGCGGTGAGCGGGTAGGGTAGCCAGACCGCCAAAAGTGGCCCGCCTCACTTCATCAGCTAAAGCCCGTTACCCTGGATAAATGAGTCTGCAAGCACCGTTGCGTCCTGACTTGCGCCAGGAGGTGCACAACGCCGCGCGGCGCGCCCGGGTGGCGTCGCGCACGCTGGCGTTGCTGCCGACAGTTGCCAAGGACCAGGCACTGAAATCCGCAGCACAGGCGATCGTGGCCAACACCGAGCAGATATTGGCGGCCAACGCCGAAGATCTCAAGGTAGCCCGGGCCGCGGGCACGTCGAACGCGATGCTAGACCGGTTGGCCTTGGACCCCACCCGGGTGGAGGGAATCGCCGCTGGCCTGCGCCTGGTCGCCGGGCTGCCCGATCCAGTTGGGGAGGTGCTGCGCGGCTACACACTGCCCAATGGGCTGCAGCTGCGTCAGCAACGCGTTCCGCTCGGCGTGATCGGCATCATTTACGAGGGACGGCCCAACGTCACGGTCGATGCTTTCGGTTTGGCGCTGAAGTCGGGCAACGCGGTGCTGTTGCGTGGCAGTTCGTCGGCATCGAAGTCCAACCAGGCCCTCGTCGACGTATTGCGTTCTTCGCTGGTCAGCGAGGATCTGCCCGCCGACGCGGTCCAGCTACTGTCGGCTGATGATCGCTCCACGGTGACGCACCTGATCCAGGCCCGTGGCCTGGTCGACGTGGTGATTCCACGCGGGGGAGCGAGTTTGATCGATGCGGTGGTGCGCGACGCGCAAGTGCCGACCATCGAGACCGGCGTCGGCAACTGCCACGTGTATGTGCACGAAGGCGCCGACCTGGATGTGGCGGAACGAATTGTGCTGAATTCCAAGACCCGACGGCCCAGTGTCTGCAACGCCGCCGAGACCCTGCTGGTGGACGCCGCGATTGCCGACCACGCGGTGCCCAGGCTGGTAGCCGCCCTGCAGGATTCGGGCGTGACGGTGCATCTTGACCCCGACGAGGACCACCTGCGCCGGGAGTACCTGGCGATGGAAATCGCGGTGGCCGTCGTCGAGGGCGTCGATGCCGCGATCGCCCACATCAACGAATACGGCACCGGACACACCGAGGCCATCGTGACGAGCAATATGGCTGCCGCACAACGCTTTACGGATGGAGTCGATTCGGCCGCGGTGATGGTGAACGCCTCGACGGGCTTTACCGACGGTGAGCAATTCGGTTTCGGCGCCGAGATCGGCATCTCGACCCAGAAACTGCATGCCCGCGGCCCGATGGGCCTGCCGGAACTGACCTCGACCAAATGGATCGCGTGGGGCGACGGCCAGATCCGTCCGGTCTGAAACCCCCTCGACAACAACGCTTTAGGAGATCAAAGATTGTGAGCGTGCCCGCCCGGCCCACGCCGATGTTTGCCGACATCGACGACGTCTCTCGACGTCTCGCCGAGACCGGCTATCTGCCCGACACCGCTACCGCGACGGCGGTGTTCTTGGCCGACCGGCTGGGTAAGCCGTTGCTGGTGGAGGGCCCGGCCGGTGTCGGCAAGACCGAACTGGCCCGTGCCGTTGCCCAGGCGACCGGCTCGGAGCTGATCCGGCTGCAATGCTACGAAGGGGTCGACGAGGCGCGGGCGCTCTACGAGTGGAACCACGCCAAGCAGATCCTGCGCATCCAGGCCGGTTCGGGGGACTGGGAATCGACCAAAGACGACGTGTTCAGCGAGGAATTCCTGCTGTCCCGTCCGCTGCTGACCGCCATTCGGCGCACCGAGCCGACGGTATTGCTGATCGACGAGACGGACAAGGCCGACATCGAAATCGAAGGCCTGCTGCTGGAGGTGTTGTCCGACTTCGCAGTGACCGTACCGGAATTGGGCACCATCACCGCCGAACGAACACCGCTGGTGGTGCTGACCTCCAACGCGACCCGCGAACTGTCGGAGGCGCTCAAGCGTCGCTGCCTGTTCTTGCATATCGATTTCCCCAGCCCGGATCTGGAACGCCGCATCTTGCTGTCCCGGGTGCCCGAGCTGCCCGCGCACCTGGCCGAGGAATTGGTGCGCATCATCGGCGTGCTGCGCGCAATGCAGCTCAAAAAGGTGCCGTCCATCGCCGAGACCATCGACTGGGGCCGCACGCTGCTGGCGCTGGGCCTGGACACCATCGATGACGCGGTGGTTGCTCAGACGCTCGGCGTGATCCTCAAACACCAATCCGACCAGCAACGCGCGGCCGGGGAACTGAGGCTGAATTAAATGGCCGTTCGCCGCGTCCGTCCGTCCCGTCCGCTGGCTCCGCACGGGCTGCCGGGTCACTTGGTCGGGTTCGTGGAAGCGCTTCGCGGCAGCGGGATTTCGGTAGGCCCGTCGGAGACGGTGGATGCCGGACGGGTGATGGCCGCGCTCGGGCTGGGTGATCGCGAGGTGCTGCGCGAGGGCATCGCCTGCGCGGTGCTGCGCCAGCCCGACCACCGCGAGACCTATGACGCCATGTTCGATCTGTGGTTCCCCGCGGCGTTAGGCGCGCGGACGGTCGTGGTGGACGAGGAGGGCGGCGAGGCGTCCGACGACTCGTTGCCGGACGACGACGTCGAGGCGATGCGCCAGATGCTGGTCGATCTGCTCAACGACAACCCGGACCTGGCCGACATGGACGAACGCCTGGTCGCGATGATCGCGCGGATCGTAGAGGCCTACGGCAAATACAGCTCCAGCCGCGGCCCGTCGTTCTCGTCGTATCAGGCGCTCAAGGCGATGGCGTTGGACGAGTTGGAGGGCAAGCTACTGGCGGGGCTACTCGCCCCCTACGGTGACGAGCCCACGCCGACTCAAGAGCAGATCGCGAAGGCGCTTGCGGCGCAGCGGATTTCGCAGCTGCGCAAAATGGTCGATGCCGAGACCAAACGGCGCACCGCCGAGCAACTCGGCCGCGACCACGTCCAGATGTATGGCATTCCACAGCTTTCGGAGAATGTCGAGTTCCTGCGCGCCTCCGGTGAACAGCTGCGCCAGATGCAACGAGTCGTGGCGCCGCTGGCCCGCACCTTGGCGACTCGGCTTGCGGCCCGCCGGCGACGCAGCCGCGCCGGGGCGATCGATCTACGCAAGACGCTGCGCAAGTCCATGTCCACCGGCGGGGTGCCGATCGATGTGGTGCTGGCCAAACCGCGTCCGGCGCGCCCAGAGCTGGTGGTGCTGTGCGACGTGTCGGGTTCGGTCGCCGGCTTCAGTCACTTCACGCTGCTGCTGGTACACGCTCTGCGGCAACAGTTTTCGCGGGTTCGGGTGTTCGCCTTTATCGACACGACCGATGAGGTGACTCACATGTTCGGCCCGGAAGCCGACCTGGCTGTGGCGATCCAGCGGATCACCCGCGAGGCGGGCGTGTACAGCCGCGACGGCCACTCCGACTACGGCAATGCGTTCGTTTCGTTCGTACAGGCCAATCCGAACGTGCTGTCGCCGCGCTGCTCGCTGCTGGTGCTCGGCGACGGCCGCACCAACTACCGCGACCCGGCGCTCGACATTTTGGAGGATATGGTCACCGCCAGCCGGCACGCGCACTGGCTCAATCCCGAGCCCAAACACCTGTGGGGCAGCGGCGACTCGGCAGTACCTCGCTACCAAGAGGTCATCACCATGCACGAATGCCGTTCTGCCAAACAGCTCGCCACTGTCATCGACCAACTGCTGCCGGTGTGACGACAGCGTGGCGACGGGTCGCCCCCGCGGCCCGGTAAGCTGGCAAATCGTGCAAAAGCGCCATCGTCGATTGGGAGTAATGGGTGGGACGTTCGATCCCATCCACTACGGACACCTGGTCGCCGCCAGTGAGGTGGCCGACCTGTTCGACCTCGACGAAGTGGTGTTCGTACCCAGCGGTCAGCCATGGCAGAAGACCCGGCAGGTCTCTGCTGCCGAAGACCGATATCTGATGACGGTGATCGCCACGGCCTCCAACCCCCGCTTCTCGGTGAGCCGGGTCGACATCGACCGCAGCGGCCCCACCTACACCAAGGACACCCTGCGTGATCTGCACGCCCTCAACCCGGATTCCGAACTGTTCTTCATCACAGGGGCCGACGCGCTGTCGACGATCTTGTCCTGGCAGGGCTGGGAGGAGCTGTTCGAGTTGGCGCGGTTCATCGGAGTCAGCCGGCCCGGCTACGAGTTGAACCAAGAGCACATCACCGGGGTGTTGGGCGAGCTGGCCAAAGACGCGTTGGCCCTCGTCGAGATCCCCGCCCTGGCGATCTCGTCGACCGACTGCCGGCAGCGTGCTCTGGAACGCCGACCGTTGTGGTACCTGATGCCCGACGGTGTCGTGCAATACGTCTCCAAGCGCCGGCTCTACCGTGAACCCCGCGAGGGCGAAGCCAACGCGACGCTAAGCCCAACGCAGTCCAGCATCCCCGCCGGGAACAACACATGAGCGCTACCCAGGAAGCCATCGACATGGCAACAGTGGCCGCCACTGCGGCGGCCGGCAAGCTCGCCGACGACGTCATCGTCATCGACGTCTCCGGGCAGTTGGTGATCACCGACTGCTTCGTGATCGCCTCGGCGTCCAACGAGCGACAGGTCAATGCCATCGTCGACGAGGTCGAGGAGAAAATGCGCGAAGCCGGATACAAGCCGGCACGCCGCGAGGGGACCCGCGAAGGCCGCTGGACACTGCTGGATTACCGCGACATCGTCGTGCACATCCAGCATCAGGACGACCGCAACTTCTACGCCCTGGACCGGCTATGGGGTGATTGCCCCGTGGTGCCGGTGAATGCGCCCGACGGTCCGGCGAGCGCGCAATGAGGATTCGCCGTCTGGTGATGTTGCGCCACGGGCAGACCGACTTCAACGCCGCCAGCCGGATGCAGGGGCAACTGGACTCCGCGCTCACCGAACTCGGCCGTGCCCAGGCGGTCGCTGCCGCCGAAGTGCTCGGCAAGCTGCAGCCGTTGCTCATCGTTTCGTCGGATCTGCATCGCGCCTACGACACCGCGGTCACGCTGGGGGAGCAGACCGGCCTGCGGGTCCGGGTGGACGAGCGGCTACGGGAGACCCACCTCGGTGACTGGCAGGGCTTGACGCACACCGAGGTCGACGCGCAGGCGCCGGGCGCCCGGCTGGTGTGGCGGGAGGACGCAACGTGGGCGCCACACGGCGGGGAGAGCCGGGTCGACGTGGCTGCCCGCAGTGTGCCGCTGGTCGAAGAGCTGATCGCCGGGGAACCGGAGTGGGGCGCCGCGGACGAGCCTGATCGGCCGGTGGTGCTGGTGGCCCACGGAGGTCTGATCGCCGCATTATCGGCTGCGCTGCTGAAGCTTCCGATCGCCAACTGGCCGATATTGGGCGGTATGGGCAATGCTAGCTGGGTGCAGCTCTCCGGCCACCCCGACGACTCCGCCGCCGACCTGGACGGCCTGGGCGGTGTCCGCTGGCGTCTTGACGTGTGGAATGCCTCGGCACAGGTCTCCAACGATGTGCTCTGAGGTGCGGCCGACCCTGTTGGTGTTCGCCGACTCGCTGTCCTACTACGGGCCCACCGGTGGCCTGCCCGCCGACGATCCGCGTATCTGGCCCAATATCGTTGCGTCGCAATTGGGTTGGGACCTGGAGCTCATTGGTCGCATCGGCTGGACCTGCCGGGATGTGTGGTGGGCAGCGACCCAGGACCCGCGGTCGTGGGCGGCGCTGCCGCGGGCTGGGGCGGTGGTGTTCGCGACCAGCGGGATGGACTCGCTGCCCTCGGTGTTGCCGACCGCATTGCGTGAGCTGATCCGCTATGTGCGGCCACCGTTGCTGCGCCGGTGGGTCCGCGATGGGTACGGGTGGCTGCAGCCCAGGCTTTCGCCGGTGGCCAGGGCCGCGCTGCCTCCGCACCTGAGTGCGGACTACCTCGAACAGACCCGTGCCGCAATTGATTTCAACCGTCCAGGCATCCCGGTCGTGGCGTCGTTGCCGTCGGTGCATATCGCCGAGACATACGGCAAGGCACACCATGGTCGGGCGGGGACCGTGGCCGCAATCACGGAATGGGCCCAACAGCACCATGTTCCCCTCGTCGATCTCAAAGCCGCTGTGGCCGAACAGGTTATGAGCGGACGTGGCAATCCTGACGGTATCCACTGGAACTTCGAAGCTCATCAGGCGGTCGCCGAACTGATGCTCAAGGCGCTGGCCGAAGCCGGGGTGCCAAACGAGAAATCGCGCGGCTGAGCCATGACAGTCGTGGTGGTGACTGATGCATCGTCGTGCCTTCCGGTCGATTTGCTCGACAAGTGGGCGATACGCGTTGTCCCGCTGCATATCTTGCTCGACGGCCACGATCTGCGTGACGGGGTGGATGAGATTCCCGACGCCGTCTACAAACACCACGCCACCACCGCGGCAGCTACTCCCGCCGAGCTCGGGGCGGCCTACCGCACGGCGTTGGCCGACGCCGACGCCGTGGTGGCGGTGCATATTTCGTCGGCGCTGTCTGGAACCTACGGAGTGGCCGAACGGACCGCGGCCGAGCTCGGGCCCGCGGTGCGGGTTATCGACTCGAAATCGGCGGCGATGGGCACCGGCTTTGTCGCACTGGCCGCCGCTCGCGCCGCGGCCGCGGGACGCGACCTGGATGCTGTTGCGGACGCAGCGAACTCGGCGGTAAGCCGCAGTCACGCCTTCATCGTGGTGCACGGGTTGGACAACCTGCGGCGCAGTGGCCGGATCGGTGGCGCGAAGGCGTGGCTCGGTACCGCACTGGCGCTCAAGCCACTGCTGCGCATCGAGGACGGCAAACTTGTTCTGGCGCAACGGGTTCGCACAGTCAGCAAGGCGACCGCGGCGATGATCGACTGGGTCTGCGAAGTGGTCGGCAACGACCCCGCGGCGTTAGCGGTGCACCACGTCGCCAACCCCGACGGCGCGAACGAGGTGGCGGCCGCACTGGCGCGCCGGCTACCGGCCTGCGAGCCGGCGATCATCACGCCGTTGGGGCCGGTGCTTGGCGTGCACGTGGGCAGCGGAGCCGTCGCGGTCTGCGTGGCGTCGCCAGTTACCTAGGCCGACACCGGCTTTCGGCCGTAGTCGCCGCGCGGGTGGACAACCAGCGGCCACCAGAACCAGCGTCCGAGCAGGGTGGCGATCGACGGCATCAACAGCGTGCGCACGATCAACGTGTCAAGCAGCAGACCGATGCAGACCGTGGACCCGAACTGCCCCAGCACCCGTAGGTCACTGCCGAGCATGGACGCCATGGTGAAGGCGAACACCAGGCCCGCGGCCGTCACCACCCCACCGGTGCCGGCCATCGACCGGATGATGCCCGTCTTGAGCCCGTGATGGATTTCTTCCTTGAACCGCGACACCAGCAGCAGGTTGTAGTCAGACCCGACGGCCAACAGGATGATGACGGACAGCGCCATCACGATCCAGTGGATTCTGATGCCGAATAGATCCTGCCAAATCAGCACCGACAGACCGAATGACGCGGCAATCGAGCTGGCCGCGGTGCCGACGATGACCAGCGCGGCAACCACACTCCTGGTGAGCAGCAACATGATCGTGAAGATCAGCGTCAGCGCCGACACCACGGCGATCATCAGGTCGTATTTTTCACCGTCGGCCATGTCCCGGAAGGTCGCGGCGGTTCCGCCCAGATACACCCTGGCGTCCGCGAGCGACGATTGCTTGAGCCCCTCCTGCGCTGCGGTGCGCTCGGCATCCACGCGCGCAATGCCTTCCGGCGTCATCGGATCGTTCTGATGGGTGATGAAGAACCGTGCCGACTTACCGTCGGGTGACAAGAACATCCGCAGGCCCGTCTGGAAATCCGGGTTTTGGAAGGCTTCCGGCGGCAGGTAGAAGAAGTCGTCGTTCTTCGACGCGTCGAAGCTTTGACCCATCACGATCGCGGTGTTGCTCATCGCCTCCATCTGGTCGATCATCGCCTTGAACGTCTGGTAGAGCGTCAGCGTGATACCCCTGGTGGTCTTCAAAGTGGCGATCAGCGTGGGAAACAGCGCATTCAGGTCGTGGGTGGCCTGGGCGGTGTGCTTGATGTCGACCGTGAGGAAGTGGAACTGCTCGGCGAGCTGGTCGAACCCGTCCAAAGTGTCGAACAGCGACCGCAACCCGAAACACAACGGGACGTCGTAGCAGTGCTTCTCCCAATAGAAGTAGGTGCGCACCGGCCGGAAGGTGTCATCGAAATCCGCGATGTGGTCGCGCAAACTGTCGGTGATTTGCGACGTCACCGCCGTGGTATTCGCGCTGTCGTCGGCCGCATTGGCCAGGTCTCGGGATACCTCGTACTGGCGCTGCGTGGTGTCGATCTGGGTCTGCAGGTCATCGGCCATCCTGAGGATGTCGGCCATGCGCTCCCTGAGGAAGCCCATGTTCTGCATCGTCGTCTGACTTTGAATGCTGTTCTGGAACGGAATCGAGCTGTGCTGGATCGGAATGCCCAGCGGCCGGGTGATGTCCTGGACCATTGCGATACCGAGCGTGCGCATCTCGTTTTTCGCCACCCTGTCCAACACCAACATGTCGGCCGGATTTCGCATGTCATGGTCGGACTCGACCATCAATAAGTCGGGGTTCATCCGTGCCTCGGAGAAATGCCGATTCGCGGCCTCTTGCCCTTGATTGGACGGGGCCGACAACGGCAGGTAATGACGGTCGTTGTAGCTCGGCTTGAAGCTTGGCAGGGCCACCATGCCGACCATCACGATCGCGGCACTGACGGCCAAAATCGGTGCGGGCCAACGCACGACGGCGGTGCCCACCCGGCGCCACAGCCGCCCACGTTTGGCCTGCTTTTCGAACATGTGGAAGCGGCTGCCGATGAATACGACCGCAGGGCCCAGCGTCAGCCCGGCGGCCACCACGACCAGCATGCCGATTGCTACCGGCGCGCCCATGGTGTTGAACCAGGGCAGCCGCGAAAAACTCAGGCAGTAGGTGGCTCCCGCAATCGTCAGGCCGGAGCCCAGGACCACTGGGGCGACTCCCTTGAATGTGGTGTAGTACGCGGTTTCTCGATCCTCGCCCGCGGCCAATGCTTCTTGATAACGGCCGAGGAGGAAGATCCCGTAATCGGTTCCCGCGGCGATCGCCAGCATGGTGAGGATGTTGGCGGCAAAGGTGGTGAGGCCAAATGCGTTGTTATACGCCAGAACCGCGACGACGCCCCGCGAGCACGCCAGCGCCACAAAGGTCATGAAGAGCTGGATCAGCGTGGTGGAGATGGACCGGTAGACCAGTAGCAACATGATCGCGATGGCACCCAGGGTGAACAGCGTGATGGTGGCCAGGCTGGCGTTGCCGATGAGATGCATGTCGTCGGAGAGCGCCGCGGGCCCGGTGACGTAGGCCTTTACGCCGGGCGGCGGCTTGTTCTCGTCGATCACTTTGCGAACGGCATCCACGGAATCGTTCGCCGTCGTGGTGCCCTGATTACCGGCGAGGTTCACCTGTACGTACGCGCCCTTGCCGTCGGCGCTCTGGGCGCCCGCGGCGGTGAGCCGGTCTCCCCAGAAGTCCTGGATGTGCTGGATGTGTTTGGGATCCTGGCGCAGTTCCCGGATCAGCTTGTCGTAGTACTGGTGTGCATCGGGGCCCAGGGGCTGTTGGCCTTCGAGCACGATCATCACCGTGCTGTTGGAATCGAACTCGTGGAAGTTGTGGCCCAACCGCATCATCGCCTTCATCGACGGCGCGTCCAGGGGCGTCATCGGTGCCGAGTGCGCCTCGCCGACGACTTCCAGGGTGGGAACTAGGACGTTCACCAGGACCGTCACCACCACCCAGGCCAGAATGATCGGGATCGCGAAGATGCGGATGGCGTGCGGGAGGTACGGCCAGTGGCCGCGCCGCGCTTTGGCGTCCTGGGTGCTGATCGGGCCGGTGTCCTCGGCGCTCAGGTTGCGCTTGTGGTCGGTCTTGTTGTTGATGTCGGTCATGCGGACTTCACCAGGCAGAAGGTCTGGGCGTTATGGCCGTCGGAGTCGTGTTGGTCGCGGACCACACCGTCCACGGTGATCTTGCAGTTGATTCGGCTGCCGTCACTTTGCGCCATGATGTTGGCGCTCACCGCCGGCAGCGTGGTGGAGATGGTGGTCGACCACGGCAGCGGCGCGTTGTTCACCTGGTGCGTATTGGCGTCCGCGTCCCAGTAGTTGATGTTGGCGGTAGCCCCCGGCGGGCCGGAGATGTCGTAGACGACGACCTTCGGATTGAACTGCACGATCTCGATCCCCTTGCCCGCGTTCGCATTGAGGTCCTCCGAGCCGAAGATCTTATGCAGCCTCGACACCACCAAGGTCGAGACGGCCAGCACCACCACCAAGACGATCGGTATCCACGCCTTTTTCACGGCCCGGGTGATGACACCCGTCCTTGACGCAGTCGCCAACTTGACCGCCTCCCGCTCGCCCTACCGACCACCGCCGCTGACAACATTAGTTGTCGGCAAAATATATTGCTCGGCTAAGTACTGTAAACCTTAGTGCACGTAACCGTTCCTCCGGGTGCCCACGTTGTGGCAAACACCATACGTTCAGGGTGCGACGCGGCCGGTCACAGGCGGCAAGTCAGCAAGCGTCACGATCCCGGGTTTGGCAGCAACCACTGCCGGGACCGCATTGGTAACCGGCATGGCGGTGTAGATCATTCCCAGCCCCATGAATCCGGGCTCTGTCCAATCCTTCGGCGGCAGGCAGTGCAGGACGGTGCGCATGTTGGGCGACCCGAAGACCTGGATGACGTGGCCGTGCTCCAGCGGCTTGGGCGGGTCCACGTGATTGCCCATGGTCCAGTTGAACCCGACGCTGACGATGTTGCGGTCGCCCTGCCAGCCTCGGTGGAAACCGTAGACGCCGCCGACCGTTCCCGCGGGAATCTTCATGAAGCCCAAATCGGAGTCGCCGGTCGCGGCGGTGAACGTGACGTCGAACGTCATTTTGTCCAGCTTCGCCCCGATCGCATCGGCCATCATCGCGGCCGACTCGGCGAACACCTCGCTTTCTCGCCGCACGTTCTCCGCGAGCCCTGGCGTGTCGGGATCCTGCGAGAAACCCATCGCCGTTTGGGTCTCTGCGGATTCGTAGGTCGAGCAGTCCACCGACTCGGTGATCCGGATTTCGTCGACGCGTTCGCAGGAGGCGGTCAGCACCATCCCGACCATGTTCGTCATCCCAGGGTGTGCGCCGCTGCCGAAGATCGTCGAGTTGCCGCGCCGGCAGGCGTCCTCGATGCGTTGCCGGTCCTGCGGGGTTTGCTTGCCGCCGGTGATCCAGGCCGCACTGGAGCACACGTTGACGCCCGATTCCAGCAGGCGGACCAATTCGTCGATGTTCGGCCACAGTGGGTTGTAGCAACAGGCATCGGGGGACAGCGCGATCAGTGCGTCGATGTCGTTGGTCGCTTTCACCCCGGTCGGCTCCGGACGGCCCGCCAGGTCGGCGGCATCGACTCCGACCTTGTCGGCTCCATGGGCGTACACGCCGACCAACTCCATGTCGGGTCTGCCGATGATGGCGTGCAGGGACCGCCGCCCGATGTTCCCGGTCGTCCACTGGATCACGCGCAAGGGACGGTCGGTGTTGGTTGCGGTCATGGAGGCTCCTTTGCCAAGTACGGGGTTGACTCATTATGCGAAGCACGTTCGGCGCCGCCACACCAGTGTCGGAAGTCGGCGAAACTCCGTCACCGTCGCTTCTTTTGCACCCCCTGCGCCCTGCTACGAACGAATACGGCGGTGGGGGTCGTCCACGCAGCTCACAACTCGCGAATCACGGTCCAGGGCACGGCCTTTCGATGTGTCACGGCCGGTGTTGAACGCCAGTTGCCCGTCGTCGGCGGCGACGTAACCCCGCATCCCGGAGTTCGGCCATGCGTTAGAGGCGGACCAGCTCGTAGTCGGTCAGGTGGTCGATCAGGTTGTGCAGATGATCACCCGAGGTGCCCAGGGTTTGCTCGATCGCGGTCAGCCGGGCGGCATAGTGAGCGACCGGATATTCCGCGGTCACACCGATGCCACCGTGCAGTTGGATCGCTTCCTGCGCGAT
>Ga0208987_1000134_pt1 | contig 16131 bp, 15 predicted proteins | sample MedBloCARef_O2_FD_187845 | JGI IMG/M metagenome (GOLD analysis project Ga0208987, IMG submission 187845) | Forest soil microbial communities from El Dorado National Forest, California, USA - Mediterranean Blodgett CA Ref_O2 (SPAdes) (version 2) | ecosystem: Environmental > Terrestrial > Soil >... | reverse complement strand
GTGGCCCAACCCGCCGGGGCCTTCAAGCCGTCTTACGTCTAGCTCTCGCAATTAGGCGCGCATGGTTGTCGCCGCCATCCGCCGCGTCGCCAACCGCGATACCCCCGGCCGGTACGCTGATCCCTGGCAAGCCATTCGCAGCAGGTTAGGCGCACCTAGGTTCATGAGTGAGATCACCGTAGAACGCACGCCGCAGCACGGGCCCTTTCCCGGAGAGCTTGAACCGCAACGCATCGCCGCGTACGCGTTGGCCACGTCCGATCAGACGGCATCGGTACTCACCGGCGCGGCGGTGCCGGCTGTGTTCCCCGCAGTCTTGACTTTTCCCGCGCAGCAGGCCGCCAACGAGGACATACCGCAAGCCGCGTGGCGGGAGGCGCACGGTGGCGTCCACGGGGAGCATGACATCGTGCTGCACCGCCCCCTGATCCCCGGTGAGGCGCTGGACACTTGGTCACGACTGGCGGCGGTACGCACGGCGCGAGCCGGCACCCAGGTCGCTCTGCATATCGAACAATTCGACGGAGATGACCGGCTGGTAGTCGAACACTGGTGGACCACAATACTTCTCGGGCTGCACCGAATGGCCGACCTGGGATCGATCCCTGCCGATCACCGTTTTCCTGACTCGGCGAGAAACAACCCGATCGGGTCGGCGATACACCACGTCGATGAGCAAGTGGCCCACCGTTACGCAGAGGTGTCCGGTGACTGGTCGGCGCATCACTTCGACATCGATGCGGCGCGAACAACCGGGTTCGACTTCCTCTTCACCCACGGCCTGTGCACGATGGCGATGTGCACACACCAGGTGCTGGCCATCGTCGGGGTGGACGATCCCGGCGCCGTCGCGCGGGTGGCGATGCGTTTTGCTTCACCAACACGGCTGGGTGGTGATCTGACCGTGCACGCGTATGGCATCGCCCCCGGGTCGTTCGCATTCGAGGCAACCTGCGACGGTGCGAACGTCATCACCCATGGACGATTGGAGCTCCGGTCGTGAGCAGACTCGACAGCCGACCGGTGCGCCTCACTCCATCAACTGGGCGGCGATCGACGCGCCGAGGTTCCAACACGCCTCAACGTCGGCCTTGCTCGGTTTACCCGAAACAACAACGGTGTCAACGGCTTTCACCCAGCCTAAACCAGTCGTGATTGCATCGACGCCCCGCTCGGCACCCTCAGTGCCTTGGTTGCCGTGCAGGTACAGCCCGAACGGTCGCCCACGTGTGGTGTCGAGCAGTTGGTAGTACGACTGGTCGAACGCGTGCTTCAAAGCACCCGAGATGTAGCCGAGGTTGGCCGGGGTGCCGAGCACATACCCGTCGGCCTCCAGCATCTCGACCGCTGAGACCGTCAGCGCCGGTCGGCGCACCACCTCGACTCCCTCAATCTCGGGGTCGGTGGCACCGGCCAGCACCGCTTCGAACATCTCCTGGCAGTGCGGCGACGGGGTGTGATGCACGATCAGCAAGCGCGTCATTGACAACCTCCGGTCTACTCATACTGCCCGTTAGACGACAACCGATGATCTAAGCACTGCATTGCGGCTCTTTGCGAAGAACAATTGGCATCCACCGACGACAATCACCGGGTCAGTTCACGGCGCCGCGAGTCACTTGCGGCCCGGGCGCGGGGCGATGTCGCGACAACAGACGCGCTGCTTGACCCGGCGCACCGAGTTGGAGCATCGCGGCCAACGCCGTTTCAAGGATCACTTCTTGTTGCACACGGCTACCGCCAATCGACGGCAGCCTCGCGAGCGATTCGAGGAGATAGTCGAGGGCGACTCGCGGCTCACCCTCCGTCAACGCAATAAGACCTTCGCCGATGAGACGTAACGTCGTGGCCTGCGCTTCGGTCGCACCCGGAACATCGATCGCGCGGATCGCGGCCGGATCGTTTGCAGCGGCCAGCACAAGCAGCGCGTGGAACGCGATAAACGGTGTTTGCGGCGCATACGCAAGCGAGCCGACCTCGGCGAGCACGGGCATGGGATCGGGTGGAGTAACCCAGTCCGGATGCAGGCGCGCCCGCCACGCGAGCGAGCCGGCATCGACGAGACAGCGCACGTCCTTCGAGTGGGGCGGCCCGAGACACGTGGCGTATCGACGCGCCGCGGCGGCCGCGTCGCCCATCGCGAGCTCGTGCAGCGCGGCGTGCCACTGAAAATGCGGGAGGTAACGCTGCGTGCGGCCGTCGCTTGGGATCCAGTCCGTCAGCCATTTCAGCCCGGCTCCATGGGCGTCGGTCTCGTAGTGCACATGCGTCAGCGCATGCGCGGCGTTGCCGTTGCCGGGATCGAGTTCGAGTGCGGCGTCAGCCAGGTCGGCTGCGTCATACCACAGGCCCTGCTCCGTTCGGCCGTAGGCGCGCAAGCCGAGGTACCACGGCGCCTCGCCGTGCACGCCAGTGAACCGCTCGACGTACTGCCAGGCGTCCGGCAATGCGTCACCTGCACCTGCGAACGCAATCGACGGCGCGAGCACAAGCAATGCGACTGCGTCGTTCGGTACGCGGTCGAGGTGGTCGATGAGTGCGTCTGTGCCCGCCGCGTTTCCCGTCTCGCACCACGTCGCGATGGCCTCGACGTGGCTGCGGTCTTCGTCGCTTCGGTGTGCAAGCGCCGCGCGCGCTCGAGCGAGATGGCCACTGACTGCGTCAGGGCCGCCCGCGCGGTCGGGCCGTTCGGTGGCGATCATCGCGAGCGCGACGTGCGCACGCGCGTGCTGCGGATCTTCCGCAACCGCGGCGGCGAAGACGGTCGACGCACCGTCTTGAACGGCGAGCAGTCGACGCACGCCCTCGGCATAGGACGCGGCGGCACCCGTCAATTCCGGCGCAGCCGTGATGAGACTGGGCGCCCGCACCGGACGGTGACGAGTGCCGTCGGCGAGCGACTCGGCGATCGCCGACGCTTGGGTGCGAATTTCGGGAATCGCCGTGGTTTCCCACAGCTCGCCCTGGCGGATGGCGCCGATACAGACAATGTCCGCGACCGTGGCTCCGGCCCCGTCGATCAGGTGCCCGTCCGCATCGAGTCGCACGCCGACACCGCTCGGGTGCAGCGACGCGACATCGTTGGCCAACAGGCTGACCCACAGCGGGGAGCGATGCAGAGACCGCCGATCCCAGGCCCCGCCGGTCGCGACGACCACCGCGTCACCCCGCCGGCGCACTGACCGGTCACTCGTCGTCACTACCAGCTCAACACCGTTGCCGCGCAAGGACACATCGGCCACCTCGCCCGCCTCGACGACCAGTTGGCCATCGTCGATCGCGGCGTGGATCGCATCGGCGATCGTGGGCGGCATGCGGTGGCGAAGCACTTCCCAATCCCGCAGATCCTCACGCAGGAACCGGCGCTGGTCCTCCCAACTCAATGACCGCCACAGCCCGGTGGTGCGCGGCCGCACCGCGTCGATCACTTGTCGCCAGTCCACACCGGCTTCGCGCCCGTGCGCGAGATCCGCGGTGAACGCGGCACGCAATTGCTCGAGCGAGACCCCGGCAGCGAGTGCATCGAGGTTAGGCAATTCTGTCGGCTCACCGGTGGCGCGGAATCGCCGCGGGAGCGCACCGTGCCGCGACAGCAGCGTGACCGTGGCCCCGCGCGCAATGAGATGCAGCGCGACGTCAACGCCCGTGAGTCCCGAACCGATCACCAAGACGCTCGCGGGCCGGCGCGCAGCAAGAGTCGCGAGCGCGCCGGGAGCCCATGGATCCACGACTACCTTGCTGTCGGCGGCAGAGTCGGTTCCTAAGGCCAACACCGGAGCGAAGGCGCGTTCCAGCGAGTCCGGCATGCCACCTTCTGGACGCCCGGACGCGAGCACAACGGCGTCGGCCGACAACGAACGTCCATCGTTGAGCGCCACGCGGGCGGGGGTGCCCGGCACCAGCCCGACAACCTCGGCAGTTTCGATCCGCACGTCGGCGACCGCGAGTTGTTCTTGCAGATAGCGCCCGTAGGCAAGGCGCGGCGCGAAGCTCTGCACCGGCGTAACAGCTCGTTCGTCGAGCCAACGGCAGAAGTGATCGGGATCCTCTGGCCATGCAGACATGCGCTGCGCAGGAACGTTCAACAAGAAGGTCGGGTCGTTGGTGCCATACGCCGCACCGGTGCCGGGACGTCCGGACGCGTCGATAAGCGTGATCTGCGCTGCTGGCTTGCGCCGGCGAAGGTGCACCGCGGCGAGCACGCCGGCAGCACCGCCACCCACGATCGCGACGCGCATCATGACGGAAGGCTATAACTTGCGGGTGGGTTGACGTGCTTGATCGCGCTGGCCATGGCTACTCTCGCGGAGCGCCCGTGAAAATTGCGACCTCGAGATGGTTGACTGCAGCATCGCCGAGAGAGGTGCAGTCGTCGACCCTCATCGACGCCACGAACTCCACGGTGCCGACACGTCCATGAAAACATCACCGCTCCGGCGAATCTCGCTGCGGAAGAACACTTCTCCATGAAGTCCTTCACATCTCCTGACAGCGGTGTAACTCCAAGGCCGCCTTCATGGCCTCCCGCGCGCGACGGCGATCCCCCGCATAGTCGTAGGCGCGGGCCAGCCGGTACCAGTGCCGCCAGTCGTCGGGATCGGCCTCGACGTCGGCGCGCACGGTGGCGAACAGCGCATCGGCCGCGTCGCGCTCGATGCGGCCGGAGGGCCGCCGCGGCAACGCACTGACGTCGAGTTCCATGCCGGCTTCGGCGGCCAACCGGGCCAGCTTCTGATGGGCGAATCCGGCCCGCAGGGTGGCGATCATCGCCCACAGCCCAATGACCGGCATGATCAGCACCGCCACTCCGAGCCCCACGGCGGCGACCCGGCCCGAGCCGATCATCCCGAAAGCCATGCGGCCCAGCAGCACGAAATACACCAGCATCGCCGCGCACAAGAACGCGATCAGTAATTGGATGCGCACCGTGCGCGCCATATCACTCATTGCAGATTGAGCAGGGGCTCAATACCGATCGTGAGGCCGGGCCGTTCGTGGATGTGCCGCACCGCCAACAGCACCCCGGGAACAAATGACGTGCGGTCCAGGCTGTCGTGGCGGATGGTCAGCGTCTCACCCTCGGTCCCGAACAGAATCTCCTGGTGGGCAACGAGTCCGGCCAGGCGCACCGAGTGCACCGGGATGCCGTCGACATCGGCGCCGCGGGCACCGGGCAGGCCGGTGCTGGTGGCATCGGGGTTGGGCGGCAACCCTTTCCGCGCTTCGGCGATCAGCTTGGCAGTGCGCGCCGCGGTGCCCGATGGAGCATCGGCCTTGTGTGGATGGTGTAGCTCGATCACCTCGACCGAGTCGAAGAACGGGGCGGCCTGCTTCGCGAAATGCATAGACAGCACTGCTCCGATCGCGAAATTCGGCGCGATCAGCACCGACGTGCTGGGGTTATCGGCCAGCCACGATTCCACCTGCGTCAGACGCTCCTGGGTAAAACCGGTGGTGCCTACCACGGCGTGAATCCCGTTGTTGATCAAGAACTCCAGGTTTCCCATCACCACATCCGGATGGGTGAAATCGATGACGGCAGCGGTGTCGTGATCGGTCAGCAAGCTCAACGGATCACCGGCGTCCACCTCCGCGGACAGGGTCAGATCCTCGGCGGCCTGCACCGCCGCCACCATCGTCGCCCCGACTTTGCCTTTGGCTCCCAACACGCCTACTCGCATGGTCTTCACCCTAGACGGGGCGACCGGAGGGCGATTAATACGGGCAATACATCGATTCTGCGAGGCTGATCATGGACGTGACGTCGGCGAAGTTAACGCCTTTCGGGCCCAAGGTGTTGTGGATATCCTGGGCAAGCCCGTCGGGCGTCGCACCATTCCAGCGATCGATGCAGATTTGGTGCGCCATATTGACGACGTCGGTGTCCTCCTGCGGCGGCCATGCGAAACCGATGCCGCGCAATCTGGCGAGGAATTCGTCATCGTGCGGGGTGGCGCCCGAAATCGCAGCGTTAGCAACCAGGACCGCGCCAACCACTATGGGCATGGTGAGTCCGGCCAGCCAGCGAGGTGAAGCCATTGACGCGTCTCCTTCTTCGTGGGTGCCGTCATTGTGCGGTCCCAAAGCGGCACAAATATGAAGAGAAGAAAAATAGTCGGATTTTAGGCCGTCCGGCAACCATTTGAATGGTTGCGCGCGTAACTGCGAACGCTATTTTTTGAACCGTCCGGCAAAACCGCGCAGTGGCAGGTCGGCACTGGTGATCAGGCCCGGTCGCGCCGCCACCACCGACCTGATCGAGGCGAGGGCGGGCATACCGGTCACGGTCATGCCGATGGAGGCGAAGTTGTCCGGGTTGGACAAGTCGACGCCGGGCTTCGGAAAGACCATGTGCTTGTTGTAGATACAGGGATCGCCTTTGATCTGGGTGATGTAGCAGCCCTTGACATTCCAGCTCGGGTCGGTGTGCGGGGTCATCTGCCACTCCAGGTGTGTCTCGACCCGCGGAACCCCGTCCACGATCCCTTGGTACTTGATGTAGTTGCCGCCCAGTGAGCCCTTGGGCAGGATGTACCAGCCCAAGTCGACGTCTTTCGTGCAGGCACCCAATTCGTAGCTGAACTTGACCTCGTCGAGGACCAGGTCGAAGCAGTCGGCCATCATCAGCACACTGTCGGCGAAAACACGCGTGTACTTCTCCAACTTGTCTGGGATCGACGGGTCGTCGACCGGCAGACCGTAGCCGACCTCGATCCAGGTGTCCTTGGAGTGATGACACGACACGTCCACAGATTCGATGGTGGTGACGTTCTCGATGTCGGCGACGTCGGCCGAGCACACCACGCCGAGGATCTGGTTGAGCCCCGGGTTCATCCCGGTGCCGTAGAAACTCGCGCCGCCCTTTTCGCACGCCTCGGCCAGCAGCTGGGAGACCGACTTGCCCGACGGGTGCGGGTGATTGGTGTCGCGGTGCCACCCGGTGATCCAGTCGGCGGTGGTGACGACATTGATGCCCGCCTCAAGCACTTTGACGTAGAGGTCCTCATCGGGGAACACGCCATGGAAGGTCAGCACATCCGGTTTGGCCGCGATGATCTCCTCGATCGTCCCGGTGGCCTTCACCCCGTTGGGTGCCGTGCCGGCGAGTTCACCGGCGTCCTTACCGACCTTTTCCGGCGAATAGCAGTGCACCCCAATGAGTTCGAGGTCTGGCTGGGTGGCGATCCGCTTGATCATCTCCGAGCCGACGTTTCCAGTGGCGACCTGGAAGACGCGAACTGGTCCAGCGGGTGCATTCATGCGGGTTCAGCCTTTCTGGGTTGCTGCGTACACTTCGGCGGCACTGCCGCCGATGCCATCGGGATAGAACTGCTTGGCCCACTTGCGAATTGCGGTGAAGCCCTCGTACTCGCTGGTGGCCAGTGCGGGCGGGTCCGAATAGCGTTGGTGCTGCCAGATTTCGATGTCCTGCTCGAACTGCCGGATGACTTCCCGGCCGAAATCGGTCGCCTTCGCCTCGGCGCGTACCGGATCCTTATGCGGCGTGCGGCCGATGTAGACCATGAACCGGACATCGGAGGTGAAGTCGTCGATGGGCGTGATGGCCGAGATGGTGCGGTTGTCGATCATGCCCCAGCTCTTGGTCACCGCGATGCCCAGACCGCCGTTGATCGCCTCCACGCCGCTGTTGACGTCCTCGATCTTTTGCCCGTCGTCGCCTTCGAAGGTGATGGTGAAGTCGACGAACGACACCGGATCGTCGAAGTCGTGGCGGGTGAAGATCGGCACGATTGGGGTGTTGTGCACGTACTTGAAATGCGCGAAGTCCACCCCGTTTTCGAGCACGTACTGCGGATGCAGTTCCAGGCTCTCGCGGTACAACCGCTGCTGCGGGTAGTAGCTACCCGCGCTGCTGCCGTCGTCGAAGGCGGCGAACACGTCCGGCGCGTCGAAGAAGGGTTCACGACGCTCGATGTCGTGCCAGATGTAGACCGACTCGTTGCGCTCCACGACGGGATAGGTACGCACGCGCCGGCCCCGATTGGGGCGATCCTCGTACGGGATACGGACGTTGCGACCTTCGTTGCTCCACTGCCAGCCATGGAACGGGCACTGCAGCACCTCGCCGACGACCTTGCCGCCGTAACCCAGGTGCGCGCCGAGGTGTTCGCAGTAGGCGTTCATCACGGTGAGCTGGCCCGAATCGGCCCGCCACGCAACCATCTCCTGGTCGAAATACTTCATCTTGTGGACGTCGCCGATGTCGATCTCCTCGGACCAGGCCACCTGGAACCATCCGGTGGGCTTCATCGACAACGGTGGCTTGGCCATCTACGCGATTCCTCCTCGGCGAATCTGTCGAATAATCACAGTACCCTCTATGAAAAAGTAAGTCGAGACCATAGGATCAACAAGATGACAGGGCGAGCCAGCGGTGCCGGCATCGTGGGCCGACGTCCGAACCGGCGCGGCAACGCCACCCGCGAAAACATGCTGGAGGCCGCGCTGCGGTCGCTGGCTTCGGGCGAGCCCGGCTCGGTGTCGGCCAACCGCATCGCCAAGGACATCGGCGCCACCTGGGGCGCGGTGCAGTATCAATTCGGCGATACCGACGGCTTCTGGGCAGCGGTGCTACACCACACCGCCGAGCGACGTGAGGGAACGTTCTCGACGCTGTTGACGCCGGTGCGGCCCGACGCGCCCCTGCGTGAGCGCGTCGGCGGTATCATCGAAACGCTGTACCGCGGACTGGCTTCGCCGGATTCTCGCGCCATCGAAAATCTGCGCGCAGCACTCCCACGGGAACCCGAGGAGCTCGAACGCCTCTACCCACGTACCGCCGCGGAACTGTTCTCCTGGGGCAAAAGCTGGCTGGAAACCTGCCAGAACGCCTTCGCCGGTCTCGACGTCGACCCGAGCCGGGTACGCGAAGTCGCCGCCCTCATCCCCGGCGCGATGCGGGGCCTGGTCTCCGAGCGCCAACTGGGTTCGTACGCCGACCTCGATATGGCCCGGCGAGGTCTGACCAACGCCTTGGCGGCGTATCTGGAACACTCCCGGATGTGAAGTCCGGCGACGTCATCGCTGCGCGTCCGAAGAATGAGCGCTCAGGTGTCGATGACGATCCGCTCAGCGTTGGCCCGTGAGACGCAGACCAGCATCTCGTCGTCACCCACTGCCGTGCGGCCGCGGTGATCAACCTGTCCGCCAAGCACTTTGACCTTGCACGTCCCGCAGAAGCCTTGCTGACAGGAGTACGGGGTGCTCGGATCAGCATCAAGTAGCACCGCCAACGCGGAGCGATCGGCTGGAATGCTGAGCATCCGCCCCGACCGGGCTAGTTCGAGCTCGAATGCGACGCCGTTGACGATCGGCGGCGGGCTGAATCGCTCGTAATGCAGTGGTGCGCTGGCATATTCGTGACGCGCCTTGCGTACCGCTTCCAGCATGCCGCTCGGCCCGCACACGTAGACAGCCGTCGTCGGTCCGGCCCCGGCCAGCAAGTCGTCGACCCCGGCGAATCCGCCGCGTTCGTCGTCGGCCCACACGGTCACCCGGTCGGGCGCGACCGAGACCACTTCGTCGAGCAGCGGCAGGTAATCGCGGCTGCGGCCGGCATAGATTGCCCGCCAGTCGATTCCGCGCTGCTGCGCCATCCGGATCATCGGCAGGATCGGCGTCACCCCGATGCCGCCGATCACGAACAGCACTTCATGCTCGGACGTGCCGAGGAAGAAGGCGTTACGTGGGCCTTCGAACATCAGCGTGTCGCCGACATCAAACACATCGTGCATTTCTATCGAACCGCCACCGCCGTCGGCGATCCGGCGGACGGCGATGCGGTAGTCCGTGCGCCGTCCGGGCGGCCCGCACAGCGAATATTGGCGACGCCGGCCCGACGGCAGCGCGACGTCGATGTGTCCGCCCGGTGTCCAGGACGGCAGCAGCCCGCCGTCCATATTCGCCAACGTCAGAGCGACCACGTCGGGTGCCACGAGTTCACGCTCGGTGACCACCGCGGACTGCGTGCGCCGCACCGGCTTTACCCGCGTCGGCTCCCACCGCGAGACCGAGCTGAATCCGTCGAACAAGGCACGGAGACCGCACAGCACCGCGCCCAGACGGTCGCGGTCGCGCCGGCCGTAGAGGTCGGCCGGCCTGCTGGCCCAGATGCTTTCGGTCACGGCGAGATGTTTCGGTCGATCCACTCGTCGGTCAACCGCGCGATGACCTCGGGGTGCGAGGTCACCACCCAGTGCCCGCCTTCGATTCCAATTACCCTGCCACCGACCGGTATTGCGCCGGTGAACCGCTGCAGGGCCCCGGTGACGAAGATGTCGCGGCGCGGCACCAGCACCTGGCTCGCGACGTTGGTCTTCGGCAGCTCTTCGGGCGACAGCAGCGACGTGAGCATGTTGGCCCGGTACAGGTTAAGCCCGTTGAGATAGTCGCCGATCGAGCGCGGCGTCGCGCGCCGCCGACCTCGCGCGCCGATGCGTTCAAACGCCGCAACGAGTTTGACCAACAGCCGGGATCGAAACCCGAGCTCGGGCAGGCCAGGACAGAGGAAGAAGCCGATGTATGTCGAGGCCAGCAGCTGCCCGGCGACCTGTGCCGCCGTCCGAAAATTACGCGCCGAGCGCAGGAACGCGCCCGCATACTGCAGGTGCGGTCCCGAGATCGAGGTAAACGAGGCGACCTTGCCCATCACCGATTCGTCGGTGACCGCTGCCCAGGCCTGAATCGAGCCCCAGTCGTGGGCCAGCAGATGGACCTGTCCGACTCCCAGGCTGTCGATCACCGCACCGATATCCGACACCAGCTGCGGCAATTTGTATCCGGATCGCGTTGGCGGGCGCGACGATTCGCCGGCTCCGCGGACGTCGTACCCGACGATGTTGTATCGGCCGGGATAGCGCTGCACGAACTCCTCGGCGACCGCATCCCAGATGTGGTGGTTGTCGGGCCAACCGTGAATGGCCAGGATGGTCGGCCGCTGCGGGTCGATTTCGGTGTAACGATGCACGGCCAGTGAAACGCCGTCGGATGCGGTGAGGCTCATCGGGTTAGTGGGATGCCCGCGCGGCGGGTGAGACGGCCAGGTAGTCGACGGCGCGGCCGAGCCCGCCCAGCTGCGATGGGTGGAAACCCGGCCGGTAGTAGTCCGCGACACCTCGTACGAATCGCAGCGGCCCGGGCAACAATCCCTTGCGCGCCGCGATGATGTAGTCGCGCCAGCGTGGCTTGGCGCCCGGCGGCAGCTCCGGGTCCACCGAGTACAGGAATCGCACGCCGCGGATCCACAGCAGCAACATCGCCGGCGACACGACTAGTTGCGCGCGCACCTGCCGCCAATACCCGGCACGCAGATGCTTCATGGTGTCGAAGGCCACCGCCTTGTGCTCGACTTCCTCGGCGCCGTGCCAGCGAAGCATGTCCAGCATCACCGGATCGGTACCGATCCCGTCGTGGGCCGGGGTGTTCAGGATCCACTCGCCCAGGATGGCGGTGTAGTGCTCGATTGCCGAGACGAACGACACCTGCTCCAGCAGCCAACTGTCCTGCCGTCGCCGGCTCCACCGCGGCTTTTGCCCCAGCACCTTCTCGAACATCCACCTGACCTGGTCGGTATACGGCGTCACGTCGACGCCCTGAGCGGTGAAACGGTCGAGCACCCCCGAGTGCGCCTGCGAATGCACGGACTCCTGTCCGATGAACCCCTGCACGTCCAGCCGCAGCTGGTCGTCGTTGATCAACGGCAGCGTCTTCTTGAACACATCGACGAAGAACTCTTCGCCGGCCGGCAACAGCATGTGCAGCACGTTGAGCATGTGGGTGGTGAAAGGCTCATCGGGCACGTAGTGAAACGGCAGCCGTGCCCAGTCGAAGTCGACATCGCGAGGCTCCAGCACCAGCCGCTCGTGGTCGAGCGAGGCCCCCGACTTTCCTGAGTGCGGACCCGCCGCCCGGTCGTCAACGGTAGCCATCGCGGTCCCCCTACCTGCGCGTTTAGTCTCGATCAAAGTCGTCTCGGTGGACGTCACGCGTCGCAAGTATAGCGATACGAGCAGATATGCGGAACCGGCGGTATCGGGTTCTTTGCCAACTTTTTCAAACTAAATGGGCGCGGCCCCGCGCAGGTGCTCGAAGATCAGCGAAGTCTGAGTGCCGGCGACGTCGGCGTCGGCGTTGAGGTTCTCGACGACGAACGAACGCAGATCTTCGGTGTCGCGGGCGGCGACGTGCAGGATGAAATCGTCTGCGCCGGCCAGGAAATAGACATCGCGCACCTGTCGCTTGCCCCGGATCTGGTGGATGAAGCTGCGGATCTTGCCGCGCGCGCTGGACTGCAGGCTGACCGAGATCATCGCCTGCAGCGGCATTCCCACGGCGACCGGGTCGATATCGCTGTAGAACCCGCGAATGACGCCAAGCTCTATCAGTCGCCGAACGCGGCCATGACACGTCGACGGTGCGATCCCCACCTCGTCGGCGAGCGCATTGTTGGCGATGCGAGCGTCGGCATGCAGCACGCTAAGAATGTGGCGGTCCACGTCGTCCAGATCAGCGGGCCGAACATCCTTCGGCGGGTCAGCCAGTTCGCCTGCAATATCGGTTGATCTATCGGACATATCACGATAATACAGAATTACCATCGGCATGTTTGCCTGTTGATCGAACTTTCTTCACACTGGAAGCATGCGAGTCGGTATACCCACCGAGACCAAAAACAACGAGTTCAGGGTGGCCATCACCCCGGCTGGCGTCGCCGAATTGACGCATCGCGGCCACGAGGTGCTCGTGCAGGCCGGTGCCGGTGAGGGGTCGGCACTGACCGATGCGGACTTCAAGGCGGCCGGCGCCCAGCTGCTCGGCACCGCCGAAGAAGTGTGGGCCGACGCGGACCTGGTGCTCAAGGTCAAGGAGCCGATGCCGGCCGAGTACGGCCTGATGCGACGCGGGCAGGTCCTGTTCACCTACCTGCACTTGGCCGCCTCGCGTGCGTGCGCCGACGCACTACTGGCGTCCGGCACCACGTCGGTCGCCTACGAAACAGTTCAGACCTCCGACGGCGCACTTCCGCTGCTCGCGCCGATGAGCGAAGTCGCCGGGCGGCTGTCCGCCCAGGTCGGGGCTTACCACCTGATGCGGACCCAAGGCGGTCGCGGTGTGCTGATGGGTGGGGTGCCGGGGGTCAAGCCCGCCGACGTCGTGGTGGTCGGCGCTGGCACGGCCGGCTACAACGCCGCCCGGGTCGCCGGCGGCATGGGGGCCAGCGTGATGGTCTTCGACGTCAACATCAACAAGCTTCGGCTGCTTGACGCGGAGTTCACCGGCCACATCCAGACTCGCTACTCGTCGGCGTACGAGCTGGAGGGTGCCGTCAAGCGTGCCGACCTGGTGATCGGCGCCGTCTTGGTGCCCGGCGCCAAAGCGCCCAGGCTGATACCGAATTCGCTTGTCGCACAGATGAAGCCGGGCGCCGTTCTGGTCGACATCTCCATCGACCAAGGCGGCTGCTTCGAGGATTCGCGACCGACCACCCATGATGACCCGACGTTCGGCGTGCACGACGCGCTGTTCTACTGCGTGGCGAACATGCCCAGCGCAGTGCCCAAGACTTCGACCTACGCGCTGACCAACGCGACCATGCCCTACGCGCTCCGGCTTGCCGACCATGGCTGGCAAGCCGCATGCCGATCGGATCCCGCTCTGGCGAAAGGCCTTTCGACGCACGAGGGTGCGCTGTTGTCCGAACGGGTGGCCAGCGACCTTGGTCTGCCGTTCACCGACCCGGCCGGCCTGCTGGCGGGCTAGTCGGTGGCCGTAAGGCTGGCGACGATGTCGGCCACCGGCCCGGTCTGCGCCTTGGGGAACGATGTTCCCGCCCAGAGGTTCATCCCGTTGGGATCTTCCCAGTTGGACGCCGCTTCCCGGATCGGCAGCGTCATTTGGTTGACCTCCGGATAGCCCAGCGGCGCCACATTGTCGAAGAGACGAATGAATTCGTTCTCCAGGCCGCGTGCATACCGGCCCGAGAATGCGCGCGTGACGATGGTCTTAGCGAAGAGTTGGTTCTTCATGGCGGTGCGCTGCGCGATGGTGGTGTTGGCTTCATCGCTGAGCAGCAGCGCGGTGCCCACCTGTGCGGCCACCGCTCCCCTGCGCAGCACACCGGCGACGTCCTCGGCGGTGCCCAGCCCACCGGTCGCGATGATGGGAACATCGCGGTGCGCCCGGTGGATTCGATCAATCAGTTGGTGCAGCGACTCGGTGCCAGGCTCCATGTCCGGCGCGAAGGTGGCGCGGTGCCCGCCGGCATTCGGGCCCTGGACCACCAGGCTGTCGGCGCCGGCGGCAACGGCCACACCGGCCTCGTAGGTTGACGTCACCGTCACCATCACCAGCAGCCCGAGCGCGCCGAGCCGCGCAATCACATCCGGCGAGGGCACGCCAAAGGTGAAGGAGACCAGCTCCGGGCGCAGGTCTGCAATGACCTCGAGCTTGCGTTCCCAGTCGTCGTCGTCGCCGAATTCGGGCGTGCCGACCAGCACTTGGTAGTGGTCGGCGATGCCTTCGAGTTCGTCGGCGTAATAGTTCAGCTGGTTCCAGTCGGCGACACTGGGTTGCGGCACAAGCAGGTTCACCCCGAGCGGGCCGGTGGTGCCGGCGCGGGCCGCAGCGATGTCCTCGGCGAGCCGATCGGCGTTCAGGTACCCGCCGGGGACGAATCCGAGTCCGCCCGCATTGGACACCGCGGCCGCCAACGCCGGGCTGCCGGGTCCGCCAGCCATCGGCGCGCCAACAATGGGCACCATGATGTCCCAGAAGCCCAGTACCATCCGGCTAATTTACCATCGCCCGAAGTTGTTGTGGCAGCGATCGTTTCGAAGCATACGGCCCCACAACGGCAGCGCCATATCGCTTGCCCAGCAACCGGGTTGCCACCGCGTTGACCTCTTCGACGGTGACGTCGCCAATTTGCTGCAAGGTGTGTTCGATGCTGCGGTGCTTTCCGTAGTTCAATTCGCTGCGCCCGATGCGGCTCATCCGGGAACTGGAATCTTCCAGGCCGAGGACGAGCCCGCCGCGCAACGATCCCTTGGCAATGCGGCATTCCGCCTCGGTGATGCCATCGCGTGCCACCGATTTGAGTACGTCGCTGGTCACCTGCATGACGTCGGGGAACCGCTCGGGCAGGCACGCGGCATACACGGACAGCGCGCCGCTGTCGGCGAAGACGTCGACCGATGAGAACACCGAGTAGGCCAGCCCGCGTGACTCCCTGACCTCTTGAAACAGCCTGGAGCTCAGTCCGCCGCCCAGAGCGGTGTTCAGCACCGCCAGCGCCCAGCGATGTTCCCAGCCACGCCCGGGCGTACGGACGCCCAACGCCAGGTGGGTCTGCTCGGCGTCCCGCTTGGCCAGCGCCAAGGTGGGTTCCCCGGTGAGCCGCCCGGCTGTCTTGCGTGGCGGGGCAGGCTGGCGACCGCGAACCAAATGCGGCCGGAAATGTTCGCGGACCAGAGCGACCACTTCGTCGTGGTCGACGTTGCCGGCCACCGCAACCACCATCCGTTCCGGCGTGTAGCGGCGCACGTGGAAAGAGTGCAACTGAGTCCGGGTCATCGCCGACACCGACTGTGCGCTGCCGATCACCGGACGGCCGACGGGATGGTCGCCGAACAGCGCCGACAAGAACATGTCTCCCAGCGCGTCCTCCGGGTCGTCGTCGCGCATCGCGATTTCCTCGAGGACGACGTCACGTTCTAGCTCGACGTCCTCGGCGGCGCACCGGCCGTTGAGCACCACATCGGAGACCAGGTCCACGGCCAGCTCCAGGTCGGTGTCCAGCACGTGCGCGTAGTAGCACGTCTGTTCCTTGGCGGTGAACGCGTTCAGCTCTCCGCCAACGGCGTCCATCGCCTGAGCGATGTCCACCGCGGTGCGGGTCGGGGTCGACTTGAACAGCAGATGCTCGAGGAAGTGTGCCGCCCCGGCCACGGTGGCACCCTCGTCACGCGAGCCGACACCGACCCAGACACCTACCGAGGCGGAGCGCACCGCGGGCAGATGCTCGGTGACCACCCGCAGCCCGCCCGGCAGCGTCGTGCGCCGCAAAGCGGCTTGGTGTTCGGATTTCGCTGCGGCGGTGTGCTTACCCCGCCG
>Ga0208987_1000133_pt1 | contig 16155 bp, 12 predicted proteins | sample MedBloCARef_O2_FD_187845 | JGI IMG/M metagenome (GOLD analysis project Ga0208987, IMG submission 187845) | Forest soil microbial communities from El Dorado National Forest, California, USA - Mediterranean Blodgett CA Ref_O2 (SPAdes) (version 2) | ecosystem: Environmental > Terrestrial > Soil >... | reverse complement strand
CGCCGGGTTCGCCGGGTTCGCCAGGTTGGTCGGGTTGGTCGGGTTGGTCGGGTTGGTCAATGGCGGCATCCTCCGTCGCCGCCACCTCCAAGTCGTCATCGACTGCCACTTGGGTGTCGACGTCGTGGCCGGTGGTCTCGGCTTCTGTCATCGGTTTGTCTCCCTCATTCACGGGTCCCTATCTCGTTTGGGTCACTCAACGGCGACGGGCGGATAACGCCTCGCCACCCGCAATCAGCGTTTGCGTCTTTTCGGTCGCGCCCCGGGCCGGGGTGTGCGGTTAGTCGAACCGTTCCCGGCGACGCCCGCGTTCGGCTTGTCCGGCGGCGTCTTCGTCGGTTTCGCGTCGGGGGCCGCCTCGGCCGAGCCGTCGGCGTCCGCTATCTCCTCGTCGGCCACTGCGCCATCGCCGGCGTCCTCGGGCAAGCCGTTGCCATCCGCGGGTGCCCTCTTCTGGGAGCGCTTAGGTTTGGCACCGGGCGCCGGTGCATTGGCGGCTCGGCGCTCGATGGCTTCTTGCTTTTTGGCCTCTTCCTCTTTCTCGATCGCTCCGAACACGTAGTGCTGCTGTCCGAACGTCCAGATGTTGTTGGCGAACCAGTACAAGATGATCGCCAGTGGGAGGAAGGGGCCACCCACGACCACGCCGAGTGGAAACACGTACAGCGCAAGCTTGTTCATCATCGCGGTCTGCGGGTTGGCCGCCGCCTCAGGACTCTGGCGGGCAACCGATGCGCGGCTGTTGAAGTAGGTTGCAATGCCCGCGAGGATCATCACCGGGGCGCCCACCAAGATCACCGCGGGGCGACTGAAATCGATAAACGCGTCCAGCCCGGACCGCTGCGTCATCGACGCCCCGATGGGCGCGCCAAACAGATTCGCGTCCAGGAAGTGGCCCACATCGGTCGGCGTGAATACGTAGTTGCCTGTGAGTCGGTTCTGGATCACCGACATATGCGGCTGCCCGAAGCCACCCGTCGTTCGGTTGAACGATCGCAAGACGTGATACAGACCCAGGAACACCGGGATCTGGGCGAGCATCGGTAGGCACCCGAGGATCGGATTGAATCCGTGCTCGCGTTGCAGCTTCTGCATTTCCAGCGCCATGCGCTGGCGGTCCTTGCTGTACTTCTTTTGCAGCGCCTTGATCTGGGGCTGCAGTTCTTGCATCTGCCGGGTGGTGCGGATCTGGCGCACGAACGGCTTGTACAGCAGGGCGCGCAAGGTGAACACCAAGAACGTCACGGCCAGGGCCCAGGCAAAGAAGTTGGACGGACCCAGCATGGCGGCGAACAACTTGTACCAAGCCCACATGATCCACGACACCGGGTAGTAGACAAAGTCGAGGCTAAACAGATCGAACAAAAGATTCACTCTCCCCTCGCGTCGCACGGTGGGAACCGGCGACGCTGGCGTCTTCGAAGTCCGTCCGGCAGCCCCGGTGTTCGGTAGGGCGCTCCGGTATCGGGTCCCATCCTCCCCGATGCCACGGCCCACACTTGGCGAGCCTGGCTGCAGCCAACCAGCTCCCCCGAATCAAGCCGTACTCGGTAAGCGCGTCGACTGCATATTGACTGCAAGTCGGAACGAATCGACACGTCGCCGGCCGCAGCGGCGAAACCATGTGCCGGTACAGCTGGATGAGGAAGACCACTGCGCGCACGACGGCGTTACTCACGCCGCCGACCGCCGACCTTGCCGACATGCTCACCGGTCCGTTCTCGCCAGTTCGACTGCGCGCCGCAGGCCGGTTCGCACCTGCTGTTCCAATCGTGCTGACGACACGTTGCGGCTACCCGGCAACGCCCTGAGCACCACCTGATCGGAGTTCTGGAGATCGACCAACATCGTGCGGACGACGTGTCGCAGTCGGCGGGCGACCCGATGGCGGTCGACGGCTGAACCGACGCCCTTGCCGACGATCAGTCCCACTCGTGGTCCCGTGGTCTCGTCGCCGTCACTGCCCCGGCGAACGTGAACGACGACGTCTGGCTGCGCGGCACGCACCCCGCGTTTGACAGTCGCGTCAAACTCGGTAGACCGCCTCATGCGGTTGCGTGCCGAAAGCACCGCCCGAAAACCCGTCGTTGCGGATCAGGCAGAAAGTGAGCGGCGGCCCTTACGACGCCGGCCGGACACGATCACACGGCCCGCGCGGGTCCGCATGCGCAACCGGAAGCCGTGTACGCGGGCTCGGCGCCGGTTGTTCGGCTGAAAGGTCCGCTTGCCCTTGGCCACGGCATTCTCCTCGGTTGTCTCGCTCTAAGCTTTCCCAGCCATCCGGCCGCTCGCGTTTACAACGACTCGCGGGTGGTTCGGAAAGTGGTCTTGCTAACTGCTGGCCGGCGCGGTCCCCTGGCATTTGCAACCCGGGTCGCAGCCGCATCGCCGACTTTCGGGCGACTGTATGAGGGTACTGATGAGTATTCGCCTGGTCAAACTTGGTCCATCCCAACGGGGACCAGTCAAACTCCCCGCCGAAAATACGGTCTGCGGCGCGTCGCCGGCACCACATCGCCCACAAACCGATGTACGGCCCCCGGGGGAGCCTAAAAAAGCCAATTGGAATGCAGCAGAACGGTTGGCAGCCGCATGGAAAACTGTTAGCTTCTGGCAATGCCGTTTCAGACTGCAGCGGCGCACGACAACGAAGCGAGGATGGCGGATCGACTAGCTGTCTAGGCGATCCGCATGGGTTGCCTCCAGCACGGAGATCGCGGACGTCGCCGGTAGGCGGAGGCTTGTATACGATCATCCTGTCCACACCTGTGTATAACTATGTGGACAGTTGCTTCGTCCTCGAGCGACGTTCTAACTCAAGCCCAGAGTTTGCGAGAACCAGGGAGATGCGTCGTTGACCGATGACCCCGGTTCCGGTTTCACCACGGTGTGGAACGCGGTCGTTTCCGAACTCAACGGAGAGATCACCGCAGACGGCATCGCCGCCAATCGGACCGCTCTCGATAATCCGCTCACCCCCCAGCAACGCGCCTGGCTCAACCTCGTTCAGCCGCTCACCATCGTGGAGGGGTTTGCTCTGCTGTCGGTCCCGAGCAGCTTCGTGCAAAACGAGATCGAACGCCATCTGCGCACCCCCATCACTGACGCACTGAGCCGCCGGCTCGGACAGCAGATCCAACTCGGCGTCCGCATCGCTCCACCGCCCGAAGACGGCGACGACATGCTGTTCCCACCTCCGGACACCTTCACCGACGACTCGTGGGAAACGTCAAGTGACGGTGACGAGGGTGATGAAAATGGTGAAGCTATCGGGGCTGAACAGAACTGGCCCAACTACTTCACCGAACGTCCCCATACCGTCGATCCGGCGATCGCCGGCGGAACCAGCCTGAACCGCCGCTACACCTTCGACACTTTCGTTATCGGTGCATCCAACCGCTTCGCGCACGCCGCGGCGCTGGCGATCGCCGAAGCTCCCGCCCGTGCTTACAACCCGCTCTTCATCTGGGGTGAATCCGGCCTCGGCAAGACACACCTGTTGCACGCCGCTGGCAACTACGCCCAACGACTGTTTCCGGGCATGCGGGTCAAGTACGTCTCCACCGAGGAATTCACCAACGACTTCATCAACTCGCTCCGCGACGACCGCAAGGTCGCGTTCAAGCGCAGCTATCGCGACGTCGATGTGCTGCTCGTCGATGACATCCAGTTCATCGAAGGCAAGGAAGGTATCCAGGAAGAGTTCTTCCACACCTTCAATACCTTGCACAACGCCAACAAGCAGATCGTCATCTCGTCGGACCGGCCCCCAAAACAACTTGCCACCCTGGAAGACCGGCTCAGAACGCGGTTCGAATGGGGCCTGATCACCGATGTTCAGCCGCCCGAGTTAGAAACCCGCATCGCCATCCTGCGCAAGAAGGCACAGATGGAACGGCTCGCGGTCCCCGATGACGTACTCGAGCTGATCGCGAGCAGCATCGAACGCAACATCCGGGAGCTCGAAGGCGCTCTCATCCGGGTAACCGCATTCGCCTCGCTGAACAAGACTCCGATCGACAAGGCACTCGCAGACATCGTGCTGCGCGACCTGATCGCTGATGCCAGCACCATGCAAATCAGTGCGGCGACCATCATGGCCGCCACTGCCGAATACTTCGACACCACCGTCGAGGAGTTACGCGGGCCGGGTAAGACCCGAGCCCTGGCTCAATCGCGCCAGATAGCCATGTACCTCTGTCGCGAACTCACCGACTTGTCGCTACCCAAGATCGGCCAGGCATTCGGCCGCGATCACACCACGGTGATGTACGCGCAACGAAAGATCTTGTCCGAGATGGCCCAGCGACGTGAGGTGTTCGATCACGTCAAAGAGCTCACGACTCGCATCCGTCAGCGCTCCAAGCGCTGATTTGAAACTACCGATTCAAACTTTTTTCAAAAAACTTCTCGCACGCCAGTAACACCAGCCACACGTCAGCGGTGTGCGCAGCGTTGTGTACAAACCAGGTAAACCACGGTGCACTGATCGGCCGCCCGTGTAGTGCTGTGATTCATCCCCAACCGCCCAACACCCAACACACAGATCTGCCCGCTGTCATGCACACCTTCATCGGCGCCCTAGCTGCACAGAAGCCCAGTTGTCCCCAGAATGCACAGCCCTTAATACTGTTACTTAGATATCTTCCTCATTTCTTCTTTGAAGAACGGTGCTGGGGACGCTTGGTTACACGGGGCTCGCAGGGGTGTCATTGACCCGGCTTGTCGGCCTTGGCGATTAGCTTTCAAGATGGCCCGCGAGGATCTACGGTTGTTCTTCGACTCCCCGTTACGGGGCCCCACGCTAGCGGGGGACGCGGCTAGCCCCTGGATGTGAATCTTGGTAGGTGAAGGGACGCTATGGACGCGGCGACGACAAAAGCTGGCCTCACCGATCTGAAGTTCCGTCTGGTCCGAGAGTCTTTCGCCGACGCGGTGTCGTGGGTGGCGAAGAATCTGCCGACCAGGCCTGCGGTTCCGGTGCTTTCCGGTGTGCTGCTGACCGGCTCGGACGATGGCCTCACGATCTCGGGATTCGACTACGAAGTCTCCGCCGAAGCGCAAGTTGCGGCCGAAATAGCTTCTCCGGGAAGCGTTTTGGTGTCTGGAAGATTGTTGTCAGACATCACCAAGGCGTTGCCGGACAAGCCCATCGACTTCTACGTGGATGGTAATCGGGTGGCGCTGACCTGTGGGAGCGCCAGGTTCTCGTTGCCGACGATGGCCGTCGAGGATTATCCGACGCTGCCGACGCTGCCGGACGAGACCGGGGCGCTGCCGGCGGAGCTATTCGCTGAAGCGATCAGCCAGGTAGCTATCGCCGCGGGTCGCGATGACACGTTGCCCATGTTGACGGGAATTCGGGTTGAGATCTCGGGTGAGACGGTGGTTTTGGCCGCAACCGATCGATTCCGTCTGGCAGTTCGCGAGCTGACGTGGTCGGCATTGTCGGCCGATATCCAAGCCTCGGTGCTGGTGCCGGCCAAGACATTGGCCGAGGCCGCTAAAGCCGGTATCGACGGGTCTGATGTTCGTCTGGCGTTGGGTGCCGGTACCGGTGTCGGAAAAGATGGGCTGCTCGGTATCAGTTACAACGGTAAGCGCAGCACCACCCGACTGCTGGATGCCGAGTTCCCGAAGTTTCGTCAGCTGTTGCCGGCCGAGCACACCTCGGTGGCGACCATCAATGTCGCCGAGCTCACCGAAGCCATCAAGTTGGTCGCATTGGTGGCAGACCGCGGTGCGCAGGTTCGGATGGAATTCGGCGACGGCATGTTGCGGCTTTCGGCGGGCGCCGACGACGTCGGCCGGGCCGAAGAAGACTTGGCCGTCGACTTTGCCGGCGAACCGTTGACGATCGCCTTCAATCCGACTTACCTGACGGATGGGCTCGCCTCGGTGCATGCGGAGCGGGTGTCGTTCGGATTCACCACTCCAGGCAAGCCGGCGTTGCTGCGTCCGGCACCGGCTGACGATAGCCATCCGACCGGCGCTGGCCCGTTCTCCGCTCTACCGACGGACTACGTGTACTTGTTGATGCCAGTTCGGTTGCCCGGCTAGGTGTACGTCCGGCATTTAGGACTGCGCGATTTCCGGTCCTGGGCAGTTGCGGACCTAGAACTGGAACCAGGTCGGACGGTGTTCGTCGGACCCAATGGTTTTGGGAAGACGAATCTTATTGAGGCCCTGTGGTATTCGACGACGTTGGGCTCGCATCGGGTGGCAACGGACGCTCCGCTGATTCGCACCGGCGCTACCCGCGCAGTGGTCTCGACCATCGTTGTGAACGAAGGCCGGGAATGCGCTATCGATCTGGAGATTGCCGCGGGCCGGGCCAACAAGGGCCGGTTGAATCGCTCACCGATGCGCAGTACGCGCGAGCTGGTCGGGGTGTTGAGGTCGGTGCTGTTTGCTCCGGAGGATCTGGCCTTGGTGCGCGGCGACCCGGCGGAGCGGCGCCGTTATCTTGATGATTTGGCAACGCTGCGTCGACCGACAATTGCTGGGGTGCGAGCCGACTATGACCGGGTGCTGCGGCAGCGCACGGCGCTGTTGAAGTCGTTGGTCGGGTCACGTCACCGAGGCGATCCGGGTGCGCTGGACACCCTCGGCGTGTGGGACAGCCGGTTGGCGGAGCACGGTGCCGAATTGATGGCGGCCCGTATCGATCTGGTGAATCTGCTGGCGCCAGAGGTAGAGAAGGCCTATCAGTTGCTGGCACCTGCCTCACGACCGGCGTCAATCGCCTACCGCGCGAGCACGGATAGCTTGGGTGGCGCTGATCCGGCCGATGCCGGGGGCACCGACCGGGAATTCCTAGAAGCCGCGTTATTGGCCGCACTGGCCGCCCGCCGCGACGCCGAATTGGAACGCGGAATGTGTCTTGTCGGGCCGCACCGCGACGAGCTGGAGCTACGGCTCGGCGATCAACCCGCCAAAGGCTTTGCGAGCCACGGGGAATCGTGGTCGTTCGCGGTGGCTTTGCGGCTGGCGGCGTACGAATTGCTGCGCGCCGACGGCGGCGAGCCGGTGTTGTTGTTGGACGACGTGTTCGCCGAACTCGACACCGAGCGGCGGCGGGCGTTGGCTTCAGTGGCCGAAGCTGCCGAACAAGTATTGGTAACCGCGGCGGTACTGGAAGACATACCGGATGGCTGGGATGCTAGACGGGTGCACATCGATTTGCGCGACGATGACTCCGGACGAGTATCGGTCGTGCAGTCATGACCGACTCCGAAGACCAACCGGATGCTGCGGGACCCGAGAAACTCGGCGGGCTCACCGGTATGGACCTGGTCCGGCGCACTCTCGAAGAAGCCCGCGCGGCGGCCCGCGCGCAGGGCAAGGACGCCGGCCGCGGGCGCACGTCCGCTCCCGGTCCGCGCCGGGTAGCCGGACGGCGGCGTAGTTGGTCGGGACCGGGTCCAGACGTTCGTGATCCACAACCACTGGGCAGTTTGACGCGCGACCTGGCGAAAAAGCGTGGCTGGTCCATCCGGGTCGCCGAAGGGACGGTGCTCGGTCATTGGCCATCGGTCGTCGGGCATCAGATCGCCGACCATGCCACCCCGACCGGATTGAGCGAGGGGGTGCTCAGCGTCGCGGCCGAGTCGACCGCCTGGGCCACCCAATTACGAATGGTGCAGGCTCAGGTGTTGGCCAAGATCGCCGCCGCCGTCGGCAACGGTGTGGTGACCTCGCTGAGAATCACCGGTCCAGCGGCACCGTCCTGGCGGAAAGGGCCCCGGCACATCTCCGGCCGGGGACCACGAGACACCTATGGTTGAGCTCCCGGGCAGCTCATCGGTGCCGGCAACACGCCGCCAACAGCTCGTAAACGTTAGCCCCCTCAGATCCGCGAGAACGAAACGGACCTCCGCAACGCACGTCCGGACGCGGCGTCAATAAAGAAATTAATCACACGGCGCGTCCAGATGGGTAGAAACGCACCTAGAGAATCGGTCCCGACCCCCGATGACGGTAGAGTAGAGACATGCGACTGCTGCGGTGACCGAACCGCCCGCATGAAACCCCGAGGAGAACATTCCGACCGTGGCTGCCCAGAAGAAGAAGGCGCAAGACGAATACGGCGCTTCAGCGATCACCGTGCTCGAGGGCCTGGAGGCCGTCCGCAAACGTCCCGGCATGTACATCGGATCCACCGGTGAGCGCGGTCTGCACCACCTGGTCTGGGAGGTTGTCGACAACTCGGTAGATGAAGCGATGGCGGGCTATGCCAGCCAGGTCGATGTGCGGATCCTCGAAGACGGCGGTGTCGAGGTCGTCGACGACGGCCGCGGTATCCCGGTCGCCATGCACTCCACCGGCACGCCGACCGTCGATGTGGTGATGACGCAGCTCCATGCGGGCGGCAAATTCGGCGGTGAGAACAGCGGCTATACGGTCAGCGGCGGATTGCACGGTGTCGGGGTCTCGGTGGTCAACGCCCTGTCCCGGCGGCTCGAGGTCGACATCTCCCGCGACGGCCATGAGTGGTCGCAGTACTACGAGCGCGCGGTACCCGGAACGTTAAAACAGGGCGAGGCCACCAAGAAGACCGGAACCACCATCAGGTTCTGGGCCGATCCCGAGATCTTCGAAACCACCGTCTACGACTTCGAGACGGTAGCGCGGCGCCTGCAGGAAATGGCGTTTCTGAACAAGGGGTTGACGATCAACCTCGCCGACGAGCGGGTGACCCAGGAAGAGGTCGTCGACGAGGTCGTCAGCGACACGGCCGAGGCGCCCAAGTCGGCCGAAGAAAAGGCGGCCGAGTCGAAGGCCCCGCACAAGGTCAAGCGCCGCACGTTCCACTATCCGGGTGGGCTGGTGGACTTCGTCAAGCACATCAACCGCACCAAGAGCCCAATTCAGCAGAGCATCATCGACTTTGAAGGCAAGGGCACCGGCCACGAAGTCGAAATCGCCATGCAGTGGAACGGCGGATATTCCGAATCGGTGCACACCTTCGCCAACACCATCAACACCCACGAGGGCGGCACCCACGAAGAGGGCTTCCGCAGCGCACTGACATCGGTGGTGAACAAGTACGCCAAAGACAAGAAGTTGCTGAAGGAAAAAGAGGCCAACCTCACCGGCGACGATATCCGTGAGGGACTCGCCGCGGTGATCTCGGTCAAGGTCAGCGAACCCCAGTTCGAAGGTCAGACCAAGACCAAGCTGGGTAACACCGAGGTCAAGTCGTTTGTGCAGAAGGTATGCAACGAACAGCTCACGCACTGGTTCGAGGCCAACCCCTCCGAGGCGAAAACAGTTGTGAATAAGGCGGTGTCGTCGGCACAAGCGCGGATGGCCGCGCGCAAAGCACGAGAGTTGGTGCGCCGCAAGAGTGCAACCGATCTCGGCGGGCTGCCCGGCAAGTTGGCCGACTGCCGCTCCACCGATCCGCGAAAGTCCGAACTCTATGTGGTGGAGGGCGATTCGGCCGGCGGCTCGGCCAAGAGCGGCCGCGACTCGATGTTCCAGGCGATCCTCCCGCTGCGCGGCAAGATCATCAACGTCGAAAAGGCCCGTATCGACCGGGTATTGAAGAACACCGAAGTCCAGGCGATCATCACCGCGCTCGGCACCGGAATTCACGACGAGTTCGATCTGACCAAGCTGCGCTACCACAAGATCGTGCTGATGGCCGACGCCGACGTGGACGGCCAGCATATTTCGACGCTGCTACTGACGCTGTTGTTCCGGTTCATGCGGCCGCTGATCGAAAACGGACACGTGTACTTGGCACAGCCGCCGCTCTACAAGCTGAAGTGGCAGCGGTCCGAACCGGAGTTCGCGTACTCCGATCGTGAGCGAGACGGTTTGTTGGAGGTGGGCGCGAAGGCCGGCCGGAAGATCAACAAAGAAGACGGCATCCAGCGTTACAAAGGTCTAGGCGAAATGGATGCCAAGGAGTTGTGGGAAACCACAATGGACCCCTCGGTCCGGGTGCTGCGGCAGATCACCCTTGACGACGCCGCTGCCGCCGACGAACTTTTCTCCATCCTGATGGGTGAGGACGTGGAGGCACGTCGAAGCTTTATCACCCGCAACGCCAAGGACGTTCGCTTCCTGGACGTCTGATCGACCAGACATGCCTTCGGTGAGATGCAAACGAGGAATAGATGACTGACACCACGCTGCCGCCCGGCGACGGGACCACCGACCGGATTGAGCCGGTTGACATTCAGCACGAGATGCAGCGCAGCTACATCGATTACGCGATGAGCGTGATCGTGGGTCGCGCGCTGCCGGAAGTGCGCGACGGCCTCAAGCCCGTGCATCGCCGGGTGCTGTATGCGATGTTCGACTCGGGGTTCCGGCCGGATCGCGGACACGCGAAATCCGCACGCTCCGTTGCCGAGACGATGGGTAACTATCACCCGCACGGCGACTCGTCGATCTACGACACCCTGGTGCGCATGGCGCAGCCCTGGTCGCTGCGGTACCCGTTGGTTGACGGGCAGGGCAACTTCGGTTCGCCGGGCAACGATCCGCCGGCCGCGATGCGGTACACCGAGGCGCGGCTTACTCCGCTCGCGATGGAGATGCTGCGCGAAATCGACGAGGAGACAGTCGATTTCATCCCGAACTATGACGGGCGCGTGCAGGAGCCGACGGTACTGCCCAGCCGGTTCCCGAACCTGTTGGCCAACGGGTCCGGCGGCATCGCCGTCGGCATGGCGACCAACATTCCGCCGCACAACCTGCGCGAGCTCGCCGAGGCCGTCTACTGGTGCCTGGAGAATCACGAGGCCGACGAGGAAGCCACGCTGGCCGCGGTCTGCGAGAGGGTCAAGGGGCCAGACTTCCCGACGTACGGCCTGATCGTTGGCTCACAAGGGATTAACGACGCCTACACCACCGGACGTGGCTCCGTCCGGATGCGTGGCGTGGTGGAGATCGAGGAGGACTCCCGCGGGCGTACCTCGATTGTCATCACCGAGTTGCCCTATCAGGTCAACCACGACAACTTCATCACCTCGATCGCTGATCAGGTCCGCGACGGCCGGCTCACCGGTATCGCCAACATCGAGGACCAATCCAGCGACCGGGTCGGCCTGCGCATCGTCGTCGAGATCAAGCGCGACGCGGTAGCCAAGGTGGTGTTGAACAACCTCTACAAGCACACCCAACTGCAGACCAGCTTCGGCGCCAACATGTTGTCGATCGTCGACGGGGTGCCGCGCACGCTGCGCATCGACCAGATGATCCGCTACTACGTCGAGCACCAACTCGATGTCATCATCCGGCGCACCACCTATCGGTTGCGCAAGGCCAACGAACGCGCACACATCTTGCGCGGTCTGGTCAAAGCGCTTGACGCGCTGGACGAGGTCATCGCCTTGATCCGCGCGTCGGAGACCGTGGACATCGCCCGGACCGGCCTGATCGAACTGCTGGACATCGACGAAATCCAATCCCAGGCCATCCTGGACATGCAGCTGCGCCGGCTCGCCGCGCTGGAGCGCCAGCGCATCGTCGACGACTTGGCCAAGATCGAAGCCGAGATCGCCGACCTGGAAGACATCCTGGCCAAGCCGGAGCGGCAGCGCTCAATCGTGCACGACGAACTCGCCGAGATCGCCGACAAGTATGGCGACGACCGTCGCACCCGGATCATCGCGGCCGACGGCGACGTCAATGACGAGGACCTGATCGCCCGCGAAGACGTCGTCGTCACCATCACCGAGACCGGGTACGCCAAGCGCACCAAAACCGATCTGTACCGCAGCCAAAAGCGCGGCGGCAAGGGTGTGCAGGGCGCCGGGCTCAAGCAGGACGACATCGTCGCGCACTTCTTCGTGTGCTCGACGCACGACTGGATCCTGTTCTTCACCACCCAGGGGCGGGTATATCGGGCCAAGGCCTACGAACTGCCCGAGGCATTGCGGACCGCGCGCGGCCAGCACGTCGCCAACCTGCTGGCCTTCCAGCCCGAGGAGCGCATCGCCCAGGTCATTCAGATCCAGAGCTACGAGGATGCGCCATATCTCGTGCTTGCGACCCGCAACGGGTTGGTCAAGAAGACGAAGCTGACCGACTTCGACTCCAACCGCTCGGGCGGCATCGTGGCGATCAACCTGCGCGACAACGACGAGCTGGTCGGCGCGGTGCTGTGCTCGTCCCAAGAGGACCTGTTGCTGGTCTCCGCGAACGGTCAGTCCATCCGGTTCTCGGCGACCGACGAGGCGCTTCGGCCGATGGGCCGTGCCACCTCCGGTGTCCAGGGCATGCGCTTCAACACCGACGATTATCTGTTGTCGCTCAACGTAATCCAAGAAGGCACCTACCTGCTGGTCGCGACCAACGGTGGTTACGCCAAGCGCACCGCGATCGAGGAGTACCCCGTGCAGGGTCGCGGCGGCAAGGGAGTCTTGACCGTCCAGTACGACCGTCGGCGCGGCAGGCTGGTTGGGGCGCTGATCGTCGACGACGACAGCGAGCTCTACGCGATCACCTCGGGTGCCGGCGTCATTCGGACCACGGCGCGCCAGGTCCGTAAGGCGGGACGGCAGACCAAGGGCGTCCGGTTGATGAACCTGGGCGAGGGCGCCACACTGCTGGCCATCGCGCGTAACGCCGAAGAAGGCGAAGACGAGGCCGACGACGTGGACGTGGAGGAGTCGGAGAGCTAGCCCGTGACGGTTGCGGGTCAAGCAGCGGCTCGCCAAAAAATCCTGGGGATTAGACTCAGCCCGATCAGACATACCACCGCTGGGCGGCCAAGTAGGACAGGTAAGGAGTCGGGGTGAGTTCACCGAACGAACCGGGCGCTCCCAAGAAGGGCGACGGCCCCAATGGGGATGGCCCGGTCGAGCGTGCCGGTGCACACCACGGGACGTCCCCGCAAGCCGGCCGGAGCCAGGACGCGGCAGACTCGCCACCCTGGCAGCGTGGGGCGGGCCGTCCTCCGACGAATCGTCCGGCGGAACCGCAGGGCGAGCGGCAGGCGAACCCGCCCGCAGGCCTCGATGCCCGGCTGAATCGCTTCATCACCGGCACGGCGGCACCGGGGGCCGGCGGCGGGCCGCAGCCGAAGAACCCGCCGAATGAGGCAGTCCAAACCCGGGGCGACAACACGCAGACCGAGGCCTACGCGAGCGAACTGCCCGATCTGTCGGGCCCGCTTCCGCGCCCAGCGCCGCGCAAGAGCACGCCAGAGCGCGCCGCCGAGACTTCCAACGCATCGGGATCGGGCCGCACGACAACCGCGGAACCCCGGGAAACCCAGGACAACCGTGTGCAGGTGGCGCGGCGACCCCGTGGCCCGGTGCGGGCCAGCATGCAGATCCGCCGGATCGATCCGTGGAGCACGCTGAAAGTGTCTCTGATGCTCTCGGTGGCACTGTTCTTCGTCTGGATGATCGCGGTGGCGTTCCTCTACCTGGTGCTCGGCGGCATGGGTGTGTGGGCGAAGCTGAACAGCAACGTCGGTGACCTGCTGAACAACACCAGCGGTAGCAGCGGAGAACTCGTCTCCAGCGGAACCATCTTCGGCGGTGCGGTGCTGATCGGCTTGGTCAACATCGTCTTGCTGACGGCCATGTCCACGATCGGCGCGTTCATCTACAACCTGGCGACCGACCTGATCGGCGGCATCGAAGTGACGCTGGCAGACCGGGATTAACGCACAGTTTTGGGAGTAGGGCGGCGACTGCGGTAATCTCGTCGCTCGGCCCCACGCGAGTACGGGCCTATAGCTCAGGTGGTTAGAGCGCTTCGCTGATAACGAAGAGGTCGGAGGTTCGAGTCCTCCTAGGCCCACAGTCATGTGCCCGTCAGAACGTTGTGTGAGACTTGCATTGCCGTTGGCGCTACTCGGTGTGGCGGCAGCGGTGCTGTGGTCACGACGTGGAGTTGAGGTCTGGCACGTGGCGGACGTTGATCCACCCCACGGCGAGGGGCCTTAGCTCAGTTGGTAGAGCACTGCCTTTGCAAGGCAGGTGTCAGGGGTTCGATTCCCCTAGGCTCCACAATCTAAAAGCGCACGATGGTTAGCTGCCTGGCGCGGTAACGACGATCGATTCCTGCCCGATTTTCCATGCAGTCATGAAGGTGTCGATGCTGACCTTTGTGTCGGCGTGATCGGCGTAGGGGTCGTTGAGGTGAACCGTGTGGTCGTTGGTGTCGACCCCGGTGACAACAAGTAAGTGATCAGGCGAGGTGCGCTGGTCGTTGCTGCCCAAGATGGTTCCGGAGTTGACCCACGCGATGACTTTGCGGTCGGCGCCGAGGTACTCCTCTAACTTGGACAGGCCGACCTCCTCGGGGTGTTTGTCGTAGGTCATGTGCGATTTGATGCCGTAGTGGTCGAGCAGCACGACCGTGTCGGCCATGTCGATGCCACCCTTTTCGGTTTCGTGGCCGGGGTCGCCGGTGGGCAGGTAAATCTGACCGTCGCGGATCACCGACGGAGTGTTCTGCGCCAGCTTGATGATCTGCTGTTCCGTTCGAGCGTGGCCGGTGAATTCACCGACCACATCGGCGACCGAAGCCAACCCGCAGGTGTCCTCTAGCGACTGCTGCACCCAGTACTTCGCGGCCGCCGCCGGGTGGCCGTACACGCCACCGACCGTCGTCCGCGCCGGCGGGTTGCCGTTGACGCTGGCGGTGGCGGTGCTGGGCGACGTCGTCGCCGCGCGCATCGCCGGTGGTGGCGAGCTGCACGCCGATACCAACAGAATGCTGGCCGTACCGATGCACGCGCCCACCCGGGCGGTGCCCAAAGCGGTTGCGATCCGGGAGTTGAACAGATTCCCTCGCTAAGACCAGTCGGACAATCGATTGGCCGCAAAGTAGCACCTTCAGCAAACGGCCGCGCCCTCATTAGACGCAATTTCAATAAGGCGGCCTGCCGGTGCACGTCTGCAAGGTGGGATCAGGGGTTCGAATCCCGTTAGCCCCGCAACGGACGACCAACGGCCGCAGTGGAATTGGTGAGTTTGTAGCGCTGGGATCAGTTACGGCCGGGGCTGGACGTCGACGCTGGGCGGGCGGGGCGAGGTCTCTGAAGGCGCGGGGTGCGACGAGCGCCGAACGATGCTGAAGGCCACAGCGCCGACGGCCAACGCCGCCACCGCGGCGCCGGCAAGTACCCACGGGCGCGGGCGGCGGCGTCGGGCCCGGCGGGCGTCTTGCAACGCTTGCGGGAGGTTGGCAATTACTTCCTGCGCGGCTGCCAGTTCCTCGCCGATCGTCTCTTGCGCCGCAGCGATTTCCCGGGCTAGCTGGCCTTGCTGGTAGCGGCGCCGCAGCTCCGATGTGGTCGACCGGGCGGAGTCGACTCCCAGTCCGACGATTCCACGAGTGAGGTCCACTGGTCCCACTGTCGAATACGTCAGGCCCCTGGCTAGTCGCTGCCGGGGCGTCAGCCGGGATTCCGCCTTCGCTGTCATCTGTCGCCTTCCTGTGCGTGAAACCTACAGACTGCCACCATAAAGACGGCCGCGGGCCAATTGAGCCTACGCCGCAGGTGGGTACCGAACTCCGGTCCACTGGCACCCGGTGCGAGCCCGCCTGCGGCTAATGGCAGACTGTGATGCCGTGACTAACAGCCCTTTTCAGACCGCTACTGCCACGCTGCACACCAACCAGGGAGACATCAAGGTCGCCCTCTTTGGAAATCACGCGCCCAAGACTGTCGCCAACTTCGTTGGCCTGGCGCAGGGCACCAAGGAGTACTCCACGCAGAACTCCTCGGGTGGCCCCTCGGGCCCGTTCTACGATGGCGCGGTTTTTCACCGGGTGATCCAGGGCTTCATGATCCAGGGCGGGGACCCGACCGGCACCGGCCGCGGCGGCCCGGGCTACAAGTTCGCCGACGAATTCCACCCCGAGCTGCAATTCGACAAGCCCTACCTGCTGGCGATGGCCAACGCGGGCCCGGGCACCAACGGGTCGCAGTTCTTCATCACCGTCGGCCAGACGCCCCACTTGAATCGGCGCCACACGATCTTCGGTGAGGTAGTCGAGCCCGAGTCGCAGAAAGTCGTCGACGCGATCGCAACCACGGCCACCGACGGCAACGACCGCCCGACGGACGCGGTCGTCATCGAGTCGATCACGATCTCGTAAGCCATCCGCTGCGGCGGGGCCTGCGCTCAAGGCTGTTGACGGCCGGCGTAGCCGGCCGCGGTGAGCGCGTCGAGA
>Ga0208987_1000132_pt1 | contig 16228 bp, 20 predicted proteins | sample MedBloCARef_O2_FD_187845 | JGI IMG/M metagenome (GOLD analysis project Ga0208987, IMG submission 187845) | Forest soil microbial communities from El Dorado National Forest, California, USA - Mediterranean Blodgett CA Ref_O2 (SPAdes) (version 2) | ecosystem: Environmental > Terrestrial > Soil >... | reverse complement strand
CCTGCCGTACCGCGATAAGCCGCGCAGCCCCGAGGGGCTGCGAAAGAATCTGCGGCTGCGCGACGGCCGCTGGTACTGGCACTGGGATCCGGCGTTCATGACCGCCCCCGGGGACGACCCGGAGCTGCGCACCGAGCACTTCGAGGAGGCCGCAGCGGATCTGAAGATTCCGATCCTGTTGATCCGCGGCAAGCTCTCGGACGTAGTCAGCCCAGAAGGCGTCAAGCATTTCCTCGCGACGGTTCCCCGTGCGGAGTTCGTCGAACTGTCCAACGCCGGGCACACCGCGGCCGGCGACGACAATGACGCCTTCAGTGACGCCGTGGTGACGTTCGTCAGGCGGCTGACCGGCTAATCAGCCGGCTTCTCTGCGTGTCCGCCGAACTGCTTGCGCATGGCCGACAGCGCCTTGTTGGCGAAGTCATCGAGGCTGCGCGACGCGAAGCGGGACTGCAGCGCGGTCGTGAGCACCGGCGCGGGCACTCCCTCGTCGATCGCCGCGATCGCCGTCCAGCGGCCCTCGCCAGAGTCGGACACCCGCCCGGAGAACTCGTGCAGGTCGGGCGATTGATGCAGCGCGATCGCGGTCAGGTCCAGCAGCCAGGAACCGACGACACTGCCCCGGCGCCACACCTCGGCGACGTCGGCGATGTCGAAGTCGTACTGGTAACACTCCGGGCTCGACAGCGGCGCGGTCTCGGCATCGCCCTCCTGGATGCGTTTGCCGATGTCGGCGTTGCGCAGGATGTTCAGTCCCTCGGCGAGGGAAGCCATAAACCCGTATTCGATCCCGTTGTGCACCATCTTGACGAAGTGGCCCGCCCCGGAGGGGCCGCAGTACAGATACCCCTTCTCCGGTTGCGCGACGTCCCCGGTCCGCCCCGGCGTGCGCTCCGCCGCATCCACTCCGGGTGCGATGGTGGCGAACAGCGGCTCGGCGTGGGCAAAGGACTTCTCGTCCCCGCCGATCATCAGGCAATAGCCGCGCTCGCGGCCCCACACACCTCCGCTGGTGCCGCAATCCAGCAGATGAATACCCTTGTCGCCCAGCAGCTTTGCGTGCTTGAGGTCATCGCGATAATACGAGTTGCCGCCGTCGATCACGATGTCGCCGGCTTCCAGTGTGTTGGCCAGCCCTTCGATCACCGTCTGCGTGATCGTGCCTGCCGGCACCATCACCCACACGATCCGCGGTGTGGACAACTTCTCGGCCAGCTCGGCGACCGAGTACACCCCGGTCGTCCTGTCCTCGCTGGCCAGCGCCTTGACGGCGGTCGTGTCGTGGTCGTACACGACGCACTCATGTCCGCCCGCGGTCACGCGTCGGACGATGTTTGCGCCCATCCGGCCCAGGCCGATCATTCCCAGCTGCATCTTGTTCAGGTCTCCTTACTGCGCCGAGCTCGTAGGAAGCCACGGCTCTTGCCAACTGTGGTGACCGCGCAGCAGCGACTGCGCAGCTTCGGGTCCCCAGGACCCGCGTTCGTAGTACTGGATTTCGCAGGGCTTATCGAGCAGCGACTCGACGATCCGCCACGTCTCTTCGATGCTGTCCTCCCGCGCGAAAAGTTGATGGTCTCCGGTCAACGCGGCGTGCAGGAGCAGCTCATACGGCTCCTCCGGTTCACCGAGATCCGCCGCGAACGAGGAGTCCAGGTGAACGGCGTGCCACGCGTCGCCGATCCGGGCCGCCAACTGCAGCCGCAGCCCCGGCTCCGGATCAATGCGCAGCACAATCTGATTCGCATCGGCCGGACGGTGCTCCGGCAGGAACGCCAACTTGGGCACCCGGTGCAGAAACAGCCGCACCTCGGTGACCCGCTCGGGCATGCCCTTGCCGGCGCGCAAGAAGACCGGCACCCCGGCCCAGCGCCAGTTGTCGATCTCGGTGCGCAGCGCGATGAAAGTCTCGGTCTGTGAATCCTTTTGCACACCAACGATATCCGCGTAGCCGCGGTACTGGCCCCGGACGCAGCGCTTGGGGTCCAGCGCCGGCATGGCGCGGAACACGTCGGCCTTTTTGTCGTTCACGTCGTCGGCGCTATTTCCGACCGGAGGCTCCATGGTGACCAGCGCGAGCACCTGCAGCAGATGGTTTTGCACGACGTCGCGCAGCGCGCCGACCGGATCGTAGAACTTGCCGCGGTCCTCCACGCCGATGTTCTCGGCCATGGTGATCTGGATCTCGGAAACGCTGTGGCGGTCCCACAGTGCGGCCACCGCCTGGTTGGCGAACCGCAGGTATTCCAGCTCGACGACGGGCCGCTTGCCCAGGAAGTGATCGACCCGCATGATCTGGTCTTCATCAAGCACGGCACGCAGCCGGGCGTTGAGCTCACGCGCAGACTTCAGGTCGTGGCCGAACGGCTTTTCCACCGCCACCCGCGCATGTTCCACTAACCCGGCTTTCCCGAGGTTCTCGACGATGGGCGCGAACAGGAACGGCGGCATTTCCAGGTAGTAGAGCGGACGCTTCCCTGATCCGATTCGCTTGGCCAGCTGCTCGTAGAGCGCCGTGTCGGTGACGTCGCCGTGGATGTAGTCCAACCGGCCGGCCAGCCGGTCGAACACCTCGTCGTCGATCTTCTCGCCGCAGTCGTTGATGGCTCCCCGCGCCCGTTCGACCAGCTGCTCCACCGACATGTCGTCACTGGCCACACCCAGGATGGGGCAATCCAGCAGTTTGCGTGCCTCAAGGCGGTACAACGCCCGAAACGTCATCTTGCGGGCCAGATCACCGGTAATTCCGAAGATCACCAGCAGATTCGACGAACTACCACCGTCGTCGGCCACGAGCGAACCTCCCAAAAGGAACCAAATCGGTTTAGTGGAGATGCACTACCCGGGGCGTTCGAGCTCAACCCTAGACACTGCTTATAGGGCCGACAACCGGAAGCCGTCGGGCGCTTTGCAAGGATGCTGACGTGGGAGACGTGCTGCACATCGGGATCTACGCGCTGGCCGGAGTTGCCGCCGTCGAAGCCGGCGCACTCGCGGTGATGTGGAGGTTGCTTGTTCGCAGCCGCGAGGAGGCCGAGGAGTTAAGGCAGCGTGCCGACACCCGCAAATGGCTGATCTCCGGTGGCCGCGAGGCGGTCAAAACGGTGTGGAACACCGCGAACATCATGCGCAAGGAGGGCTTTGGCGCGGCGGTGCGCGGCTCGATCGAGGACCTGGCCGACTGGGCCGAGGTCGAGCGGCCCGACCTGGCCCGGGTCACGCCGGACGGGCGGGTCGTGATCGTGTTCTCCGACATCGAAGAGTCCACGGCGCTCAACGAGCGGATCGGTGACCGCGCCTGGGTCAAGCTGATCAGCTCGCACGACAAGCTCGTTTCGGGGCTCGTGAAGCGCCGGTCCGGTCATGTGGTGAAGAGCCAAGGTGACGGTTTCATGATCGCCTTCGCTCGGGCCGAGGAGGCGGTGCGCTGTGCCATCGACCTTCAGGACGAGCTGAACAAGGATGCAAAGCGCAAGCGGCACGAAGAAATTCGGGTTCGAATCGGCATCCATATGGGACGTTCGGTACGCCGGGGCGACGACCTGTTCGGACGTAACGTCGCAATGGCGGCACGAGTGGCCGCCGAAGCCGTCGGCGGCCAGGTCCTGGTGAGCCAACCGGTCCGGGACGCGCTGGGCGACTGCGACGACATCTGGTTCGACGAAGGCCGCGATGTCGAGTTGAAGGGCTTTTCCGGCAGCTATCGGTTATTCGCGGTGGAAACCGAGCCGGACGAGGAGTCGGTTTCGGCTAACCGCTGATGCAGCCGGGCCCGGATCTGGTCGGGCGTGTAGGCCTGCCGTTTGCGCTGATCGCGCAGCACCAGCGCACCGCTGGCCACCACGCCCGCGGCGCCGGCCAGCCCAACCCACTTCCATATGCCGCGCATAGACACAGGCTAGCCTTTAGGCGCAATGGACACGTTGGGCGACAAGGTCTGCGTCATCAGCGGAGCGGCCAGCGGTATCGGTCGCTCCATCGCGCGTGCGCTGGCCGGCCGGGGTGCGCACGTCGTGGCTGTCGATGTTGACGACGACGGCATCGGAGTCCTTGCCAACGAACTGAGCGAGCGGGGCGCCGCAGTACTTGCGCACCGTGCCGACGTCTCGGATCCCGATGCGTTCCAAGGTGTTCGGGACGCAGCGCTGCAACGGTTCGGCCGCGTCGACGTGGTGGTCAACAATGTCGGTGTGCTGACGAACGGACTGCCACAAGACATTCCGGTCTCCGAGTGGCAGCGCATCCTCGACATCAATCTTATGTCGGTGGTGCGCAGCAACGCCGTGTTCCTCCCACTGCTGCTCGATCAGGGCAGCGGACATCTGGTCAATACCGGGTCTTTCGCGGGGCTTTTCACCTATTCCTATGACCGCCAGCCTTATGCCGCCACTAAGGCCGCTATCGTGCAGATCAGCGAGGGCCTGGCGATCTACTTGCGGCCCAAGGGTATTGGCGTGACATTGCTGTGCCCGGGACCGGTGCTGACGAATATCGCTGCTGCGGTGCCGACATTCGGCGACGGAGCAGCGCTGCGGACCCCGGGCGAACAGTTCGAACTGCTCGATCCCGGACCCGTGGGCAAGCTGGTCGCAGATGCGATTTTGAGTAACCGCTTCTTCGTGCCCACCCATCCGCACGTCGTCGACGAGCTTCGCCGCCGCATCGACGACTGGGACGCGTATATCGACTACCAGATCTCCCGTGAACCCCGATGAAAGGCGACCCACCGATGGCTGATTCGCGCGCTAAGGGCCTGGAAGTGTTCAGGGACATGATGCCCGGCCTGATCCCCGATGACGTCACCAGCCTGGCCGACGACGGTGTCGCCGGCGAGCTCGGTGAATTGACCATCGATCACGTCTTCGGCGCACTCTGGACGCGACCCGGATTGGATCGCCGTTCGCGCAGTCTGGTGACGTTGGGCGCCCTGATCGCCCTGCGGGCTTCCGAGGAACTGAAATTCCACTTCCCGATCGCGCTGCGCAATGGGCTGACGATCGAAGAAATCGATGAGGTGATCTACCACATGACCGGCTACGCCGGTTACCCGGCGGCCGCCAACGCGCGCAATGTCGCGCGCGAAGTGCTGGCGCACTCCTAAGCTCTGTCTAACATGCTCACCCTTGACCAGGCACTGAACGAGACACGCACAGGCGATCTTTGGCTGTTCCGCGGCGAGTCGGGACCCGATCGGGCGATCCAGACGTTGACGAACGCCCCGGTGAATCACGTCGGTATGACGGTGGCCGTCGACGACCTGCCGCCACTGATCTGGCATGCCGAGCTGGGCGACAAGCTCACCGATATGTGGACCGGCACCAACCACCGCGGTGTGCAGCTCAACGATCTACGGCAGGCGGTCCAGCAGTGGACACAGCGCTATCATCAGCGGTGCTGGCTGCGCCAGCTGACGCCCTATGCCACCCGCCAACAAGAGAATGAACTGCTGCGGGTAATCGCCCGCATGGACGGGACCGCCTTCCCCACCACCGCCCGGCTCACCGCCCGCTGGTTTCGCGGCCGGGTCCCCACCATCAACGACTGGGTGCGCGGAATCCCTGTGGTGGACAAGAAAATTCGCGAGCAGACCCAACGGCGTCGGGAAGAGCGCAAGATGAGCCTCGCTACCGCCTACTGCGCGGAGACGGTGGCGATCACCTACGAGGAGATGGGGCTACTCCTCACCGACAAGGACACCAACTGGTTCGACCCGGGCAAGTTCTGGAGCGGCGACACGCTGCCGCTGGCACCGGGATATCAGCTGGGCGACGAAATCGCCATCTCGGTCGACTGAGGTCAGCCGACCGACATCTCTCCCATCTCCGACCACCCACTGGCGTCGATGGTCTGACTGATGATCTTGGGCGTGGACGTCAGCGCCTGCGTGAGGTCTCCCATCGCCTGCTTGAAGTGGTCGCTGTTGACGTGGACGCCCCCCGCCTCACCGTCGCGGAACGCCTCGACCAAGACAAACTCGGCAGGGTTGTCCACGCTGCGCGACCACTCGAACCACAGGTTGCCATCCTCGGCGCGAGTGGCCGCGGTGAACGAGGCAACCAGGTCCGGCCAGCGCTCGGTCCACTCGGGTTTGGTTTCGAACTTGACGACGATGAAGATCATTGCGGTCCTCGCCCATGCTCGTAGCTGTCAGTGCGCTCACCAGGATATCCCGACGCCACGTTCGAGGCTTTTCTCAACCACAGCAAAGTCCGCCTAGAACACCAGTTGAAAAGGTAGGTGCCTAGACGGACTTTGCGTGGATCCAGGATAAAAGTGACGCAGCCCACATACGATAGCGTATCGCGACTAGTTCACTATTTCCACGCGCGTAATGCGATCAATGTGACTAATGTTGCGAAACGATCGGCAGAATTATCCAACACTCGCGCCATTCGAATCTTTATCAATTCGGAATTCTGGGGTCACCCGGCGGCGGCAATTCGGGAGCCGGCGGGGGCGGTGGCGCGGGAGCCGGGGCATCGACGAGAACGCCAGGTGCGGGGGGCGGCGGTGGCGGCGCATCCGGCGGCGGTGGCGGCGCATCCGGCGGCGGAGGCAGGCCGGGATCACCGTCCGGGGGCATTGGCAGGAACATGTGATGAGTGAATCCGGCCTGGTAAGCACCTGGGCCGCCCAGGTGCACGCCACCACCACGTTCACCGCTGGAGACCGAGGTGCCGTCCGGCAAGGTCACGGCCGTATGGCCACCGTTCCACCCGATCACCAAGGCGTTGGGAGCGGTTCCATATTGGAATCCCCGCGCCAATAGCGCGCCTTCTTCATTACCGGTGTTGAATCGGTCCCCGTAAACCGGTCGATCAGTTGCCGCATTCGCAATCCACGAAGCGAGGCCCGAGCAGTCAGTTCCCGCGGGAGAATCTCCACCCACAATATACGGCGTCCCCGAGACCTGGTTGACGAGTGACATCAATGCTGCAATAACGATCATGGCCAGGGACGCTAGCAAGTAAATAGTAAGTTAACCAAAATTTGTGGCGTGCATCACGCATGAATTGAATAATGGCGTGCGCCGCACTTACAGCAAACTTATTACATAAAAGCATCGTTATTGACACCAATAGGCTGAGTGGTCCTACAACCAGCGACAACGGCCGTTCCGTAGGGTAAGTGGGTGTGCTCTCCCGGCCCGGCACGCGTCGTTCGCGTAGCTGCGATGTTCCAATATGGTGCTGTCGATACAAACACGCGCACTGAGGGGGCCCGATGACCGAAGCACTTCCCCCGGCCGACTGGTATCCCGACCCAACCGGTGCGCGCGCACAACGGTACTTCGACGGCTGCGAATGGACAGACCACTACACGGCCACGCTCTCGCTGGACCAGCGCTCCGCAATCCTTGAAGAGGCGATCGCCAGCCACTATCCGTGGGCGCGGGTCGAGTCACGCACGCCCACCCAAGCCGTCCTGTTCCTCGGCGGTGGGGTGTCAGCGGCCGCGCACGTGGTGTGTGCGCTGCTCACCATCTTCACCTGTGGGCTGTTCGGCATCATCTGGCTGATCGTCGCCGCGACGTCGCCCGAACGGCGGGCGTATATAGCGGTCGACTCGTACGGCAACGTCACCTTCAACTAGCTGCGGATACGTCCGGGAAGTCGCGGTTTTCGTCGCCGTGGGTAAAAGGTCACGGCGCTCTGGGCAACACGCAGCGCGACCAGCATCAAGAGCGAACCGTGTTACCTGAGCCATCCCGCTAGTTCACAGACAATTCAGGGACCCGCGGAATTATCGCTAGACGCTGGCGGGCATGCCTAAGTCATGACTACTCCTACTAGAGCCCCCAAACAGCTAGTCGTGACGTCACTCATGGCCCTGTCCGTGCTGCTGTGCGCTGCGCCGGCGGTCGCGAACGCCGCTCCGGACAGCACCGCCGCCTACCTGACCTCACTCAACAACCACGGCATTAACTACAGCAACCCCACCCATATGGTGAGCATCGGCACCACCCTCTGCCACGAGCTGCGCAACAGCATGGTGCCCGCTGACGAGGCGGTGAACGGGATTAAGAACATGGGCTACTCGGACAGCCAAGCCCACGTGATCGCCGCCAGCGCGGTGCTGTCGTTCTGCCCCGACATGGATGCCGACGCCAAATAACGCTTGCGGCAGGCCGGGCGCTATCGGCCTTAGCCTCAAATTCCGAATTTGGCGCGGGCCTCATCCGTGACCGGAGTGAACAGGTTGACCAGGTTGCCGTCCGGATCGCGGAACAACAGTGCGCGGTTACCCCACGGCATAGTTGTCGGCTCTGTCACGACCTCGCCCACGCGGTGGCGAAGCCGCTGGTACTCGGCGTCGACGTCCTCGACGATGAACTCCAGGATCGCGCTGCGGTTGGCTGCCGGCTCGGCGGATCCCGCTCCGAACAGCGGCACGGTCTTGTCACTGCCGATGGCCAGTGTCCCGGCCGGTGTCGGAATCTCGGCGAACAGCTCGTTGCCCCACACCGCGGGGACTTCGGTGACCATCTCGTAGAAGTCGACGAGTCGATTGACGTCGGCGGTGATGATGCGGGTGGAAATGAACTTCACGAAGGACCCCCATGGGTCGTGGCGGTGTCGCCGAGCGATCAGCGCTTGCATGAGGCATGTTAGGCAGCCCCTCCGACAACCGCGGGTTGACGTCGGAGAAGCAGCTGAGCAACAGGGTGGCGCCAGGCCGGGCGGCCCGGTGCACCGCGGCGGCGTATCTACGAGGCCAAGATTTCATAACGGTTTCGGTTGAGCAAAGGTACTGCAGCGTACCCGCGAGGCGCGGGCCGATATCGCCTGTTCGGCTATAGTGTTGGCTCCTATGACCAGACTGAACCGTTACGAGAAGCGCTGGCGCACAGCGCTTCACGCAACCGTGTCGGCATTTGTTGTTGCCATACTGGGACTCGGCATCGCCCCCGTAGCTCATGCGGCTGCGGCCACGGCGACATTGTCGGTGGAACACGCGTGGCAGACCGGTTTCATCGCCAACTTCACCATCACCAACGCGAGCATGTCGCAGCTACCCGATTGGAGGCTCGAATTCGACTTGCCGGTGGGAGAAGGTCTCTCGCACACGTGGAATAGCACCTTTGCGCAATCTGGTACTCACTTTGTGATCACCCCCGCGAATTGGAATCGCAGCATTGAACCCGGTGGTTCGGCCACCGGTGGTATGAGGGGCGTGCTGACCGGTGCCTACTCGCCGCCGTCGAATTGCGTGCTCAACGGGCAATATCCCTGCACCTAACGGCGACTGCGCACTGAGGCTCGACGGCTCCGACTTCGATGCTGGCATCGGGATCGCCCCTGGCTGGCTAAAATTAGTGGACCTTCATCGACGCCTCTAGGGCCCGTCGCCGGAGGCCACAGATTTCACCCAGGAGGATGTCATGGCGGTAAGAGCCGTTGCGTTGGTAGTCCTCGCCGTGGGGTTGGCCGCGCCGGCCCATGCGGACTCCACTGACGACGCATTCATCGCCAACCTCAGCACCTCGGGCATGGATTACGGCGCACCCGAGCGAGCGATCCAGCTCGCGAAGACTGTCGTCTGCGGCACCCTCAGCAATAACCCCAACACCAGCAACGCGGACCTGAATGCCAAGGTCACCAATGCCACCAACTGGCCACCGCTCAGTGCCGCCTACTTCACCGGAGCTGCCATCCAGGCCTACTGTCCCCAGTACGGCTCGCTGGCTCCCCCTCCTGTCCCCAGTACGGGTCCGTCGCTCCCCCCAACGCAGCCAGTCGAGACGGCGTAGAGACGGGCGGCTTGGCTAGCAAACCGGTGACGGAGCTTGCCACAGAACAGATTTGGCCGACCAGCCCGAGCATTTTGGAATGCTTCTTCGGCTGCTGCGACGTCGAACCTCAACTCGACGACCTCGCAGTCAACGGCCGCCCCAATCAACTGGGCGAGCGCATGGTTACATGATTGGGCCTGGCGAAGTCAGCGACGCAGGTTCGGTCCAATCACCTTCGCCCCCGTCTACGTTCAGGAGTCTTGCATGGGCGATGCCGATGCCTCAGCGATCCGAGCGGCGCGAGGTGACTGGATCAGCGAGCACCTCGAGACCTATCTGACCTCCGATGGCACGCGGGGCCACATCTTGGACGTGAGTCCGGTCGGGGGCCGCGCGGTGACCACACACTGCTTGATCAAGTATGTGGGCCGCAAGTCCGCGAAGGTCTATGTCACGCCGTTGATCTACGGCAACGTCGGTGGCGAGATCGTGGTCGTCGCATCGAAGGGCGGTGCCGACACGCATCCAGGGTGGTACTTGAACATCTTGGAGAGCAACACGATTGGTGTCCAGATCGCGACCCAAGCGTTCGAGGCTACGTGGCGGGAACCCGAAGGCGAAGAGCGCCATCAGGTATGGGCGTACATGGCCCACCTGTACCCGCCATACATTAGTTATCAGCAGTCAACTAGTCGTCAAATCCCGCTGGTGATGTTGACGCTCGGGCGGCCGATCGACGTCTTCTCTGCGAAAGGGTCGCGATAACCGTCACTATCCGGGAATGGCTCCCTACTTCTTTGACGTAGACGCTGATCCGAATCGGAATTCGACCACGTCGCCGTCGGCCATGACGTAGTCCTTGCCTTCCATCCGGACCTTGCCGGCGGCCTTGGCCGCCGCCATCGACCCGGCGGCGATCAAATCGTCATACGAGACGATTTCGGCTTTGATGAAGCCCTTCTCGAAGTCGGTGTGAATTACCCCGGCGGCCTTCGGCGCGGTATCGCCCTGATGAATTACCCACGCCCGCGCCTCTTTTGGACCGGCGGTCAAATAGGTCTGCAGCGCCAGCGTGTGAAAACCGGCCCGGGCCAACGCATCGAGACCACGTTCGGTCTGGCCGATCGATTCGAGTAGCTCGGCGGCCGACTCGTCATCGAGCTCGACCAATTCGGATTCGATTGCGGCATCAAGGAATACGGCATCGGCGGGTGCGACCATCGCGGACAGCTCGGCCTTGCGGGCATCGTTGGTCAGCACGGACTCGTCGGAGTTGAACACGTACAGAAATGGCTTGGTGGTCATCAGGTTCAGCTCGCGCAGCGGTGACGCGTCAACACCGGCCGCGAAGAGCGTCTTGCCCGAGTCCAGCACAGCCTCCGCAGCGACGGCCGCCTCGTGCACGGGCTTGCGGTCCTTATTGTTCCGGGCCTCCTTCTCCAGCCGCGGGATTGCCTTCTCCAATGTCTGCATGTCCGCGAGGATGAGCTCGGTCTCGATTACCTCGATGTCGGAGCTCGGATCGACCTTGCCGTCGACGTGCACCACGTCGTCGTCAGTGAACACCCGCACCACCTGGCAGATGGCATCGCATTCGCGGATGTTGGCCAGAAACTTGTTACCGAGCCCGGCTCCCTCGGAAGCGCCCTTCACGATTCCGGCAATGTCGACGAAGGTGACCGGCGCCGCGACCACCCGCTCGGAGGCGAAAAGTTCCGCCAGCTTGTCCAGTCGCGGATCCGGCAACGAAACAACGCCCTCGTTCGGTTCGATGGTTGCGAACGGATAGTTGGCAGCCAGCACGTTGTTCCGGGTCAACGCATTGAACAGCGTCGACTTGCCGACATTGGGCAGTCCCACAATTCCCAGGCTCAGGCTCACGGAGAACCAAGTCTAGGGCTCGGCGGCGCGGCCGGCCGCCGGCACTCGATTAGATGAGCAGTCCGAGCCGTCAAGCGTGGGGTCTATGAGCGAATTCACGGCATATCCCGTGCTTAAGGCCCACGCTCGGTATCCCGAGGCCAGCGCGGTCCGCCGAGGCCTTTTGGTCTCGTTCGGGGCGCAAAGCCGTGGCACGCAGGCATCGCTACATGGTATTTACGAGCGATTCGTCCCATTGCCGGTACGGTTTACGTGTGTCAGAACCGCGGGGACGCACGGCAGTAGACGCTGCCCATCGCTCCATTTACCCGAACATCGCGGGTGTGCCGTGGTGGACAGCGCTGCTCGTCGCCGTGACCACGACTGCCATCGGGTATGGGATCGACGCGGGATCCGGTCACAAGGAGCTGACCAGTGTCTTTGCCGGCCTCTACATCGTCGGCTGTGTCGCAGCGGTGCTGGCCGTACGCCAGGACGGCCTGTTTACTACGGTCATCCAGCCGCCGCTGATTCTTTTCTGTGCGGTGCCGGGTGCCTACTGGCTTTTCCACGGAGGCAAGGTCGGCAACATCAAGGACCTGCTGATCAACTGCGGCTATCCGCTTATCGAGCGTTTCCCGCTGATGCTGGGCACCGCCGGAGGCATCCTGCTGGTCGGCCTGATCAGGTGGTATTTCGGGATGTCGCATCGGACGGCCGCTGCGAGCAGCGCACCCGCCGAGGCGGCAAACGGCACTGCCACCGCAGGCGCGAAGTCCTTCTTTATCAGCAGCATCAGCGCGAAGCTGAACTCGCTGCTGCGCGTCGACGCCGACGACGAGGACGCCGATGAGGCATCCCGCGGCACCTCGAAGCGGGCTCACTCGGCGCGTACTTCCCAGCGGCCCGCGTCCAGATCCAGCCGCGGCGCGCGCAGCGGTCGGCCCAGCGCCGGGTCCCGGCAGTCCCGGCCGCCGCTGGACGACCTGCTCGACCCCCGCGACCCTGCGGTCGAGCAGCGCCGACGCCGACGCCCAGCTCCGCCTCGTGACTACGATCCCGCCGAACCGCCGCGCCGATCGCGGCGGCGGCCGAGGCCACCGGCTGATTCCGATCAGCGCGGCCAGCCGCCGCGGGAAAACCGCCGCGACCCGCGCGGCTACCGTGATCCCTACGAGCGTTCCGCGCCGCGCGGCAGCCGATTCGACGGCTACGACCGGTACGAGCCCCCGGGGGCTGCCGCGTCGTTCAATCGATATGGGCCCAACGACTCCTACGACCCGCCGTCGGAGCCGCCGCGGCGGCGCAGCGCACCGAACGGGACGAACGGCGCCAACCCGAGTCACCACCCGATCTCGCAGGTCCGCTATCGCGGGTCAGGCCCGGACGAGCCCCACGCGGAGCGCCAAGGCCGGTCCCGGACAAACGGCCGGCCCCCGTCCGAATCGTGGGAGTACGACGCCTAAGTCGATTTGAGCAGCGACCGGATTTCCCGGGGCAGCGCGAACACCAGCGTCTCCTGGGCCGTCGTGACCGGTTGCACCATGTCGTAGCCGCACTCGGCAAGCCGCTCCAGCACACCTCGCACCAGCACCTCGGGGACGGATGCTCCAGAGGTGACACCGACGGTCGTGACGCCTTCCAACCAGGCCGGGTCGATGTCGTCGGCCCAATCGACCAGGTGGGCAGCCGCAGAGCCACCGCCCAACGCCACCTCGACCAGCCGTACCGAGTTGGACGAATTGCTCGAGCCGACGACGATGACCAGCTCGCACTCGGGGGCCATCGCCTTGACCGCGACCTGGCGGTTCTGGGTGGCGTAGCAGATGTCGTCGCTGGGCGGATCCTGCAGCTTGGGGAACCGCTGCCGCAGCCGCTGGACGATTTCCATGGTCTCGTCGACCGACAGCGTGGTCTGCGACAGCCAGATCACCTTGTTCTCGTCCCGGACGGTCACGCGGTCCACAGCATCGACACCGTCGACCAGCTGCACGTGCTCGGGCGCCTCTCCCGCGGTACCGACGACCTCTTCGTGGCCCTCGTGCCCGATCAGCAGGATGTCGTAGTCGGCACGGGCAAACCGCCGCGCCTCGTTGTGCACCTTGGTAACCAACGGGCAGGTGGCGTCGATGGTGTGCAGGTTCCGCTCGGCGGCCTCGACGTGCACCGTCGGCGCGACGCCATGCGCCGAGAAGACCACGATGGCGCCCTCGGGAACCTCGCCGGTCTCCTGGACGAACACCGCGCCGGCCTTCTGCAACGTGTCGACTACATGCCGGTTATGCACGATCTCGTGGCGCACGTAAACCGGGGCGCCGTGCTTTTCCAGCGCGCGCTCCACCGTCTCGACGGCCCGGTCCACACCCGCGCAATAGCCACGCGGCTCCGCCAGGAGCACCCGCTTACCGATCGGATCGGTAGCTATTGAGCTGGATGCGCCGGGAATCCCCATGTCGATAGTCGGCGCCATGACGTCCAGGGTACGGTCTGCCGACACGGGCCCGCCAGCTCGCGGCGCTGGGCTTGGAGTTAGCGGCTGCTTAAGGCAATCTTGGACCCATGGCTACTGCACCGTACGGAGTTCGGCTGCTGGTCGGCGCGGCGACGGTCGCCGTCGAGGAGACGATCAGGCTGCCGAAGACAATCCTGATGTACCCGATGACGTTAGCCAGTCAAGCGGCCCACGTGGTGATGCGCTTCCAGCAAAATCTGGCGGAGCTGGTAATCAAGGGCGACAGCACGTTGGAATCCATTTTTCCGCCGAAAGACGAGAAGCCGGAATGGGTCACGTTCGATGAGGACGTGGCGGTGGATGGGGCCGACGGCGTTCCTACCGAATTGCCCGACGGTGCGGGCGGCGATCGCCGGGCCGAGGGGCGGTTCGCCCTCTACTCCGTTGCCGATGCTGCGCTGGACGCGGGCGGTCCGGCCAAGGCTGGACAGTCCAAAAAGTCGGTCCCTGAGCCGTCGGTGGCCGCCGAGCTCGACTATCCGAGCCTGACGCTCGCCCAGCTGCGGGCCCGGCTGCAATCGCTCAGCGTCGACGAACTCGAAGCCCTGCTGGCCTACGAGCAGGCGACCAAGGCTCGTGCGCCGTTCGAGACGCTGCTGGCCAACAGGATCACCCGCGCGAACGCGAAGTGACGAAACCGGTCAATTCGGAGGCGAACTCGGCCGAGAACCCGTTCCCGGTTCGGGCGGTGGCGATCCGGGTCGCGGGCTGGATCGACAAGTTGGGCACCGTCTGGGTGGAGGGGCAGCTCGCTCAGATCAACATCCGGTCGGACTCCAAGACGGTGTTCATGGTGTTGCGCGACCCGGCCGCCAACATGTCGCTGACCGTGACGTGTCCGCGCGACCTGGTGCTGAATGCTCCGGTGAAATTGGCCGAGGGTACCCAAGTGGTCGTGTGCGGCAAGCCGTCGTTCTACACCGGACGTGGCACATTTTCGTTGCGGGTCAGCGAGATTCGCGCCGTCGGCGTCGGCGAACTGCTGGCGCGCATTGACCGGCTGCGCCGCCTACTGGATGCCGAAGGGCTCTTCGATCCCCGACTCAAGCGGCCAATCCCCTTCCTGCCCAACATGATCGGACTGATCACCGGGCGGGCAAGCGCGGCGGAACGCGACGTGACGACGGTGGCCAGTTCGCGCTGGCCCGCAGTGCAATTCGTCGTGCGCAACACCGTCGTCCAGGGCCCCAACGCGGTCGCGCAGATCGTGGAGGCACTCCGTGAACTCGATCGGCACCCAGATGTCGACGTGATCGTGGTGGCGCGCGGCGGCGGCAGCGTCGAGGATCTGCTGCCGTTTTCCGACGAGACGCTGTGCCGAGCCATCGCGGCGTGCCGCACTCCGGTGATCAGCGCGGTCGGGCACGAGCCCGACAATCCGCTGTGCGACCTGGTTGCCGATCTGCGCGCGGCCACTCCCACCGACGCGGCGAAGAAAATGGTCCCCGACGCCGCCGCCGAGCAGCGGTTCATTGCCGACCTGCGCCGGCGCAGCGCCCAGTCACTGCGCAATTGGGTCTCCCGCGAACAGCGCGCGCTGACCCAGCTGCGTAGCCGCCCGGTGCTGGCCGAGCCGCTGACCGCCCTGAAGACCCGTGCCGAGGAGATTCACCGCGCCCGGTCGGCGGTTCGCCGCGATATCACCCGGCTGCTCGCCACGGAAACCGAGCGAGTCGGCCACCTGGGCGCACGGCTGGCTACCTTGGGTCCGGCGGCCACCCTGGCCCGCGGCTACGCCGTCGTGCAGAACGTCGATGCGCAACCCGCAGCGGTGCTGCGCTCGGTCGGCGATGCGCCGGCAGGTACCCGGCTGCGGGTGCGGGTTTCCGATGGCGCCATCGTGGCGGTAAGTGAAGGGCTGACCGATGGTCACTGACGAAGGCGGCGGAGGGGCCCAGCAGATGACGCCCATTAGTCAACTTGGCTATGAAGCCTGCCGAGACGAGCTGATCGAAGTCGTGCGCCTGCTGGAGCAGGGCGGGCTGGATCTCGATGCGTCGCTGCAACTGTGGGAAAGAGGCGAGCAGCTGGCTAAAAGGTGCGAAGAGCACTTAGCTGGTGCTCGTAAGCGAGTCGAGGATGCGCTCGCCGCCGGGCAGGCCGAGGACACCTGAACCGGCCTG
>Ga0208987_1000131_pt1 | contig 16361 bp, 13 predicted proteins | sample MedBloCARef_O2_FD_187845 | JGI IMG/M metagenome (GOLD analysis project Ga0208987, IMG submission 187845) | Forest soil microbial communities from El Dorado National Forest, California, USA - Mediterranean Blodgett CA Ref_O2 (SPAdes) (version 2) | ecosystem: Environmental > Terrestrial > Soil >... | reverse complement strand
CACCGTCGACACCCACTGTCTGCGGACGGGCGACCGCTGCATCAGCTATTCACACAACGACTTCGAATCCGACAAGCTTCTCTTCGCGGACGGAAACTGGACATTCAACTTTGACGGCAAGGTCCCATGCCAGGCCGGCGGATCCCCCACGGCCAACGTCCATTACGAGTTGCCAGTTCCGCAGCCAGCGCAAGACCCGATCATGTTATTAACCGGCCACGGACGCAGGGCCGTGACCGGGGGTGGCGCCTGTGCCAACTCATACGACGAAGAGCGGAAATACCAACGCACCGGCGACTAACTTCGTCGTCGCGGCGGACTGTCTCGGTTGAGTCCGTACTCTCGAAGGAGTGACCACTCGCTGCGCAGAATCGCCGCAGTTGGTCGCCCTGTTGGCCGGACGCCGGATCACGGTGCTGACCGGTGCCGGGATTTCCACCGACTCGGGCATTCCGGACTATCGCGGCCCGGACTCACCGCCGAGCAACCCGATGACCATCCGCCAGTTCACTTCGGATCCGGTGTTCCGGCAGCGATATTGGGCGCGCAACCACGTCGGCTGGCGGCATATGGACGACACCGCGCCCAATGCGGGCCATCGTGCACTGGCCGCGCTGGAAGATGCCGGGGTGGTCAGCGGCTTGATCACCCAGAATGTCGACCTGCTGCACACCAAGGCCGGCAGCCGAAACGTCATCGATCTGCACGGCACCTACGCCCAGGTGATCTGTCTGAGCTGTGGCCACACCATGAGCCGGGCCGCGTTGGCCGAACAGCTCGAGGCGCTCAACCCGGGGTTCATCGAGCGTGCCGAAGCGATCGGCGGGCTTGCGGTGGCTCCCGATGCTGATGCCATCGTCGCCGATACCTCATCGTTCCGCTATCTCGACTGTCCGCGCTGCGTCGGCATGCTCAAGCCCGATATCGTCTACTTCGGCGAAAATGTATCGAAAGATACGGTGGCCCAGGCATATTCACTCGTCGAACAGGCCGAGGCGCTGCTGGTCGCGGGTTCGTCGTTGACCGTCTTCTCCGGCTATCGGTTCGTGCGTCATGCCGTCACGCAGGGGATCCCAGTAGCTATCGTCAACCGGGGACGCACCCGGGGCGATGAGCTGGCCACCGTCAAGGTCGACGGCGGCTGCTCCGAATTGCTGGTGCTGCTGGCCAACGAACTCCTGAATCCCTCGGATGCAGGGTTGGTGATCTCGTCGCCTGCGCCGCAGCTGCGGCCATGATCGGTAGCTGAAGCTTTCGGGCCGGCTGTGCGGTCCAATCGCCGGTTAAGCAGTTTGCTTCCGATGACGGCGCACAAGACCATCACCAGCATCCGAAAGACCTGCATGGTCACCACGATCGGCCCGGCGCCGGAGTCCATCGCCGTTGCCAACACCGCGTAGATCCCACCAGGAGTCGTCGCCAGGTATGCCTGCGAAAACGGCAGGCCTGTCCACGCCGACACCATGATCGCCAACCCGAGACATCCGGCGATCGCAGCGCCGATGAACATGCACGTCAATGGCATCAGCCGAATAAACTGGCGCATCGCGCTCCGGGTGAATGAGCCGCCGGCCTGCCAGCCGATTACCAGGTAGGCGGCTGTGTTGACGACGGGCGGCAGTCCAAGAACCAGATGACCTTGGCTAGCCACCTCAAGCAGCAGCCCAACCAGCATGGGAGCCAACAGGAATGGTGCAGGCCATTTCATTCGCAGCGCCGCGTACCCGGCGCCGAAGATGACTGCTGCCGACACCACCGTGACGATCATCGAGACGGCGCCCTGTCCACCATGCGGCCCAGCCGACCCAGGCCCGGCAAGCTCGAGGACGAAGGGGAGGGTGAGCGTCACCACCATCAGTCGCAGGTATTGCGACAGCGCCACATAGCGATGGTCCACTCGCATCTCTGGCGCCATGGTGGATATTCCGCTGGCGCCACCGGCCAGCGTGGATAGCAGCGCGGTCGCCGGGGACATTGTCTTGGTGACCCGAAACAGCACCAGCGCGCAAAGCAAGCAAATGACCAGTGTGGCACCGGAACACACCGCCGATACACTCAAGTAGCCAGCCATGGCCGAGGTGGCCACGGCAGCCAGTGGGGTGATGGCCAGCACGCCGATACACCCTTGCGCAGGCCGCAGCACGACCGGCGCCGGGGTCAGTTGACGACCGGTGAGCATCGCTACCGCCCCCGCACTGACCAGCGCGGCGATCAGCCAGCCGGACGGCACCTGCAGCGTCGAGAGCAGCCAGCCAAGTGTTGCTGTCAGGATCAAATTCCCTGCCCAGTAACGGGTCCCGATCATTTTCAAACGCCCGGTCATGCGACAGACCTTTGGCTCATGCCGGTAAAGACGAAGCCGTCGAACAACTTTCGCGCTGTGCTGCGCACCGCCGCCGAGGGACCCCGTTCTGCTCCGCGGCCGGTGACTTCGACGTCCATCGTCCCCGCGGGGTGCTCGATCACAATTCGGCCATCGGTGAACGGGTGGCCGAGCGACCTTCCCACCACCGTGTCGTCGAACATGGCCGCCGTCGCCAGGCAGATGGCCCCGCCAACCGCGTGGGTGGGGTGGCAGCTGGTCGGTACAAAGTAACGCGACAGCACGTCACCGAGATGCGACTTCGCGATCAAGATCACCTTCGGCAGCACGCGTCCGGTGACATCGCCCAGACCCATTGCGACCGCCGCACGCAGCCGGACGGATTCAATCCGCTCCAGCAGCCGTCTGTCGCTGTTGAGGTGTTGCGGCGCTTCGTCACCAGCGATTCCGAACGAGGCCGCGTCGGCGATAATCGCGCACACCCCAGCGTCGATCGCAGTGATCATGACCCCACCGATGTCGTCGATCGTGTTGCCGGTGGGGAACAACATTCCGGTGTTACCGCCACAGAAGTCGCTGAACACCACATCGACCGGCGCCGCGGTCCCGGGTACTCCACTGATCTCCCAGTCGCCCTCGTAAGTCAGTTGCCCATCGGGGGTATTGACCGAAACCACCACGTTGGCACCGGTATTGACCAGATGCACCCGGATCACAGTGCGGCCGTCGGCCGGCACCACCAGCCCTCGTTCAATGGCAAACGGTCCGACTCCGGCAAGCATGTTGCCGCACGTCGGACCGCGGTCCACCCGAATTGAGGTGACATCCACCTGCGCAAACAGGAAGTCGATGTCGCACCCTGGGCGAGTCGACGAGCTCACGATCGCGACCTTGCTGGTCGTTGAGCTGCCGCCGCCGACCCCGTCGATCTGACGCTGATCGGGTGACCCCATCATGGCGGGGAGCAAGACATCGGGGTTCACTCCCGTCTCGTCGAGATCCGACTTGAGTAGGTAGATCCCTTTGGAAGTGCCGCCACGCATCATCATGGCGCGCATCTCGATCATTTCGCACCGTCAAGGCAAGCATTGATCATTTGTGTGTCCTTTTCTCACACCCGGCCCAGTGGCGCGGGTGTATGAGAAAAGGGTCCTAGCCGGCCCTTGAAGGAATATTTGCGAATTCTTGGAGTCGCCGCGGCGCCGTCGGCTTCGCGCTAGAAGGTGCAGGACATGGCACCGACGGCGTGCACGAAATTGCCTGCCACGTAAGTCGGATCGCCGGCTTCGATGTTCGGCAGCTGACCCAGCAGCTCACCGAAGATTGCACGCAGTTGCGCGCGCGCCACGTGGGCGCCGAGGCAGAAATGCACTCCGCCGCCGCCGAAGCCGAGGTGCGGGTTGGGGCTGCGGCTCAGGTCGAACCGCTCCGGTTGATCAAACGCCTCGGCATCCCAGTTGCCCGACGAATAGAACATCACGACCTTGTCCCCCGCGGTGATCGCCTGGCCCCCCAGCTCGAAATCGGTCGCCGCCGTGCGACGGAAGGTCATCACCGGCGTCGCCCACCGGACGAATTCCTCGACCGCTGTGCCGATCCGGTTCTCGTAATCTGCTAGTAGCCAATTCCTTTGGCTCGGGAAATCGGTGAGCGCCTTCATCGTGTGGCTGATGGTCTGGCGCGTGGTGTCGTTGCCCGCAACCGAAAGCAAAACAAAGAAGGCGGCCACCTCCGCGTCGGTCAGACGGTCGCCGTCGACTTCGGCGTGCACCAGGCTGCTGATCAGGTCATCGCCTTGGCGCTCGCGGCGGTCGGCGGCCAGCTCCCCCACAACCTGGTGCAGATACATCTGGTTCTCGAAGATGACTTCCAATGCGGGGCGCCCATTGAGGAAGTCGGGGTCGGCCCACGACACCAGCGCGTCGGTGGCGTGGGCCATGCGCTCACGCTCGGAATCCGGAATCCCCACCATGTCCGACAGCGTGCGGATGGGCAGCTCCTTGGCGCAGTGATCGACGAAATCCACCCCGCTGCCGGCCGCGCGGAGCTCTTCGACGATGGCCTTGGCATTCACCTGGATCGATTCCTCGATGCGGCGCACCTGCCTTGGCGTGAATGCGGCGTGGGCGAGCTTGCGCAGCTTGGTATGCCGCGGCGGGTCCATCGCCAAAAAGGACTGCGACGCTTCGAGCAGCTCGACGGGAATGCTCTCGAACATCACTCCCCGGCCGGACACGAACACATCGTTGTTGCGGCTGACCGCGACGATGTCTGCGCGCCTGGTGACCGCCCAATATCCCGGATCGGCGGGATCGGGCATCAGCGCGTCCTCGACCGGTGGATGCCAGCTCACTGGGCGCTCGGTGCGCAGCTCGGCGAAGGAGCGTTCGCGCTCCGCTGCGGTCGTCGACCAAAACGCCCGCGAGGACAGGTCGATGGGATCGTAGGCGCGGCCGGGCGTACCAAAGGTTGCAGTCGTCGTCATCGTGGGCCCTCCGTCACCGTTGACCAGCAGTCGCAAACTTCGACTGACAATATGCCTAGACACATTGTCTAGTCAATATGTCCAAAGGTGGGTTATGCTCGGCGAATGCCGTCAGTTACGCGGAGGCCGCCGGCAAAGCGGGAGCAGGCGCGACAGCAGCGGCGCGAGCAGATGGAGCGCCAGCTGCTGGACGCCACCGAGCGGTTGATGCGCGACGGCGCCAGTTTCACCGAGCTCAGCGTGGACCGGCTGTCGACCGAGGCCGGCATCTCGCGCGCCAGCTTCTATATCTACTTCGAGGACAAGGGCCACTTGCTGCGCCGGCTCGCCGGGCAGGTGTTCGCCGATTTGGCCGAAAGCGCGGATCGCTGGTGGAGCGTGGCGTGGCGGCGCGATCCTGACGACGTCCGCACCGCGATGGCGAGCCTGGTGTCCAGTTATCGCCGCCATCAGCCCGTCCTGGTTGCGCTGAACGAGATGGCCGCCTACGACCCGGTGGTGGGAGCCACCTACGGCAATCTGTTGACCGCGATCACCGGCCGGATGACCCGGGTCATCGAAGAGGGCCAGGCCGACGGCTCCATCCGGCCGCAGCTAGCCGCAGCCACCACGGCCAGCGCGCTGACCTGGATGGTGGAACGAGCATGTCAGCAGAATCTGCCAACCGAGCCGGCGTCCTACGACGCCGAATTGGCGACCAGCCTGGCTGAAATCATTTGGAACACACTGTATCTCAAGACCGCGCAATGACCTTTAAACAGCGACCAGATCGTCGGCGTGCACGGCTGGCCGGCGCAGCTCCTCGGGCAGCTCAGAGGTAGACCGGCCGATGATGGCGGCGAGTTCGGTCGCATCGTAGGCAACCACACCGCGGGCCACCACGGCCGCGTCTGGTCCGTGTACTTCGACCACGTCTCCGCCGTGGAACTGCCCCGACACCGCGGTGATGCCCGCGACCAGTAGCGAGCGGCGTTGGTGCACGACCGCGCGCACGGCACCCTCGTCGAGAGTCAGCGACCCGGCCGAGTCGGCGGCATGGCGCAACCAGAATCGGCGTGCCGACATCCGTTGTGGCCGAGCGGCAAACACCGTGCCCGTAGTGGCATCGGTCAACGCCGTCGCGGCATCGGAAGCCGCAGCAAGCAGCACCGGTACCCCGGCGTCGGCCGCGAGCAGTGCCGACGACATCTTCGACGCCATTCCCCCGGTACCCAGCGCGCTGCCCGGGCCGGCGACCACACCGTCGAGATCCGCCATGCTGGCCACCTCGGGAACCAAGCTCGCTCCCTTGGCTTTTCGTGGATCGGAGTCGTAGAGCCCGTCGATGTCGGAGAGCAGTACCAACGCCTCGGCGCCCACCAGGTGGGCCACCAGCGCCGACAGTCGGTCGTTGTCGCCGAACCGGATCTCGTTGGTGGCCACCGTGTCGTTCTCGTTGACGATCGCCACCGCGTGCAGCGCCCGCAACCGGTCCAGGGTGCGCTGGGCGTTGGTGTGCTGGGCCCGCAGGGAGATGTCGTGCGCGCTCAGCAGCACCTGTCCGACGGTGCGGCCATACGGGGCGAACGCCGCACTCCACGCGTTAACCAGGGCCACCTGCCCGACGCTGGCCGCGGCCTGCTTGGTCGCCAGATCCTTTGGGCGACGGGATAATCCGAGTGGCTCGATGCCGGCTGCGATGGCGCCCGAGGAGACGATGACGACATCGGTGCCCGCCTTCATCCGCGCCTCGATCGCGTCGGCAAGCCCGGCCAGCCGTCCGGCGTCGAATACCCCGGACGGTGTGGTCAGCGCGTTGGTCCCGACCTTGACGACCACACTGCGCGCCGTTCGGATGGCGTCGCGATGGATGCTCACGACTCGTCGCCGCGTTCGCGGCGCCGGCGCCGGGCGGCCTTGCGTTCGTCGGCACCGACGCGGTCGTTGCGTTCCAACCGCAGGTCGGTTCCGCGGCCGGTCATCGTGACGTCGACCCCCGCCGGCGTCTGCGGCTGCCAGTCGAACGTCATCTGCCCGATGGTCACCGCACAGCCCGATTGCGCGCCCTGCCGGATCAGTTCCTCCTCGACGCCCAGACGCGCCAGGCGGTCGGCGAGATAGCCCACCGCTTCGTCGTTGTCGAAGTTGGTCTGGCCGATCCAGCGCTCGGGACGCGCTCCCCTGACGATGAAACCGCCCTCTTCGTCGGACTCGACGGTGAAGCCGCTCTCGTCTACCGCTACCGGACGGATCACCGGCCGCCGCGCCACCGGCGTCGGCCGTTCCGCCTTGTAGGTCTCGATCATCTGCCACAGCCCAAACACCAATGGCTGCAAGCCTTCCCGAGTCACTGCCGACACCAGGAAGATCGGCCAGCCACGCTCGGCGATTTCATCGCGGACGAATTCGGCGAGCTCACGCGCCTCGGGCACGTCGATCTTGTTGAGCACCACCGCCCGCGGCCGCTCGGCCAGGTCGACCAGTGCCGCATCGCCCTGCAATGTCGGCGTATACGCGGCGAGTTCGGCTTCCAGCGCGTCGATGTCGGAGATGGGGTCGCGGCCGGGGTCTGCGGTGGCGCAGTCGACCACATGTACCAGCACCGCGCACCGCTCGATGTGTCGCAAAAAGTCCAGACCCAGGCCGCGGCCCTCGGATGCGCCCGGGATCAAGCCGGGCACGTCGGCCACGGTGAAGGTGTGCTCGCCGGCCGAGACCACGCCGAGGTTGGGGACCAGCGTGGTGAACGGGTAGTCGGCGACCTTCGGCTTGGCCGCCGAGATCACCGATACCAGCGAGGACTTTCCGGCCGAGGGGAATCCGACCAGGCCGGCATCGGCGACGGTTTTGAGCTCGAGCGTGAGATCGCGGGCCTGGCCAGGTTCGCCCAGCAGGGCGAAGCCCGGCGCTTTGCGCGCCCGCGAGGCGAGCGAGGCGTTGCCCAGCCCGCCGCGCCCACCGGCGGCGGCTTCAAAGCGGGTGCCGGCACCGACCAAATCGGCCAGCAATCGCCCGTTTTCGTCCAAAACCACCGTGCCATCGGGGACCTTGACTTCCAGGTCGGCGCCGAACGCGCCATTGCGGTCGTTGCCCATCCCCTGCTTGCCGGACGGGGCGTCAACATGCGGCCGGAAATGGAAGTCCAGCAAGGTGTGCACCGCGGGGTCAACGACGAAGACGATGCTGCCGCCGCGGCCGCCGTTGCCGCCGTCGGGGCCGCCGAGTGGCTTGAATTTTTCGCGATGGACAGAGGCACAGCCGTTGCCGCCGGAACCCGCCCGCGCGTGAATGACAACACGATCGACAAACCGAGCCATCGGGGTCCTCTCACCCGCCAAGCGTGCTGCTACTGGCAGTTAGATCATCGCAGTGAGCGCACGCTCGCGACGCTCAGTCGGTGGTTTGGCCGGCCGCGACGATGCTGATGGTTTTGCGTCCGCCCTTGACGCCGAATTCAACGGCTCCGGTTTCCTTGGCGAACAGCGTGTCATCGCCGCCGCGCCCCACGTTGGTGCCGGGGTGGAATTTGGTGCCGCGCTGACGGACCAGGATCTCGCCGGCCTTGACGACCTGGCCGCCGAACCGCTTGACCCCCAGCCGCTGAGCGTTCGAATCCCGACCGTTGCGCGAGCTGGAAGCGCCCTTTTTGTGTGCCATGTCTGTCGCCTCCGCTACTTGATTCCGGTGACCTTCAGGACCGTCAGCCGCTGACGGTGTCCCTGACGCTTGTGGTAGCCGGTCTTGTTCTTGAACTTGTGGATACGGATCTTGGGTCCCTTGGTGTGCTCGAGGACCTCTCCGGTGACCGCGACCTTGGCCAGGGCCTTGGCGTCGGTGGTCACCGTGGCGCCGTCGACGACCAGCGCGACCGGCAGTGACACCGTGGCTCCGGGCTCGGTCTCGAGCTTCTCGACCTTGACCACGTCGCCGACGGCAACCTTGTACTGCTTGCCACCGGTCTTGACGATTGCGTAGGTCGCCATCGTTGCTCCTGCTCTTTCTTCTAGCCTCGGCTCAACCGCTGCTCGGCGCGCGAGCCAGCGGCGGTGCACGTGGTGGGTCTGGGGTGCGGGCCTGCGCCGATTGCTCGGGAGCCCCGCTGTCGCCGGCCAAAGTCTAGTCACCAGGCTTGACGACAACTGTCCAAGGGTACGTGACCAGCGGCTACAGGGTCAAACCGGCACTTCGACCGGTCGGCTGATCAGTCCACCTGGATCGGCGGTCCCGCCGGCCGGCCGGCAGCGCGTCGCCGACGCGGGCGTTCAAACGCCGACTCCGCGCCATTACCCGCGCTGTCCTCGTCCTCGTCCTCGAGATCCTCGTCTTCTAAGTCGAGGTCCTCGTCATGGTCCAGGTCGTCATCGTCTTCGTCGTCGTCGTCGTCGTCTTCGTCGAGGTCGTCGTCGTCCTCAGAGTCGTCGTCCGAGTCGTCTTCGTCGGTGTCCTCGACATCGTCGGAGTCGATGTCGTCCAGTTCGGCGGGCCCCTGAGCTTTGCTCTGCTCGTCGGTCTCACCGGCGGTTTCCGCATCGGACTCGTCGGATTCGTCATCGGTGTCGTCAGGCGCCGTGGAGCCGGCGGCCATCGCCTTGAACATCGGATGCTCGCCGGGAGCGTGTGCGGGCACCTTGGCCACGGCGGGCTGTTCGGCGGGCTCCTCGGATCGGCCTTTCTTGGATCGCTTGCTGCGCCGGCCGCCGGGTTCCGACTTGCGCGCGGGCGCCGAGTTCGAATCGACCGGGTCGCCGTGCAGCGTGATGCCGCGCCCGCCGCAGTTCGAACACGAGGTCGAAAACGCCTCGACCAAACCGGTTCCCAGCCGCTTGCGGGTCAGTTGCACCAGCCCAAGCGACGTCACTTCGGACACCTGATGACGGGTGCGGTCACGGGCCAGCGCCTCGGTCAGCCGACGCAACACCAGATCGCGGTTCGATTCCAGCACCATGTCGATGAAGTCGACGACGATGATGCCGCCGATGTCGCGCAGCCGCAATTGGCGGACGACCTCCTCGGCCGCCTCGAGGTTGTTCTTGGTGACCGTCTGCTCGAGGTTGCCGCCCGACCCGGTGAATTTGCCGGTGTTGACGTCGACCACCGTCATGGCCTCGGTCCGGTCGATCACTAGCGTGCCGCCCGACGGCAGCCACACCTTGCGGTCCAGCGCCTTGGCCAGTTGCTCGTCGATGCGATGCACCGCGAACACATCCGGTCCGGCCTGCCCATCCGGCCCGGTCGCCGGCTCGTACTTGTTCAGCTTCGAAACAAGCTCGGGTGCAACAGAATTCACGTAATCGTTGATGGTGCTCCAGGCGTCGTCGCCAGAGACGATCAGCCCGGCGAAGTCCTCGTTGAACAAGTCGCGGATGACCTTGACCAACACGTCGGGCTCTTCGTAGAGCGCGACGGCCGCGCCGCCGGCCTTCGCCTTGATCTCGACCGCCTTGGCCTCGATTTGATCCCAGCGCTCCTGCAGGCGGGTGACGTCCCCGCGGATGTCCTCCGCTTTGACGCCCTCGGACGCGGTGCGGATGATCACGCCGGCATCCGACGGCACCACATCGCGCAGGATCTCCTTGAGCCGCTGACGCTCGGTGTCAGGCAGCTTGCGGCTGATCCCGGTCGACGAGGCCCCCGGCACGTAGACCAGGTAGCGGCCCGCCAAGGACACCTGGGTGGTCAGCCGCGCGCCCTTGTGGCCGACCGGGTCCTTGCTGACCTGAACCACGACGTAGTCGCCGGGCTTGAGGGCCTTTTCGATCTTGCGCTCGGCCCCGCCGAGACCCGCGGCCTCCCAATTCACTTCGCCGGCGTAGAGCACACCGTTGCGGCCGCGACCGATGTCGACGAAGGCCGCCTCCATCGACGGCAGCACGTTCTGCACGATCCCGAGGTAGATGTTGCCCACCAAGGATGCGGAACCCGCCGACGTGACGAAATGCTCGACGACGATGCCGTCCTCGAGGACCGCGATCTGGGTGTAGCGCGCACCCGGGTGGGGTGGCTCGGTGCGGACCCGGTCACGCACCACCATCATTCGTTCGACGGCCTCGCGGCGGGCAAGGAATTCTGCCTCGGTCAATACGGGCGGTCGGCGCCGTCCGGCATCGCGCCCGTCGCGACGTCGTTGCCGCTTGGCCTCTAGCCGTGTGGAGCCGGCGATGCCCTTGATCTCGGCGTTGCTGGACCCGCCGCCGTCGGAGCCGCCGGACTTGCCGCGCGGCGCCCGCTCGTGCACCACCGTGTTCGGCGGGTCGTCGGATGGCGATTTGTCGTCGTTGTCGTCGTCGGATCCAGACTTGCGACGCCTGCGCCTGCGGCGGCGACGGTTTCCCGCCTCCGAGGAGCCGTTCTCGTCGTCATCGCCGTCGGCGTCGTCGGAGTCGTCCGAATCTTCGTCGTCGGCGTCGTCGGCGTCCGACCCCGAAGACCGGCGGTCAGAGTCGTCGTCGCCTTCGCCCCCATCGGATCCGTTCTGTTCGCCCCGGCCACGCCCACGGCCCCGGCGTCCGCGGCGGCGACGCCGGTTGGCCGGTCGGTCGACCTGCTCCTCGTCCTCATCGTCGTCGCCGTCGTCATCGCCGTCGGAGTCATCGTCATCGGCGTCGTCGTCAGCCCTGGGGACGACGACGGGGGCGATCGGTTGCGGCGCGACGAACAGCGGCATGTAGGCCGGCCGCTCCGTCGCCGCCTGCCCGGACCCGGATTCGTTCATGGCGCCGGTCGCCAGGCTCACCGCGCTGACCAGCTCCTCCGGCGGCCGGGCCGACAGCAGATCGCGTACCCGGACTGCTTCCTCGTACTCCACCCCGGATTGGGCGCTGCGGATCCGTCCGTCGAGAGCCGCCAGCGCGTCCACCACCCGCTTACTGGTGGTTCCCAGCGCCCGCGCCAGCGAATGCACTCTCAGTCGATCCGGCAGGTCCTGCTGTTGCGCAGGCTCTTGTGATGGATCTGAAGTTGGGCCGCCGTCTACCACGTATTCTCCTCAAGCCCCCGGGCGCGTCCTTATCGACGCGGCCACGCGAGGGCTTCGCTATGTGCCCGGGTCACTTCTCCCGGGCTTGTGATGGTCTCGCCCCGAGCGGCTCGTCTCGAACCCACTCGGCGCCGTGCTGAATGTCGGCCTGACATGCCGCGCAACATCACGAGCTGGCGATGGTGGCGCTTGTCCAAGTCTTCATTCGGGTGTCTGAAGCCGGTCCGGCGACGTTCACCCGCCGTCAGTATCCCACATCACTATGAGTGCCCACGCGGCCCTGAGCTCCAAGGTGGCCACGAGGCTCAGCGATGCGCGGCTAGACGCCCGGGAACCACAGCGCAATCTCGCGCTTTGCTGAATCGCTCGAATCGGATCCGTGCACCAGATTGAACTGCGTTTCCAACCCGAAATCGCCGCGGATGGTGCCGGGCGTGGCCTTCTCCACCGGGTCGGTGCCGCCAGCGAGCTGCCGGAACGCGGCGACCGCTCGCGGTCCTTCCACGATTGCTGCGACCACCGGCCCAGACGTGATGAACTCGAGTAACGGCTCGAAGAAGGCTTTGCCCTCGTGTTCGGCATAATGCTGGGCAGCCAGCTCCTGGCTGACGTTGCGCAGCTGCAGCGCCGCAATCGTCAGGCCCTTCTGCTCGATGCGGCTGATGACCTCGCCTATTAGCCGGCGTGCAACACCGTCGGGCTTGATCAGTACCAGGGTCCGTTCCGTCACGGCGCACAGCGTACATAACCGCGCGCCGATCAGCCCGGTGGTGACTGCCTGTGCTCCTGACGCCGCTGCACCTCGGCACGCAAGTAAGCGATCAGGGCCCACACCCCAGTGAACAGCAGACCGATGAATCCCACGCCGGGATAGACCGCAAAGCCGGCCAGCAGGATCGCCTGCACGCCCAGGTTGACCCAGATCGCCCAGGGCCGGCCCTGCAGCCCTGCCAGCGCGACCAGCAGCACGGTCAGCCCAATCAAGTAGCCCAGCGATACCGCGTTCAGTCCCCCGCCGACCGCACCCACCACCGGTATCGCCAGCAGCACCACGACCGCCTCCAAGATCAGCGTTGCCGCCATCACCCCCCGAAAGCTCTTCCAGGGGTCAGACGACGGCTCGTCCTGCGAGCCGTCGTCGCCGTTCGGGGCCTCGGGGAGCTCGGTCATTCCGGATCACGACCGAACAGCGTTCGCCCGGCCCCCGCGGTGACGACCGAGCCGGTGATCACGATCCCGGTGCCGGAGAACAACTCGGTCTCACCGGCCTCGGCGGCGTCGTCCACCAGCGCGGTCGCCACGTCGATGGCGTCGCGCAGATTCTCGGCGGTCAGCACCCGATCGGGCCCGAACCGCTGCTGTGCCACCAGCGCCAGCGACTCGACGTCCAGCGCCCGCGGCGACCCATTGTGGGTGACCACAACGGAATTGAACACCGGCTCGAGCGCGGCGAGGATGCCGTCCACGTCCTTGTCGGCCATCACACTGATCACCCCGACCAAGAATCGGAAGTCGAACTCGCCGGCCAGTGTCTGCGCCAGGGCGGCGGCGCCGGCCGGATTGTGCGCGGCATCGATGAAAACCGTTGGGGCGCTGCGCATACGCTCTAATCGGCCCGGGCTGCGCACCGCGGCGAAACCAGCCCGGATAGCCTCCACGTCGAGCTGACGCTGCGGGCCGGCGCCAAAGAACGCCTCCACTGCCGCCAGGGCGACCACCGCGTTATGCGCCTGATGTTCGCCGTGCAATGGCAGGAAGATATCGGAGTACACCCCGCTAAGGCCCTGCAGCTGCAGCACCTGCCCGCCGATGGCGACCTGTCGGCCCAGCACCGCGAACTCGGAGTCCTCCCGGGCGATCGCGGCATCGGAGCGAATAGTCTGGGCCACAAGGACTTCCATCGCCTCCGGCACCTGCTTGGCGATGACCGCGACGGTGTCCGGCGCATCGTCGGCCGCCTTGGCGATGATGCCCGCCTTCTCACCGGCGATTCCGGCGATGTCCTCGCCGAGGTATTCGACGTGATCGATCCCAATCGGCGTGATGACCGCAACCGGCGCGTCGATCACGTTGGTCGCATCCCAGCGACCGCCCATGCCCACTTCCACGACGGCGACTTCGACCGGCGCATCGGCGAACGCCGCGAACGCCATCGCGGTGAGCACCTCGAACTTGCTCATCGCCGGTCCGCCGGCGGCCTCCGATTGCGCATCGATCATTTGCACGAACGGCTCGATTTCGCGGTAGGTCGCCACGTATTGCGCCGGGCTGATCGGTGTTCCGTCGATCGCGATGCGTTCGATCGCCGATTGCAAGTGCGGGCTGGTGGTGCGCCCGGTGCGTCGCTGCAACGCGGTCAGTAGCGCGTCGATCATCCGCACCACCGAGGTCTTGCCGTTGGTCCCCGCCACGTGGATCGACGGATAGCCCAGTTGCGGTGAGCCCAGCAAGTCCATCAGTGCGCTGATCCGGGTCAGGCTCGGCTCGATTTTGGTCTCGGGCCAGCGCTGATCCAGCAGGTGCTCCACCTGCAACAGGGACGCGATCTCGTCCGGTGTGGGAGCCGGATCCGATTCCCACTCGGGCGGGTCCAAAGTCATTGCAGCCCAGCCAGCCTGCTGGTGATCCGGTCGGTTTCCTCCTCGGCCACCCGCTGCCGATCGCGTATCTTGGCGACGACGTGGTCTGGGGCCTTGGCCAGAAAGTCCGCGTTGGACAATTTGGCGGCGGTGGATGCCAGCTCCTTTTGCGCTGCGGCCAAGTCTTTTTCGAGGCGGCGACGCTCGGCGCCGACGTCGATGGTGCTTGAGGTGTCGAGTTCCACGACGACGGTGCCGCGGCTCAGCCGCACCTCCACAGACGCCGACGCTGAAAAATCCGGTCCCGGCGCGGTGAGCCACGCCAGCGACGTCACCGCGGCCACCTGGGTACTCAGATCGGAGCCTTCGACACCGGCCAGCCGGGCCGGCACCTTTTGCCGATCCGCCAGCCCCTGATCGCTACGAAACCTGCGAACCTCCGTCACGAGCCTTTGCATGTCGGTAATGCGTTGGGTAGCAACCACGTCCAAGCTGATGCCGGACGGCTTCGGCCAGTCGGCGATAACCAGCGACTTTTCCTCGGTCACGGCCTGCCACAACGCCTCGGTGATGAAGGGAATCACCGGATGCAGCAGCCGGAGCAGCGTGTCCAGCGCGGCGGCCAGCACCGCGGTGGTGTGGGTGAGCCCGTCGGCAAGCTGTGTCTTGGCCAATTCGACATACCAGTCGCAGAATTCGTCCCAGGCGAAGTGGTAGAGCGCCTCGCAGGACCGGCTGAACTCGTAGCTGTCGAATGCCGAATCGACTTCGGCGCGAACCTGTTCCAGCCGTCCCAGAATCCACCGATCAGCGTCGGTCAACTCGGCTTGTGGAGGTAGTGGCGCCACCCGCGCGCCATTGAGCAACGCGAATCGGGTGGCATTGAACAGCTTGGTACCGAAATTCCGTGACGCCCGCGCGTGGTCCTCACTGACGGATAGATCGCCACCGGGACTTGCTCCGCGGGCGAGGGTGAACCGCACCGCGTCGGCGCCAAACGTCTCCACCCAGTCCAGCGGGTCGATGACGTTGCCCTTGGATTTGCTCATCTTGCGGCCGGATTCGTCACGAATCAGTCCGTGCAGAAAGACATCCGTGAACGGCACCTGCGGTGCGCGACGGCCGCCGAGCGTGATGGCTTCGTCATCGCCGACGAAGGTGCCGAACATCATCATCCGGGCGACCCAGAAGAACAGGATGTCGTATCCGGTCACCAAAACGCTTATTGGATAGAACTTTTCCAGGTCCGGGGTCCGCGACGGCCAGCCCAACGTGGAGAACGGCCACAGCGCAGAGGAAAACCAGGTGTCCAGCACGTCGGGGTCCTGCTCCCAGCCCTCCGGCGGTGTCTCGTCTGGACCGACGCAAACCTGTTCGCCGTCCGGCCCGTACCAGATTGGGATGCGGTGGCCCCACCACAGCTGCCGTGAAATGCACCAGTCGTGCATGTCGTCCACCCAGGCGAACCAGCGCGGTTCCAGGCTGGCGGGGTGAATCACGGTGTCCCCGTTACGTACTGCGTCACCGGCAGCCTTGGCCAGCGATTCCACCCTGACCCACCACTGCAGCGATAGCCGGGGTTCGATAGGTTCGCCGCTGCGTTCCGAGTGTCCGACGCTGTGCAGGTAAGGCCGTTTCTCCTCGACCACGCGGCCTTGCGCCGCCAGCGCCTCACGGACCGCGACGCGGGCCTCGAAGCGGTCCATACCGTCGAATTGCGTTCCGGTGTCTACGATCCGGCCCTTGGTGTCAAGGATCGAGATCATCGGCAACTCGTGGCGCAGCCCGATCTCGAAGTCGTTCGGGTCGTGAGCGGGCGTGACTTTGACTGCGCCGGTACCGAATTCGGGGTCCACGTGCTCGTCGGCGACGATGATGAGTTGCCGGTCGATGAACGGGTGCGGCAGCGTGGTACCGACCAGGTGGCGGTAACGCTCGTCGTCGGGGTGCACCGCGACCGCGGTGTCACCCAGCATCGTCTCGACCCGGGTGGTGGCGACCACGATGTGGGGTTGCGAG
>Ga0208987_1000130_pt1 | contig 16411 bp, 13 predicted proteins | sample MedBloCARef_O2_FD_187845 | JGI IMG/M metagenome (GOLD analysis project Ga0208987, IMG submission 187845) | Forest soil microbial communities from El Dorado National Forest, California, USA - Mediterranean Blodgett CA Ref_O2 (SPAdes) (version 2) | ecosystem: Environmental > Terrestrial > Soil >... | reverse complement strand
CGGGCAGCAAGGCGACGAGCGGTTCGCAGTCCAGCGGCGCGCTCAAGGCCAATGCCACGTATGTGCTCACCTGTACCGGTGCCGGTGGAAGCGCGACGCAAACCGCAACCGTTTCGGTGACCGCGCCGGCCCCGACGGTCTCGAGCAGCGTTCCGGCAAGCACCAGCAGCGCCGCCGCACCGAGCCCTGCGACGCCGAGTGCTGCTCCCGCCAGCGGCGCGGGGCCGGTCGGTGGTGGACCCGCAGTGGGCTTCGGCCCGACCAGTTCGACGGGCATCGGCGCAGGACTCTCCGACGCCTTGTACGCCGTAGGCCTATCGGGGTTGTCGGCGCGAGGCAGCGCGAGCAATCGCGCCCGTCGTAAGTCGGAAGAACCGGCACCGGACGACGCTGACGCGCCGGCCGCGGGCGCGGCGGCACCAGCCAAGAAGCGGGCCCGGGCCCGGCGGCACCTGGGCGCGACGGCCAAAGACCGCGCGTACCGCTACGAGTTCCTGGACGCGGACGAGGACGCCGCTTCGGAATCAGGGTCGGACGACCTTTCCGGGCTTTCGGCCGCAGAATCCGGCCAGGGCGCTGGACCGCTCGGATTTGCCGGAGCCGCAGCCAAATCCGGGGCGAGCCCGGCTTCGGGACTGATGACGTTGCCCGGTGACGGGGTGAACGACGGTCCGGCGCTGCCGATGCTGCCAAGCAGCTGGGGACCAGGGCCGACGAAAGAGTCTTTCTAACAAGCAGATTCGTGAGCGCGATGCTGTAACCGCTACCTGCAGCGGACCGGCGTCAGCTTCTCGGCGCCTTGGCGTGCGGGCGATGGATATCGGTCGTATCATCTGGGGACAACAATTTGCCAGCGCGGGCGACGGTCGTCGGATCGCTTCATGAGCAAACCGGCGAAGGAGCTACCGCTGACGTGAAGGACGATTCCCAAACTAAGTCCCGCCACGACCAGCAGTGGGCATATCCACCGCCCGTCGAAAATCTCGAGACGTGGACCGTCATGAATTGGGATTGGTTCGACCCCGCGCACGCCCACCGGATTTTGTGGCCCAACGAGGACTACAAGCCCGATCTGGACATTCTTGTCGCGGGCTGCGGCACCAACCAAGCCGCGATCTACGCCTTCACGAATCCCAAGGCCAACGTCGTCGCGATAGACATCAACCAGGCCGCGCTGAACCATGAGCGATACCTGAAAGACAAATACGACCTGGACAATTTGGAACTGCGGCTACTGCCCATTAGCGAGCTGTCGAAGCTGGACCGCGATTTCGACCTCGTGGTGGCGACCGGGGTGTTGGATCACCTCCGCGACCCGCAGGCGGGCCTGCAAGCCCTCGCCGGCTGCCTGCGTAAAGACGGCGTCATCGCCGGCATGGTCAACGCGAAATACGGCCGGACAGGCGTCGACCTTCTCGAATCGGTCTTCCGCGACATGGGATTACGTCAGGACAAGGCCTCGATCAAGTTGGTCAAAGAGGTCATCTCGGTGCTGCCGAAGGGCCACCCGTTGCGCGACTACCTGAAACTGGTGGACGACGTGAAGTCCGATGAAGCCCTCGTCGAGGCGTTTCTGCACAGCCGGCAGCGCAGTTTTACCGTCGACGAGTGCATCGAGCTCGTGACATCCGCTGAACTGACATTCCAGGGATGGTTTCACAAGATGCCCTATTACCCGCACGACTTGTTCGCGCAGAACAGCAAATTCCATCTTTTCATCGATGCGATGCCGGAGAGCAAGGTCTGGTCGGTGATGGAGCGCATCCAGACCATGAATACCTCCCATTTTTTCATGGCCTGCCGTCGGGACCGGCCGAAAAAGCATTACAAGGTCGACTTTTCGAAAGTTGGCTCGCTGGAATATGTTCCACTGCTGCGCACCCGCTGCGGTGTCACCGACACCGAGATGTTCGGGCCGGGATGGCGGCTGCCCCTCAGCCCCGCCGAGTTGGCCTTTGCGCGGCAGATCGATGGCCGTCGCAGCATCCGCGAGATTGCCGAGTCGGTGGCCCAGGGCGACGACCAGCCGGAGAACAGCGCGGGCGAACTGGGGAAGTTCGGTCGCAAGCTGTTTCAGTCGCTGTGGCGGCTCGACCTGGTCACCGTGGCGTTGCCGACGAAGTGATTCAGGCCGGATAACGTCGGGGAGTAAACACTCGGTCGCCGGAATCGCCTGAATACCACTGGGTTTGAGAGGACCCGACGATCAACAGGCAGCGCATGTCGACGTCGGCGGCATTCAGGTCGGCCAATCGCACCACGCGTACGTCTTCGTTGGGCCCAGATACGTTGCGGCCGATCACCACTGGCGTGCCGGGTTCGCGGTGAGCCAGCAGCACGTCGCGCATCGCGCCGACCTGCCAGGTTCGCGTTTTGGAGGCCGGGTTGTAGATGGCCAGCACCAAATCGGCTGCGGCCGCGGCGGCGAGGCGCTCCGCGATCACCTCCCAGGGCTTGAGCCGGTCGGACAACGAAATCACCGCGTAGTCATGACCCAACGGAGCGCCGACTCGGCTGGCGACGGCCTGGGCAGCTGTCATGCCCGGAATCACGCGAATCTGTACTGCGGGCCATTGTTTGGCCTCTTCCAGCACAGCGGTCGCCATCGCGAACACGCCGGGATCGCCCGATGACACCACCGCCACGGCACGGCCTTGTTCGGCCAGCGCGCAGGCCAGGTGCGCCCGGGCGGATTCATCGGTGTTGTCGCTGGGATGCCGCTGCTGACCGTCGCGAACCGGGACGCGATCCAGGTAGGTCGCGTAGCCGATCAGATCGGTGGCGGCGGCCAGCTCCCGTCGGCTCTGCGGTGTCATCCAGTCGTTGCCGCCGGGACCCAGGCCCACCACCGCGACGGTCCCCGGCGCCGACGACTGCCGTCCAGCCCGTCGCCCACCCGGCAGCATGGCCAACGAGAAGTACGGCACGCTGGTCTCGTCAACTTCGGCAGCGGGCAGGACGCGTTGTGCCGGGGTGCTGGCCCGTTCCACGTAGAAGGCGTCGTCAAGCCGCCCGGATTCCGAAAGTGCTTCGCGGACAGCATGATAGGAGCGACCGAGTTTGAGCACCACGGCCGCATCGGCGTCGGCCAGGCGGCGGGTCAGCTCGGCGACGGGCAACGTTCCGGGCAGCACCGTCAGCACCTCGTCGCCGGCGACCAGCGGTGTGGCGATGGCAGCCGAGGCCGCGCTCAGCGACGTCACCCCCGGCACGATGACGGCGTCGAAGCGCTGGGTCAGCCGGGTGTGCAAGTGCATGTAGGAGCTGTAGAACAGCGGGTCGCCCTCGGCGAGCAGCGCCACGTTGCGCCCGGCGTCCAGATGAACGGCGATGCGCTGGGTGGCCTCGGTATAGAAGTCCTCGATGGCACCGGCGTAGCCGCCGGGATGATCGGTTGTCTCGGTGGTTACCGGATAGACCAGATGCTCCTCGATCTGTCCGGGCCGCAGATACCGTTCGGCGATGCCGCGTGCGATGCTGCGGCCGTGTCGTGCGCTGTGGTAGGCCACCACGTCGGCCTCGCCGATCACCCGGGCTGCCTTGACGGTCACCAACTCTGGGTCGCCGGGCCCCAGCCCAACTCCCCATAGCGTGCCGCGCGCGGTCATTCGGAGTCGCTCGCGATCGCGTTCACTGCGGCGGCGGCCATGGCGCTGCCGCCACGGCGGCCCCGCACTACCAGATACGACATGCCGCGCGGTCGGTCGATGAGTTCCTGCTTGGACTGTGCCGACCCGACGAAACCCACCGGCCCACCGAGCACGGCGACCGGCTTGGCGGCGCCCTCGTCGATCAGCTCCAGCAGCCGGAACAGGGCGGTGGGTGCGTTGCCGATCGCCAGCACCGCGCCGGCCAGCCGGTCGGCCCACAGCTCCACGCCGGCCGCTGAGCGGGTGGTGCCGCGGCGCGCTGCCAGTTCGGGGGCTCGCGGATCGGCCACCAATGACACGACTTCGTTGTCGGCCGGTAGTCGTGCGGCGGTGATGCCGGCGGCGACCATCGACGAATCGCACAGCACCGGCGCGCCGCTTTGCAGAGCGGCATGGGTCCGCGTTACGACGTCGTCGGTGTAGGCGACGTGCTCGGCGACGTCGACCTGTCCGCAGGTGTGGATCAATCGGACCACGATCCGTGCGACGTCGGCGGGGAATCGAGTCAGGTCTGCTTCGGCGCGGATGGCGGCAAACGACTGGCGATAGATTTCCGCCGCATCGCGGATGTAGTCGAGCACGTGCTCACCCTAAGGCTTTCTGGCGTGGCGACCTGTTGCGCCCGGCTTCGCCGCGTTGGCGATCGCCACCGGCCCCCTATTTTCGGAGTTCGCGGTATCCGTCGTCGGTCGCGACCAGCACCTGCCCGATTGACGGGCTGCCGCAGGCGCGTTCGCAGCCGACGAAGTGACGGTGGCCGGCTGAGTCATTGCCGAGCGATCCGGCCGCGTCCGCCCGCACGTCGGCGGCCGACCGTGCGCAACCGGGGCTGCCGGTGCAGGCGCTGACGTTCAGCCAGGGGGAGTTCTCGTCGAACACCAGGCCCAACGGCGGCAGCACCCGCAGCGCGACATCGGCGACAGCCTCGTCGAGATCACCCACCAGCACCGACCGCCACGGCGTAATCACTAGCGGGGCCTCGATGGCTGCGAGAAACTCGGCGACCCGGGCGGGCAACACACCCAACGGCACCGCGGCGCCCAGCGCGATGCGGCCATCGTCCTGATTGATCCAGCCCACCGGTGGCCGGGTGACGACCGGAAATCCGGGGCCCAATTCGGCGCCGGTCCATAGTCTCGTGATATCGTCCAATTCCTTTACACGCCAAGCATTTTCACGGATATCAGTGAACCGCACGGCAATGTCGACCAGTGTGGTGATCACGTCCTCGGCGGCCAGCCGGACGCCGGTGTCTCGCCCGGCCAGCAGCAGCGCGATGCCGTCGTCCAGCACGCGGATGCCGACGTCGGCGCCCAAGCCGGAGACGTCGGCGTGGCCGTCGTCGAGGCTGAACCAGAACCGGCCGCCCAGCCCCTCCAGCCCGGGTTCGGCGCAGATCGCCGCGTCCAATTCGCGCACCCAAGCCCGCACGTCGGCGTGGCCGCCGGCCCGGCCGGACAGCGGCGAGGCGACGATATTGCGCACCCGCTCGTGCGTCTCCGACGGCAGCAGTCCGGCGTTGTGGATCGCCTCGGCCACCGCCGTCACGTCGGTAATCGCGCGCAACTGCAGATTGCCGCGCGCGGTCAGCTCCAGCGTCCCCGAGCCGAATTCGCTCGACGCGCCGGCCAGCGTCGCCAGCTGGTCGGCGGTAAGCATCCCGCCGGGTAGCCGGACCCGGACCAGCGCGCCGTCGGCGGCCTGGTGCACCTGCAGCGCACCCGGACAGGCGTCGGTGTCGCGAGCTCGGACCACGTGTCCACGGTACGACCCCGCGGTTGCCCCGCGTGCGCGCTCAGGGCGTCGGGTGTGCCCTCGGGGCGGAGTTTTGCCCTGATTCCCGCCCTGGACGCACACCCAACGCCGTCACTGCACACTCGACGCCCTCGCCGCCTGAGTTTGCGACTTGCGGTACGAATAGGGGGTGGCTGAGCCGACGATCCTGCTGCTGTCGACGTCCGACACGGACTTGATCAGCGCCCGTGCCAGCGGAAAGAACTATCGGTGGGCCAACCCGTCGCGGCTGTCCGATGAAGAATTAGCCGACTTGCTGGGCGACGCTTCGATCGTGGTGGTCCGGATTCTCGGCGGCTACCGGGCCTGGGAGAGCGGCATCGACACGGTGCTCGCCAGCGGCGTCCCGACCGTATTGGTCAGCGGCGAGCAGGCCGCCGACGCCGAGTTGACCGGCCTGTCCACCCTGGCCGCCGGCATCGCGGTGCAAGCGCACATCTACCTGGCCTACGGCGGCGTGGAGAATCTGCGTCAGTTGCACGCCTTCCTGTCGGACACCGTGCTGATGACCGGCTTCGGCTTCGCGCCGCCGGTGATGACCCCAACCTGGGGCGAGCTGCAACGGCCCACGACCGGGCAGGCCGAGGGCCCCACCATCGCGGTGCTGTATTACCGCGCCCAGCACCTGGCCGGCAACACCGCCTATGTCGACGCATTGTGCCGCGCCATCGAGGACGCCGGTGGGCAAGCGCTGCCGGTGTACTGCGCATCGCTTCGCACCGCCGAACCGGAACTGCTGCAACGGCTTGGTGACGCGGACGCCATGGTGGTGACCGTGCTGGCGGCCGGGGGATTGAAACCGGCCACGGTGTCAGCTGGTGGCGACGACGACAGCTGGAACGTCGAACACCTTGCCGCCCTGGATATTCCGATTCTGCAGGGGCTGTGTCTGACGAGTTCGCGCAGTCAGTGGAGCGGCAACGACGATGGCCTCAGCCCGCTCGATGTGGCCAGTCAGGTCGCGGTACCCGAATTCGACGGGCGCATCATCACAGTTCCGTTCTCGTTCAAAGAGATTGACGACGACGGTCTGATCGCTTATGTCGCCGACCCGGAGCGCTGTGCTCGTGTCGCGGGCCTGGCGGTCCGACACGCGCAGCTGCGATACGTCGCCCCGGCCGATAAGCGGGTGGCGCTGGTGTTCTCGGCCTACCCGACCAAGCACGCCCGGATCGGCAATGCGGTCGGGCTGGATACGCCGGCCAGCGCCGTCGCGCTGCTGCGGGCGATGCGCGACCGCGGGTATCAGGTGGGCGACCTGCCCGGCGTCGAGGCCGGCGATGGCGACGCGCTGATCCACGCATTGATCGAACGCGGTGGGCAAGACCCCGATTGGCTGACCGAAGGACAACTGGCCGGCAATCCGATTCGTATGTCCGCCAAGGATTATCGCGAGTGGTTCGCCACCCTGCCCGCCGAACTCACCGAGCCAATACAGCAGCACTGGGGCCCGCCGCCAGGGGACCTGTTCGTGGACCGCAGCCACGACCCCGACGGTGAAATCGTTATCGCCGCAATGCAGGCCGGCAACGTGGTGCTGATTGTGCAGCCGCCGCGCGGTTTCGGGGAAAATCCCGTCGCCATCTACCATGACCCGGACCTGCCGCCCAGCCACCACTACCTGGCCGCCTACCACTGGCTGGATGCCGGATTCGGGTCACACGCCGTCGTCCATCTGGGCAAGCACGGCAACCTGGAATGGCTACCGGGCAAGACACTGGGCATGTCGGCGGCCTGCGCATCCGATGCCGCCCTGGGCAACCTGCCGCTGGTTTATCCGTTCCTGGTCAACGATCCCGGCGAGGGCACCCAGGCCAAGCGCCGAGCACACGCGGTACTCGTCGACCATCTCATTCCGCCGATGGCACGCGCCGAAACCTACGGCGATATCGCGCGTTTGGAGCAGCTGCTCGACGAACACGCCAACGTCGCCGCGCTGGATCCCGCCAAGCTACCCGCCATCCGCCAGCAGATCTGGACGCTGATGCGGGCCGCCAAAATGGATCACGACCTGGGCCTGACCGAGCAGCCTGAAGAGGACTCGTTCGACGACATGATCCTGCACGTCGACGGCTGGCTGTGCGAGATCAAGGACGTCCAGATCCGCGACGGCCTGCACATCCTGGGGCAACGGCCGACGGGGGAGCCCGAGGTGGACCTGGTGCTGGCCATCCTGCGGGCCCGCCAGCTGTTCGCCGGCGAACACGCACTACCTGGCCTGCGACAGGCGCTCGGCCTGGCCGAGGACGGCACCGACGAACGGACGTCGGTCGACCACGCCGAGGCCGCGGCCCGGGAACTGGTGGTGGCCCTGCAGGCCAGCGGCTGGGATCCCGACGCAGCAGAACGACTTACCGACAATGCCGAGGTTGCCGCGGTGCTGCGGTTCGCGGCCACCGAAGTGGTGCCCCGGCTGGCCGGCACCGCATCCGAAATCGACCAGGTGCTAAGGGCTTTGGACGGCCGGTTCATCGCGGCCGGTCCGTCGGGTTCACCACTGCGCGGCCTGGTCAACGTGCTCCCGACCGGGCGCAATTTCTACTCCGTCGACCCTAAAGCGATACCGTCGCGGCTGGCGTGGGAAGCTGGCGTGGCACTGGCGGACTCACTGCTCGCCCGTTATCGGCAAGACCATGGGCAGTGGCCGCAATCCGTCGGCCTTTCCGTGTGGGGCACCTCGGCGATGCGCACTTCTGGCGACGATATCTCTGAAGTGTTTGCGCTGCTGGGTGTTCGGCCGGTGTGGGACGACGCCTCGCGACGTGTGGTGGGGCTGACGCCGATTCCGCTGACCGAGCTGGGCCGCCCGCGGATCGACGTGACGGTGCGGATCTCCGGGTTCTTCCGCGACGCCTTTCCGCATGTGGTGACGATGCTCGACGATGCCGTGCGCCTGGTCGCCGACCTGGACGAGCCCGCTGACGACAATTACGTCAGGGCTCATGCGCAGGCCGACCTGGCCCAGCATGGTGACCAACGCCGTTCCACCACAAGAATTTTCGGATCCAAGCCGGGCACTTATGGGGCCGGGCTGCTGCAGCTGATCGACAGTCGCAACTGGCGCGACGACGCCGACCTGGCGCAGGTGTACACCGCGTGGGGCGGGTTCGCCTACGGGCGTGACCTGGACGGCCGCGAGGCGGTCGACGACATGAATCGTCAGTACCGGCGAATCGCGGTGGCCGCCAAGAACACCGACACCCGCGAGCATGACATCGCCGACTCCGACGACTACTTCCAGTACCACGGTGGCATGGTCGCCACGGTGCGAGCACTGACCGGGCAAGCGCCGGCGGCCTACATCGGCGACAACACCAGGCCCGACGCGATCCGCACCCGCACACTCTCGGAGGAGACCACCCGGGTATTCCGCTCCCGCGTGGTCAATCCCCGCTGGATGGCCGCGATGCGTCGGCACGGCTACAAAGGCGCATTCGAGATGGCAGCGACCGTCGACTATCTGTTCGGCTACGACGCCACCGCGGGAGTCATGGCCGACTGGATGTACGAACAGCTCACCGAGCGTTACGTGTTGGACCCGGAGAATCGCAAATTCATGGAGGAGTCCAATCCGTGGGCGCTGCACGGCATGGCGGAACGACTGCTGGAGGCGGCCGGTCGCGGCATGTGGGCCGAACCGGAACCGGAAACTCTTGCTGGTCTGCGCCAAGCGCTGTTGGAGACCGAAGGCGACCTGGAGGGCTAAGCCTTGGCGCTGAGTGAGCCCGGCCGATGCACGCTGGTGTTGGCTCGTGAAAGTGATATCGCATACGACATCGTTTTCGAAGTTGGATCGTGGCCCCCGGACGGCGATTGGTGAGGCGCATCCAACGTTGGAGGCCTAGACGAAGTCCGATCCGCCGTCCACATTCACGGTGGCCCCGGTGACGTAGCCGTTTCGCCGGGATGCCAAGTAGGCGGTGATGGACGCGATCTCCTCCGGGAGCCCCGCGCGACCGAGGTCGCAGGGCTGATGGAAGTTGTTGTCGATCCACGTCATTACATCGTGTGGGTCAGTGGCGTCCAGTCCGTCGGCGGCCAAGATGTCTTTGAGGTTCTCGGTGAAGCTGGCCGTCACGATGGTTCCTGGACACACGCAGTTGACTAGAATACCGTCCTTGGCAAGGCTTTTGGACAGATTTTTGGTGATGCTGGCCAACGCTGCCTTGGATGCGGTGTAGGCGACGATGCGTGGGTTCTGTCGTTGGATCGAATGTGCGGACAGGGTCACGATGCGGGCCCACTCGGCCGAGCGCAGCAGCGGCAACGAGGCGCGGATTGATCGCACCGCGGACATCGTCCCCAGCGCGAACGCGGCGTCCCATTGCTCGTCATCCATCTGCTCGAAGTAGCCGTCGCTCGGGCCGATGGTGTGGACCAGACTATTGAGTTGGCCCCAGCGATCGGCGACAGCGGCGAAGCCGCCGGCAATGGACTCGGCATCAGCCATATCCACGCTGATTCCCACGGCGTCTGGAGCGCCGGCCGCTCGGAGCGACTTCACCGCGGAATCGAGGGCTCCTTGGTCTCGGGCGATCACCGCCACGCTGGCCCCTTCGGCCGCCAGTGTTTCGGCAATGGCGAGTCCCATTCCCTTACTGCCGCCCGTGACCACGGCCGTCGACCCAGCAAAACCCAGATCCATCGTTGTCTCCCTCGGTCAGTTCTCAGCGCAAATGTGTTCGATCACTTCCGCCGTCACGCCCAGCCCACGCAGGCAGAAACGCACGACGCGTTGGCGGAGATCGTTGCGGTCGCTATCGCCTGCCTCCCATTGGCGGTCGATGCCCGCCCACACCACGCCATGGATGAACTGCGCCTCGGCCGCCGGATCGATGCGGTGAAACAGCTTGCGCTGCAGGCCACGCGCTAGCGCTTGACTGAGCGGCTTGAGCATCTCCGCGTACGCCGGCTGGACCAGACTTGGCGAAGCGAACGTCTGTGATTGCGCCTCCAGCGACAGTCGCCGCAAATCGGATCTGATGTTGTCGTCGAACGCCAAGTCGAGCCGCGCGTCGATCCACGCCGCTACCGCCTCGATCTCCGTTGCGGCCGAATTCATTCGGCGTTGCAGGCGCCGCTTCTCGGCGCGCGCGCTCTCCAGAAAGACCGCGGCGACCAGTTCGTCCTTGGAGTCGAAATGCCGGTAAAACGCGCGGGTGCTCAAGTTGGCGCGGTCCAACACCGCGGCGACGTTGAATCCTCGAACTCCCAGCTCGCGCAGCGTTATCGAGGCGGCGGCGAGGATCTCACCGCGAACCGCCGGGTCTGGGCTCAGCTTGTCGCGACGCCGCGTCCGAGGGGCGCTCGTGGCGTCAGGCAGTTGCATCATAGGCAGTGAGGTAGTCCGCGAACCGTTCGCGAACATCCTGCGAGGTCAGGCCGTAGTCGGCCAGGTCGTAGTCATGCGCGCCGCGCGAGCCGGGCTGGTGGCTCTGGGCCCACTGCGCGACCGAGTTCGAGGTTTCCTTGGTGAAGGTCAAACCCAAACGCTGGTAACTGCTTTGCAGGGTTCGCACCGGGTCGGTCTGCAAATCCGCAAACGACACGTCAGCGAAGCGATCGTCGCCCATCCGGGTGCGGAAATCCATTGCCCGCCGGACGGCTTCGACCCAGCTGTCGACCTGCTCGGCGCCGAGTTCCTTGGGATCGTTGCGGTCGCTGCTCCAGCTGCGCACGTACTGGATCAGGCTGCACACCGAGCCCATTACCTTGGCCGGGTCACGGTGACTCCACAGGAATCTGGCGTTCGGGTACGCCTCGACGAGTGCGTCGAGGGCGAACATGTGCACGGGGGTCTTGAGGTGCCACAGCGCCGGCGGGCAATGCCACTGCAGCAACTTGAGCACTCGGCGGTGAAAGGTGTACGTCTCGCCCATGTCGCATTCCATCAGCCACGCCAGATACCCGGGTGCGCGGACGACGCCGTCAAAGTGGAAGGTACGGAAACTCATTCCCATCAGGTCCTGGCATTCGGTCGCGGCCGTCGCCTCAGAGTTGTGCATCGTTTTCATCAACGGGAACATGTCGTCGAGCATCTTCAGGCCGGCCTCGGCCTGCTTGATCCGGGGATCGCTGTGCTGCGTGGCGGCCTCCGGCGGCGGGGTAGGCGCTTGGGATTCCCACATCCGCAGCGACCGGAATTGCGGATCGGCGGCCACCAGTTGACTCAGTGCCGTGGTGCCCGTGCGGGGTAACCCGATCACGAAGACGGGACCGCCGACCACCTCGTCGTCGATCTCGGGGTGCTGCCGATAGGTGTCCTCGATCTTGAGACGCTGAATCAGGGCGTTGCTGATGGTCGCATGCTGGATGACCTGGCCGATGTCGTTGAGGCCTGCGTCGCTATTCAGCGCATCGACGATGCGTTCGAGCCCCTCACGGTAGTACGGGGAACCGAAATCGTCGAGACCTGTTGCGGCGCAAGCACCGTTCTCCAGCTCGTCGGCATCAAATGTCATTGTGCGAACCTTTCGCGAACGGCGTTGCGTCGCGCCGCGAGGATGGATGCTCGTTCTTCGGCGGTCACCATCGCGGTGTCCGAAGGCAACGACGCATGAATGTCGTCGAACGCCACGACCCGCGTCGACGGTGTCGGTGCCGTTGCGGTGCGCACGCAGCGCAGGATGATGGGTCCGTTGCTAAGACCCGCGGTATCAAGCCAATTCGCGACCCCCGGGTCCCGATCGCTCAGCACCACTCGCACCAGGCCGTCGGAATCCGCAACGGCCTGATGGGCATTCAGGCTGGACTGGTGGCGCCCGTAATGAATTGTCTCCCACCACGGATTGCCGATGGAGAAGCTCCAGTAAATGCCTTCGGGTGGTTCGACTTCCACGATGAGCGCCTCACCCGGGTTCAGCTCCCAACGACCGATCACCGGCCGGTTCTCCGCCGCCGCGCCCATGTCGGAGCGGTCGATGGCAGGCAGGAAGCCGTTCGTCGGCGCCGCGGCGCCGAATTGCAGAAAGAACGCCAGGTTGTCCTGGACGAAGTCGCCGAGGGCGACCAACTGTCGCGATACTTGCACCGCCGGATCAACCGAACGCCCTTGGGCCCCTGCGGCATCGGCGAGTCGCTCGATGCGCAGCGACGAAGCCACCTCGGTATCCCAGTCGTAAAAGAAGTGCCGGACCGTCAACGTCGGGTTATCGCCTTCAAGGCGCATCCAATTGCCCGGGCGCTCATCGGCAGAGAGCACCACCTCGAAGTTCCCGTCGGCATCCACCTCGAGTTCGTCGACGAGTTCGTTGGCCGTTGCCGCGATGCCGTTCATCGTCTGCAGCCCGACGTAGCGTGCGGTGCCGCGATTGCCGAACAGTCGGTAACTCTCCCCACCGCGCAGTGCGGCGCGGGTGTAAATGCAGTCCGGGCACTCCATTCCCCAGCTCACGAAGTCGTCCATAGTCGTGCGCTCGACGCGCAGGATCGGATCGGGATCGAACCGCAGCACCTCATCGATACCCGCGCTGAGCAGCACCAGCAGATGGCGCATTCCCGCCGCGAGATCGACTCGATTTCGGCTCCCCGGATCGGACTGCACGACCTGCGCTGCGTCGCGCAGCCGGTCCTGCAGATACGACCAGGCTTGCACGACGTCCACATCGTCGTCGGATCCCGTCGACAGTGCCGCCTCGGCAATTGAGAACGGCAGCCACGCCATCGGATTCTTCGTGTCGCTCAAACGTCTGGTCCTCGCGCTAGGCCTTTAAGTGAAAATAGTGTTTTCACTTAACGTCGTCGACTATTGCAGCTCGCGGCTGTGGATGTCAACGTTCGCGAGTAGGTTGGCACCGTGACGCTCACTTTTGCCGACCTCGCCAAGGCGCAATACATCCTGCTGACCACCTTCACCAAGGACGGCCGGCCCAAGCCAACGCCCATCTGGGCCGCTGTCGACCGAGACCGGCTGCTGGTGATCACTCAGGAAAAGTCCTGGAAAATCAGGCGAATCCGCAACACGCCCCGCGTCACGCTGGCCACCTGCACCATGCGCGGCCAGGCGACCAGCGAGGCCGTCGAGGGCACCGCGGCCGTCCTCGACAAATCCGAAACCCGCGTCGTCTACGACGCGATCGGTAAGCGATACGGCATCGTGGGCACGGTATTCAACTTCTTCAGCAAGCTGCGCGGCGGCATGGAAAACAATGTCGGCCTCGAACTCAGAGTGGCGCCCGGCTAGCCCGATGGGCACGGTGCTGATTCCGATCCCGGACCGCGACTTCGACCCGACCGAGGTTGCGGTCAGCTGGCGCGTCTTGACGGAGCGCGGTCATCGGGTGGTCTTCGCCACCGAAAGCGGCACATCGGCGGTGGCCGACGAAATCATGGTGACCGGGCGGGGTTTGGACCTCTGGTCCCGGCTGCCGGTGTTGGGCGCCATCCCGATCATGGGGTTGGTGCTGCGCGCCAACAACGACGGCCGCGACGCCTACGCGCAGATGGTGCGGTCGGAGGAATATCGGTATCCGGTGCGCTGGAGCCAAGCCAGTCTCGACGGCATCGACGCATTGCTGTTGCCCGGCGGTCATCGCGCCCGTGGAATGCGTAGCTACATCGACAGCGAGATCCTGCAGCAGCTCGTCGTCGATGCGTTCGCCCGCGACATGGTGGTGGCCGCGATCTGTCACGGCGTGCTGCTGGCCGCGCGCAGTGTCGATCCCGCCACGGGGCGCTCGGTGCTCTACGGTCGCAAGACGACCGCGCTGACCTGGGCGATGGAAGGTCTCGCCTGGCGGCTCACCCGGTTCACCCGGTTCTGGGATCCCGACTACTACCGGACCTACAGCGAGGAATCCGGCCAACCCGGCGGCTACATGTCGGTGCAGTCCGAAGTCACTCGAGCGCTGCGTGCGCCAACGGACTTCTGTGACGTCGGACCCGGGTCGCCGCACCGATGGCTCAAGTCCTCCGGAATAGTGCGCGACACGGCGACCGACTCACGCGCGTCATTCGTCGTCGACGACGGCGACTACGTGTCAGCGCGCTGGCCCGGCGATACCCACACCTTTGCGGGCGTCGTGTCCGACAAGCTCACGCGTTAGGCCGTCGCGTCCGTCCGTAGGTGTTCGCCGAAGAACGAAAAGACACGGCTCCACGCGTCGTCGGTCGCGGCCTGGTCATAACCGAATCCGGCGATCCGAAGCAGCGGTTGGGCGGGCAAGGTGTTCGCGAAGCTGTGCCCGACTCCCGGGTAGGCTTTGATGTCGGACGTAATTTGTTTGGCCGCAATCACTTCGCGCAGCTGCTCGGGTGCACCCTTGCCCAGCGGGTCCCGGGCACCGAAACTCGCCACGATCGGGCATGCCCCCTCCAGCGTGTCGCTCAGGTGGCGCGGCAGGGGAGTGCCGTAGAACGGCGCGGAAGCACCAAAACCCTTGGGCGACATCACGAGTGCGAACTGACCGCCCATGCAGAAGCCGGCGATCCCCACCTGCCCGGAACAGTCCGGCCGGGCTTGCAAGTGATCGCGGGCGGCAAGAATGTCGTCAAGAGCGCGGCCGCGCTGCGTCATCAGCTCACGCATCACCCGGGTGATGCAGCGGATGCGGCCACCCCGCGCGTACATATTCGGAGTCAGTGCCACATAGCCCGCCCGCGCAATGCGGTCGTTGGTCGACTGCTTGTCCCGGCCGTAGCCGAACGCGTCGTGGATCACCACCACACCCGGCCACGGGCCCGTCCCGGGCGGAATGCTCAGCAGCGCGTCGATCGGTCCGTCAGGGGTATCGATCTCAATCGTGGTCATATCGTCATCTAACTGCAGCCGCGACGCCGGGGACTAGGGGAACTCCTGTGCGACCCGCGGACGTTGGACTTTCATGGTGAGCCGACTACTACTCGTCTATGCCGTCGTCGAACTGGCGGCGGTCTTCGCGCTCGTGTACACGATCGGGTGGGGCTGGGCCCTGCTGATCCTGCTCGCCACGTTCGTCCTTGGGTGGGGCCTGTTGGCCCCGCTGGCGGGATCGCAGCTCCTCCACCAGCTCGGGCGGATGCGGTCCGGCGTACGAGAACCCCAGAGCACGCTGGGGGACGGCGCACTGGTCACCGTGGCCACCGGCCTGGTCCTGGTTCCGGGGTTGGTCACCACCGCGGTCGGCGCTCTGCTGCTGATGCCTCCGGTACGCGCCGTCGCCGGCCCTTCAGTGACCGCGATCGCACTGCGCAGTCTGCGGCGACGAGTACCGCTGGTCACTTACCCGCGAGCTTTCACCGAATCCCGTCGTGGCTATCCGGCCGATGACCGCGATTACATCGACGGCGAGGTCATCGACGTCCGGGAGTACGACCCGCCTGCGTTGGCGACGGATCCCGTCGGCGACGAGGCCCCGCGGCGGCCCCGCTCGAACTGATTGCCTTCGGCGTCACGCGTAGTTTTGGCCTGTGGCCACGACGACGCTGCTGGTAAACGGCCGGGTGCACAGCCCCACCCACCCCGACGCCACCGCCATGGCGGTGCGCGACGGTGTCGTTGCCTGGCTGGGCAGCGACGAGGTGGGCCGCAGCCAATTCCCGGGCGCCGAGCTGGTGGACCTCGACGGCGGCTTCGTCGCGCCGGGATTCGTGGACAGTCACATCCACGTGAGCGCGACCGGCCTGACGCTCAGCGGGCTGGACCTGCGCGGCGCCACCTCGCGCGCACACTGCCTACAGCTGGTCGCCGATTACGCCGCCGCCCACCCCGGCCAGCCGCTATGGGGTCACGGCTGGGATGAGTCGACATGGCCCGAGAACAGTCCGCCCAGCACCACCGAACTCGATGCGGCGCTCGGTGACCGGGCCGCCTACCTGGGGCGTGTCGACGTCCACTCCGCGCTGGCGTCGACCGGGCTACGACGGCTGGTCCCGGAGCTGTCGGCGGCAAACGGTTTCGACCCGGACCGGCCGCTGGCCGGCGATGCTCACCACCTGGTCCGCGCCGTCGCCCGCGACCAGCGTGTCGTTGCCGATGCCGCCGTCCAGCG
>Ga0208987_1000129_pt1 | contig 16415 bp, 15 predicted proteins | sample MedBloCARef_O2_FD_187845 | JGI IMG/M metagenome (GOLD analysis project Ga0208987, IMG submission 187845) | Forest soil microbial communities from El Dorado National Forest, California, USA - Mediterranean Blodgett CA Ref_O2 (SPAdes) (version 2) | ecosystem: Environmental > Terrestrial > Soil >... | reverse complement strand
CCATGGCGTTCTCCACGAACGCCGGATAGTCGGTGGCGTTGTCGCCGATGGCGTGCCCGGAGCAGAATCCCTTGCCGTTGGCCTTGAGCACCAAAACCTTGATGTCGTAATCGCGGTCGGCATCCAGCAATGCGGCGTCGACTTCTTCGGCCAGCTTCTGGTCCTGGGCGTTCGCCTTCTCCGGCCAGTTCAGCGTGATCTTCGCGATCGCCCCATCCTTCTGGTAGATGATCCGCTCGCGAGTCTCGTTCAGATCCATATGGCTTTCCTTTCGTTATGACGTGATGACGCCGATTTCGGCACCGATGTCGTAGGTCGTTCCGACCTGGCCTGTCCATTGCACAGTGCCCGAGGCGCCGGCTTCGATCTCCTGTTCCACCTTCTCGGTGGCGATCACGTAGATCGGCATGCCAGCTTCGACATGCTCGCCGGCATCGACGAGAAGGCCGGTGAGTTCGGCTTCGGCGACGGCCACCGATACTCGTGGAATGCGGATGATGAAGTCAGCCATGCACCTTCGCCCTATCGAGGGTGCGCTGGACAGCTTCGATGATGCGCGCCGGCGACGGGTACACCTGCGCCTCGAGTGCCGCGGCGGCCGGGCTGGGGACGAACCTGCCGCCCACCCGCTCGATGGGCGCGGCGAGCTCGCCAAAGAGTTCGGATTGCAGGATGGCCGCGATCTCTGCTCCGGGCCCGGCGAATTGCACCGCGTCATGCACAATCACGACTCGTCTGGTGCGACGGGCGGATTCGACAATGGTGTCGACATCCAGGGGCAGCAGAGTGCGCAGATCGACAACCTCGGCGCTCACGCCCTGCTGCTGCAGAGTGTCGGCCGCCGCCAGCGCGTCGTGCACGCTGCGTCCGTAGCTGATCACACTCACGTCGGTGCCCGGCCGCTTGATGTCGGCCTGCCCCAACGGGATTGAGAATCCCGGCTCGACCGGAACGGGGCCCTTCTTACCTTGCAGGCGGATCGTTTCGATGAACAGGCATGGGTCCTCGTCGAAGATCGCCGCGGTCAGTAGGCCTTTGCCGTCGCGCGGGGTGGCGGGCACGATGACTTTCATCCCGGGGATGTGCATGAACCACGCCTCCAGGCTCTGCGAGTGCGTGGCCCCGGTGGCCAGCCCGGCGTAGACCTGGGTCCGGATGGTGATGGGCGCCGTCGTTCGTCCGGCGGTCATGAACCGTAGCTTGGCGGCGTTGTTGATCAGCTGGTCGGCGGCGATGCCGATGAAGTCCATGATCATGATCTCGGCTACTGGCAACATCCCGTCAATCGCGGCACCTATCGCGGCGCCGACGATCGCGGCTTCCGAGATCGGGGTGTCCAAAACCCGGTCGCGGCCGTACTTCGTCGACAGCCCCGCGGTGGGGCCGGATGCACCGGGATCGGCGATGTCCTCGCCGAGCAAAAACACGCGATCGTCGGCCTGCAGTGCCTGGTCGAGCGCGAGGTTCAGGGCCTCACGCATCGTCATTTCCCGTTCTTGCATGTCCTGGTCTTCCCTGTCCTCACACCGGATACTTGATCGGGGTTGCGTACACGTCCCGGTCGAGCTCGTCGATCGAAGGGGAATCCGCGCTCATCACCGCGCTCAAGGCCGCTTCCACGATCTGGGCGGCGTCTTCTTCGATCCGGTCGAGCTCGTCCTGGCTGCAGATGCCGGTGTTGGCGAGCCGGTTGCGGAACCGCGGCACCGGGTCGGCCGCTAGCGCCGACGCCATCTGCTCCTTGGGTATGTAGGCCATCCGGTCTCCGAAGTAGTGACCGCGGAAGCGGAACGTGACGCATTCGAGGAAGGTCGGGCCGCCGCCGTCGCGTGCACGCTGCAGTGCGTCGTCGAGCGCGGATTTCACCTCCAGCGGGTCGTTGCCATCGACGCGGACGCCCGGCATGCCGTATCCGGCGGCCCGGTCGGCAACCTGATCGAGCTTCATCGTGTCGCTGGTCGGCGTCATCTCGGCGTAGAGGTTGTTCTGGCACACGAACACCAACGGCAGATCCCAGAGTGCGGCCATGTTGGCCGCTTCATGGAAGGAGCCGGTATTGGTGGCGCCGTCGCCGAAGCTGACTACGGTGACGCGGTCAAGACCCTTGCGCTTGGCGGCCATCGCCAACCCCACGGCTACCGGCGGGCCGGCTCCGACGATGCCGGTCGAGAGCATGACCCCCTTGTCGGGCTTGGCGATGTGCATGGTGCCACCCTTGCCGCGGGCGGCACCGATCGTGCGTCCCATCATCTCGCCGTAGATCTCCTCGAGCGGCACGCCCTTGCCGATCAGGTCATGCAGCCCGCGGTAGGTGGTCACCAGCTGGTCGTCGGGCCGCAGCGCGGTGCCCATCGCGGCGGCGATCGCTTCCTGGCCGCGCGAGGGCCAGTACACGCAGATGAATTCGCCGGTCCCAATGCCTTTGGAAAGCCGGTCATCGGCCGTCTTCATCAAGACCATCAGCTCGTAGAGACGACGGTGAAGATCTGTCGCGTGGTGGTCGTCGCTCATTCTTTCGTTCCAGTTCCGTTGCACCACAGCCTGATTAGCAAGGCCATCAACTCACGAACCCGACCAGGGCTTGACCTTCAGGAAGCCGCCGCCGTCGACGCGCAACTGCTGTCCGGTGATGTAGCGTGCCGCGTCTGAGGCCAGGAAGAGCACGGCTTCGCTGATGTCCTCGGGTTCGACGTACGGGATCGGCATCGCCTGGACGAACGGGAACACCGGTTCGGCGTCTTCGCGAGTCGGGTTCTCCAAGTCGGGCCGAAAGGCCCGGTACATCGGCGCGCTGTGCAACATATCGGTGTTGACGTTCGTCGGGTGTACCGCATTCATCCGGATGGAAAAGCGGGCAAGCGCCAGGGCGAAGTCGTTGACGTAGTGCGCGGCAGCCAGTTTCGCGAAGGCATACCCGGCTCCTCCGGGACCTCCATCGATACCGCCGGTGTTCATCGACGACATGAAGGCCGCGTTGGAGCCGATCACGATGACCGACGCCCCGGCTTGCAGATGTTTGAGGCTGGCATGAACCAGATTGAGCACGCCGAGCAGGTCTACATCGACCGCGTCGGCGAAGGCTTGGGCGGGCAGCCCTGCGGTGAGCGGGCAGATGCCGGCATTGGCGACGACGACATCGAGGTGCCCCAATTCGGCGACGCCCTCGTCGATCGCCGCCGACAGAGCGAGGCGGTCGCGCACGTCGGCAATCGCAGTGAACGCGCGCTGCCCCTCCTTCTCGACCAGTCGCGCAGTCTCGTCCAGGTCCTCGGGCCGGGCCAGCGGGTACTCATTGGTCTCGATGTCCGCGCACAAATCCACCGCAATGATGTCCGCACCTTCGGCCGCCAGCATCCGTGCGTGCGAACGCCCCTGACCACGCGCGGCGCCGCTGATCACGGCCACTTTGCCGGTTACCCTGCCCATCGTCCGTCCTTCGTTCCGTGTCTATTCCTGCGTCCGCCAGTGGGGCCCAAAGTCGTTGGCCAACATGGTCGTCTGAGCTTGCAGATCGGATGCATCGGCCGATGGGTACTGATCTGCACTCAGCTGGGAAGTCCCGCTATCGGGCAGGGGATCGGGGTGTGACAAGGACCGGCTCCATCGCGTCTCTTCGAACAACTGCGTGGCTGCAGACGGGCTATCAGTAGCCTTTACAGTAGCTAGAATATCTAAAATAGCAAGAATGCTGACCGAGGGGATTGACCCATGTCAGGAGTGCTCAGCGGTGTCCGGATCGTCGAGTTGGCGTCGTGGACCTACGTACCGTCTGCCGGGGCCGCGCTATCGGACTGGGGCGCCGATGTAATCAAGGTGGAGGGCGTCGCGTTCGGCGACCCGGGGCGGGCACTGGTCGTCGGTGGTTTCACCCGCGAAGCGGCCCGCCCGGACGCCGACTTCATCCTTGAGTTGGGCAACCGCGGCAAGCGCAGCATCGCGATCGACGTGAAATCAGAGGTGGGTCGCGAGTTGTTCGGCCGCCTGTTGGCCAGTGCCGATGTATTCCTGACCAATTGGCTACCTGGCGCTTTGGAGCGGGCCCGGTTGACCGTCGAGGACATCCGCGGATTCAACTCCGAGATCATCATCGCCCGCGGCACCGGGCTGGGTGTGCGGGGCCCGGATCGGGATCGCGGTGGGTTCGACGCCGCTACGTATCTGGCGCGTGGTGGGGTCGCCTACACGCTTACCCCGTTCGGCACCGATACGCCTGCCGTCCAGGGGCCAGGATTCGGCGACCTGCAGGGCGGAGCGACGCTGGCCGGCGGCGTGTGCGCTGCGTTGTTCCACCGAGAGCGCACCGGTGAGCCGACCGTCGTCGACTCATCGCTACTGGCTCAAGCGATGTGGGCCATTGCGCCGTCGATTTCGGCAGCCGATTTCTTCGATATCGACGGCATCCCGGGAGCACCACCGGGATTGGCCATCAATCCACTTGTGAGCCGCTACAAGACCAAGGACGGCAGGTGGATCCAGTTGGTGTTCTTGCAGCCCGACAAATTCTGGGCCGGTTTCTGTGAGCGGATGGGCCTGGGCGAATTGGCAACCGACGAGCGCTTCGTCCCGTCGAGCAACCTGATAGCAAACGCCGCAGCGGCAACCGAGATCTTCGCGAATGCGTTTGCAAGCCATGCTCTCACCCACTGGCAATCGGTGCTCGGCGACGAGCCGGGCGTGTGGGGTGCGTTGGCTACGCCACGGGAAACCCTCAACGATCCCCAAGTGGAACCCAACGGGTACGTGGTGACGAACGTGGACGATTACGGTGAGAAATATCGGATCGTTGCGGCACCCGTGCAATTCAACGAAACTCCGCCGGCCCCGGCCCGCGCTCCGGAACACGGCCAGCACACCGAGGAGATTCTGCTCGAGCTCGGCGTCCAATGGGACGACATTGCAAAGGCCAAGGAGCTCAACGCCATCCTGTAGGGCCGCCCCGCCTGCTCGGCCATTGACAATGGCTGTGCGGCACTCAATTTCATCTCGACACGGTCACAAGCGCATATCGATGCCAGCGGTGGTATGGCACAACGGCGTGATTCCACAAATCATGGCACAGGACGCCTTTGAGAATCACGATCGCGAGTTATGGGTACTCGCAAGGATTCTTGTTCGCTATGTGGGGTAGCGGATGCGTTGAGGCGTAACAGGAGGTATGCATGATGGCGAACTGGGTTCCCGCACAGACTTCGTGCGGTCCCGGCTCTGGTCGCATCCTGGACACCGCACGGGGGATTCTCATCGGAATACGCCGGTGTCGTTCAGACGCGGCCTTCGACGAACTGCACACCGCGGCGCTGCGGCACCGGGTTCCGGTCTTCGCGATGGCGTGGGCACTTGTCCACCTGGCGGGCGAGGGCGAGAAGACGGCCAGCTTCTCCGACGCGCAGTCAGCGGCGCGCCATGAGTGGGGTCAGCTGTTCGCCCCGCCGGCTATGGCCACCTGTTGAGTAGGTGATCAAGAACTTGGCGCGGCCGAGGTTCCGGGGGGTGCCTTGGCCGTTGCCAACCATCTTCAAGCCGAAGTAGACCAAAACTCTTCTGAGTGTGAGCTTTTGCCGCTTGAGCTACATTGGCCGGCAACGTCGCGCGACTTGCGGCGTCGTCGCAAGAGCGTGCCAATTCCGTTTCGTGAGCTCACTCGTACTTCTTGGCGGGAGCCCACAGATCGACGGGCACTACCTGCTGTGCGTGCCCGTCAGGTCCGAGTAGGCGACCCCAGGATTTGACCGAACGCAGCACCACCCGGGCGTCCATCACCGCCACGCCGGGGTATTCGGCAAGTAGCCGAGAAATTACGGCGTCCAGTACCGACAGCTCGTGTAGCTGCATGGTGACGAAAAGGTTGGCCGCACCGTCGCCCGTCGTCGCGGCGCAGAACCGGGTCTCGGGGTACTGGACCAGGGTGTGTCCTACCACGGCCACCGGCGAGCCGGTGACTCGAAGCTTGAGCGCGACGCCGGTCAGCCAGCCGGCTTCCACCCGTGCGAAATCGGTCCGGAACGCCAGCAATCCCGACCGGGTCAACAGGCCCATGCGGCGACGCACCACCGTCTCTGACTGGCCGACCACCGCGGCCAGATCCCGACAGCTGAGCCTTCCGTCATGTTGCAGCGCCAAGAACAGTTCGCGGTCGAAATCGTCGAACTCGTGGGGTCGCGCACCTGTTGGCGGATTCGGCGTGACCGCGCGCGCTTGGCCTGTGCTGAGACCTCCTAGCCGCCAACGTGTTCCGCTGAACAGCCCGGTAATCAGTGTCGATTGGACGCGGAGTAATCCCGCGACTTCGGGAAGCACGTCCACGATCAATTCGGATAGCGACGGTTGATCGGCGGCCACCAACAGGGCATAGATGTCATCTTTGCCCGTCGTGATGTTGACGCTGAAAACCTGTGGCCTGGAGGCGAACTCGTCGGCCACCAACTGAGCGGCACCCGGTTGGCACTCGGCCTCAAAGAGTGCAGCCTTTACTGGCAGCCGGGGACCGATCGCCGAGGAAACCCATGCTCGCCCAGTGGATACCAGACGGCGCCATCGCCGCGCGACCGTCACCGGCGAAACGCCGAGAACCTCTCCGAGCTCTTCGAAGGTCGCCTGCGGATTGAGGTGGAGCGCGTCCAGCAGCGCGACATCGATCTCGTCTACGCCATCAGTCACAACGACAATTGTCGCTCCTTGCGGCGGCTTCGGGTGTAGTGACATCAGTGCGAGTCCCTGCATTGGAGTGGTGCGCCAGGCCATCTGCGTGGGTGCTTTGCTTCCTATGCGGTCTTGACAAGTCCCATCAGGCGACCGCATCCGGGGCCGCCGGTGTCATTGCGGCCGATGTCACGTCGAGGTGTCGTGGGCTAGCCGATGCTGGCCCATTCGGGGCGGCTGGATCCGCGGGGGACCAGGATGGGTTCGGGCCAGCGCGGTGGGGTATGGCTGAAGGTCACCGGCGGGGCGAGCATGCGGACGCCGCCCATGGGGCTGTCGGCTTCGTATACGGCGGGCTGGCCGATGCTGTGCTCGTCGTCGCAGCCGGCGTCTGCGGGGTCGACCAGGCCGAGGGTCTGGTACCACATGGCGTTGCGGGTGAGGTTGACGGTGACGTGCCAGCTGCCGCCTTCGGTTTGTTGTTTGATCAGTCCGGCGGCCGCACCCAGGGCGCCCATGTAGCCGGTGATGAAGTCGTTGATCAGCCCGGTGGGAGGCAGCTTGGGGTCGTCGGGTCCGCCTTCGATGACCATCAATCCGGAGGCTGCCGACCCGTTCATGTCGAAACCGCCGCGATGCGCCCACGGTCCGACGGATCCGTAGCAGGTGACCGAGACATGCACCAGACCCGGGTGGGTGCGGGCGAGTTCGTCGGGATCGATGCCCAGTTTCTCCAGTTTGAGGCCGCGATGGTTGTTCACCACGACATGGGCGTCGCGCAGCAGCCGACCGACGTTGGCCTTGCCGGTGTCCTTGGTCAAATCCAGCCAGGCACTGCGGGATCCGATGTTGGCTTCGAAGTACACCCAGTCGTGTTCGAAATCGTTTGGTCGGGTCGCGCCCAGCACATCGGCTCCCTGCTCCGCCAGGATGCGTCCGACCGTAGGCCCGGCCACGGCATGGGTGAACGACAACACCCGCACGCCCCCAAAGGGCCGATCGGAGAGGCCGAGCTTTCGCGGTGGCGCATCGCCGATGCGGGTCAGCCCGATGACGGGCTGACTGGCAAGGAGTGCCCCGTGCGGATGAGCGAGCCATTCCTCAGGGCTGCGGGCTACACACGCTGGCAACCCGGCGGCATTCGCGGCTTCTTCCAGCTCGAAGGCATCCCGGCCGGCGAACGCCTGCGCGACTTTGCCGAAGTCGGGTGGCACATCCAGGAAACGGCACCATTTGGCGGCTTGGTGCGGATACACCGCGGAGGCCATCACGGTACGCCCATCGCGGGTTCGGTAAGGAATCAGCGCGAATGGATTGTCCAGCACTAACGCGATCGACGGAAATTCGCCTGCCAGCGTCGGCTCCCACGCATAGCTGGGGTTGATGTGGTGCGCCGCCTGGCGGAGATCTAGGTGCAGATCCTGACCTGGCCCGCCACGATGCCGGTGCATCGCGGCCGCGGCCACCGCGTTGCCCATCATCGGGATGCCGATTGCGGCGCCCAACCGGTGCCGGGCGGGGATAATCGGGTCCTGGCCAGCAAAGGTCACTCGTCCCCCGGCATCGGCGGCCGACAAACCAACGTCGGCGAGCAAGTCGTCAAGCGCCGCAGTTGCGTTGAACGCGGACATTAAGGACGTGATCTCGGTCATGAATGAACTCCGCTTCGGGCTGTGACCGGTCGTGTAGGCCGGTGGCTTGTGAGGTGGGACGCGTTGCGTCAGTGCCGCCAGAATGGGCGCCTCCGCCTGGGGGGTCCCAAAATTGACGGAAAATGCTGAGAATCAGCCGACTGATGAAGGAAATTGATGCCCAGGCCGTCAACCACCGTAGGAGACGACGACAGTTGAAGTCCGTGACCGGAGATCACGCTTTGAGGTTGGTCTGCTGATGGCCTCCGGCCAGCTGTACCGCCGCGCCGGTCGTCGTTGGCCGATCACATCGACCTATTCGGGCATAGGCTAAACCGCGGGGGCAACTACCGGAGCCGAGCGCTGCCGCGTGGCACGCTGACGGTCGTCCTCGATGTAGGACACCGACTTCTACGCCGCCGACAACACCACCAAGCTGAGCGTTTCGCCCGCGTTCGTCGCCGGATCGCAAGGCGCATGGTATGTGTCGGAAATCGCGGTCGACGAGCCCGTCATGGCGACCATTTCCGGCCCGGTGGTGCTTTTCCCCGGGGTCACTCCCGCCATGTGGTCGTGGTGGTTCGGCTGGCACGGCTGCGACACTCGTCGCTACAAGCTGTGGCACTCGCCCGCGCACCTGTTCGCCGCGTGGAAGGACGGAGACGACGCCGGACGCCACGGCAGCGATCGATACATCGGGCCGCTGGTCGCTGATCACCGAGCACATCGGCTCCTGCAGGCTCAGTGGCGCAATCCAATTCGTTGCACCGGCGAAGCTGGGCTGTCCCCCCGATAGTGACGACGCGGTGGCGATTTGTGCACACCTGGGCGCCAATGACGCCCCGGTGGACGTGGGCTGGTTCATCCACCACGTCCGGTCGACACCCAACGGCGCGGAGATGCGGTCACGGTTCTGGATGGGCGGACCGCACATCGCGGTGCACAAGGCCCCCGACGTCGCTTCCAAGGCGGTGCGCCCGATCGCCTCGCGGTTGCTTGGCAACGCGGAAACCAGCGCTCGTAATCTGTTAGTGCATTGCGCGCAAGAGATGAATCATCTGGCCGGCTTCTTGTCCGAGCTCTACGCCCGCATTCGGCGACGAGTAAAACTTTCGCTGCCAGACTATTTCGCGGGCGGCAGCTGGCGCGGGCCCTCGGGTGCACGCAGTTCACCGGGGCCGTCGCGCTCCATCAACTCGAGCTTGTCGTCGCCCTCTGCCAGCGATAGCGCCTCCGCGTCGTCGCTGGGTAACTGAAGCGATGAACGATGCTCGCGCCCGCCCACCCGGCGGTACGCCTGGCGGGAGGGCTGTTCTTCGCGCGACGAGGCGATCGGGCCAGCACCGTAGCGATCGTCGGGGGAGGCGGATTGACCCGGCGCCGCACCGGCGTCAGAGCTCTCGGAGTCGAACGTCACCTTGCGGGTGCGTTTGAGCGAAAAAGCGATCTCCTCGACCTCTTCGAACACCTGACGCGCGGTTCGCAACGGCTGCGTGGTGTTGTCGATCACCCGCGCAACGAACGGCGGCACCAACGGGCGAATCCAGCGAGCCGCCGCCCTGGTCACTTCCGGAATCGACGGGATTGACGTCGCAGCGGGTTCGTCATGCGGTTCCACCTCGCCGCCAGGCTCGACCTGCGCCGGCAAGTTGCGCACCCCGTCGTCCTGCGCATCGGTTGTGCCAGAGCGTAATTGAGTGATCGCCCAACTGACGGCCTCTGCTTCGGCGGCGATCGGAAGATATACCTCTTCCTCGACGGGTTCCACAGGGCGCTGCGACGTCGCCTGCACCGGACCCTCGAGGGCCGCCGCGACCCGGCGGCGTTGCTGCTCGCGGTCGATTTCGGTCTGGGCTTCGATGGCGAGCCGGGCCTGGGTGAGTTGGTGCTCGGCCCATAGGATTTCGGCCTCGCGGCGAATTTCGGCACGCTTGACCGCGATCGCAGTGTCGGCATCGAGTTGGGCGCGTTCACGTTGCGCGCGGGCCGTCGCATGGCGATCGTGGGTGGTCTCACCACGCCAGCGCCGCAGGATCAACGGCAATAAGTAGACGAGCACCAAGAAGGTGATGGCCAGCACCCGTAGCGTCAACGCCCCGGTACTGGCGAGCGTGACGTCGTTCATCGCGACCCATCGCGCGCCGAGGCCCCGACCGGAACCCGTGCGGGCACTCTGGCGTGCGTCGGCGACGGTCTGCTCCTGGCGGGAAATCCTGGCGTCCAACTCGGGTGCCTGGTGGTCGCGAGTCGCCAGCGCGTTGGCCAACTCACGTTGTGCGTCGGCGAGAAGCTGGTTTGCCGTTCGTGTTTCGGGCCCGGAGCCGGGGACACCGGTAATCCGGGTCTGCGGGCAGGCCGGGCTGGGGTTGTATTCGCAGCGCGCGACGATCAACGCCTTGTCCTGGTTCACCCGGGCCTGTTCGACCGCGTTGTCCAGACCGCTGCGAGCTTCCCTCGCCTGCTGCAGGGATGCCGATACCTGGGCGACGACGGGCGTCGAGTCGGCGATGCCGAGGGCCTGTTCGTCGAGGCGACGATCGATTGCGCTGGAAAACAGCACCAGCGCGGCGAGCTCGCCGACGATGACGCCGATTGCCACCGCGACGGCCGCGCGTCCCGCGGTGCTCGGCCAGCCTCGCTGCGATCCGCTGGCGATGCCACGGGTCACCGCACCCACCAGCAGAGCGAAGACAAGCGTCAACGGGACGATGGCAAGCGTCGACCAACGTTGGGACTCGCTCACCGCCAACGTCGCGACAAGCCAGGCCAGCACTGCTCCCAACAGCACAACGGCGCCGGCAACGGCGTGGCTGGACCGCTCGTGGCGCTCACCCAGTTCGCGCCAGTATCCGCCGCCGAGCCACGTGAGTATTCTCCCGACGCGGGAATACGACGTGCGCGGCTCTGCAAATTCGTGGGCGTTCATCAAGGTTCAAACACCTCCCCAGGCATCAAGCCTCCCAGGACACTGGCCGACTCACCGAATCGAAGCGCCGGGGAGTGGCGTTGTTCACAACTGGGCGGAACGGGCAGACGTCGCTGTCTTTAATCGATCACGTTCGAGTTCTCTACCAGGTCGTATCCGACGCGACATTCCTGCGACGCGAGCAGATCAACGGCCTTTCCGGCAGGTGACGTGAGACGGTATAAGCCTATGCAAAATCACGAGTATGTCACCTATGAAGAATTCGGCCGCAAATTCTTCGAGGTCGCCGTGACCCCTGAGCGTGTCGCCGGGGCCTTCGCCGACATCGCGGGCAACGAGTTCGCGATGGAGCCGATCGCCCAGGGCCCAGGTGGAATTGCCAAGGTCAGCGCGAATGTCAAGATCCAAGAGCCCCGGGTAACGCGGCGACTGGGTGACAGCATCACCTTCGTCATTCACATTCCGCTCTCCATTGACCTGCTGCTCGACTTGCGGCTCGACAAGCAGCGATTTGTGGTCTCCGGAGACATCGCCCTGCGCGCTACCGCCCGCGCCGCGGAGCCGCTACTGCTGATCGTCGACGTCACGAAGCCGCGTCCGTCCGATATCACCGTCAACGTGTCGTCGAAGTCCTTCCGCGGCGAGGTCTTGCGGATTTTGGCGGGCGTCGACGGCGAGATCCGGCGATTCATCGCCCAGTACGTCGCAGACGAAATCGATGCGCCCCAAGCGCAATCGGCGCAGGTCATCGACGTCGTTGCGCGATTGAACGATGCCTGGCCGTAGGATCGCGTGTTTTATGGCTAACGCCCAACCGAAATCCGTTGCGCGACAACGCCGCAGCGGAATCTGGCGTCGCTGGCACACTGCGGTCGACGCACGCCGCTGAGTCGTTGACGTCACCCGACTCTCCATCAAGACCGGGCGAGCCACGCCAGCAATTCAGATTGTCCGCCAAACCCACGGTCGAATCCGCTCCGATGTCAATAACGGTGGGTCCAGTCTACGGCGGTGCGACCCCCATTTCAGAGTGATCGATCGACTGTGCAGGAGGCTTACGTGATTCATCGGTGGTTGCTCGCGGCAGTGTTGGTCACCGGTTTGTGCTATCGGGTTGTTCGTCCACCAGTAAAACAACGAACGGGTCCGGATCGTCGACGAAGGGTTCCTCGTCCACCGCTGCGGCACCGGTTACCACGCTCGATTCCAGCCAATGTGTCGACCTCACCGGCGCCAACGCCGATCTGTTAACAGCGACGGACAAAGATGTCGCCCGCAAAGCCGCCGACACGCTTGAGCGTTACAGTCCTCTCTCGGACGTCAAAGGACGCCATCGAACACTTCGTCGGCACCGGCGGTGCTCCGTTCGATGACCCTGACTACATGAAATACAACAAAACCCTCAGTGGCTGGGTCAATGGCGTCTGCCCGTCGTAATCGCTAGCAGCATTGAGTCACTGGCAAACTGCGTGCTACGTCGCGGGTGAATTCGATACACCCCCTATTGTCTGCAGGGTAGGTCATCGCCGTGGCAGAGCGGTCGATGTAAGTATGACTGCGAATGCGGGTTTATCGTGGCACTGCACCCGGGTATGTAACGCCATCAAGGGGCTACCAGCAGTGTCGCTATGCCCGACCGTGTCAGCCGCGTTTTGGTCACCGTCGCAGGAGGAGCGCCAGCTTTGGCAACAGTAGATGTTTCGACCCCGTCGGACCTGGAGCCGGAGGCCGCGTGGAAGCTGGCTTCCGACTTGAGCCGCTTCGGCGAGTGGTTGACGATTTTCGGAGGATGGCGAGGCACGGTGCCATCGACAATCGAGGAGGGCTCGAAAATCTCCTCGTGTGTCAAGGTGAAGGGTTTTCGCAACACCGTGCACTGGACGGTCACGCGATATGACGAGCCGAAATCCATTGAACTGCAGGGCCGTGGCCGGGGCGGAATCCAGCTCACGGTGGCGATGGACGTCGCCGACAAGAGCCCGGGATCAACATTTCATCTCACTGCCGATCTCAAAGGCGGAGTGCTCAGCGGCCCGGTCGGGAAAGTCGTCGCCGCGGTTTTGCGGTCTGACGTGCGCAAGTCGATCAACAACCTGGCCGTATTGCAGTAACCGTAAAATGGGCCTGGTTACCGCGCCGGATGGCTAGCGAACCATTCGCGTTCCGCTTGGCGAATACGCCTGCGGTCCATGGCAATCCAATCGAGACCGGCGCCAAAACCCAACATGCCGACGATCGCCGCGGCAATCCCGGCAGTGACCTCCCCGAGGGCGAAATTGGCCACGCATACGACAATCGCCAGGACGCCAGCGAGGACAACGCTGAGCCCGGGCGTCCAGCCCGAAGCCGGTGCCGGTTCGGTTGCGTTCCGCCTGGCAAGACGATCGTCGTTGACGCTGTCGCGTGAGTCGTCGCTCATGATGTTGATCTCCGCCGTCCTGTCGCTTCGCGAGCTGGATCGTAACGCTCACTTTCACGGGCTTCCCGAAAACCCGCCTGAACAAACGACTTCGACGTAATTCGCGCTGGGGGCGCGGGGGACTTCCGAATCGGTGCAGCTAAGACGGGTCGGTCGGCCGCAATCGGCGCACCGGCCGGGTCTCGATCGCATTGATCGTCAAAGCCCGGCGGCTGATCCGCCACCGGGCGTCGGCCAACTCGTACTCGTCGTCGTAGCGCAGATGCCAAACCACATCGATCACCTCATCCGCGCGTTGAGTCCAATGGTGTGCGATGCACCCAATGCGTCCCCGCGCGGTACCCGTTGCCGCACTGAGATCGAAAACCTCACCGACGATGGCATGTTCGGTGCGTGCCACCGCGGCAACCGCGGCGACTGCCTCGGCGATGGCCTGGTGGCCGCGGTGGAAATGTATCGGCTCCAGCGCGGCCGGTGGTTCAGGCAGCGCGAGCTCCGCCGTGGCAGTGAAAAGCTCGACGATGGAATCGAATTGGCGATCGTCGACGCGAGCCGCGTATCGCTGTACCAGATCGCGCAGCGCCGCCCGGTCATTCGCTGAGAGGGTCATCGCACACCAATCCTGCAGGGTGGGAGGGTCATCCGTGCTAGGTGGAAGTTGTTCTCGGACAATCGGTCTAGGGCAAAAAATGCCATCTTCGAGGGCGACATCGGAGTTAAACGGCTCGAGGCGCGATCGCAGCGCGCACAGCCTCGGCAAGGGTGGCGGCGCGGCGATCGACGAACACGTCCTCGAGCGTGACCGGCCGGCCGTCGGGCCCGGTGAGCGGAACTCGCCAGTTGGGGTATTCGTCGGTGGTGCCCGGCTGATTCTGGGTCCGGCGGTCGCCGACGGCGTCGACCAATGCGACTCCCAATAACCTCGACGGTGTTCGACCCAGGTACCGATAGAGGGCGAGAACTACTTGTTCCGGGTCGTCTTCGCCGTCGGCCAGCAGTCCGACCCGGCGCAGCTCAGCCATCCAGGCCGCCAGCTCAGCCCGGTCGGATTCCAGCTCTTCGGAAACCGGTCTGGTCAGCAGGCCCAGCGACTCCCGCAGCCGCACATGGTCGCCGGCCAGGTAGCCGGCCGTCGGCGGCAGGTCATGCGTGGTGACCGACGACAGGCAGTACTCGCGCCAGCGCTCAGCAGGCAACGGACCGCCGGTTCCGTCTCGGTCCAACTCGAACCACAGGATCGATGTGCCCAGCAGACCGCGTAATAAGAGGTAGTCCCGCACCCACGGTTCGACTGTGCCCAAATCCTCGCCGACGACGAGGGCACCCGCCCGGTGGGCTTCCAGCGCGACGATGCCAATCATCGCCTCGTGGTCGTAGCGCACGTAGGTGCCTTGGGTGGGCGGCGCACCCGCGGGGATCCACCACAGCCGGAACAACCCGATGATGTGGTCGATGCGGACACCGCCGGCGTGGCGCAGCACGGCCCGGATCAACGCGCGAAAGGGACGATATTCCTGCTCATCCAGGCGATCGGGTCGCCACGGCGGCTGTGACCAGTCCTGACCGAGTTGATTGAATTCGTCGGGCGGCGCGCCCGCGGTCACGCCTAACGCCAACGCATCCTGCAAGGCCCACGCGTCGGCGCCGTTCGGATGCACCCCGACGGCCAGGTCATGCATGATGCCCAGCGACATGCCGGCCCGAATCGCCTGCGACTGCGCCGCGGCGAGTTGCTCGTCGAGTTGCCACTGCATCCAACGGTGCAAGTCGACTGTTTCCTGATGTTTTTTGACGAACTTCGCGACACCGGACGCCGCGGGGTGCTGAAGGGACTTCGGCCAGCTATGCCAATCACCGCCGTATTCTTCGGCCAGCGCGCACCACGTTGCGAAGTCGTCGAGCGCGCGGCCTTCACGGTTGAGGAAGGCGACGTAGGCCAGCTCCCGGCCCGCCGATCGGGGCACCCGGTGCAGCAGCTTGAGCGCCGCGCGCTTAGCCGCCCACGCGGTGTCCCGGTCGATGGCGTCGAGCTGGCCGGCCCGTTCTTGGACGTCTGACCGCAGCCGCCGCACCCGCCCGTGCTTGATCAGGCCGGCGAATTCGGGGATGGCCTCGACGCGAAGATAAAGCGGGTTGAAGAAGCGCCGCGATGTCGGCAGATACGGCGACGGTTCCATTGGAGTGGTCGGAGTGGCGGCATGTAGGGGATTGACCAGCACATAGTCGGCGCCATGGCGGGAGGCCGACCACACCGCCAGGTCGGTCAGATCGGTGAGATCGCCAACCCCCCACGATTGCTGGGACCGCACGCTGTACAGCTGAGCGGCCAGGCCCCAGGCGCGGCGGGCGCCGAGCTGCTCGGGCAGCCCCAGCCAGTCCGGCGTCATGATGAATGCGGTGCTGGTCTCGGAGTCGGCGGATCGCAGATACACGCGGTGGTAGCCCAGCGGCACATCACCGGGCAGGACAAAGCTGGCCTCGCCGACCCAGCGCCCGTCCAAGTCGAACGGCGGGGTGAGGTTGTCCACCTGTTGCACGTCGCCGCGCACCGTGCCGTCCTCGAGCTGCAACCACACTTCGGCGGGGTAGCCGTGGGTCACATGCACCCAGAACCGGGTCTGCGTAGCGGTACGCCCGACGATGGTCGCGGGCAGTTGGCGCGCCCAATGCGACCGCAGTCTGGCGTACAGGGCCACGTTGCGCTCCTGCTCAGTGCTGGCTGCGACACCAAGTGCGGCCAGCACGGCCACCAGCGTGGTCTCGGGGACGGACACCTGCCGGCCGGTCCAGTCCGCATACC
>Ga0208987_1000128_pt1 | contig 16771 bp, 16 predicted proteins | sample MedBloCARef_O2_FD_187845 | JGI IMG/M metagenome (GOLD analysis project Ga0208987, IMG submission 187845) | Forest soil microbial communities from El Dorado National Forest, California, USA - Mediterranean Blodgett CA Ref_O2 (SPAdes) (version 2) | ecosystem: Environmental > Terrestrial > Soil >... | reverse complement strand
AGACGCGAAGTCACCGACGGCGGTCATTTTGTTGCCGTCCCAGGCGGTGGCGAAGCCACCTGCGGTGAATGCGCAGTTCATGATGATCGCTCGGTGTGGGGGACTTTGCATCCACATGTCGAGCGCTACGTTCGGAGTCGCAGCGGATCCGGTTCCCCAGAACACGATTTCACCCGTATAGCTGGCCCTGGTGTAGCCCGCATCCGTGATACGCACCTGCGGTGAAGAGCCGTCCGAACCGACGTGGCCGTTCAAACCGTTGCGCAGCATGTCGTCGGCGTGCCGCTGGGCTGCTGCCGTCAAACGTGGATCATCCCCGATCGCTCCGCATGCCTCGCGTAGCCGGTTGACGCCGCTATACATCGCGGTACTTGAATCGTCTGCGCGCGCAGCAGAATCCGCAACTGTGTCGAGTGCCGTGAAGACAGTGCAGATCGAGAGGACGGCGACGATCTTGACTCTTCTCGTCATGTTTCCTCTTGTCACGCAATCACTTTCGACGAGCTAGTGACCCAGCAACGCCAGCGGGTTCTGAGCGGGGCCCGCACCTGGCGCCGCCGGCGGCATCAAGGGGAATAGGTTGCCCACTAGTGATGGATTGGCACCTGGCATGCCCGGGCCCGCACCCGGCATGCCGCCAAGCGCTTGCATCGGGAACGGCATATTCCCGTGGGCAAGTGATGTCATGACTCCCGGGCATTCCATCTGAATCGCCATACCGGCGACCATCCCCGCCATGTTCGGCGGAAGTCCGGTCTTTCCCGAGAGCTGCGATGTGATCGACGCAATGGTCGCGCCCGGCTTTACCAGCGATGGGCAGATGGACTGGCCGATTCCGGCGATCTTGTCGGTGAAGGAGCCATTATTGCCGGTTCCTGTGCCATTCAGCGCAGCGCTGATTGGGTCGGTTGTCGGATCGGCGTGCGCGAGAGCGGGCAACGCTGCCCCAGCGGCGATGATGCCCGCCGCAACCGCCAGTGGACGAAGCGCCGCCCAAGCCGCATTGATGACACCTGCCCGTACCGTCGGCGGGCGAACCCCCGTGGTGCGACTGACCGTCTGGGTAGTCCATGGGCGGTACGTCGTCAGTGCGGGCATGCAGTGCTCCTCGGTGCGTGTGGAAGTGCACCGCTGTGCACGCATCTCACTTCGGTAAAGATCGTGGATCCGTTACAAAACGATTCGGTGTGACCGGCAGTCCCAGTGTTGGTGCCACATCCAGCCAGATGTGGCACCAACCCCGTCAAATCGTTGCGGCGGCGAGGATTTCCGATACCGCTACGAAAGAGGCATCAATCGCTCGGTATATGGCAATCAGCCGCGCCCGCTCCGAGGCATTACAACGTTGGGAAACCCCGAGCCCCGGCTGAGCCGGCGCGGCGCTCCGTCTGGGGGCTGGCCGCAGCCGATAGAGCGCTGACCTGGGGATTTCCGTTCCGCCGACATGGCTTGATAGCGCCGACACATAGAGAACGGATCGCAGTCGAACCGTTCCGGCCTCAGTAGCGGCCGGGGCGGCAGTAACGCCAGGTGAGGCAGGGTGTTGCGCTCATAGCTTGTACTTAACCAACGCATAGCGGCGACTACTGTTTACCCCCGCATCATTTGTCTCATGAGTGAAACATCTGAAAACCCAACTGTGCGGTCCTCGACCGCCACTGTCCCGGCGCCGGCCGCTGAACCGGCGCCATACGTCCACAAGACCCCCAAGGTCTTCCTTGCCGCGGCCTGGGTTGCCATCGTCGCGGGGCTCGTCTTCATCGTCTCCGTCATCTTCTTTGCCGGAATGGCGCTGGGACACCATGGCGGTCATCACCACCACCACAAGCACCACGCGGCGTCCATGCACCACCACCCGATGGGTGGCCCGGGCGGTCCCGGTGGTCAATGGGGGCCGCCGCCTGCCCAGCAGGGCGCGTCGATCGGCGGACCCGCGTCGGCTCCCGCCGCTCCCGGACCCAGCCAAATCCCGTCGTCGGTTGCTCCCTCGCACTAGCCGTAGTGGCTGTGGGCGAGAGTCCGTAACCGATCAGATGCTCACGGGGCGATAGGAGGACCCCCGGGGGGCCGCTAACTCAACGGAGGTAGCCCGGTGCTCACCCGAGCGCCGGGCTACCGGTCTTTCCGTGTCACGCTGCACTTAGAACCCAATCGGGTTAATTCACAGCAACTTTGTTGTAGGCGACCTGTTATGAAGTGCGCGGGCGGGGCAGTATTCAAGGCATGAGTGAAACACCTGAATCCTCAGCCCCGCCGCCTTCCACCGGCGCCGTCCCGCCGCCCCCGCCACCTCCGCGGGCGCCGTTGACGCCGCCGCCGGTGCAGCCGGAACCCGTCAAGCCGCCCAAGCTTTATGTGGCTGCGGCCTGGGTGGTCATCGTCGCTGGGATCGTCTTCATCCTTTCGGTCGTGTTCTTCTCCGGGGCCATGGTCTTCGGGCATCTCCACCACTGCCACCGCCATCACCCCGGCATGTACGGCCCCGGCGGCCCGGGTGGTCCGGGCGGTCCGGGTGGTGGCCCCGGCGCGTGGCAGTACGGCGGACCCGGTGGTCCTGGCGGCGGCCCGCCCCCGTGGGTGTTCGGACCTCCTCCCGGCGTTGGCGCTCCGTTCCCCGGCGGTCCTGGCTTCCCGCCGGCGTTCGGCCCGGGCGGCCCGGGTGGCCCCGTTGGCGGACCTTTCGGTCCCGGCCCGGCTGGCCCCGCATCGATCCCGTCGAGCACGGCGGGAAGCCCCGCTCCCAGCCCCGGTCCGCGTCCGTAGCACTCATGCGGCAGGCGCAGACTGAATCGCGTGCCCTTCGTGCCGCCCGATAACCAGGCCGGCGCCCTGTCCAGGGGTGTCGGCCTGGTTGCTTCTGTGCCGAAACACCGGTTCGGGTTCGGATGGTGTGGGTACGCCGTGCAAGGCCCTCGGATTCAAACCAGCCCAGTTGACGAGGAGATGGCGAAATGACGGAGCGCTTCACAACCACTGATGCCGGCATTGCCGCACCCAGTGACGAACAGTCGTTGACGGTCGGTCCCGACGGTCCGATCCTGCTGCAGGATCACTACCTGATCGAGCAGATGGCGCAGTTCAACCGGGAACGTATCCCGGAGCGGCAGCCGCACGCGAAAGGTGGCGGTGCGTTCGGCCACTTCGAGGTGACCAACGATGTCAGCAAGTACACCAGGGCCGCGGTGTTTGCGCCCGGCACCAAGACCGAGATGCTGGCCAGATTCTCCACGGTGGCCGGCGAACGCGGCAGCCCAGACACCTGGCGGGACCCGCGCGGCTTCGCGCTGAAGTTCTACACGTCGGAGGGCAACTTCGACATGGTGGGCAACAACACCCCGGTCTTCTTCATGCGTGACCCGCTGAAGTTTCAGCACTTCATCCGGTCCCAGAAGCGTCTGCAGGCCAGCAATGTGCGCGACCACAACATGCAGTGGGACTTCTGGAGCCTGGTCCCCGAGTCGGCACACCAGGTGACCTGGCTGATGGGCGATCGCGGTATCCCGAAGAACTGGCGGCACATGAATGGCTACAGCAGCCACACGTACAGCTGGATCAATGCCGGCGGCGAGATCTTCTGGGTGAAGTACCACTTCATCAGCGATCAGGGCGTCGACTTCCTGACCCAGGAGGACGCCGACCAGCTGGCCGGTGAGGACGGCGACTACCACCAGCGCGACCTGTACGAGGCGATCGAGGGCGGGGACCACCCGAGCTGGACGCTCAAGATGCAGGTCATGCCATTCGAAGAGGCCAAGACCTACCGCTTCAATCCGTTCGACCTGACCAAGGTGTGGCCGCACGGCGACTATCCGCTGATTGACGTCGGCAAGATGACGCTGGACCGCAACGTCACCGACTACCACACCGAGATCGAGCAGGCCGCCTTCGAACCGAACAACACCGTGCCCGGCACCGGCTTGAGCCCGGACAAGATGTTGCTCGCCCGCGGCTTCTCCTATTCCGACGCGCACCGCGCCCGGCTGGGGGCCAACTACCGGCAGATCCCGGTCAACACACCGCATGTCGAGGTGAACAGCTACTCCAAAGATGGTGCGATGCGGATGAAGAACGTGTCGGATCCGGTGTATGCGCCCAATTCCTACGGCGGCCCGCACGCCGACCCGGCACGCGCCGCCGAGGTGCGCTGGCAGGCTGACGGCGAGATGATCCGCGCGGCGTACACGCTGCGCGCCGAGGACGACGACTTCGGGCAGGCCGGGACGATGGTCCGTGAGGTCCTCGACGACAAAGCGCGGGAACGACTGGCGCATAACATCATTGGGCATGTCTCGAAGGGCGTGAAAGAGCCGGTGTTGTCGCGGGTGTTTGACTACTGGAGCAACGTCGACCCCGATCTCGGCAAAAAGGTCGAGGAAGGCGTGCGCGCCAAGCTGGGCCAGTGACTGTCCGGCAAATCGATGGTCGCTGTGGAGCGGCCTGCCTGGCATGATCGAGACCCATGACCATTGAAGTCGTTTACACCGCGGAATCCACAGCAACCGGTGGCGGGCGCGACGGCCACGTGAAGTCCGACGACGGCCGCATCGACCTCGACACCCGGCCCCCGAAGGCGATGGGCGGCAGCGGCGAAGGCACCAATCCCGAGCAGCTGTTCTCCGCCGGGTACGCCGGTTGCTTCCTCAGCGCGCTGCGGCTGGTGGCCGGCAAGTCGAAGGTCAAGCTCGACGACGCCACCGGCGTGACCGTCCAGATCGGGCTCGGGAAAGACTCCTCCGACGGCGGCTTCGGGCTCACCGCCAAGATCGTGGGCTACCTCCCGGGTCTCGACCAGAGCGTCGCGAGCGATCTGGTGGAGGCCGCTCACGAGGTATGCCCGTATTCCAAGGCCACCCGCGGCAACATCGACGTGGACATCTCGGTCAAGGTCTAGCCGGGCAATTGGATCTAGCGATGCGAATCTCCGTCGCGGCGGTGACGGTCGGCGTGGCCGTCGGCACCGCATCGGCGATGCCGGTCGCGGCCGCCCATCCCTCCGATCCCGGGGTGGTGTCCTACGCGGTCCTCGGCAAGGGGTCGGTCGGCAACGTCGTCGGCGGACCGATGGGGTGGGAATCGGTGTTCACCGATCCTTTCCAGGGCTACTTCGTTGACCTCGCCGACTGCAACAACTGGGCGGACATCGGGCTACCCGAGGTCTACAACGATCCCGACCTGGCGGCGTTCAACGGTGCCATCGCCCAGACCTCGGCGAGCGATCAGACCCACTTGGTGAAGCAGGCGGTCGGGGTGTTTGCTACCCCTGACGCCGCAGCCCGCGCATTCCACCGGGTGGTTGACCGCACCGCTGGCTGTTCGGGTCAGACAACGGCAATGCACCTGGACAACGGATCGATGCAGGTGTGGTCGTTTACCGGCGGTCCGGCGACGGCGACCGACGAGAACTGGACCAAGCAGGAAGCGGGCACCGACCGGCGCTGCTTCAATCAAACCCGGTTGCGTGAAAACGTGTTGCTGCAGGCCAAGGTTTGCCAATCTGGTAACGCGGGACCCGCGGTCAACGTGCTGGCCGGGGCGATGCAGAACGCGTTAGGCCAATAGCGCGGTGAATATGGGTGTTCGGGTATGTCATGCCGCGAGGAGCTGCGGGAACGGGAATATGTCGGGGCGATCTGCATGATGAAGTGATGGCAGTTATCGTTCCGATAGCTGCCCAACATGGCGCTCGGCGAAGCGTGGTCGGGCCCGGAGGGATCGTGATATGACGCTCGCCGCCATCACCGCCGCGACCTCACAGCTGGACACCAGCCGCCCTGCCGATTCCGAAATGGCCGATTCTGCGGCTGCCGCGCAATACATCGCCGACGGTTGCTTGGTCGATGGTTCGGTGGGCCGCGTCGGCCTTGAATTAGAGGCGCACTGCTTTGACCCGCTCGATCCCTATCGCAGGCCGAGTTGGGACGAGATCACCGAAGTCCTCGAGCTGTTAGCCCCGTTGCCTCGCGGCAGCGCGGTCACCGTCGAACCCGGCGGCGCCGTCGAACTGTCCGGTCCGCCGGAGGACGGCATCGCCGCGGCCATCGCCGCGATGGACGCCGACCAGATCGTGCTGCGACAAGCGTTCGCGAACGCCGGATTGGGGCTGGTCTTTTTGGGTGCCGACCCGCTGCGGTCGTCCCAGCGCGTCAACCCGGGCGCCCGTTATCGCGCCATGGAGCAGTTCTTCGCGGCGAGTGACTCCGGCGAGGCGGGCGCGGCGATGATGACGTCGACCGCCTCGGTTCAGGTCAACGTGGACGCGGGGCCCCAGTCCGGGTGGGCGGCGCGGGTACGGCTGGCTCATGCCCTGGGGCCCACGATGATCGCGATTGCAGCCAACTCCCCGATGCTGGGCGGCGAATTCACCGGCTGGGTCTCTACCCGCCAGCGAGTTTGGGGCGCAATGGATTCGGCACGGTGCGGACCCGTCCTGGGCGCCAGCGGCGAGGATCCGGGTACCGACTGGGCCCGTTACGCGCTCAAGGCGCCGGTGATGCTGGTGAACAACCCGGAGGCCGTGGCGGTGACGCAGTGGGTGCCTTTCACCGACTGGGTCGACGGCCGCGTCTTGCTCGGCGACCGGCGACCCACCATCGCCGACCTGGAATATCACCTGACCACGTTGTTCCCGCCGGTGCGGCCTAGGCAATGGCTGGAGATCCGCTACCTCGACACGCTGCCGGATGCCCTGTGGCCCGCCGTGGTGTTCACCCTGGTGACTCTGCTCGACGACCCGGTGGCCGCCGACCTGGCCGCCGAGGCGGTCGAACCGGTGGCCACCGCGTGGGACACGGCGGCCCGGCTCGGTCTGCGTGATCGCCGGCTGTGTGCGGCGGCCAACAGCTGTGTGGCCATCGCAGCCGAGCGGGCGCCGGCGGAGCTGACCGACGCGATGCGGCGACTCGTTGACAACGTCGAACAGGGCCGATGTCCGGGCGACGATTTCTCCGACCAAGTGGTCGACCACGGCATCGCGGCTACCGTCTCGCAGTTGGCGCAAGGAGGCGTGTGACTTCCAGGGAAAGACTTGCCGGCGATCTGGAGCGGGCACGCACGCGCACGTTGCGGCTGGTCGATTTCGACGATGAAGAACTGCGCCGTCAATACGACCCGTTGATGAGCCCGCTGCTCTGGGATTTGGCGCATATCGGCCAACAGGAAGAGTTGTGGCTGCTGCGCGGCGGTGACCCGAGTCGGCCCGGAATCCTGCCGCCGCCGGTCGAGGGTCTCTACGACGCCTTCGTGCATTCCCGCGCCAGTCGCGTCGATCTACCGTTGTTGTCCCCGAATGAAGCGCGATCATATTGCCGCACAGTGCGTTCCGCTGCACTGGATGCGCTGGACGCGTTGCCCGACGACCCCGCCGGTGAGGACGCGGCATTCGTGTACGGCATGGTCGTCAGTCACGAAAACCAGCACGACGAGACCATCTTGCAGGCGCTGAACCTGCGCATCGGCGCGACGTTGCTGCGCGAGTCCGCCGACGTACCTGCGGGCCGGCCGGGAATCGCCGGAACATCGGTGCTGGTGCCGGGCGGCCCTTTCGTGCTCGGTGTGGACGCCGCGGACGAACCGTACTCGTTGGACAACGAACGTCCGGCCCACGTCGTCGACTTGCCCGCGTTCCGGATCGGCCGGGTTCCGGTCACCAACGGCGAATGGCAACAGTTCATCGACGACGGTGGCTACACCGAGGCGCGGTGGTGGTCTCCCCGCGGCTGGGAGCACCGGCTCAGCGCCGGCCTGACCGCACCACAGTTCTGGAGCTCCGACGCACGCACGCGCACCCGGTTCGGCCACATCGAAGACATTCCAGCCGACGAGCCCGTGCAGCATGTCACCTACTTCGAGGCCGAGGCGTACGCGGCCTGGGCCGGTGCCCGGCTGCCCACCGAAGTTGAATGGGAGAAGGCCTGCGCCTGGGATCCGGTGACCAGTACCCGGCGTCGTTACCCGTGGGGTGCGCAGGACCCGTCGGAGGATCTCGTCAACCTGGGTGGCACAGCCCTGCGTCCGGCACCCGCGGGCGCCTACCCCGCCGGCGCTTCGGCGTACGGGGTCGAGCAGATGCTCGGCGACGTCTGGGAATGGACCAGCTCGCCCTTGCGGCCATGGCCGGGATTCGTCCCGATGATCTACGACCGTTACTCACAACCGTTCTTCGACGGCGACTACCGAGTGCTGCGCGGCGGGTCGTGGGCCGTGGAATCGGCCATCCTGCGGCCCAGTTTCCGCAACTGGGATCACCCGTTCCGTCGTCAGATCTTCTCGGGTGTCCGGTTGGCCTGGGACGTCCCCGATGCTGGAGGCTCCGGGTAATGTGCCGTCATCTCGGCTGGCTGGGGGCCGATGCCTCGGTGTCCTCGTTGGTGCTGGAGCCGCCGTATGGCCTGCGGGTGCAGTCCTATGCCCCGCGTCAGCAAAAGCATGGTCTGATCAACGCCGACGGTTGGGGCGTCGGGTTCTTCGACTCAGAGGTGCCGCGGCGGTGGCGTAGCGCGGCGCCCATCTGGGGCGACACGTCGTTGGAATCAGTCGCGCCGGCACTGCGTAGCCACTGCGTGGTGGCCGCGGTGCGCTCGGCCACCGTTGGCATGCCGATCGACGTCAGCGCCACCGCGCCGTTCACCGACGGACAATGGCTGTTGTCGCACAACGGTATTGTCGACCGCACCGTGCTACCGTTGACGTCTTCGGCCGAATCCGTTTGTGACAGTGCGATGTTGGCGGCGACCATCTTCGCACTCGGGCTGGATGCGCTGGGCGAGACCATCACGCAGATCGGCTCACTCGATCGAGGTGCCAGGCTGAACATCCTGGCCGCCAACGGTTCTCGCATGCTCGCCACCACTTGGGGCGACACCCTGTCCATCCTGCGCCGCGACGATGGCGTGGTGCTCGCAAGCGAACCCTATGACAATGACTCAGCGTGGGAGGATGTGCCGGATCGTCATCTTGTCGAAGTCACTCCGGATCGCGTCACGCTCACCGCGCTCGATTAACCGAAAGGAACTTCATGACGCTCACGCTGTCCAACCACCTCGCCGCCGACTCGGCGTCTCGGGCGTTGCGCCGCGATGTGTTCGACGGCCTGCAGTCGAGCCCGAAGTCGTTGCCGCCCAAATGGTTCTACGATTCAGTTGGCAGTGATCTGTTCGACCAGATCACCCGGCTGCCGGAGTACTATCCGACCCGCGCCGAAGCCGAGATCCTGCGCGCCCGGTCGGCTGAAATTGCGTCGTCCAGCCAGGCCGACACGCTGGTCGAGCTGGGCGCCGGTACGTCGGAAAAGACTCGACAGCTGCTGGACGCACTACGCGACCGTGGATCACTACGCGGGTTCGTGCCGTTCGACGTCGACGCGAGCATGCTGCAGGCGACCGCGTCCGCGATTCAAGGCGAATATCCCGACGTCGAGATCAACGCTGTCTGTGGCGATTTCGAAGAGCATTTGGCCGAGATCCCGAGCGGTGGGCGGCGCCTGTTCGTCTTCCTCGGGTCGACGATCGGCAACCTGACACCCGGCCCTCGCGCTGAATTCCTCGCGGCGTTGTCCGCGGTGATGCGGCCGGGTGACAGCCTGCTGCTGGGCACCGACCTGGTCAAGGACACCGGTCGCCTGGTGCGCGCCTATGACGACTCCGCCGGAGTGACGGCGCGCTTCAATCGCAATGTGCTCGCGGTGATAAACCGGGAACTAGCAGCCGATTTCGACGTCGAATCGTATCGGCATGTGGCCCGCTGGAACAGCGACGAGGAGCGCATCGAAATGTGGCTGCGGTCTGAGCGGACACAGCGGGTGCGGATCAACGCGCTCGAGCTGACCGTCGACTTCGCCACCGGCGAAGAAATGCTCACCGAAGTGTCCTGCAAATTTCACCCCGAGGGCGTGAACGCCGAATTGGCCGAGGCTGGGCTGCGCCGGGTTCAGTGGTGGACGGACACTGCGGGCGATTTCGGGCTTTCGTTAGCGCTGAAGTGAGCGATAGCGATTCGCTGGCCGACCGATGGCGGGAGGCTCGCCCACCGGTCGCCGGGCTGCACCTGGACAGCGCGGCGTGCTCGCGCCAGAGTCTCTCGGTGATCGACGCCGCCGCCCAGCATGCGCGGTACGAGGCCGAGGTCGGCGGCTATGTTGCGGCCGAGGCCGCCGCACCCGTGCTCGACGCCGGGCGGGCCGCATTCGCCGCGCTGAGCGGCATGCCCGCGGCCGAGGTCGTGTACACCACCGGCGCACTGAATGCGTTGGATCTGCTGCTCGGTAGCTGGCCGGCCGAGGGCAGGAAGGTGGCTTGTCTGCCCGGCGAATACGGCCCCAACCTGGCCGTGCTGGGGGCGCACGGATTCGATCGCCAGCTGTTGCCGACCCTCGGCGACGGCCGGTTGGCCCTCGACGACGCGGCGTTCGCACTGGAAGCCGAACGTCCCGATTTCGTCCACCTGACGGCAGTCGCCAGCCACAGCGGTGTGGTGCAACCGCTGACGATGATCGCGCGGCTGTGCGGTGAGTTGGGATTGCCGTTGGTCGTCGATGTGGCCCAGGCTCTGGGCCAGGTGGACTGCGCGGCGGACGCCGACGTCATGTATTCCACGTCGCGTAAGTGGATCGCGGGGCCGCGGGGCGTGGGCGTGCTCGCGGTGCGCCCTGACCTGATGGAGCGGTTGTCGCCCAGGCTGGCCGCACCGGAGTGGGCGCCGAACTCGACGGTCGCCCAGCAGCTGGAATTCGGCGAGGCCAACATCGCTGCGCGCGTAGGCTTTTCGGTGGCACTGGGCGAATACTTGGCAATCGGGCCCGAGTCGGTGCGCACTCGGCTGGCCGAGCTGGGCAGCATCAGCCGTTCGCTGCTGGCCGATGTGCCCGGCTGGGCGTTGATCGAGGAGGCCGAAGAGCCCAGTGCGATAACCACTTTGAACCCGGTCGACGGTGCAGACCCGCAGGCGGTGCGGGAGTGGTTGCTCGCCGAACGGCGGATCCTGACCACCTACGTCGGGGTGCAGCGGGCGCCGCTGGAGCTAACCGGGCCGCTGCTGCGGATCTCGCCGCACGCCGACACCACCGCCGACGACTTGGAAAGCTTCGCCGAAGCGCTGATCGCGGCGACAGCCGCCACCAGGGCCGCGTAGCCACGGCCAAACCGACTAGTCGGCTTTGTGCGCCGTCAGGAGGAAGGCGGGCAGCTTCATCCGGCCCTTGTCGTCGCGATCATGTGACGGCCCGTCGGGGACCGGCGGGATGTTCGCGTGAATGTAGGCGGGCCGGATCTCGTCGATCTCCCAGTACTTGCTCACCGCGCTGCGCAATTCGTCCTCGTCGACCTCGTTGGGCTTGGCCTCCCACTCGGCGGGGAAGGCGCCCTTGGCGAACACCAGCACGTAGTAGCTGGCCCCCGGAGCCGCCGCGCGGTGTATCGAGTTCAGGTAGCCGTCCCGGCCTTCGACAGGCAGTGAGTGAAACAGCGTGCTGTCGACAACCGTGTTGAACCGTCCGTCGTAGCCGGTGAACGAGGTGATGTCGGCCTGCACGAAGCTGGCGTTGCTCAAGCCGCGTTCCTGAGCCGCCTTGGTGGCGGCCGTGACGGCGGTCGGAGTGAGGTCGATGCCGACCACGGTGTAGCCCTGCGCGGCCAGCGTCAACGACAGCTCGGCGTATCCGCAGCCCGCGTCCAACAGGTCGCTGTGAAACTTTCCGGCCGCGATCAGCGCGGCCAACTCCGGCTGTGGCTCACCGATATTCCACGGCGGCGGGCCTTCGAACTCGCCCTGCTCGCGATATGCATTGTCCCAATCCATTACCTCAGGTGCCATGGTTCTCCTCGCGCGCTGTTATGGACTCCAGGTATGAACCGGCTCGTTGGTGTGCATGTGCTCGCAGTACCGGCGCAACATCTCGGCCAGTGCCGCGGGCCGACTCAGACCCTCGTCCTCGAGGGTACGCACCGTTGCCACCTGCCAGCTGGCGCCATTGCGGCCGGCTTTGGCGCGGCCCTCGATGACCCCGAGGAACCGGTCACGTACCTCAGCGTCGACACCCCAGCTGTCCAGCCCGTCATAGGCGATCGGCAGCAATGTATCGAGCACCAATTGCCGCACCGGCACCTCGCCAAGGTCGGGCCAGTACAGCCGGGCAGCTATGCCGTTGCGCGCTGCCTCGCTGAAATTTGCGTGCGCCGCAGTGAAACTCAATCTGTTCCAAAGTGGGTTCTCTGCGGTGGACAAGCCGCGCAGCATTCCGTAGTAGAAGGCCGAGTTCGCCAGCATGTCGATCACGGTCGGCCCGGCCGGCAACACCCGGTTCTCCAGGCGCAGATGCGGGCGCCCGTCGAAAACGTCGTAGACCGGCCGGTTCCAGCGGTACACGGTGCCGTTGTGCAGGCGCAATTCGGCGAGCTTCGGAGCGCGTCCGGCGGCCAACTCGGCAACCGGATCCTCGTCGGACAACTCGGGCAGCAGCGACGGGAAATAGCGGATGTTCTCTTTGAACAGATCGAGGATCGAGTCGATCCAGGCTTCGCCGAACCAGACCCGTGGGCGCACGCCTTGGGTCTGCAGCTCCTCAGGCCGGGTGTCGGTGGACTGCGTGAAGACCTCGATACGGGTCTCCGCCCACAACTGGTGGCCGAAGAAATACGGTGAGTTGGCGCCCAGCGCCAGTTGCGGACCGGCGATCACCTGGGCTGCATTCCAATTCGAGGCGAACTCCTCCGGAGCCATTTGCAAGTGCAATTGCATACTGGTGCAGGCGGATTCGGGAGCTATGGACGCGGCCTGCCAGCTCAGCGGTTCCGGGCCGGAGATGTGGATTCCGATGTCCTCGCCGCGGGCATCGAAGATCGAATCATTCAGGGCCGCATATCTGACCGACTCGCTCATCCAGCCGTCGTCGAGATGTTCGGGCATCAACGTGGGCAGGATGCCGATCATCACGATGTGGGCCCCGCCCGCGCTGGCCTTGGTCTCGGCGTTGTTGAGGCTGGCCCGTACTTCGGCCTCCAAATCCAGACCGGTATGCCCGGGCAGTGGCCGGGGCGGAACATTGAATTCGATGTTGTAGGCGCCCAATTCGGTCTGATAGGCCGGGTCCGCGATCGCGGCCAAGACGTCTGAGTTCAACATGGCGGGTTGATAGTCGGTGTCGACGAGGTTGCATTCGATTTCCATGCCGGTAAGCGGGCGGTCGGAATCGAAGCGTGACTGAGCGAGCATCGTCTCGAAGACGTCTAGACACAGCTGCACCTTGCGCCGGTACTCCCGCCGATGCGCACGGTCATACGTGGTGCGTTTGACCTCGTCGCCCACAAAGCCGATGGAACAGGTTTACCGGCAGTAACGCAAGAGCGACGGTCTGACCAGTGTCATCGTCATCTGCTGCCGATCGGGTGGACGGGTAGACCATCATGGACGATGAAGTGTCACAGCCGACGACCCAGGAGCGAAATTGGCCGAGTCCGCCGAGTTCGTAGCCGCCATCGATCAGGGCACTACCAGCACTCGCTGCATGATTTTCGATCACGACGGTGCCGAGGTGGCTCGCCACCAGCTCGAGCATGAGCAGATTCTGCCCCGTGCCGGCTGGGTCGAGCACAATCCGATCGAAATTTGGGAACGCACCTCGTCGGTGCTGCTGTCAGTGCTCAATGACGGCAGATTTTCGACGAAAAATATTGCAGCACTCGGAATTACGAATCAACGTGAGACCACACTGGTGTGGGATCGGCACACCGGGCGGCCTTACTACAACGCGATTGTCTGGCAGGACACCCGTACCGACCGGATCGCGTCGGCGCTGGACCGCGATGGCCGCGGTGACGTGATCCGCCGCAAGGCGGGCCTGCCGCCTGCGACCTATTTCTCCGGCGGGAAGTTGCAGTGGATCCTCGAGAACGTCGACGGGGTGCGCGCGGCGGCGGAGCGTGGTGACGCCCTGTTCGGCACCGCCGACAGCTGGGTGCTGTGGAATCTGACCGGCGGCACTCGGGGTGGCGTCCACGTCACCGATGTGACCAATGCCAGCCGGACCATGCTGATGGACTTAGAGACGCTCGACTGGGACGACGAGCTGCTGTCCTTCTTTTCCATTCCGCGCGAGATGCTGCCGGCGATCGCGTCGTCGTCGCCGCGGCAGCCCTACGGCTGCACCTTGGACAGCGGACCGCTGGGCGGCGAAGTGCCGATCACCGGCATGCTGGGTGACCAGCACGCGGCGATGGTCGGTCAGGTGTGTCTGGATGCCGGGCAGGCGAAAAATACCTACGGCACCGGCAATTTCCTGCTGCTCAACACGGGCGAGTCGATCGTGCGGTCGAACAATGGCTTGCTGACCACCGTCTGCTACCAGTTCGGTGACGCCAAACCCGTTTACGCGCTTGAGGGTTCGATCGCGGTGACCGGATCGGCGGTGCAGTGGCTGCGCGATCAGCTCGGCATCATCAGTGGCGCCGCGCAAAGCGAATCGCTGGCAAGCCAAGTCGACGACAACGGCGGGGTGTATTTCGTCCCGGCGTTCTCCGGGTTGTTCGCGCCCTACTGGCGATCCGATGCCCGGGGCGCCATCGTGGGCTTGTCGCGGTTCAACACCAACGCACACTTGGCGCGCGCGACACTGGAGGCGATCTGCTACCAAAGTCGGGATGTGGTGGACGCCATGGCCGCGGATTCCGGTGTGCGCCTTGAGGTGCTGAAGGTCGACGGCGGTATCACCAAAAACGATCTGTGCATGCAGATTCAGGCGGATGTGCTGGGCGTGGACGTGGTCCGGCCAGTGGTCGCCGAGACCACCGCGCTCGGCGCCGCCTACGCGGCCGGTCTGGCCGTCGGGTTCTGGGCCGACCCGTCCGACCTGCGGGCGAACTGGCAGGAGGAAAAGCGATGGACGCCGGCGTGGAACGACGACAAGCGCGCCGCGGGATATGCGGGCTGGCGAAAAGCGGTGCAGCGGACCCTGGATTGGGTCGACGTGTCATAGGCGCGCGGAAATGCCCGTCGACAGGTTATGCCGACGGGCATTTCAGTGGGGGTCAGTCCTCGCCGAGGATGCCGTAGATCTCGCGTCGCGCGTTGTTGATGATCTCGACAATGCGCTGCTGTTGTTCGGCACTGGCGGTGTGGGCGGATTGCCCGACCGCGCCGAACAATTGGCCCACCGCGGCGCGCAGGTTCACCTGCGCGGGGTCGGCGCCTTCGGTGATCTCGTCCCACGGCGGGGTCTCGATCTTCTCAGCGGCCGCACGGCCCGTGTCGGTCAGCTCGAAAAGCTTTTTGCTGCCTTCGGATTCGCTCGCGGTGATCAGGCCCTCGTCGTCCAGCAACTGAAGCGTCGGGTAGACCGAGCCGGGACTCGGCTTCCATAGCCCGTTGCTGCGTTCGGCGATCGTCTGGATCATCTCGTAGCCGTGCATCGGCTGCTCGGCGAGCAGCTTCAGGATGGCTGCCCGCACGTCGCCGCGCTTGCCACGGCCGGGTCCGCCGCGGCGCCAGCCGCCACGCCGGCCGCCTGGGCCGAAGCCCGGACCGAAGCCGGGACCGAAGCCCGGACCGAAGGCGGGACCGGGACCGAAGCCCTGGTCGCCGCCGTGCTCGCGGAGGTGTTCGAAGAATTCCCGCCGGGCTTGCCGCTTGGCGCCGTGCAGGGCACGTCGTTGGACGGGGCCGAGACCGGCACCGGGTCCGAAACCGGGCCCGAAACCGAATCCGAGGCCGGGTCGTCCGGCGAATGGGCCGTCGGGGGGAGTGAATGGGTTGCTCATGTGTGTAGTCCTTACGTTCTTGGGGTCGCGCACCGGATGGGCGCTTCGTTGCATCACGATATATCGGAAACGATCGTGATGCAACGTTGCATTCCCGCCGAAATTGGCGAAACAGCGTCCGAACCGGCCGGACCTGCGTCAAACGGACGTCCCACTGGCGGTGCGGCGGCCCCGTTTGTATCCGCGGGCGGACGGGTAATGCCAGGTGATGAACGCTGACAATTCCAACGTGACGTTCGAGACCGAAAACCACAGCTCAGCGCACCCGGCGCCGCATCAATCCGGGCGCGGCGGGCACTCGTGGCCGTGGATCAACTGGGGGCTGGCGCTGTCGACGGTGCCGGGTGCCGCGATCGTGATGCTGTTCGCACTCGGTGCCGTGATGAGCACCGATGGCTGCGCCGGCGGCGGTTGTCCCAACCTGGGCCGCGGCGGGATCGACTTCGGTATCGCGTTCTACGGCGCGCCGCTGGTGGCCTTCGTCGTCATCGTCATCTCGTTTTTCACGGCGAAGCGCCGCAAGGGCATCGTGGTTCCGCTGGGCGGTTGGGCGCTGTTGGTCGCCGACGTCGCGGTGATGGCGGCCAGCGTCGCCAGCTAGACGCCTACTAGTGAGGCGGCGAGAAGCCGCCGTGCTGATCCTGTGCCGGCCAAGGAGCCGGCTGTGCCGATCCCTGCTCCGGCCAAGAACCCGGCTGCGCCGATCCCTGCTCCGGCCATGGGACTGGTGAGCCGGGAAATTGGGGTCCGGCCGCCCAGGGTGGCGGTCCCGCAGGCCACGGCGCGGGTCCCATCGGCGCCGGCGGACGAAGTCGGGCATATTCTCGGCGGTGTCGTTCGGCGAGGACGGCGGCCAGGGCCAGTTGGGGCGGAGTCCCGGGCGGCGGCGGCGGAGCCACCCGGCTGAACACGTCGCTGGCGATCCGGTAGGCCATCTGATCGCGCACCTGTGGATCGAGTTGCATTGCTCGTGTGAGGAATTGGCGTGCGACCTCGGCTTGTTCAGCGCTCAGGCCGGACAGTTGCAG
>Ga0208987_1000127_pt1 | contig 17017 bp, 17 predicted proteins | sample MedBloCARef_O2_FD_187845 | JGI IMG/M metagenome (GOLD analysis project Ga0208987, IMG submission 187845) | Forest soil microbial communities from El Dorado National Forest, California, USA - Mediterranean Blodgett CA Ref_O2 (SPAdes) (version 2) | ecosystem: Environmental > Terrestrial > Soil >... | reverse complement strand
TCATGCCCAGCTTGGTACCCAGAATGCCTTTTCTTGCCATGAGTTCTGGATCTCCTACTGGATGTTGACGTCGACACTGGCCGGAAGATCGATGCGCATCAACGCGTCAACGGTCTTCGGCGTCGGATCGAGAATGTCGATCAACCGCTTGTGTGTCCGCATCTCGAAGTGCTCCCGCGAGTCCTTGTACTTATGCGGAGAGCGGATGACGCAATACACGTTCTTTTCGGTCGGCAGCGGCACCGGACCTACGACGCTGGCACCTGTACGGACGACGGTCTCGACGATCTTGCGCGCCGACGCGTCAATGGCCTCATGGTCGTAGGCCTTAAGCCTGATGCGGATCTTCTGTCCCGCCACGCTTCTCCTACCTCGCTCTTGTTGAAGCCCGAATCCGGGCCTGGTGCTCCCGGCACGCTGACTCGACTCGGCCCATCTCGGGCCGGTCGAGCGTCGCGCCGGATACTGCGCCGCTGTTTACCTGTCGTGGTCCACCGGCCCCCGCGCTCGGGTGTGTCACCCGCACGCAGCCTCGTTCGCGGCCAAATTGGTCGCATTCAAAGGTGGGACCGGACGCGCCCGTTTGGGCGCTGGTCGTATGCCCGGCCAGACGTGAGTCCGGCGCAAGGCAACCTGAACAGTATGCCCTAGATCATTGCTTTGGCCAAATCTCGGGCAAAGGCCGGCGGCATGGCTCCCCGGGACCGAATATGCCCTGGTCAGCGGGCTGCTTCGAGCTCCTCAGGCGCCTGCCGATTCGAGGCTTGGGGCGCTGGCCCTGCCCTGGGCGCGCTGCACGTGCAAAAAGCCGTCGACGGCCGCAAGCGCGCACTCGTGGTAATCGAAATCCGGCAGGGTGGACAAACGTCCCAGCACCAGCGGGCCGATCAGCAGGGCGATGGCCCGGGAGCGGTCTACCTCGCCCAATTCGGCGGCTTCCGGGCTGTCGAATAATTCATCGAATGGGGCCGCGTACTGCTGGGCGATGCGTTCGCGCAGTGTGGTGATTGCCGGACTGTCGGCAGGGCGAACGTGCCGCGGTTCGGGAAGCCCTTCCAGGTCACGGCCCAGCGACAACCAGGACATCGCCGTCAGGAGAGCGGGCGCCCGGGCCACACTCTCGGCCTGCTCCAGCACCAAGGCGACCAGCCGGTCCCGTAGGGAGCCCTCAGCAGGTGGTGCCGGTGACGGGGGTATCAAGCTGTTGAACGCCGCTGCCAGCAAGTCATTTCCGCTCGGGAAGTGCCGATACAGGGTGGCTCTCGCTACGTTGGCGGTGCGAGTGACCGCATCGACGGTCACCGCACTGGGACCCCCAGAACGCAGCAGCGCGGCGGCGGCTTCCAACAAACGAGCCTTGGAGCGCGCTGGACGCGGGTCGGTACTGCCCTCGCTGATTGTGACCCACCTCCCGGTTTGGGAAAGAGACTATTGGTCTATCTACAAGACTATTAGTCTCAAAAATCGTCCGCCGCCGAAAGGAGGCGCGTCCTCATGGTCGATATTCTTGCTCAGCGTGACCAGCGTACTGATCAGGTAAGCATCGGCGATAGTCCCCGAGCGCGAGCATGGACGCTGGCCGTGGCCTGTATGGGCGTGGCTCTGGTGGTCGCATCGATGACGGCGTTGAACACCGCACTCGGCGACCTCGCGGTAGCCACCTCAGCCACGCAGTCGCAACTGAACTGGATCGTCGACGGTTACACCGTGGCGTTGGCCTGTCTGCTGTTACCCGCCGGGGCGCTCGGTGACCGCTACGGCAGACGCGGAGCGCTGCTGATCGGATTGCTGGTTTTCGCACTGGGATCCGCAGCACCCGCGGTATTGCACGACCCGGTACAGATCATCGCCGGACGCGCGATCGCCGGGATTGGCGCCGCCTTCGTGATGCCCGCAACGCTCTCGCTGCTGACCGTGGCCTATCCGAAAGACCAACGCATGAAGGCCGTCGGTATCTGGGCCGGCACCGCCGGCTCCGGCGGTGTCTTCGGGTTGATCGGTTCTGGACTGCTGCTTCGGTTCTGGGATTGGCACGCGATCTTCTGGTCCCTGAGCATCGCGGGGCTGGCCATCTTCATCCTGGCGTGCACCGTCGCGCCATCCCGCGACCGCACCGCTCCCCGACTCGATTCGCTGGGTGCGGTGCTGATCGGTGCGGCCGTCGCCATCGCGGTGGCCGCGATTCTGGAAGCGCCCAATCGGGGATGGAGTGATCCGCTGGTCTGGGGCGGGATTGTCGCGGGTGTGCTGATCGCGGCGGTCTTCGTCGTTGTCGAATTGCGGCGACGATTTCCGCTTCTCGATGTACGGCTGTTCGGTGACCCCAGTTTCGCTACCGGGGTGGCATCGATCGTCATTCTGTTCGGCGCGACGTTCGGGTTCTTCTATATCGGCATGCAGTACGTCCAGCAGATCATGGGCTACTCACCGTTGAAGACGGCAATTGCCTTCGCACCGTTCATGGTTCCACTGGGCATCTTCTCGGCGCTGTCATTCTGGTACGTACCGAAACTAGGCCTGCGACTCGTGCTCTTCAGCGGCACGCTGCTGATGGCGGTGGGCTTCGGTTGCGTGTGCAGCCTGGACCTGCACTCGACATACTCCGACTTCACCTGGCCGACACTGATTCTCGCGACCGGCATCGGAATATGCACGGCACCAACGACTTCAGCAATCATGGGCGCGGTTCCCGACGAAAAGCAGGGAGTCGCTTCCGCGGTCAACGACACCTCGCGCGAGATGGGCGGGGCGCTGGGCATCGCCGTGGCCGGTTCGGTTTTGGCTGGGCACTATTCGCACGAGCTCGCGCCCAGACTGGCCGGCTTCCCCGAAGCGGTTCGCGGCCCGGCGACCGACTCGTTGCCCAAGGCAGTCGAGGTCGCCGGCAAGCTGGGGCCGCAGGGACTCCAGCTGGCCGAGATCAGCAAGACCGCATTCTTGGCGGCCATGCACGCTTCCACGATCGCGATGGCCGCGATCGTCGGCGTCGCGGCAGTTGCGATTGGACTGTGGGCACCCGGGCGCGACGGCCGGCAGCTGCCCGCGATACGCCGGCTTCGCTCCCGGGGGAGCCGGGCCTAGCGAACGAATTCCGCGGCGCGGTGCCCGAGCATCACGATGGTTGCATGCGGCCCGCGGCTGGTGACGCCGGTCAGAACGGAACCGTCGATCACCCACAAGTTCTCGATCTCACGGACCCGGCACGCAGGATCGACGACGGCTCGCGGGTTCCCCTCGGCGCCCATCGGGGCACTGGCACAAAGGTGTTGCGAAGTCGCCCACACCGGTGTTCCGACATATGTTGCCGCACTGGCTAGTTCGCGAGCCAGTTCACTGCCGCTACGCAACGCCACGACGTCTTCGGGTTCGCTGTCGTAGCGGTGCTCGATGCGCGGCGGCACGTCGGGATCCGGGGAGACCAGGGTGATGCGCCCCCGTGCGCGCGGCTGCATCAGTGCCACCCCGATATGCGGCCAGTCGGGATGGCCGGGGGTGCCGTCACCGGTCATCGCAACGAAGCCGCCCGTATACGGTCTGATCTCGATATCGTCATCCGTGCTGAGCACCACCTCGAGCACCGGCCTGCCGGTAGCCACTTTCCAATTGGTCGGCAACACCCATTCGGGGTGGTCGCTGCAGAACATCCCCACCGGCAGCGGCGCCACTACCGGCACGCCGACAGCGCGCAACATTGCTTCGTCGCCGACACCGGACAGCATGAGCAATTGGGCTGATTGAATTGCGCCGCTGGACAGTACAATTCGGTCAGCGGTAAGGCTGATCGCGCCCTGCGGGCCGACCGCGTCCACACCCACCGCGGTGGCTCCGACGAAACGCAGTCGCACCGCCCGGGTCTGCGCGAGCAGCGTCAGGTTCGATCGTTGCAGAGCCGGGATCAGATATCCGGCGCCCGATCCCAGGCGTACACCGTCGACGATGTTGAGCGGGACCGCGCCGACACCCGAGGGAAGTTCTGGCCCGCAGTCATTGAGGTCGGCAATCCATCCAAACCCGGCACGCTGCGCGGCAGCCACGAAACTTTCAGTGGCACCGGTCATTTCATGAGTGCGGCGAACGAGGATCGGGCCGCTGTCGCCATGAGCGGGCCCAGCGAAATCCAGGTCGGTCTCGATAGCGCGAAAGTGGTCGATGACGTCGGACCACATCCAACCGGGGACCGCGGCCCGATCAAAATCCCGCGGCAATCCGCGACAGAAGTAACCGCCATTGATGGCGCCCGAACCGCCGACCGTCGCCCCGCGCACGATCGGCGCCAGTCGAACGGGCCGATCGGTGAGCCGGGTCTGATACCGCTGGACCAACGGGCTGTCGGCCCCGATCGGCAGCTGCAGACCGTTGGCGGTCTGCGCCAGCAAGCTCGGGTCGAAGAGCCCGGGCCCCGCTTCGATGACGGTCACCGTGCAGCTGGAGTCGGCGGAAAGGCGTTCGGCGACAACCGATCCAGCGCTGCCGGCACCGACGATCAGCACATCGCTGTGCGTGATGGCCGTGGTCAAGGCCGGGCTAGGTCCGGATCTGCGGTTTGAGTGCGCGCAGGTTGCGTTCGCGCAACACACCCCACCACAGCCCCAGGCCGTAAGCCAGGTCGTCGACCCGCTTGAGCAAGAGATAGGTCAGCAGTCCGATCGGTTCGGCATCCTCACCGTTGCCATCCCGACGGCGCAGCCAGTCCACCACCCCGTCCATGACGGCGGCGACCACCAGGACCCGCCTGCAGTGGCGCGACGAGACAGCCGCGATCAATGCCAGCGGCCAGTAATGCCGGCACAGGGCCGACGCCAGTTGCAACGCCGCCGACCAGAGGCCGCGGGTCGCAATCACCGCAACGTCGGCAAGCGAGGTCTCGGCGCCGCGCATGGCTTTGGCGATCCGGCGACCAGTCAGCACAGCGATCACGATCGACGCCAGCTGAGACATGCTGGTCCCGACCGCCATCAGGATCCAGGCCATCAGCGCCCAGCCCGATATCACCACCGGGGCCGTCTTGTCCGGATGACGCACCGACAGCGGAGCAGCCGAACCGCCGTAGAATGCCTTGCGCGCCAGCCAATCTCGCAGCTGGGTACGGTGGTCGTGAGCGACCAGCGCGATCGGCTCATAGCGGAGTCGAGCGCCGGTCTCGAGCAGCCGCCAGCACAGGTCGACATCTTCACCGGACTGCATGGTCTCGTCGAACCCGCCGACGCCACCGATCGCCGAGCGGCGGCAGATGATCGCCGCGCTGGGCACATAGGAGACCGTGCTGTGCGGTATCACCGGCGCTTCGCGCTGTCCGAGGTCCAGCGACGAGTGCACCGCCTCGTAGCGAGCCACCAGGTTCTCGCTGTGCGCCAGTCCGACGATGCGCGGGGCAACCAAGGCGACGGTGGGATCGCAGAAGTGACCCAGCAGGGCCTCCAGCCAACCTCGGCGCGGCGTGACATCGGAATCCAGGAAGGCGACGAACTCGGTGGCGCAAGCCTGCAGCCCGGTGTTGCGTGCCGCCGCCGGTCCCTTGCTGCGGACGTGACGCAGCACTTCGATATCGCAGTGCGCACCGCCGAAGTCTTCGACGGCGATGGGAAACGATGAACCGTCGTCCACCACGATGACGCGCAGCCCGCGCAGCAGGCTCACCAGTCGCCGCACGCCGGAAACGTTGTCCCGCACCGGAATTACTACGGTCACGTCACGGTGCGACGGGCCACCGGCGGGCCGGGGATGTGCCACCGTGGCGTCCAGCAGGGTCCGGGCCAACTGCGCGCTCAGATCGTCGCGCACCTTGAGACGACCGTCGGACAGCATGTCCTGCGCGGCGGGGGCCAACTTGAGCAGCCGGGTCGGCGAGCCCCCGAGCAGAGCCGAACCGTCGCCCAGCACTCGGACGCGGCGATCGACCTGGACGGCGAATCCGTCCGGCAATCGGGGCTGACTCATGTCAGCATTCCGTTGGGGTCGGGTGACCACCGGACGACGCGACGAACACAGCCGTCGACCATCTCCGAGTAGATGCGCTTGCCCTCGGCCGCGGTCGCGGTGGTCGGGTCTCCCAGGACGCCAACCGGGCTGACCGCCGCGACCCCGCCGCTTCGCATCGACGGCAACAGTTCGGGTAGCGGCGCCCGGTTCCCGGCGAGCCATTGGTCGGTCAAGACATCGATCGGCGAGATATGCAGTAACACTGATGTTTCGGTGTGGCCGGCGTGGGCGTCGCCGCCGACGGCGACACAGGGGCACCATCCGGCGTCGCGGCCCTCGGCGCGCAACTGCCGCACTGCGCTGTGCAACGCGGCGACATTGCCGCCGTGGCCGTTGACGAAGACCAGACGCCGGGCCCACGAAGCGGCCGACCGGCCGTACTCCACCAGCAGCATTGCCAGGGCTTCGGTGCCGATCGAGATCGTTCCGGCGAAACTTTGATGCTCACCACTGGCGCCGTAGGCGATGGCCGGTGCGACCAACCAGTCCTGCTCGGCACGGGCCTGCAGGCTTGCTCTCGCCCCGGCAGCGACAGCAGTCGCGATGCGGGTATCGGTGTCCAACGGCAGGTGCGGACCGTGCTGCTCAGTCGATCCGAGCGGGATCAATATCGACGGCGAGGTGCCTAAGAGCTGGCCCGACGTCGCATTTCCTAATTCGCCGAGTACGGGCACTCGGTGATGGTAGGCCGAATTCACCTGGCGTGCACCAATTGTTGCACCTTCAAAGTTAACTTTTTTCTGGGCTGTTCATCGAACGGTCGAAATACGGCTCGTCCGTCACGGTTGCCACGCACGTACCACAATTTGCGCCGACGTCGATGGCGCTCGCCCACCCCGGTCGGCGCCAGTCTCCGACTGGCGAATCCACCCCGGCCCAAACCGATACCTGGTAAAGGTGACCGCCTTTACCAAGGCGGCTGCCCACCCGATTCGAGCTAGTCCTCCCGGACCGCGGGCACGCCCAGCGCCCGGGTGAAACCGGCCGGCACCAGAATGTCGTCGGGACCGAGATCGTGTACCGAACCGTGCCCAAGACCCGCGAGCGCCGAGTCGATACCTCCGCGCAGAATGTCAAGAACGTTTTCGACGCCGGCCTGCCCGTTGGCGGCGAGGCCCCACAAATACGCCCGGCCGATCATCACCGCCCGAGCGCCCAGCGCCACCGCCTTGACGACGTCGCTGCCACGCCGGATGCCACCGTCCAGCAACACCTCGACCTGGCTGCCGACCGCAGCCGCTACGGCGGGCAGTGCGCGAATCGATGCCGGTGTGCCGTCCAGGTTATTGCCACCGTGGTTGGACACCGATATTGCCGAAACACCAGCATCCACAGCTCTTTTCGCATCGTCGACCCGCATCACGCCCTTCAGCATGAACGGCCCGCCCCACAACTCGCGCAGCCAGGCGATGTCTTCCCAGGTCGGCGGCGGGGTGCCCATCCACTCCCCGTACGCGGCAAAGAAGGGCGGTCCGAGCTCGCCGCGACGACCCTGGTTGGGTACCCGCAGGTCTGGTGGCCGCAGCGTCTTACCGAACTTCCACAGCCACCGCGGCTTGGTGATCGCCTCCGGCGACAACCGCAGGATGGTCCGCAGGTTCATCTCCTCCGGGATCGCGGGGCTGCCCCAGTCCCGGCCGTGCGAGAAGGTCCAGTCGGTGGTGACGATCAAACCGACCGCACCGGCCGCACGTGCGCGTTCGACCCGCTCGGCGATCGCGTCGCGCCCCCCGAGCCAGTACACCTGGAAGAAAACTTTAGGGTTGGCCGCGATGACCTCCTCGACGGGCTTGCTCGCGAACGAGGAAAGTCCCATCGCCGTTCCGCGTGCCGCCGCGGCCCGCGCGACGGCCACCTCACCGTCGGGGTCGACCGCCTGAACACCGGTCGGAGAAATGATCACCGGTAGCGAAATATCCTGGCCCATAACGGTGGTCGACAAATCGCGCTTTTCCAGTGCACCAATTACATGCGGTGCAAATCCGAGTTCACTGAAGGATTCGACGTTGTCGGAGACCGTGATTCCCTTTTCGCTCGCTGAGATAAGGGAGGAGTAAACAGATTTCGGTAACCGCCGCTTGGCTCGTTGCTGCGCGATGGCGACCGTCTCGAACCATTCGTCGGCCATGATCTACAGCGGGCTTTCGTTGCACATACGCGCCGGCGGCGCGTCCGGCGTCAGCACCGGCGGCCGCACGGACAGGGTGAGCGGCACCGGTTGGCGGACCTGTCGGCCGCGTGAGTGGTCGGCACGAGGCTGTGGCGTGTGGCGCTCGTGGGCCAGGGCCGCCGTACTGTGCCCCTGGACGCACTCGGGATCCGGACCGTCAAGAGGCAGGCCGGTGAAGAATTTCGCCGCCATGCAGCCGCCTCGGCAGCTGTCGTAGTGCCCGCAGCTGCCACAAGCGCCGGCGGACTGCGGTTCGCGCAGCTCCCGAAACAGCGGGGCATTCTTCCAAACGTTGTCAAACCCACCGTCGGACAACACGTTTCCTGCCAAGAAGCGGTCGTGGATGGCGAATGGGCAGGCGTATACATCGCCAACGGGATCGATCAGGCACACCACCCGGCCGGCACCGCACATGTTCAGGCCGGCCAGGGCGCCGGACGAGCCGAGCGGCGCCAGATGGAAGAAGGAGTCTCCAGTGAGCACCCGCTTCCCCTTGGCGACCAGCCAGTCGTAGAGCTGGACCTGTTGGGCCGCGGTGGGGTGCAGTTCTTCCCAGACGTCTGCGCCTCGCCCCGACGGGCGCAGCCGGGTGATCCGCAGCGTGGCGCCGTAACGGCTTGCCAATGCCGCGAATTCGTCGAGCTGGTCGACATTGTGCCGGGTGACGACGACGGAGATCTTGGCGTCGGAGAAGCCGGCGGCGGCCAGGTTTTCCAGCGCACGTATCGCCATGGCGAACGACCCCGGTCCACGGACAGCGTCGTTGACTTCTGCGGTCGCCCCATCGAGCGAGATCTGGACATCGACGTAGTCGCTCGCCGCCAGTCGGGCGGCGACCTCTTCGTTGATGCGGACTCCGTTGGTGGAGAACTTCACGCCGACGTGGTGTGCGGTGGCGTAATCCACCAGCTCCCAAAAGTCTGAGCGCACAGTGGGTTCCCCGCCACCGATGTTGACGTAGAACACCTGCATGCGTTCCAGCTCATCGATGATGTCCATGCATTGGCGGGTGGACAGCTCGCGCGGATCGCGCTTACCCGACGAGGAAAGGCAGTGCACGCAGGCCAGGTTGCAGGCGTACGTCAGCTCCCACGTCAGGCAGATGGGAGCATCCAGCCCGTGCTCGAACTGCTCGATGAGACGGGGTACCGGAGCTTGGGCGGGCGCAGTCATTGTTGATCCTCCTGGGGCACCAGCATCTGGGAATCGGCCAGCACACCCAACGCGTGTAAATAGGGGCCCTGGGCGGAGTCGTCCACTCCCGCGGCGCGGAACGCGGATCGGGCGTCGGGATGGTCGGCTAGCGACCGCACCACCTCAAGGATGGTGCGGTTCTTCAGAAAAGACAGCTTGCGGGTGCCGAAGTGATACAGCAATGCGCCGAACGGTTCTGGACGAACCGCCACCTGCGGGTGCAACCGCCAGCCGCGATCAGGGTCGAACAAGATCTCTGCCTGTTCAGCCTGCGCGGACGCAGGCACGGTCAGTAGACCCCGCACATACCGTCGATAGAGACTTCCTCGACCAGGGTTTCGGTGACAAGCTCGGTGTCAGTCTCGGTCTCGTGGTCCATGTGAATCCGCGCCTCTCGTTAGGACTCGACAATGATCGGTCGATCTGGACACAATATGGCATCGAGTGCCGCAATGGAAGGGCAGGTTCGATGATGCCGCAGTCGCGGTTGGGCCGCCGCCGCTCGACGACACCCCAGCAGATCACCGACATCGCCATCGAGCTGTTCACCACCCACGATTTCGCCGAGGTGAGTGTCGATGACGTCGCACATGCCGCAGGCATCTCGCGGCGCACACTGTTTCGCTACTACGCGTCCAAGAACGCCATCCTCTGGGGCGACTTCGACACCCACCTCGCGCACCTGGAGGACTTGCTCGACGCCGTCGATCCCAAGGTTCGGTTGGGCGCAGCGCTGCGCGGGGCATTGTTGGCTTTCAACACCTTTGACGAATGCGAGACGGTCCGGCACCGCCAGCGCATGCGGGTGATCCTGCAGACCGCGGAGCTGCAGGCGTATTCGATGACCATGTACGCCGGCTGGCGCGAGGTGATGGCCGGCTTCGTGGCGCGCCGATTGAACCTCAAGACGACCGATCCACTGCCGCAAACCGTTGCCTGGACGATGCTGGGGGTCGCACTCAGCGCCTACGAGCACTGGCTCAGCGACGAATCGGTGACGTTGCTTGAAGCACTTGGAAACGCATTCGACATCGCCGGGGCCGGCCTCGGCGAACTCGACCAATGAATGCCAAGCCCGAGCATCTGTTGCATACGTTGCGGTCCCAGGGGCGGTTCTGCGGCAGCTCCGGCTCCCCGATGTACGACGAACTCTTTGAGCTGGTGGCCACCGACGTCGAAGAGGGCGGCGTCTTCGCAACGATTTTGTCCGGCCACGAAGATGATTCGGGACGGCATGCGATGCCGCTGCGGTTGCTCGGTGGCCTGCACCGGCTGGTGCTCGACGGACGGGCACCGGCATTGCGTCGCTGGTATCCCAGCACCGGCGGCAGCTGGGACGCCCAAGCAGCGTGGCCACAGATCAAGGTCACCGCAACCCAGCACGCCGACGCGCTGCGCGCGGCACTCGATCAGCCGCCGCAGACCAACGAGGTGGGCCGGTCCGCCGCGCTGATCGGCGGATTGCTCCACATCGGTCAGGTATCTGGTTATCCGATAAGGCTTTTCGAGATCGGATCGAGTGCCGGACTGAATCTGCGAGCAGACCATTACCGGTATCGCCATGCCGGCGGACAGTGGGGACCGAACGATTCGCCGGTCACCATCGAGGACGCGTGGCGTGGTCACCTGCCGCCGGCGGGCCAGCTGCGGATCGCCGAGCGGCACGGGTACGACATCGCCCCCATCGACGTCACCGCCGGCGACGGGGAAACGACGGTGTTGAGCTATGTCTGGCCCGACCAGAGCGCCCGGCTGGACCGGCTGCGCGGCGCCATCGCGGTCGCCCGAAATGTCGGAGTGCGGCTGGTGCGGCAGACGGCGGCCGACGCAGTCGCCGGCCTGACGCTGGCCGACGGTGCGTTGACGGTGCTGTGGCACTCCATCACCTGGCAGTACCTGTCCGGCGAGGAGCGCGCTGCGATCCGCGCGCACGTCGACGCGCTGGGCGCCCAAGCCGACGCCCGGTCACCATTCGCGCACCTGACCCTCGAGCCTGCCCGCCCGGCCGGCTATGGGCCTGACTCGCCGCTCCGATTCCTGGTGCGGGCCCGCAACTGGCCAGGCGGGCAGCTGCAGATCCTGGGCGAGTGCCACCCGCACGGCCCCCCGGTGAACTGGCAATAGGCGTAATTACCAAAAGCTTTCGCGTTCACCGGCGGCCCGCTACCGGTTTTGTCAGGTCCCCGTGAAAGTCATCGGGTCGTGCAGCACCCGGGTGCCATCGTGCAGCGTCTCGATGGCCGTCATGTGCTCGGGTGCCAGCGCGAAGTCGAAGACGTCGAGGTTCTCCGCAACGCGCTCGGGCTTGGATGACCGCGAGACGACGACGTTGTTCAGCTGCAGGTTCCAGCGCACCAGCACCTGGGCGGGCGAGCGACCGTACTCGGCGGCGATCGACGTCACGATGGGTTCGTCGATCAGCCTGCCCACTCCCAGCGGGCTGTAGGCCTGAGTGACAACATCGTGCTCGGCGTGCGCCTGGCGCAGGTCAGCCTGATTCAGCCGTGGGTGCAGTTCGATCTGGTTGACGGCAGGCACTTCGGATGTTCGTTCGATGACCATCGACAGATGGTCCTCGGTGAAGTTCGATACCCCGATCGAGCGGACATGCCCCTGCTCTTTGGACTGGATCATGCCCTCGAAACTCTCCACAAACTTGCCCAGCGTCGGCGCCGGCCAGTGGATCAGATAGAGGTCAAGGTAATCGAGCCCCAGCCGGTCCAGGCTGGCGTGGCAGGCTGCTTGGGCGGTTTCGAAGCCCTGGTTGGAGGTGCCCAGCTTGGTGGTGACAAAGAGTTCGTCGCGGCCAATGCCCGACGCGGCTATCGCACGGCCGACGGCGGCCTCGTTTCCGTAAGCGGCAGCGGTGTCGATCAGTCGGCAGCCCGCTTCCAATGCGGCCAGCACCGAACCTTCGGTCTCGTCGTCGGACAACTTGGCCACACCCAAGCCGAGAACTGGCATCTTCGCTTCGTCGTTGAGCGTGATCGTCGGGATTGAGCCCGCCGAACTACATATGTCATCAACCACGGTCATGCATCATCACCTACCTGCGAAATCGCTTGTATACCCACGGAAAACCGAGTCGGCGGCAGCCGTTATGCCGGACCTCGTTGTCCATGACCCGCGAATGTTGTACGGGCTGAGCCCATCTGGATATCCGCAGGATTTGCCGACTCGGATCGACACGAACGTAGCCGAATTGCCTTAACAGCGCACAATGGCGGGCCGTTACGCGCAGCGTGGCAAAAGCATTGACAGGGTATAAATTGCACTCTTCCAGCGAGTATCGCGCAGCCGAGCCACGTAGGCTATCGATGTGACGTCGACTACACAGCCCGCCAAATCAGGCAATCGAGGCTAAACCTCCCGATCAGGTGAGGTGTGTCACCGTTCGATCTGGCCCGAGGGCCGCGATAGTGAATTCCACTGCACTGCATACACTTTCACGCCAACCCAAGAGAATTCTGAGACTATGCCAACGCGCCTGGACGCGAGGAGGAATCACGCAGCCCCTATGATCTACAGGGCAGGAACACGCGTGCGGATTACCGTCCGCCTTTACCGACGAATCCGATTACAACTGGAAGCGAGGAAAGCCTGCCGCATGAACACCATCATGGACTTTCTCAGAATCGCCCGCGACGCAACACAAATCGGCGCAAACAAGCTTCGGACATCGCAGCCTGACGCCGTGCACCACAAGGGTGATCGTGATCTGGTCACCGACATCGACCTCGGGATTCAGCACGACATCGCCGACTACCTGCAGAAGGCCACACCCGAAATTCCGCTGCTCGCTGAAGAATCCGTGGAACACCCGGACATCGACAAGGCCGAATGGCTTTGGGTTCTCGACCCGATAGACGGAACGTCCAACTTCGTCCACGGATTGCCCCTGTGCTCAGTCTCGCTCGCCTTGATGTATGGCGGCCAGACCGTCGTCGCCGTCACTTACGCCCCGTTGCTCGGTCGCACATACCACGCCGTCAAAGACCAAGGCGCGTTTCTCAACGGACATCGGATCGGCGTCAGTCGTACGCCTCGCCTGAGCGAGGCCATCGTGTCCCTCGGTGACTACGCCGTCGGCCACGACGCCGCGGCGCTCAACGAGCAGCGGCTGGCACTCACCGCCGCACTCGTCCCCCGCGTCGAACGGATCCGCATGGTCGGGGCGGCGACACTGGACCTCGCGTTCGTCGCCGAAGGTGCCCTCGACGCCTGCGTCATGATGTCCAACAAGCCCTGGGACACGGCCGCGGGAACGCTGATAGCCCGCGAGGCGGGAGCCCACGTCGTCGATGCGCACGGTGATCCGCACACCTATCAATCCGCCTCGACCATCGCCACCACGCCGGGCATCGCCGACCAGCTGGCGACCATCATCCAGACCGCCGGTACCCGTGGCGTTCTGCAGGCGACAAGCGCGTACTAGCGCAGCGCCTCGGGGTTGGCGATCCGGATCGGCGTCCCGTCCAGCCAAGCCAGCACGGCGTCTACGGTGTCCGCGTAGAAGGCGGCCAGCATTTCCCGGGTGACGTAGCCGAGGTGAGGCGACAACGTCACATTCGACAGCAGCCGCAACGGATGATCGGACGGGAGCGGTTCGATGTCGAAGACATCCAGCCCAGCTCCGGCGATTCGCCGGGCCTGCAGCACCGCGATCAGCGCGCGCTCATCGACGATCGGGCCCCGGGAGGTATTGACCAGGAAGGCATCTGGCTTCATCTGGGCTAGCTCGGCTTCGCCCACCAATCCTCGGGTGCGCTCGGAAAGCACCAAGTGGATGGAGACCACGTCGGATTGTTCGAAGAGCGCCGATTTCTCCACCCGGCGCGCCCCGACCGCAGCCGCAGTCTCTTCGGTGAGATTCTGACTCCACGCAATGACCTCCATGCCAAACACGCGTCCGTATTCGGCCATGCGTTTGCCGGTCCTGCCGAGACCGAGAAGCCCGAGCGTTTTGCCGGACAGCGTCACACCGACGGTGCTCTGCCACCCGCCCTCGCGCATCCGGCGGTGTTCTTCGGCGAGATTGCGCACCGTCGCGATCATCAACCCCCAGGCGAGTTCCGGGGTGGCGTCACGGACAGTGCTGAATCGCGGATTGGCGAAGTCCGAATGAGCGACCAGGACGCCGTGCTCGCTGGCCGCGGCCATGTCCAGGTTCGGCAGGCTCTTGCCGACGATGGTGATCAGTTTCAGGTTCGGCAGCCGTTCGATGAGCGTGCGGGGAAGCGCCATCCGCTCGCGCACGGTGCAGATCACCTCGAAAGGATGCAGCGCGTCGACGGCGTCGGCCTCCGAGAGATGCCGGTTGAAAACGGTGATGTCAGAACGACTCTGGACCGATGCCCAGTCGGTCAGTTCGAGCGCCAAGCCGGCGTAGTCGTCGAGTATCGCCACCCGGGGCATGGGTCTTAGCCCAGCATTTCCGCGATGGGGGTAGCGGCGGCGATTTTGCCGCGGGCCTTCATCACCTTGCCGGGCATCCCGCCGCCGACCACGCCGACCACCACCCCGTCCCGTTCGTAGTAGGCCAAGAACTTTCGCCCGTCGTCTTCGACCAGATGCACGATATCGGTGGCTTCCGGCTCGCCCAGGCACTGAATCTTGACGTCATATTGGTCGCTCCAGAAGTACGGGACAACCACGACCGGCGCCACGTCCTGCCCGAGCATCGCGGGCACCACGACTCGTGCCTGATCCGCGACGTTGCTCCAATGTTCCACGCGTGCTTGATGTCCCGTCGCGTCGCGCCAGGACGCGACATCGCCGAGCGCCCACACGTTTGCGACGCTGGTCCGTCCGGCTTCGTCACAGAGCACCCCGTTGTCGACCTCGATGCCGCTGCCTTCGAGCCACTCGGTTGCCGGTCGCGATCCGATTCCGACGACCACCAGGTCTGCGGTCAGCTCGGTACCGTCGCTGAGCACCACCTGCTCGACATGCGTATCGCCGCGCAGCTCCGCGACGCCGACGCCGGTACGCACGTCCACGCCTTCGCCGCGGTGCAGCCGTGCCACCAGCTGGCCGATCTGCTCGCCAAGCACCGCGGCCAGCGGGGTCGGCTGCGGCTCGACCAGCACCACGTCAACGCCGAGGCTGCGCAGGCTGGCCGCGACCTCGCAACCGATGAAGCCGGCACCGATCACAACGGCGTGCTGTGCCTTGGTGGCGTGCTCACGCAGGGCCACGCTCTCGTCGAATGACCGCAGCACCCGGACGCCTTCGAGATCCGGGAACGCCGGAATGCGCCGCGGTACCAGACCGGTGGCAATCACCAGCTCGTCGTAGCCGAGCACCGTTCCGTCGGCCAGCGTTACGGTTTGCGCGGTGGCGTCCAGGCCGGTGGCCGCGGCACCCAGCCGCAGGATGATGTCCTTTTCGTCGTAGAACTCGCGCGGTTTGAGGGCCACGTCGTCGACCTCTTTGCGCAGCACCTCCTTGGACAGTGGCGGCCGGTCGTAGGGCAGATGCGCCTCATCGCTCACGATCGTGATGCGCCCGGTGAACTCCGACCGGCGCAGTTGCTCGGCGGTCCGAGCGGCGGCGAGCCCGCCGCCGACGATCACGATCCCCTTGTCGCTGTGGTGTACGCCCTGGCTACTGGTCACGTGGTGTTCATACACGATCGAGCCATCAGTACTTCAAGGCACCCTTGTCTACGTGGATCTGCGTGCCCGACAAGGTGGCGGAACCGGGTCCGGCGAGCCAGACCACGACGTCGGCCACCTCGTCTGCCGTCATGAATCCCTTGTACTGCAACGGCATTGGCGGGAAGCTGTGGACATAGGTGGGATGTTTGGAAAAAATGTCCATCATCGCTTCAGGTTCGATCATCGGGGTGTCCACTGAGTATGGATGGATGGAGTTGACCCGGATGCCGAATTCGCCGAGCTCGATCGCCAGCGAGTTTGTCAGCCCGGTGACTCCGTGCTTGCTCGCCGAGTAATGGCTGTTGCCTGGTGTTGCCTTCAGCCCCGCCGAAGAACTCACCAGCACGATGGAGCCGCCGTTCCCGGCCTCGATCATCGCGGGTATCGCGGCGCGCAGCGTGCGAAACGTGCCGGTCAGGTTGACCCCGATGACGGTGTCCCACTGCTCGTCGGTGAGCTCCCACAGTCGGCCCCAGCCCAGCACGCCGGCGTTGGCCACCAGAATATCGAGGCGGCCGAACTGTTCGATGCCGTCGGCGACCAGCTCACGCAAGGCAGCGTCGTCGCGAATGTCGGCCTCCCGGGCAAGCACCTTGCGGCCCTCGGCTTCCACCAACCGGACGGTCTCGACGAGATCCTCAGGCGTGGCCGGGGTATAGGTGATGGTGCTTGAGACAGGTGCGCAGATGTCGAGCGCGATGATGTCGGCGCCCTCACGGGCGAGTCGCACCGCATGCGCTCGTCCCTGGGCGCGAGCAGCGCCGGTAACGAATGCCACCCGTCCTTGCAGTGATCCAGTCTGACCCGCCACGGCATGCCCCTTTCGCCGAGAGACAGGCTAGCAGCGGAAGTGAAACGTGTTCTAACTCGGTTCGAAGTCCGGCCGGAATCAGATTTCTGAGATGATCTGAGCCCGTCGAGAGTTGTACTCCGCGTCGGTCAAAACACCCTGGGCGCGCAGCGCATCGAGATCGGCGAGCCGCTCGGCGATGGGCGGCGGCCCGGGCGCAGCACC
>Ga0208987_1000126_pt1 | contig 17034 bp, 19 predicted proteins | sample MedBloCARef_O2_FD_187845 | JGI IMG/M metagenome (GOLD analysis project Ga0208987, IMG submission 187845) | Forest soil microbial communities from El Dorado National Forest, California, USA - Mediterranean Blodgett CA Ref_O2 (SPAdes) (version 2) | ecosystem: Environmental > Terrestrial > Soil >... | reverse complement strand
GAAGACCCACAACATCACGGTGGACAGCGCCTGGCACACCTGGCGATGCCAGTGGGATGAGGCCGGCATCCGGTTCTGGAAGGACTATGCCGACGGCGGCCAGCCGTACTTCGACGTGCCGGCGAGCTCCCTGCCGGACTGGCCATTCAACGGTCCCGGCTACACGGTTTATCCGGTGTTCAACCTTGCGGTCGCCGGCTCCGGTGGTGGCGATCCCGGGGCGGGTACTTATCCCGCGGACATGCTGGTCGACTGGATACGGGTCTGGTAACAGGGCGTCACCCTGGAATTCGATCTCCGGCGAACCATGCGCTCGTTACGGTGTGGGTCTGCGGCGGCGGAAAGTGGGCGTCCGGCGCTCCCAGCTGACCGACTTTGACCGTCCACGCCGCCCCCGAGCGGTCGATGCCGCTCCCATCGCCCTGGTTCGGCAGCGACAGCACCGCGGGATTAGCCCCGGGGTTCCCGCACCCGTAGGCGCCGACGTAGCCGTCATCGCGGCCGCCCCAGGATCCCCCGTTGCGCAGCAGGCAGCGGGTTCCGTCGTCGAGAATGAGCGCAAACGGGTCCGGTGAGGCGATGGGTTGCACCGGCGCGAGCTGACCCCGGTACGAAACCCGGTGCAATTGATTGTCCCACGGATTGTCCACGCACAGTAGCGATCCCGGCGTTGATGGCCAGCAGGTGGCTGCGCCGGCCGCGCTCGGCGAGCACGCGTAGACGTTGGCGGCCACTGCCGAGGGCGACGGATCGGTGCAGTCGTTGACGACGGCGACATTCCCGTCGGGTGGCGCCTCGTGGTAGCCGTTGACGGCTTGCCCCTTGGATCCGACGGCAATCGTGGTGATCACCTCGGTGGGCGGCGGATCGGCACTTGCCGGTCCTGCGGCGGGAAAAACAGTCACCGCCGCTATCGCGATTGGTACGGCGACGACTCGCAATGCGTCCATTGGGCTAACACTGCTCCACGCCGGCCGCATTGTGAATGGCCGCTCCGGCACATCAATGGGTGAAGAGGGCGACCAAGCTGGCGGGTTTGTTGCCGGGATGACGCAGATCCGATTTGGGCAGCCAGGCAAGCGGGCGCATCCACAGCGGTAAGCGGTGCAGTCGGTAGGCGGCCGCTAACAGCGATTCCGCTTCGACGGTCCGCCAGCCGAGCTCTTCGAAGAAGGCCAGCCCGTTCTCGGGGGCGAACTTGAACGGGGCGCTTTCGCCAATCCCCGTCACGTTCTTGTTGATCTGCTTCCTCAGGCCCGGAAAGGCGATGTCGAGCATCCACCAGCTGACCTCCGGCCGCTGGACCGCACCCGAAAGTGCAGCGATGTCAGCGTATTCGAGGTACATCGACAGACCCTCGGTCAGCACAAAGGCCTTCGTCGCGCCGTCCAGCGCTTCGTTGAAGAAGGCGTCACGGGCGGTCGGGTCGGCGAGGTCGACGGCGGTTCGGGTCAGCCGGCAGCGCGGGGCCTGGTCGGCAAGCAGCTGCGTCTTTTCGGCGAGCAGCTTGGGTAGATCGGCCTCGATCCAGGTGAGCTCGGGTGGGAGGTCTAAGCGGTAGGGCCGGGTGTCCAAGCCGGCGGCCAGATTCAGCACGCGGTCGCAGCCGTTGGCGAGGACGTCGGCGATGGCATCGTCGATGATCTTGGTGCGCGCGACCAGCCACCAACCGCTGCGATTCGTCCACGGAACTCCCGCGACGATGGCGCGGCCGTGCTCGCCGGCGAGGCGCTCGGCGAGCGGGTCGTTGAACAGCGCATCGGGACGCGCCGACTCGGTTGCTCGATGCAACGCCGTCCACCGGGCCGTATCGGAGACGTGGGTAATGGAGTGCCCATTGCTTGACATGTGTTGCGTTATAGCACCTGCCGCCTGCGCAGCGATACTGCATTTGTATTACGCAGTGCGGCAACGGGTTACGGCAGCACGATGGGCAGCGGCGGGGTCCAATGGGTGAGTACGTCGTTGGCGGCGATGCGGTTGTAGCCCGCGAAGACGGTGCTGGTGGTGTTGGGCGGAGCGGCGAATCCGATGGTCACCTGACCGTCGTACTCGAACAAGGCAAAGCGGTCCAGGCTGGCGCCCATCGCCTTGGCGAACTTGTCAGCGTCACCGGGATTGGCGGTCTGGAAGATGATGCGTTTGGGGCCGTCGGTATCGACGATGCGGTAAGTCAAGTTGGCGAACGGGATATCGGGGGTGTCGACCGGGCGCAGCGTGGCTTGCCCGTTGCCGTTCAACTCAAGTCGTACGGTACCCGCGAAATTCGTATACTGGCCGCCCTGTTGGTCGGCCATCGCGACGCCGGTAGCCGGCGTTATGCAGTCCGGTGATGCGGTGCCACAGGCGTAGACGGGTATCAGTTGGTCGATCTTGGTGTTGGCGTTCTTAACCCGATGGATGGTGTAGAACGGGTCCACCGACGTCTCTGTTTGGACATAGCCCAGCGCACCCGGACTGAACTTCGCGATTTGCGCCGACACCGGAAGCGTCCCGCCTTCGGCGAATCCGACCTCCAATCCATCCGGTATCGCCTGCCCGCTGACGTCCTGGTAGCTGAAGGTGTAGTAGCTGGTCCCGAAATCGGCGACGCTTTTGACCGTCGGCCAGCCGCGACTGCCGCTAGGGCCTGGCGACAGTGTTTCGGTGCGGTCTGTTTCCGCCCACTTCGCCTTGCTGGGTGACCACACCAACTCTCGCTCGGGAATCTGTTCCCAGGTTCCGGTAGGCGGGACGAAGGCGTAGGTACTGACGTTGGACGTGGTGCCGTCAGCGGCCACCTGGCTGGTGTATCCCTGGATGACCACGGATGAGCCCATGGGTTGACGAAGGAGGCTGTAGAGCCCCTCTTTCAGGTCATGCATCGGATCGGGCTCGGCCACGAAGTGCGGCAACAGCTCCGCCTGCGGCAGCGCGACCGGCGTACCCGGATTCGCGGCCGTCGGTCGCCCGGCCACCAGGTGAGATGTGCTGCAGCCGGCGGCCGCCAGCGTCAGCAACGCCGCCGCGATCGTCGCTTTCACCCGGACGACAGCGCGCGTCATGGCAACCCCCTCGGAACGATATCGGTCCAAGTCTAGGTCTGCGGGAAGGTGTTTCCGCAGGGATTACCAGGGCGGAGTAGCGTGCGCTCATGCCTGATCGGAACCGTCGCTTCCTGCTCCGCGAGCGCCCCTCCGGGCGCATCGGCCCGGACACCTTCGGGCTCGTCGAGGAGGCGGTGCCCGAGATCGGCGACGGCGAGGCGCTGGTGCGCGTCGACTGGATCTCGCTCGATCCGACGAACCGCACCTGGATCAACGACACCCCGACCTACCTGCCGCCGGTCGGCATCGGCGAGGTCATGCGCGCCGGCGGACTCGGCGAGGTCGTCGAATCCAAGAACCCCAATTATCGGGTCGGCCAGATTGTGCAGGGGCTCGTCGGCTGGCAGGAGTACCTCGTCGCCTCGGACACGCAGCCGTTGTTTCCGGTCGACGTCGCCGAAGGCGTCTCACCGAGCGCCTACCTGGGAGCGCTCGGAACGACCGGGCTCACCGCCTGGATCGGGATCCGCGATATCGGCAAGCCGCAACCGGGTGAAACCGTCGTCGTCTCGGCCGCTGCCGGGGCGGTCGGCTCGATCGCCGGCCAGCTCGCCAAGGCCGACGGCGCCCGCGTCGTCGGAATCGCCGGTGGCCCCCAGAAGTGCGCGCTGCTGACCGAGCAACTCGGCTTTGACGCGGCGGTCGATTATCGCGCCGACGATTGGTTCGCCCAGCTCGCTGCGGCGACCCCCAACGGCATCGACGTCGACTTCGAAAACGTCGGCGGCAAGATCATGGACGCGGTCTTCGCGCGGCTGAATATCGGTGCACGGGTTGCGCTCTGCGGGCTGATCTCTGGCTACAACTCGGCCGACCCGCCGCCCGGTCCCCGCGCGTTCGGGAACCTGTTAATCCAGCGTGCGACGTTGCAGGGCTTCATCGTGCTCGACCACCTCGGCCGCGGACCCGACGCAATACGCGAGATCGCCGGCCTGATCGCCGAGGGCAAGCTCACCCCGCTCGAGACCGTCGTTGAGGGCTTCGAGCAGCTCCCGACGGCGATCAACATGCTCTTCGACGGCAAGAACACCGGCAAGCTGGTCGTGAAGACGAGCTAGCTCTGTCGAGCGCGTCGAGTTGGGCGAGTCACTTCTTGGGATCGGTAGCTAGTCGCGCGGTCTGTACTTGCTGCAACGACGACGCCAGCGAGGCGCGTCTTTGAGAAAAGGAAGACAGACATGAACATCCTGCCCACCGGCATCGAAGAAAAGATCAACCGCGTCGATCGGCAACGGAGCCTCTACATCGGGATCAGCACTGGCGTACTTGCGGTCTGGAGCTTTTACCGGTTGATCTGGATGCTCTACATCGGAATGACGTTCGGCTGGTTCCTCGGGGCGATGGCATTCTCGTTGGTGCTGTGGGGTGTGATCGGCACCGTCGCGGCCGTCGCGTCCTTCGGGTTCCTGACCCGCTACCGAAAAGGATCTTGACTCGTCAAGCCCGAAATAGCTCCGAACCCGGTTGGGCTCGGAGCTATTTCATTGCTGCACTTGGCTTTTAGAGCTGAATCCAGGCGGATTTCGTCTTCATGTACATCTCGATGCCCTCTTTGCCGAACTCGTGTCCCCAGCCGGATTGCTTGTGACCGCCGAACGGTACGTCGTGGTCAAAGACCAACTGGCAGTTGACCTGAACGCTGCCGGCATGCAGGCGCTTGAGCATCCGGTGGGCCCGGCCGACATCCTGCGTCCAGGCGGTGGCCGCCAGGCCGTAGGTGGTGTCGTTGGCCAAGGCCACCGCCTCGTCCTCGTCGTCGAACGGCAGGATGGTGACGACGGGTCCGAAGATTTCCTGCTGGTACAGCCGCATGCCCGGGTCGACGTTGGTGAGCACCGTCGGGTGCACGAAGTAGCCCTTGCGATCCAGCCGGTAGCCGCCGGTGACCACTTCGACGCCGTCGCTCTTGCCTTCGTCGATGAAGCCCATGACGCGGGTCAACTGCTTCTGGCTGATCAGTGGGCCGCTGACGCAACCTTCCTCGCTGGGAGCGCCGAGCTTGAACGTGTTCGCCATCATCGAGATGCCTTCCACCACCTGGTCGTACACGCCGCGCTGAGCGAAGATTCGCGATCCGCACACGCAGCCCTGGCCGGAGTGCACGAAGATGCCCAGCGACGCCATCAGGAGGGCCTTGTCCATGTCGGCGTCGTCGAAGATCAGCACCGGAGACTTCCCGCCGAGTTCGAGGGTTACCTTTTTCAGGTTGCCGGCCGACGCCCGCACGATCTCCTTGCCGATCTCGGTCGACCCGGTGAAGGCGACCTTCTCGACGTCGGGGTGCGCGGTGATCGCGGCCCCCGCGGTGTGGCCGTAGCCGGTCAGCAGGTTGACGACGCCCTCGGGAACCCCGGCCTGGTGGACCAGCTGATCGAGCAATAGAGCCGAAAGCGGCGTCTCCTCAGCGGGTTTGACGAGCATGCTGCAGCCGGCGGCCAGCGCGGGCGCGAGCTTGGCGCTGGCGTTGAAGATCGGCCCGTTCCACGGGAAGATCAGGCCCACCACGCCGTAGGGCTCCTTCAACGTGTAGGCGTGCATGTCGACGAAGGCGTTGGTCGCGATGCCGTCGGTCTTCACGTCGTACGCGACGCCGTTGATCTTCGAACACCAGCCGGCGTAATAGCGGAAGAACTCCGAAACGGTGGACATCTGCAACGTTGCCTGCATCAGCGGCATGCCCGTGTTGAGCGAATCGAGCTGAGCGAATTCTTCGGCATGCTCGTCGATCAGGTCCGCGATCCGCCAGATGATCTTGGCGCGCTCGCGGCCCGGCAGCTGGGACCAAACACCCGACTCGAAGGAGGCCTTCGCCCGGGCGGCAGCCTCGTCGACCGCTTCTGATCCGCAGTCGGTGAATTCGGTGATCGGCTCTTCGGTCGTGGGATCGATGACTTGAATGACATCGCCCGACCCAGGGCGCTTGCGAATGTCGTCCAATACCGCCTGCAGAGTCATTCAATACCTTCCATAGCGTCCGTCGCCAAGCTCATGCGCCCGACGAACGTCGAGTGCTGAGCACCTGCTTAGCATTGTGGGCGCAACGGGGTCAAGGCGCCGGCACCTTTTATGGGAGACGGTCGGCGGGTTTTGATAGGGGGATGGTGTGCTGTGATTTTCCTGCTGTGGCGCAGGGCTGCGATGGCGCCTTCACCGTCGACTCCTCGCGGATAACGTTCGGGCGTGGCTGTCTGGCGGAGTTGGGTGAGCGGGCCGCCGCGCTGGGGATGCGGCGAGTGGCGCTGTTCTCCGATGCGGCGGTGGCCGAACTCGCCGTCTTCGCCACGGCGCGCGACTCGCTGATTGCCGCTGGTCTGGACGTGGTCAGCTACACCGACGTCCACGTCGAGCCGACCGACGTCTCATTTGCCGACGCAGCGCGGTTCGCGCAAGAGGTTCGCCCCGATGGCTACATTTCGCTGGGCGGGGGTTCGGTCATCGATACGTGCAAGGCCGCCAATCTGTTCGCCAGCTATCCCGCGGACCTACTCACCTACGTCAATGCGCCGATCGGCGAGGCCAAACCCATCCCCGGGCCGCTGAAATCGCACATCGCCTGCCCCACGACGGCCGGCACCGGCAGCGAGGTCACCGGCATCGCGATCTTCGATCTGCTGTCGCTGTCGGCGAAAACAGGCATCGCTTCACCCGCCTTGCGTCCCACCGAGGCACTCGTCGACCCCGACTGCACCGCGAGTCTCCCCGGCGGCGTGGTCGCCGCCGCCGGTCTTGACGTGCTGTCGCACGCCCTCGAGTCCTATACGGCGCGGCCCTACGTTCACCGGTCGGCTCCCGCACGGCCCAGCTTGCGACCAATGAGTCAGGGCGCCAACCCGTGGAGCGACCTGGGCTGTCTGGAGGCGCTGCGCGTGCTGGGTCAAAATCTGGAGCCCGCAGTACAGGACGCTTCGGACAGCGCGGCCCGTGAGCAGATGATGTGGGCCGCCACGCTTGCCGGCATCGCCTTCGGCAACGCGGGGGTGCATGCGCCGCACGGCATGGCTTACGCGGTGGCCGGGCTGGTTCGCGACTTCCACCCCGCGGGCTACCCGGCCGATGAGCCGCTCGTCCCGCACGGTATGTCCGTCATCGTCAATGCACCGGCGGTGTTCCGCTTCACCGCGCAGGTGAACCCGGAGCGGCACCTGCAAGCGGCCCGACTGCTGGGCGCCGACACGAATGACGCGCATCCCGACGATGCCGGCGAAGTGCTTGCGGCCGAACTCATCCGGATCATGCGGGCGGTGAACATTCCCAACGGGCTGAGCGGCGTGGGCTATACCGAGAACGACATCACGGCGCTGGCCGAAGGCGCGTTCCCCCAACAACGTCTCTTGCAGAACGCCCCGCGGGAGATGAGCAAACCCATTCTGGCCGAGCTGTTTCGCAACGCCCTGCGGTATTGGTAGCCGGTTAGGTCCCGACGAGCTCCGGGTGGAACTTGGCAGCCATCCGGCGAAAACCGTCACGCCAGTCGATCGTGGTGGCGCCGATGAGCTCTCGCATCCGCGCCGGGTCGGTCGGATTACCCCGCAGCGCATGCTCGCTCTTCTGGAAGACCGGCTCCTTGCCGACCAGCGAGCCGAGGTAATCGCACCACTCCTGCAGGCTCACCGCCTGGTCGCCGCACCAGTTGAGCGTGGTCGCCGGCACCGACGCCGCCTCGAGCAGCTTCGGAATGGTCGCGATGATGTCGTCTTCATGAATGGGGTTGTAGCGGGCGGGCCCGCCCGGTGGGACCGGGATCGGGATCCCGGCCAACATCATCTCCATGTGGTAGAACGGCCACCCGCCGTTGTCGCCGTAAGGGACGTTGAGGCGGGCGATGGTGGTGGGCAGATCGAGGACCCGCGCCATCGTCCGAGCGACGACCTCGCCGGCGATCTTGGAGATGGAGTAGGTGGGAAACAACGGCTTGTGGTTGTCGCCCAACGCGGCGCTCTCCGTGCGGGGTTCGTCGTCCGGCGGGTCATAGACAGCCCCCGACGAGCAATGCAGGAAAGCCTTCGCCTCGCGACAGTGCGCCATCAGCAGGCCGACGGACTCCGCATTGGCTGCGAGGTCTTTGTCCCAGTTGCCGCTCTTGGCCACTGCCAAGTTGATGACGTAGTCGAAGTCGGTGGGAAGGCCGGTGAAGTCACCGGCCGCCAGGTTGACCGTCTGGCAGCGCACCCCCGCCTTCTCGAGGACTTCGCGTACGGCGGGGTTGGTGAAGCGGGCGATGCCCCACACCTCGTTTTCGGCCGCCAACGCCTCGGCGACGGGAGTGGCAACCTGGCCAGTGGGACCGGTGATCAATATCTTCGAGCCGCGCATGCGCTGATGGTATGCGACCGCCGGGTGGCCGTAGGCCAGTTGAATGACTTACTATCTGCGTATGCATGCAGATACCTGCGCGGCAAACCTTCATGCCGACGACCACGACCATCCGCGCGGGCTGCGCGGCGCACTCCACGAGATTTTCGCGCCGCATTCTCACGATGCCGCAGACAGTGTCGACGATGCGCTGGAATCCAGTGCGGCGGGGATCCGCGCGGTCAAGATCAGCCTGGTGGTGCTCGGGTTGACCGCGAGCGCTCAGATCGCCGTCGTGCTCATCTCCGGATCGGTGGCATTGGCGGCCGACACCATCCACAATTTCTCCGACGCCCTGACGGCAGCGCCGTTGTGGATCGCGTTCATGTTGGGCACCAAGGCTGCGACGCGTCGCTACACCTATGGCTTGGGCCGCGCCGAGGACCTGGCCGGGTTGTTCGTGATTGCCATGATCGCGCTCTCGGCCATCATCGCCGGGTACGAAGCTGTCATCCGGTTGGCGCATCCGCAGCCGATCGACCACATCGGCTGGGTCGCACTGGCCGGACTGATTGGTTTCCTGGGCAACGAATGGGTAGCCCTGTATCGAATCAGAATTGGGCGCCGCGTCGGTTCCGTCGCCTTGGTCGCCGATGGCTTGCACGCCCGCACCGATGGATTCACGTCCTTGGCGGTGCTGTTCTCGGCCGGCGGTGCTGCGCTTGGGTTTCCGCTGGCCGACCCCATTGTTGGGTTGGTCATCACTGTGGCGATCCTGGCCGTGCTGCGAACAACGGTCCGCGACGTGTTCCGCCGATTGCTTGACGGAGTGGATCCAGCCATGGTCGACGTCGCCGAGCGAACGCTGGCCGCCGCACCCGGGGTGCAGGCGGTGCGCAGTGTGCGGATGCGTTGGATCGGACATCGCTTGCACGCCGATGCCGAACTCGACATCGACCCTGCCCTCGATTTGGCGCAGGCGCACCGCATCGCCCACGATGCCGAGCACCAACTCACCCACGCCGTCCCGAAGCTCACCAGCGCGCTCATCCACGCCTATCCCGCCGAGCATTAGGACGGCGTAGTGTCCGCAGGGCATGGCCGATGAGATTCATTACGTCGATGCGAACGGGCTGAGGTTCGCTTACCTCGAGGAGGGCTCCGGTCCCCTCGTGCTGATGTTGCACGGGTTTCCTGACACCGCACATACCTGGGATGACCTTCGCCCGCGCATCGCCGCCGCCGGATACCGCGCGGTCAGCCCCTTTATGCGTGGGTATCACCCCACCGCTATTCCCGATCGCGATGCCGATCAGGAGACGTTGGCGCGTGACCCGCTTGCGTTGATCGAGGCGCTGGGTGCCGACGACGCCATCGTCATCGGTCACGACTTCGGAGCTACGACCGCGTACGGCGCGGCGGCGTTGGGGCCTGATCGGGTCAAAAAGGTTTTCGCCATTGCCATTCCGCATCCCGGGGCGCTGAAGCCATCGCCGAAGAAGCTTTGGGGTGTTCGCCACTTCGCCGTCTACAAGCTGCCGGGTGCACCGAACCGCTTCGCGCGCAACGACTTCGCTGCGCTGCCTGCAATCTACCGGCGCTGGTCCCCGACCTGGGATCCCGACCCGACGGAGTTCGATGCCGTGCGCGCCGCCTTCTCGAACCGAGCAAGCTTGAACGCGGCGTTCGGCTATTACCGCAAGCTCTCCCCCATCCCCAGCGCATCACTGAAGGCGCGGATCACCGTGCCGGCCGTCGTGTTTGCCGGACTTGACGATCCGGTTGCCGCGCCGTCGGACTACCGGTTTGCCGCTCGGATGTTCGAGAACGAGTACGTCATCGAGGAGGTCCCCGGAGGGCATTTCATGCACCGGGAGCACCCAGCGGCGTTCGCCGAGCGGCTATTGGCTCATCTGTGACGGGCGCTCAAGGCTGGTCTGACAGGTCCCGCGAAAGGCGCCTAGAGCCCCGGCTGGTCGTCGATGATGCCCAGCCATATCTGGGCCGCGTCGATGGCCACTTTCTCACTGATGAAGGCGTGCTGGGTCCCGGTGTAGATGTCGCGGAAGGCACGCTCTAGGCGGCTGCCCTCGCGGATCGAGGTGGTTCCTGCGGCCAGGTGCGCCCACTCGGCGCAGCCGCGCGCGATGTCGGTGGCGTAGACGGCCGCGACGCGCATGTCGGCTCGCAAAGCCGGCGTGAGATCTTCTCCGGAGGCGACGACCGCCTCGGCGGTGGTGAAGGCGTCCAGCACCAGCAGGCGCGCGGCGCGCCAGGCGGCGCGGTGGTGTGCGAGCCCTTTCTGGAACGTGGGGCGGCTAGCCAACGACGCCATGTCACTCATCCGGAATTTGGTAGCGGCCAGTTCCTGAACATCGTCGAGCATGCTCTTGGCCACGCCCAGCGCCCATGACGCGTGACCGGCCGCGGTCACGGGCATCAGCCCCATCCGAGTGGCCGGCGAAGTACCGCGGCGTGGCGCACGGGTGAACAGTTCGAAGGTGCGGCTGGCCGGCACGAAAATGTCGGTGACGCTGTAGTCGTAGGAACCGGTTCCCTTGAGCCCCTGGACGTGCCAGCCGTCATCGAAGCTGACCTGCGCGCGGGGCAGCACGGCCACCTGCATCTCGGGCAGTCCCTCGCTGATCCAACGCATCTCGCCGTTGTCGATCGGCAGAAACCCGGCCGCGACGTACTCGGCGTGGCCGATGCCCGAACCGAAGCTCCAGGCCCCGCTCAGCCGATAGCCGCCGTCGACGACGGTGCCCTGTCCGTTGGGAAAGAATTGGCCACCCATGGTGACGTGGTTGTCATGGGCCGAGAAGACCTCGGCGAAGCCTTCGTCGGGCAGATACGCCGCCGCGGCGAACGACGACGGCAGGTTGGCGATGCCGACCCATCCGAATGAGCCGTCCTGCCAAGCCATTTCGATCCAGGTCTCGATCATCTGGGTGAACGATGGCTCGACACCGCCGGCTACGACGGGGTTGAACGCCGACATCAACCCGCTGGACCACATTTCGTCGACCACCGCGGGTGTGAGTGTGCGAATTCGCTCGCACTCCGCGGCTTCGGCCAGTACGACCTCTCGCAAGCCGCGAGCCAGTGCAACGACCCGGTCATCGGTGTCGGCTATCGACGTCATCGGCGATTCTCCGTTATCAGTAAGCGGCACTTGGTACCGGTGACCGTATCAATTACTCAAACGAGCTAAGCATCGAATCGACGCTCGCGGCTCTACCGTGGGTGGGTGCGGTGGATCGTCGACGGGATGAATGTGATCGGAAGTCGCCCGGATGGCTGGTGGAAGGATCGGGGCCGTGCGATGGCCACGTTGGTGGAGAGGCTGGATCAATGGGCGTCGGTTCAAGGAGACGGGGTGACGGTGGTGTTTGAGCGGCCGACTGTCATCACGTCGTCGGTGATCGACATCGCGCATGCGCCCACGGCGGCGGCGAATTCGGCGGACGACGAGATCGTCCGGCTGGTTGACGCCGACGCCCGAGCACACGAGATTCGAGTAGTGACATCAGACAGAACGCTGGCCGACCGGGTGCGCCGGCTGGGCGCATCGGTGGTTCCCGCGGAAAGCTTCCGTGACCTCGTCGATCCGCGAAACCGATGACCGGCGCCCCTAACCGGGTCTGCGAGCTCGCCCGCATCGAGATCCCGATCATTCAGGCGCCGATGACCTACATCGCCGGCGCCCAGCTCGCCGCGGCGGTGTCTAACGCCGGCGGGTTGGGCATCATCGAGACCACCTCGGAGCAGGGTCGAGCCGATCTGCAACGGGTGCGCGACCTCACCGCCGGGTCGGTTGGTGCCAACATCGCGCTGCTATTCAACCGTGATCCGGCCGTCGTGGATTTGCTTGTCGCCAACGACATTCGGTTCGTGACCACCTCAGCCGGCGATCCCTCGCTATTCACCGATCGACTACACGATGCGGGCATCACTGTGTTTCACGTGGTGGGCACGCTGGCAGCAGCCAAAAAGGCCGTCGACGCTGGAGTCGACGGACTGGTGGTCGAGGGCGTCGAAGGCGGCGGCTTCAAGAACCGGTTCGGAGCGTCGACCATGGTGCTGTTGCCGTTGGTGGCCGCGCACGTCGACGTGCCGATCGTGGCGGCAGGCGGGATCTGCGATGCGCGATCCATGGCCGCGGCATTGGTGCTCGGCGCCGAGGGCGTTCAGATGGGCACCCGGTTGCTTGCCTCCGCGGATTCGCCGGTGCATGGCAACCTCAAGCAAGCGGTGCTCCGCGCCGATGAGACGGCCACCGTGCTACTCCCCCTCGCCGGCAACCGGATGATGCGGGTTATCCGGACGCAAGCCGCCGAAAAGATCGACGGTTCAGGATCTTTCGAAGAAGGTGGCGCGGCGCTGCAACGGGTTCAGCGGCTCTACTTTGATGGCGACATGGACGCCAGCGTCGCCAACACCGGTCAGGTCGCGGGCCGCATCGAAGACATCCCGCCGGCCGCCGACATCATCAAACAAATGTGGGTCGGTTGCCGGGAGGTGCTGGCTGCCACCGCGCAGCGACTCGGGCCGCCGCCCGGCTAGCTGGGATGGGTATTGACGTCGAAGTCCACGTTGTCGCCGGTGACTTTGGTGATCTTCATGTTCGCGACGTATTCCTTGCCCTCCGGCCCGGTGAAGTGGCAGTCGAACTGCCCGCCCACTTTGGCCTCGACCCCGTCCGGGCAGTGCACATCGCTGGGATGAAAACCGGTCTGCTTGGAGACGACGTCGACGACCGACTTCGCCGCCCCGTCGGGTTTGATGGTCGACTTGCTGCTGCAACCGGCCGACAGGACGGTCGTCACGACGATCGCGACGGTCACCGCAACCTGGGCGATACGCATCATTGCGCGGTCACTCCTTGGGTCTGTCGGGCCCGCAGGCTAACCCGAATGGAATCGCCAGGCTAACACGGGCTGACGTCGCCGCCACAGCTCAGAAGCGACAACAGTCATGTCGTGCAAACGAATGCCGGTGGTTCGGAGCAACCGGCGCCGGGGCCGGGCTACAGTGACCGCCCATGGCTCTGCGATATCTCACGCGAACTGGGTGGCCCGCCGTGGTGGCCACCGTTGCCGTCATCGCCCTCGTGCCGGCGCCGGTCGTTGGCGCCGACCCGCCGCAACCGCTCAACGGCGCGTACGACACCTTCCTCGACCATTCACGGCAGACGTTCAACGGCCAACCGCGACCGTCCGAACCGTCGATACAACCCGCCAAGTTCACCACTACCTGTGACGCCGCCGGCTGTAGCGCGCACCGGTTGCTGGTCGACCCGTTAGGCGACAATCCGAATGCGCCCTCGTTGTTCGACTACCAGTGGGTCAACGACCGGTGGGTGTCGAGTTCGGACTACCCGTTCCACTGCGACGACGGCAGCACGGTGCCGACGCGGCGGTCCGATTTCCTGATGCCCAACGGCGACGGAAGTTTCCGTGGCGAGCGAACTTTCACCGTCGGCGCACCCGGATGCCCGGGCGATGGCCCGGGCATCTTTTGGTTACCGTTTACGCTGACGCCGACTTAAGCCGAAGGTCAGCCCAACGCGGCCAGCGCGGCGTCGTAGTCAGGCTCCTCGGCGATCTCGGGCACCAGTTGCGTGTAGGCCACATTGCCGTCGGCGCCGATGACCACCACAGCGCGGGCAAGCAGCCCGGCCATCGGTCCGTCGGCAATCGTCGTGCCGTAGTCCTCACCAAAGCTGTCCCGGAATGCCGACGCCGTCGTGACGTTCTCGATCCCCTCCGCGCCGCAGAATCGCTTCTGCGCGAACGGCAGATCTTTCGACACGTTCACCACGGTCGCCCCACTGCCGGCGGCGCGCTCGTTGAATTTCCGCACGCTCGTCGCACACACCGGGGTGTCGACGGACGGGAAGATGTTCAGCAAGACGGACTTGCCGCTGAACCCTTCGCTGCTCACCGCGCTCAGATCGGCGCCGGTCAAGCTGAAAGCTGGGGCTTTGGATCCGACGGCAGGAAGCTCGCCGACAGTGTTGATCGCGTTTCCGCGCAAGGTTATCTGTGCCATGGGCACAGTCTGCCAAGGCCGACCCAGCGGCTGTGGGTCAGGTCCGATGTCCTAATCGGTGGGATGCTCGGCGTAGACGACATGGGCTTGTCTGGCCAACACTGAGTCCATGGCTCGCAAGGTGGTGATCGTCGGTTTTCCCGGCGTGCAGGCACTCGATGTGGTGGGCCCGCACGATGTCTTCGCCGGCGCATCGCTGCTGACCAACGGCGGATACGACGTCGTCGTCGCCTCGACCGACGGACACCCGGCCAGCACCGCAACCGGTCTGGCGTTCGTGGCGGCGCCACTGCCTGACCCCAGCGAACCCATCGACACCGTCGTGTTGCCCGGGGGCGGCGGAGTCGATGACGCGCGGTCCAACGCCGAGCTGATGCGCTGGATCAAAGCCGCCGCAGGCAATGCACGCCGCGTCGTCACCGTCTGCACGGGCGCATTTCTCGCGGCCGAAGCCGGGCTGCTGAACGGCTGCCGGGTAACCACGCACTGGGCCTTTGCCGAGCGGTTGGCCCGCGAGTTCCCGGCCATCGAGGTCGATCCCGATCCGATTTTCATCCGCAGCTCGGACACGATATGGACGGCCGCGGGTGTCACCGCGGGCATCGACCTGGCGCTCTCGCTGGTCGAAGATGACCACGGCACCGAGGTCGCGCAGACCGTCGCCCGCTGGCTGGTGCTACATCTACGCCGCCCCGGCGGGCAGTCCCAGTTCGCGGCGCCGGTATGGATGCCGCGCGCCAAACGGACCTGTATCCGCGACGTGCAGGAGGCCATCGAATCCGAACCGGGCGGTTCGCACAGCGTCGGCGAGCTCGCACGGCTGGCAACGATGAGTCCGCGGCACTTCACTCGGGTTTTCACCGACGAGGTCGGCGAGGCGCCCGGCCACTACGTCGAACGGATCCGCACCGAAGCCGCCCGTCGCCAGTTGCAGGAGACCGACGACACCGTCGTCGCGATTGCCGGGCGCTGCGGTTTCGGCACCGCGGAAACCATGCGGCGCAACTTCATTCGTCGCGTCGGTATATCGCCGGACCAGTATCGCAAGGCCTTCGCGTAGCCAGAAAGGGCGACACTTATGACGCAAATCGCGATCGTGATCTACCCCGGATTCACCGCGTTGGACATGATCGGCCCTTACGAGGTGCTGCGTAACCTGCCCGGCGCCGAGGTGCGCTTCGTGTGGCACGAAGCCGGGCCCATCACCGCCGACTCCGGTGTGCTGGTGATCGGAGCCACGCATTCACTGGCGCAAACACCTTCGCCCGACGTGATTCTGGTGCCTGGCGGCCCGTCGACACCCGTATACGCGCGTGACGATGCGCTGCTCGACTGGTTGCGTCGGGCTCATCGCGGCGCGAGCTGGACGACGTCGGTGTGTTCGGGCTCGGTGATCCTCGCGGCCGCCGGCCTGCTGGAGGGCAGGCGCGCGACGTCGCACTGGCTGGCCATCCCGTTGCTCAAGGGATTCGGCGCTACCCCGGTGACCGATGAACGGATCGTGCGCCAGGACAACATCGTGACCAGCGCAGGCGTGTCCGCCGGACTTGATCTCGCGTTGTGGCTGGCCGGTGAGATCGGCGGCGAAGGTCGCGCGAAGGCGATCCAGCTCGCGATTGAATACGACCCGCAACCACCGTTCGACTCCGGCCACGTGTCGAAAGCGTCCGCGGCCACCAAAGTCGCTGCCGCCGCACTGCTTTCGAAGGACAGCGCCAAGCCGGCCAACCTGAAGGCCACCACGATGCTCGCGTGGGAGCAGGCGCTGACCGCGGTCCGGTCGCGGCGACGGAAGCGTCAGCCCGATCTCTCGGCCACCTAGTCAGGCGTTGGGCTGCAGGATTTCTGTCGAGGACAACTGGCCGCCGGCCTGCAGCCACGCACCGACAACAGCGGGCGCATCACGGTTGGGGTTGTAGATGTCTTCCTCGCTGGAAAACAGGCCGTTGCCGGCGTAGACCAGGCGCGTCCAGTTCGGAAACCAGAACGGCTCCCCATTCGGGTCGGTCGGGTGATCGAGCAGATTCTTGATCATGATGACAACGGCGTCGTTGTCGTCGTCGTAGGCAATCCAGTCATTCGGAAAACGCATGTGCGGAAACGGGGCCATCACCGCAACAATCCAATCCCGCACCGCCTCGCGGCCGTGAAAAATCCCGTAGTGATGCTCGATGTAAACAACATCCTCGGTGAAGAGGTCGGCAAAAGGCCGCCAGTCGCCCGAGGCGCTGCATCCTTCGGCGACAGTTGTGTAGTTGTCGATGGCTTGCTCAATTTCGGCCCTGCTGAATTTGCCCATGACGGACACACTAGAACGTGTTCGAGTTACCCGTGACTCGTCGGGATAGGGATATCAAATGAGCGTGCTGGACTTGTTTGACTTGCACGGCAAGAGGGCGTTGGTGACCGGAGCGTCCAGCGGTATCGGCAGAAAAGTGGCTGAGGCCTACCTACAAGCCGGTGCTCAAGTCGCCATTGCCGCGCGGCATTCCGAGGCCTTGGAGGAGGTCGCAGCCGACCTGGCCTCAGCGGGAAGCAGGGTCTTGCCGGTCTGTTGCGACGTCACCCGACCCGACCAGGTGGGCCGAATGCTGGATCAGGT